>Ga0209683_10001144_pt1 | contig 10319 bp, 6 predicted proteins | sample DOMMetBare2Fresh_FD_187474 | JGI IMG/M metagenome (GOLD analysis project Ga0209683, IMG submission 187474) | Wetland sediment microbial communities from St. Louis River estuary, USA, under dissolved organic matter induced mercury methylation -... | ecosystem: Environmental > Aquatic > Freshwater... | reverse complement strand
CGGGTGATGGGTCCGGCCTTGCCGGCGCCGATGACGCGGCCGTCGAGCTGGCGGATGGCCACGATCTCGGAGGCGGTGCCGGTGAGGAACGCCTCGTCAGCGGTGTAGACATCGTAGCGGTTGAGCATGGTCTCCTGAACCTCGTACCCGGCGTCGCGCGCCAGCTCGAAGACCACCTCGCGGGTCACGCCCTTGAGAATGCCGGCGTAGGGCGGCGGGGTCCGGAGGATGCCGCTCTTCACGATGAACACGTTCTGGCCTGATGCTTCGGCCACGCTCCCCGCGCTGTCCAGCATCAGCACCTCATCGGCACCGGCCTGGATCCCCTCCACCTTGGCCATCACGTGGGCCAGGTAGTTGAGCGACTTGACCCGGGGAGAGAGCGACTCGCGCTGCGAAATCGGGGTGGCCGCGGTCACCACCTTGAGGCCCGCCTCGTAGACCTCTTCGGGCCACAGCTTGATCGTGTCCATGATGACGATGACCGACGGCTTGGGACTCTTCCGCGGGTCGATGCCGAGATCGCCCACGCCGCGGGTGATCAGGTGGCGGATGTAGCCCTCGGTGATTCCCGAGCGCTTGACCGCCTCCTCGGTGATCGCGGCGAGCTCGCCCTTGGGCATCGGGATGTCGAGCCAGATGGCGTGGGCGGAGTCGTAGAGCCGGTCGAGATGCTGGGCCAGGCGGAAGGTCTTGCCGGCATACACCCGGGTTCCTTCGAAGACCCCGTCGCCGTAGAGGAGGCCGTGGTCGTACACCGAGATCATGGCCTGGCCCCGCTCGTACCACTGGCCGTCGAGCCAGGTGGTGGGGACGCCGGCGTCCGGCTTGGGAGTCTTCGCCGATTGGTGGAGGCTGGCAGTCATGGGGGGAATCTACAGCGCGATGGGGGGGGCCGCCACCGTTTTGCAGCTGCGGTGGCGCCGCTACACGACCACTATTGTGGCACAATGAGAGCCAGTGGGAGACCCGGCTCAGCGGTGAACGAAGGCCGCCTTCGAGCGGGGGCCGTTGGCGAGGAAGTTCGCCACCCCGATCCGCCGGTCCTCGGTCCCGCAGCACTGCCCGAACATCTCCGACTCGAAGCGCAGTCCCTCGCCCAGCGGCTTGCGGCAGCCTTCGACGATCGCCCGGCAGATGAGGCCGTCGATCGCGCGACTCAGGTGACCGAGCTCGACCGGCGGCAGCTCGTCGGGGGTCTCCAGCGGCCTCGGATCGATCGGCCGCAATGCGATCTCCCCTCGCGTGGCCGCGCGCGCCAGCATTACCGCCGCCGCCACCACGTCTCCCTCCACCTCCTCACGGATCAGGCCCCACTCGACCGCCTCGCGACCGGAGAGGCCGCGCCCCGTCCGCAGCATCTCCGCGGCCCGCTCGATCCCGACGATGCGGGGCAACCGCTGGGTCCCTCCCGAGCCCGGCACGATACCGAGGCTGGCTTCCGGCATCGCCACCGCCAGGGTCAGACCCTTTCGCGCGATCCGGGCGGTGCAGCAGAGCGCGAGCTCGCAGCCGCCCCCCAGAGCGAATCCGTTGAGGGCGCAGACCACCGGCTTGCCGAGACGCTCGATCAGGTTCCCCGCCTCCTTGGTGCGCTGAGAGGCAGCGAAGCCTTCCTCCGGCGTCTCGATGCCTGCCAGGAAGTGCACGTCGGCGCCCGACACGAACGCCTTGGTGCCGAAACCGGTGAGAACCACGGCCGCGATGGCGGGGTCGTCGCGCAGCGCGGAGACCTGCGCCTGTAGCTGCTGGTACACCTCCTCGCTCAGGGCGTTGAGCACCCGCGGCCGCCGGATGGTGAGGATCGCGACGTCGCCGTCGTCCCGCCGGATGACGTGATCAATCCGGAACGGCCGCCCCGCCGCCGCCTGCCCGACGAGGCAGCGCGGCACGGCGAACCCGGGATGCCCGGCGGCGTACGTCTCCACCAGGGCCAGCGCTCGATCGAGGCCCAGCTGGTTCATGAAGCCGAACGGCGGACGCATGGCCAGGCCCAGCTCGATGGCCATCTCGAGATCGCTCAACCGGCTGATGCCGCTATCGAGCACCTGCCCAGCCAGCCCGAAGTAGGCGCCGCGCATCGCGTCGGCGATCCGATTCTCCTGATCGGCGAGAAGCTCGACCGGGTCGTTCCGGGCCGGCACCTCCCAGGGCTGCTTCGACGCCATGGCTTCGCGCAGGAGTCGCGGAACCCGGAACCACGCGCCCAGCTTCTCGGTCATGACCTCCAGGGCGTGGGCGGTGATCGGGTTCCCGCCGGTGAGGTTCATGGCCGTGAAGGGACCGACCCCGAGTCCCAGCGCACGGCGGGCGGCGGCGTCCACCTCCCTGGTCGTGCCCAACCCCTCCTCGACCGCAAGAGCCGCGGCCAGGAACAGTCCCTCGAAGACCGGGTTGACCGCGTAGCCGTAGCGGCCGCCCACCTGAATGGGAACTTTCCCGATCGCCTCATAGAAGGCCATCAACGCCCTGGTGAGGGCCGGCTCGGTTTCACCTGCCGGGACGATTTCCACCAGCGGATTGCGCTCGGCAGGAAAGAAGTAATGGATCACCAGCCCGCGCTCGCGGTGCCCTAGGCCGGCGAAGATCGCCTCCGGCTCGATATGGGACGAATTCGAGGCCAGCACCGCGGTCGGGCCGCACACCGCTTCGAGCCTCGCGAAGATCTTCCGCTTGATGTCGACCTGCTCCGTCGCCGCCTCGATGACCAGGCCGGCGCCGGCCAACTCCCCATAGTCGGTGGTGAAGCTGGCCGCGCTCCGGATGGCATCGGCCGTGGCCGGAGTGAAGGCGCCGCTCTCCTGTCCCTTCCGTACCTTCTGGTCGAACTTGGCCCGCCCTCGCTCGAGCGCTTCGGGCACGAGGTCGACGACCACGACCCGAACGTTCTGGGGATGCAGGACCTGGGCGAAGTGGAGTGCGATGTCGGGCCCGATCTGCCCCGATCCGACGACACCGACAAGATCGAGGGCGACGGTCGTGATCTCTTTCGATCGCTCGTTCGGGAAACACAGGCGAATACTTGACAAAGTTACTCCCTATTACCTTATACTCTTGGGACCTAGACCTGGACGCCCGGGGCTCTGCCTGGCTATTATATTGTGAACGTTCGTTCGACAAATCAAGGCGGTTCCCCCCTCGACGCTCCCAAGAGGAGGCGGGGTGACGCGAACGGAAGTGGTGGACTGGGCCAGGAACCAATACGAGGACCTGGACTTCACCGCGGCTCGCCGGTGGCTGGCGGAGGGCCCGGGGCGGAAGGCGGGCGGCTATCTGCCGGTCTACGCGCCGCGCGAGGTGCTCCACGCCTCGGGCTTTCTTCCCGTCGGGATCTATGGCGCCGGGGATATGCTGGAGACGATCCGCGGCGACGCCTTCTACCAGTCCTACATCTGCCATCTGCCGCGCTCCGTGATCGAGCTGGCCCAGTCGGGCCGCCTCGATCTGCTGTCAGCCGTGCTCTTCCCGTCCACCTGCGACGTGATCCGGAACCTGTCGGGCATGTGGAAGCTGTTGTATCCCGACGTCTACGTCCGCTACATCGACGTTCCCCAGGTGCCCGATCCCGCTTCGGCCCTCGAGTTCTGGGAGGGGGAGCTCCGGCGCCTGCTCCACGACCTGGGGCAGATCTCCGGCCGGGTCCCCTCCGACCAGGATCTGCGCGGTTCGATTGCGCTCTACAACGAGATGCGGAAGGTCATCCGAGATCTCTACCGGCTGCGGCGGGAGCGGCCCTGGGACCTGCCGACGGAGGAGCTCTACCTCCTGCTGCGGGCCGGGGAGGTCACCCCGCCCGAGGAGTTCGTCCTGCAGGCACGGCGCTATCTCGCCGCGGTCGAAGCGGACCCCAGGCGGCGCCGGGACAACAGCCGGGTCATCGTGGTAGGGGCGTTCTGCGAGCAGCCGCCGCTCGGCCTGATCAAGTCCATCGAGCGGTCCGGCTGCTACATCGTGGACGACGACTTCGTCCTCGGGAACCGGTTCCTGGTCCGGGACGTGCCGGCCGAGGGTGACCCCGTGCGGGCGCTGGCCCGGGCCTTCGTCGAGAACGAGCTCCGGACGGCGGTTCGGTACGAGGGCGACCCCGACGGCAAGAAGCGACTGATGGGCGAACAGGTGGCCGCGGCGAGCGCCGACGGGATCATCTTCGCCACGCCCAGCTTCTGCGACCCCGCGCTGCTTGACCAGCCGATGCTGCGCGGCGGGGCGGAGCGGGAAGGCATCCCTTGCATCGCCTTCAAGTATGCCGAGAACACCGGCCAGTTCCAGCAGTACCGGGAGCAGGCCGGCACGTTCTCGGACTCCATCAAGCTCTGGGGAGGTACCTGATGGCCGACGCCCTCAAGGATCGCTCGATGCTCCTCCAGAAGGAGATGCTCGCGAGCCACATGGCGCGGCTGGAGCAGGCCCCCGAGACCGGCGAACCGGTGGTCTACACCTTCGTGCCGGGCAACCTGACCGAGTTGATCAGATCGTTTGGCGCGCTGCCGGTGCTGCCGGAGATCAACGCGCTCCAGTCGGGCATGCGGAAGCTGTCGGGGGATTATATCGCCGAGGCAGAGCGGGCGGGCCACTCCGAAGACGTGTGCACCTACGTCAAGTGCGACATCGGGATGCTCCGCTCCGGGAACCTGGGCCCCTCGGGAACCAAGCTCCCCAAGCCCGACCTGCTGCTCCTGTCGTACACCGGCTGCTACACGTTCATGAAGTGGTTCGAGCTGCTGCGGGAGGAGTACGACTGCCCGGTGGTCTTCTTCCACGTCCCCTACCAGGGCGACGGCGTGCTCGAGCCGGAGCACCGAACCTACATGCTCCGGCAGCTCCGGGAGCAGGTGATTCCGGCGCTCGAGCGGGCCACCGGCCGGAAGTATGACGAGGACGCGCTGCGCCACAGTCTCGGCCTCGCCGCCGAGGCGGAGGACGACCTGGTCGCCGTACTGCATGCGGGCAAGCGCCGGCCCAGCCCGATCGACGGGTATTTCGGCACGGTCTATTACGTCGGGCCGATGTTCAGCGCCTTCCGGGGGACGCCGGAAGGGGTCGAGTACTACCGGACTCTCCGGCAGGAAGTCGAGGAGCGGGCGGCCGCCGGTCTCGGCCCGATCACCCCGGACGGCCCGCTCAACGACCAGCGCTATCGCCTGGTGGTCGAGGGACCGCCCAACTGGACCAGCTTTCGCGACTTCTGGAAGATGTTCTCGGACGAGGGGGCCGTCGTGGTGGCGTCGACCTACAGCAAGGTGGGTGGCACCTACGACTTCGGTTTTCGGCACAACCCGGCCGATCCCCTCGGGACGCTGGCCGACTACTGCAGCGGTTGCTACACCAACCTCAACCTTCCCGCGCGGGTCGACATGCTGGCCCGCTATATCCAGGAGTACCAGGCCGACGGGTTCCTGATCAACTCGGTCAAGTCGTGCAACTCCTTCTCCGCCGGGCAACTGCTGATTCTCCGGGAGGTGGAGAAGCGGACCGGGATGCCCGGCGCATTCATCGAGTCAGACCTGGTGGATCCCCGCTACTTCTCCGCTGCAAACATCAAGAACCGGCTGGAGAGCTACTTCCAGATGATCGACGCGCGCCGGCGGGGGAAGACCGCATGACCTGCGTCGTTGGCATCGACCTGGGCTCGACCACCACCAAGGCGATCATCCTCGATGAGAACCAGCGGGTCCTGGGACGGGGCATCACCAACTCGCGGTCCAACTACGAGCTCGCCGCGGCGGTGGCGCGCACCGAGGCCGTCATCAACGCCCGCTTCGGGATGGTCCACCAGCGGGCGGAGGAGTTGGGGGCGGCCGATGCTGTCGGGCGGCTTCGGCGGGCATTCGTGCTCGAGCAGATGCTGCACCAGCTGCGACACCTCGAGCGGCTGACTCTTGAGGAGGTGGCCCACTCGGCGCCCGCCGGTCTCCGGGCGCCGTTCGCCGGGGCCCTCTCGGAGATCTGCCGCCGGATCGCGGCGGAGGAGGAGGCCCGCTTCACCCAGCCGCCGCTCCTGCGCTCGGACTTCTTCCGCGACGCGGCCGGCTCGGCCTTCATGCGCATCGCGGAGGAGATCGCCGATCCCAACGGGGTGAGCTTCGACCGGCTGATCGGCGTCTACGACAAGTGCATCATCCGAGTGGAGAACGAGCCGCTGGATCTGGACTTCCGCGATCACATCGGGTCCGCGCTGCAGCGGGTCGGCAATCCGCCCGGCCTGGCCGACGCGGTGGACATGGCGGTGGCCAGCGACCTCACCCCGGCCGCGACGGTGGGCACCGGCTACGGCCGGGCCCGCCTGCCGTTCCCCAAGGAGCAGATTCGATCGGAGATCCTGTGCCACGGGCTCGGGGCGCATGCGCTGTTTCCGGAAACCCGCACGGTGCTCGACATCGGGGGCCAGGACACCAAGGCGATCCAGGTGGATTCGGCAGGGATCGTGACCAGCTTTCAGATGAACGACCGCTGCGCCGCGGGGTGTGGCCGCTATCTCGGCTACATCGCCGACGAGATGAATCTCGGGCTCCATGAATTGGGTCCCCTCGCCGAGCAGTCGCGGCGCTGCGTCAAGATCAGCTCCACCTGCACCGTGTTCGCCGGCGCGGAGCTGCGCGAGCGGCTCTCCCTGGGTGAGAAGCGGGAAGACATCCTCGCCGGGCTCCACCGCGCGATCATCCTCCGCGCCATGAGCCTCCTGGCGCGCTCGGGCGGCGTGTCCGACGAATTCACCTTCACTGGCGGTGTGGCCAAGAACCCCGCCGCGGTGCGCGCCCTCCGCGAGCTGGTGGGGGAGAACTACGGCGAGCGGACGCTCAACATCTCGCCCGACAGCATCTATACCGGCGCGTTGGGCGCGGCCATCTTCGCCGCGAGGACGCTGGACTGATGCCCGTCACCAGTGGTATCGACGTCGGCAGCGGCGCGGTCAAGGCCGTGGTCATGGGCACCGATGACCAGGGCGAGGAGCGGCTGCTCGCCAAGGTGTCGTCGCGCATCCGCCGCCGGGAGGTGGCCAAGGTGGTGGACGAGGTATTCCACGCCGCGGTCGAGCAGGCCGGGGCCGGCGAGCCGGACTACATCGCCACGACCGGAGAGGGCGAGGAAGTTCCGTTCGCGACCGGGCATTTCTACGGCATGACGACCCACGCCCGGGGAGCCCTGTACCTCGAACCCCGGGCTCGCGCAGTGCTGGACGTGGGGGCCCTCCATACGCGCGCGGTGGCGATGGACGGGAGGGGCCGGGTCCTGGACTACAAGATGACGAGCCAGTGCGCCTCCGGATCCGGCCAGTTCCTGGAGAACATCGCCCGCTATCTCGGCGTCTCCCAGGAGGAGATCGGCCCGCTCTCCCTCCAGGGAAAGAATCCTGAGAAGGTCAGCTCGATCTGCGCGGTGCTGGCGGAGACCGACGTGATCAACATGGTCTCGCGCGGCATCACCACCCCCGACATCCTGCGCGGAGTCCACGACAGCATGGCGGACCGGTTCGCCCGGTTGCTTCGCTCCCTTCAGTTCGATGGCGCGATCTTCGTGAGCGGCGGGCTCGCCTCCGACCTGGGGCTGCGGGCGGCCCTGAAGGATGCGCTCGACAAGCGGATGCCCGCGGACACGGCGAGCCGGGAGGTGGTCACCCACCCGGACGCCATCTTCGCCGGCGCGATCGGCGCGGCGCTCCACGGCGGCTTCCGCCATCGGAAGCTGCAGCGGGCCGCCGGGACCCGAGCCGAAGCCGACTAGGCAAAGGGGAACGAGGTCATGGGAATCACCGCCATCGGGTACCACCGGCCGGCCACCCTGGCCGATGCCTGCGAGCTGGGCAGGCGGCTGGGGAGCGAGGGCGCGTTCCTGGCCGGCGGCACCGAACTGCTGCCGGATTACCAACGGGAGCGCGAGACGGCGCTGCACCTGATCGCGCTCGATGCCATCGAGGAGCTCCGCGGCATCCGGATCGACGGCAACCAGCTTCGAATCGGTGCCCTGACGACCGTCGCCGAGCTCGCGGCATCGCGGCAGGTGCGGGAGTGGTTTCCGGCCCTGGCCGAGGCCGCGGGCGCCATCGGGAGTCCCCCCATCCGGAGCCGCGCCACGATCGGGGGTAATTTCTGCCGCGCGGTGCCGTGCGCCGACACCCCACCGGCCGCCGTCGTTGGCGGCGCGCGGGTGCGACTCATGGGACCGGAGGGAACGCGCGAGCTCGAGGCCGCGCACTTCTTCGTCGCACCGCGCCGCACCGTGCTCCAAGCGGGCGAGCTGCTGGTCGAGATCGTGATTCCGGAGCAGCCCGCGCTTTCGGGCGCGAGCTACCAGCGCTTCGCCCGCCGGCGCGGCTCCGCCCTGCCGGTCGCGGCCGTGGCAGCGCGGCTGGAGTTCGCTGATGGCAAGATCACCGGCGCCCGAATCGCACTCGGCGCGGTCGCCCCGGTCCCACTGCTGGCTCAACGCTCGGCGGCGGTCGTGGTGGGGGAGTCGCCCACGGCGGAGCTGTTTGCGCTGGCCGCCGCGGTGAGCGCCGAGGAGGCGCTGCCCATTTCCGACGTTCGCGGCTCGGCCGCCTTCCGGCGCGAGTTGGTAGCGGTCCTGACACGGCGAGCCCTCGCCGAGGCGGCGCGGCGAGCCGGGGTGAAGCCGGCATGAGCGACGAGATGCTGGTGCGGCTCACGGTCAACGGCGATGACCACACCCTGGCGGTGAGGCCGAGCACCACGCTCCTCCAGGCCCTGCGGGACCTGCTGGATCTGACGGGCACCAAACACGGGTGTGGCACCGGAGACTGCGGGGCCTGCACGGTGCAGGTGGACGGCGACCCGGTCGCCTCCTGCCTGACTCTCGCGGCCGCCGTCGACGGGAAGCGGGTCACCACGGTCGAGGGACTCGCCCGGGGTGCTGACCTGCATCCGCTGCAGAAGGCCTTCGTCAAGCACGGAGCCCTGCAGTGCGGCTTCTGCACCTCCGGCACGCTCATGTCCGCCAAGGCGCTCATCGACCGGAATCCGAGCCCGTCGGAGGAGGAGATCAAGGAGGCGCTGAGCGGCAACCTCTGCCGCTGCGGGACCTACCCCAGGATCATTCAGGCGGTGCGGGAGTGGCAGGAGTTCGAAGGCACGCCCCTCGACACCAAGCCGCGCGCGCACGGCGAGCAGGACCAACGGCGCGACTACGCGGTCGTCGGCCACGCGGTGACCCGGTGCGACGCCCCCGACAAGGTGACCGGGCGGGCCAAGTACACCGCCGACCTGCGGCTTCCGGGCATGCTACATGGCAAGATCCTGGGCAGTCCGATCGCGCACGGCCTGATCAAGCGGATCGACGTCTCCAGGGCCCGCGCGCTTCCCGGCGTGCTCGCGGTGATCACCGGGGCCGACGTGCCGAAGACCTGGTACGGCGTGAGCCCGGCGCGCGAGGACGAGCAGATCCTGGCCCAGGACCGGGTTCGCTACGTGGGCGACGAGATCGCCGCCGTCGCGGCGGTGGACCTGGAGACGGCCGAGCGGGCCATCAAGTGCATCGAGGTGGAGTTCGAGGAGTTGCCCGCGGTGTTCGACCCGGACGCCGCCATGGCGCCCGGGGCGCCGCTCATCCACCCGGAGCACCCCCGCTACGCCGGCAACGTCAACACCCGGGTGGATTGGCATTTCGGCAACGTGGCGGAGGGGCTCGCACAGGCGGACCTCGTGCGGACCCAGCGGTTCGTCGGCAACCGCACGTACCAGAGCCCGCTGGAACCGCACGCGGCGCTGGCCCGGTGGGAGCCTCACGGCGACCGCCTGACGATCTGGTCGTCCACCCAGACGCCGCACTACCTCCACCGCTCGCTGGCGCGGACGCTGGACATCCCGATGGGGAACATCCGGGTCATCCGGCCGGCGGTGGGCGGCGGCTTCGGCGCCAAGGCGGAGGCGACACCCCTCGATTTCTGCGCCGCGATCCTCGCCCGAACGACCGGCCGGCCGGTGATGATGGCCTACTCCCGGGAGGAGATGCACCGCCACTTCCGCGGCCGCCACAAGCAATACATCGACCTCACGATCGGGGTGAAGCGGGACGGCACCATCACCGCCGTGGACCAGCGGGTGGTGCTCGATGGCGGCGCCTACACCTCCTTCGGTGTGATCACGGCGTATTACGCCGGGTCGATGCTCCCCACGTTGTACAAGATGCCGCACTACCGGTACGAGGGGATCCGGGTGTACACCAACCTGCCCGCGTCGGGCGCCTTCCGGGGCCACGGCGTGCCCCAGCCCCGGTTCGCCTTCGAGTCCCTCCTCGACATGATCGCCGAGGACCTTGGCATGGATCCGCTGGAGCTTCGGCTGCGCAACGCCATGCAGCCGGGC
>Ga0209683_10001138_pt1 | contig 10346 bp, 7 predicted proteins | sample DOMMetBare2Fresh_FD_187474 | JGI IMG/M metagenome (GOLD analysis project Ga0209683, IMG submission 187474) | Wetland sediment microbial communities from St. Louis River estuary, USA, under dissolved organic matter induced mercury methylation -... | ecosystem: Environmental > Aquatic > Freshwater... | reverse complement strand
GCTGGTCGAGCGCGAGCGGCGCGGCGCCTGGCGCCGCGGGGTGCTCGTCGCGCTCGGCGCGGCCTTGCTCGCCGCCGCGGCGCTCCTCCTCGGTCGCGACGTCTTCTCCCGCCAGCTCGCGCTCCTGGTCGGATACCAGGCGCCCGGGCTCCGCCGCTGGGGCGAGAGCCTCCACTCGATGTTCCTGTTCCAGCTCCACCCCATCGTCGCGGCCGGCGCCCTGCTCTCCCTCTGGACGGCGGTGCGCCGCTCCGACGCGAGGTGGCTCGTCGCCGCCGCGCCCGTGGTGCTGCTCGTCGCCCTCGACGTCCGGCGGCTCCGCTACTGGCTGCCGGCCTTCCCGTTCCTCGCGCTGCTCGCCGCGCGCGGGCTCGAGGCGATCCGGCTCCCGGAGGCGCGGCGGCTCGCCGTGGCGTGCGCGGTGGCGAGCTCGCTCGTCGTCGCGGGCTTTGGCCACCTGCCGTTCCTCCTCCGCACGAGCGCGGTCAACCTGAAGGACGCCGGCGCGTACCTGGACTCGCTCCCCGAGCCCGCCGCGCTGGTGCTCACGCCGGAGCGGCCGGGCGCGGCCGTGAACCCGGCGGTGTCCGTCCCGATCCTCGACCTCTTCACCGCGAAGCGCCTGTGGCATCGCGAGGAGGCGCATCCGGAGCGCGAGCCGCCGAGCCCGGTCTCGCCGCTCCGCTTCACCTGGGAGTACCGGACGCCGCGCTACTACCGGGGCGGCGACGCCGCCGGCGCGGCCGTCGTGGTGATCTCGCCCGATCTCGACGCGCCGCTCCCGCCCGACCTCGGGCGCTTCCGCCTCGACCGGACGTTCGCCGCGGACGAGGGCGTGTTCGAGCACCGCACCCTCGTCCGCGTGTACCGCGCGCCCTGACGGGCGGGCGGCGCCTACTCCTCCAGCGTGGAGAGGTCGCCCTCGGGGAGCCCCTGCGCGCGGGCCTTGAGCACCCGGCGCATGATCTTGCCGGAGCGGGTCTTGGGGAGCGAGTCCACGAAGCTCACCTTCTCGGGCTTCACGATGGGTCCGAGGTGCTGGGCCACGTGGTTCCGCACCTCGTCGGCGAGGTGGTCGGAGGCCTTGTACCCCTGGCGCAGCAGGCAGTAGCCGTGGATCGCCTGCCCCTTCACCTCGTGCGGGAGCCCGATGACGGCCGCCTCGGCCACCGCGGGGTGGGCGACGAGCGCGCTCTCCACCTCCGCGGTGCCGAGACGGTACCCCGCCACCTTGATGACGTCGTCGGTGCGGCCGACGATCCAGAAGTAGCCGTCCGGGTCGCGCCGGGCGGAGTCGCCGGCCATGTACTTGCCCGGATACTTGGACCAGTACTGCTTCACGTAGCGCTCCGGGTCCTTGAAGATGGTCGTCATCATCGCGGGCCACGGCCGCTTCAGGACGAGGAAGCCCTCCTCGCCGTCCGGCACGGGGTCCCCCTGCTCGTCGAGGATCTCCGCCTCCTGGCCGAAGAACGGCCTCGCGGCGGAGCCCGGCTTGAGCGGGACCGAGGGCATGGGCGCGATCTGGAACATGCCCGTCTCCGTCTGCCACCACGTGTCCATGATCGGGCAGCGCCCCTTCCCGATCACCCGGTGGTACCAGCGCCACGCCTCCGGGTTGATGGGCTCGCCGACCGAGCCGAGCAGGCGGAGCGTGGACAGGTCGTGGCGGTTCGGCCACGACTCGCCGAAGCGCATGAGCCCGCGGATCGCCGTGGGCGCGGTGTAGAGGACGGTGATGCCGTACTTCTCCACGAGCGACCACCAGCGGTTCGGGTAGGGATGGGTCGGCGCCCCCTCGTACATGAACGTGGTCGCGCCCATGATCAGCGGGCCGTAGACGATGTAGCTGTGGCCGGTCACCCAGCCCGGATCCGCGGCGCACCACCAGCGGTCGTCGTCGCGGAGGTCGAACACGTACTTGAGCGAGGAGTAGACGCCCACCTGGTAGCCGCCGTGCGCGTGGACGATCCCCTTGGGCTTCCCGGTCGTGCCCGACGTGTAGAGCACGTAGAGCGGATCGGACGCCTCCATCACCTCGGTGGCGCAGGTCGCCGAGGCGAGCGGGAGCTTCATGAGCTCCTGGTACCAGTAGTCGCGGCCGGGCTCCATGCGGACCTCGTGCGCGGTCCGCTTCACCACGATCACCGTCTCCACCGTCGGGCAGCGGCGGACCGCCTCGTCGACCGTCTTCTTGAGCTCGACGACCTTCCCGTTCATGAAGCCGCCGTCGGCGGTGACGATCACCTTGGACTCGGAGTCCTCGATGCGGCCCTGCAGCGCGTCGACCGAGAACCCGCCGTACACGACCGAGTGGACCGCGCCGATCTTGGCGCTGGCGAGCATCGCGATCACGATCTCGGGCACGCGGGGGAGGTAGATGGTGACGCGATCGCCCCGCCGGACCCCCATCGCCTTCAGCACGTTGGCGAACTTGCACACGTCGCGGTTGAGCGCGAAGTAGGAGCTGGTGCGGACCTCGTTGCCCTCGCCCACCCACACCAGCGCCAGCTTGTTCTTGCGCCAGGTGCGCTGGTGCCGATCGAGGCAGTTCTGCACGATGTTGGTCTGCGCGCCCTTGAACCACGAGTAGAAGGGCCGCTGCGACGCGTCGAGCACCTGGTCCCACTTCCGGGTCCACTCGAGCTCCTCGGCCTCGGCCGCCCAGAAGCCTTCCGGGTCCTCGAGCGCGCGCCGCGCGGTCGTCTCCCAGTCCGTCACGCGCGCCGCCTGGAGCACGGTCTCCGCCGGGTGGAACACCTCACCCTGAAGCTTCCCGTTCTTCTTCTGGCTCATCCGTCGCTCCCTTCGGAAGATCACATCACGAACGCGAGGCGGTCCTCGGGCGTCCGGCAGTCCATGTCGACTCCGCGGTCCCGGTGGTCGGCGACCTCCGCGGCGGTGCCGACGGCCCGCCCGAGGAGGAACAGCAGGAAGCCCAGGTCCTGGACCTGGCGCAGCGAGAGGCGCCCCTCCCGCAGGTCCTTCCAGACGAGCTTCAGCGTGATCACGGCGATCACCGCGTCCACGTTCACGCAGAACACGTTCCGCGTGACGCCCTCCGCGAAGAGCTCGCGGACGAGGTGGTGGTAGAAGTCGAGGAAGACGTTGCGGATGCCCTGGCGCTCGAGCAGGCCGCGCACGAACCGCTCCCGCGGGTCCACGTTCACGTCCTGCCCGCGGAAGACGGGGTGGTTGACGCAGGGGATGGGGCGGACCACCGCCTCGCGCGACTCGCGGCTCCTCTGCCGCTGCGCCCCGTAGGCGCGGGCGGCCCGGTTGGCGAGGGCGGCGACGTCGATCCCGTGATCCTCGCGGCCCGGGTCGTCGAGCGGCACGCCCTCGAACGTCTCGAGCAGGAACTCGATCGCCTCGACGCCGTTGCCGCCGTGGGCGCGGCCGGTGTTCGAGAGGAACCCCACGAAGCTCATCGAGATGTCGTTCCGCGCCGAGACGGACTCCTTGGCGCCCTTGGCCGAGAGCGTGCCCGGCCCGTTCGTCACGGTGAGGCCCACCACGGTGCGGAACTCCATGAGCTCCTGGGAGTCGGGCCTCCGGCCCAGGAGCGCGCGGAAGGCGTTCTCGGTGAAGCTCGCGCCGACGTGCGACAGGCCTCCGCCGGAGAGCTCGGCCCAGAGCGGGTTCCGGCCGCGGTCGAGCAGCGAGCAGGAGACGAGCTGCGCCACGCAGGCGAGGTACGCCACCGCGTCCTCCACCACCTGGCGGGACATCCGCTTCTCGAGCATCGGCCTCCAGAACGCCGCGACGGCGAGCGCCCCGAGCAGGAAGCCCCGCGGGTCGCGGAGCGAGCGCCGCTCGTGGTCGGCGAGCGCCACGACGTGCTGGGCCACCTGGAGCGCGACGCAGCGGCGCCCGCTCCGCAGGAGCTCGGAGAGCAGCAGCGGCTCGGCGGCGGACGGGGGTGGGCCCTCCCCTGCGAGGAGGTGCTCCCGCGCGAAGGCGTCCAGGGCGGCCGGGTACGGGGCGGTCCCCTCGTCGAGGCCGAGCTCGCGGATGGCGTCGACGAGGAGCCGCGCCTGGGCGCGCGCGCCGGAGAGCGTCGCGTCGTCGCCCAGCGCGGCGAGGCGCGAGGCGAGATAGGCGTTCGGCAGCGCGCCGCTGGCGCGCGCCGCGTCGACCACCTCGCCCCAGCGCGGCTCGACGCCGAGGAGCACGTTCAGGAGCAGGTTGGTGGTCTCGAGCTCCTCGGAGGTGGGCGTCACCTTCGCGAGCGCGAAGTGGAGGTTCTCCTCCAGGGTCCGCTGGGAGAGGTCGAGGACGGTCCTCCCGTGCAGCTCGGCGAGCTGGGTCTTGCGGCTCATCCGCGAGGCCCCGGACCGATCGGCCATGTTCTGGCGGAGGTAGTGCGCCCCGATCTCCTTGGTGATGGCCGCGATCTGCCGGTCGTAGGGCGGGAGCGCGCGCACGGTGGGGACCGCGAGCTCGGGCGGGAGCGGCAGGACGGCGTCGGCGAGCCACGGCTTCAGGGAGAGGTCTCCGCTCGGCTCGAAGTCGGGGGGCTCCCCCATCCGCTCGAACACCGCGCGCATGGCGTCGGGCACGAACTGGATCGACGGGACGCGCACCCCGCGCCGCCCGACCCGCGGCGCGGCCGGGTCGAAGACCGGCACGCCGAAGTACGAGTCGAACCAGCGCTCCTTCGACTCGGCGTCCTCCCCGTCGCCGGCGAGCGCACCGGCGTGACCGCAGGTGCGGGTGACCTCCTTCCGCCAGCGCCCCGTCACGCAGCAGACGATGGGCTTCGTGAACCCGAAGCGGCGCTCGAGCACGAGGTCGAGCGCGATCCGCTCGTAGTAGCCGCCCGGCTCCACGTACAGCAGGACCGCCTTGGTGCGCGGGTCGTTCTGGGCGGCCCAGAGGAACTCGGGCAGCGCGAAGTGGATGTAGACGTCCTTGCCGGAGCTGACCGCGGTCGAGACCCCGAACCCGGCGGTGCGCAGGTACTCGGCCATCGTGGTGGTGAAGTTGCCGGAGTTGGAGTGGATCGCGATCGAGCCCTTGCGCAGCGCCTCCTCCGGACGGTCTCCGCCCAGGCTCCCGCCCAGGCGCACGTGGTCCCAGGCGTTCGCGACGCCGAGCGAGTTCGCGCCGATCACGTCGACGCCCGCCTCCTGGCAGAGCGCCCGCACCGCCGCGGAGTCGCGGGCCGGGACCTTCTCCGTCACGATCACGATGCGCTTCAGCCGCTCGTTGGTGCGCACCAGCTCCGCGACGGCCTGGGCGACGCCGAGCGGCGGCAGGTAGACCACGCCCACGTCGAAGGCATGCCCGTGCGAGAGCACCTCGCGGACGCTCGGGTAGACGGGGATCTCGCCGCGCTCGGTCTCGAGGGCGCCGTGCCGGCCGTACTGCACGCCGGCGACGACGTTGCCGCCGCTGTACGCGTGCGAGACGGGCGTCACGTTCCGGCTCTCCGCGCCGAGGATGTTGATCACGCAGGCGCGCGAGTCCTTCGTGGCGAGCTCCTCGAGCGAGTGGACGCCCACGAACCAGGAGAAGGGCTTGGTCGCGCGCTTCGTCATGCCGCCACCTCCGCCGGCCCCGCCGCGCCGGCCGTCGCCGCCGCGGCCGCCGTCGCCCCCGCGGTCTCCGTCTGCCCCGCGAGCCAGAGGTCCCGGCCCTCGCGGCGCCACCACGCGTCCACGCGCCGGGCGTAGTCGAGGACCAGGTTCATGGAGGTGTCGAAGCCGAACATGCGGTACGGCAGGCGGAGCCCGTCGAGGATGTCCTTCGCGTGGAACATCCCCTTGACGAGGTTCGGGCCGCCCCGGCCGATCACCGTGTAGACGGGGGGGACCCGGCCCGTGCGCCCGACGTGATCGCGGAGGGCGTCGAAGACGCCCTTGAACGTGACGTGGATGTCGGTGTTGTTGGCCTTGCCGCCGACGACGAGCAGGACCGAGGCGCGGTCGATCCAGTGGCGGAACACGATCGACGCGATCTCGTACATCTTCTCGTAGGGCGGGTTTCCGCCGAAGTCGGACGAGAAGATCCCGGCCGGCCCGAGCGCCTCGGTCGCCGCGCTGGAGGCCCCCCCGCCGAACATGAACGGCACGATGGTCCCGCCCGGCGAGAGCTCCAGCACGTCGCTCTGGCCCTGGTGCGTGCGGAGCTCGTTCACGTCCGCCTCGAACGGCGTGACCTCCGACTGGAAGATGGTGGGCGGGAGCTCCAGCCTCCGCCAGGCGGGGTTGTCCTGGTCGAACTCGGCCTTCACGTCGCAGGCGACCGGGACCAGCCGCGCGCCGTCGCGCCAGATGCGGATCGGGTTGATCTCGACCGAGGTGAGCCCGAAGGCCGAGTAGAGGTCCCAGAGCCTGGGGAGGTGCTGCACGAGCGGTGAGATCACCTCCTCCGGGCAGCCGGTGGCGATGAGCGCGTTGGTGATCTCGAAGGAGCTGATCCCGAGGAAGGGATCGATCTCGACCGTCTGCTTCCGGCCGGGGGGCACCGCCTCCACGTCCACGCCGCCGTCGGGGCTGATGGTGAACACGGGCGAGCGGCTCGCCGTGGACGCGGCGATGGAGAAGTAGACCTCGAGCTCCGAGGGCACGAACGCCTCGAACGACACGCCGTTCGCCGTCACGCTGCGCGAGCCCCAGCGGTGCGTGGCGAAGTACAGCTCCTTCCGCGCGGCGAGCGCGCCGCTCAGGTCGTCCACGACGCGGACGAGGCCGGCCTTGCCCTTCTTCCCGACGCCGCCGTGGAACACCGGCTTCACGAGCGCCTTGCCGTGGCGATCGAGGAAGGCCTGGAGCTCCTCGTTGGTCGCGTCCGGACCGATCGTCTCGGCGACCGGGAAGTCGACGAGGGAGAGGAGCCGTGAGCCGAAGCGAAGTCCCGAGAGCTGCACGTCTCACCTCCGTCGCGCGACCACCACCTCGCCTCCATCGTCCGCCACCCGCGCCGCCGCGAGAACCGAGCGTCCTTTAGCGATCGCATCAGCGCCGCTGATGCGCCGGCGTCACCGGGCCCGCGCCCGGCGATCGAGGAGCTGGAGGATCATGGGCGTGAAGACGAGCTGCATGGCGAGCTCCATCTTCCCGCCGGGCACCACGATCGAGTTGGGCCGGGACATGAACGAGTCGTGGAGCATCGAGAGCAGGTAGGGGAAGTCGATCCCCCGGGGATCCCGGAAGCGGATCACCACGAAGCTCTCGTCGAGGGCCGGGATGAAGCGGGCGATGAACGGGTTCGACGTGTCGACCGTCGGCACGCGCTGGAAGTTCACGTGCGTCCGCGAGAACTGCGGGCAGATGTAGCGCACGTAGTCGGGCATCCGGCGGAGGATGGTGTCGACCACCGCCTCGACGGAGTGGCTGCGCTGCGACTGGTCGCGGTGGATCTTCTGGATCCACTCGAGGTTCACGATGGGCACGACGCCGACGAGGAGATCGGCGTGGCGCGCCACGTCCACGTCGCCCGCCACCACGCCTCCGTGCAGCCCCTCGTAGTAGAGCAGGTCGCTCTCCTCCGGCAGGTCGCGCCAGGGCGTGAACGTGCCGGGCGCCTGCCCGAACCGCGCCGCCTCCTCCTCGTCGTGCAGGTACGTGCGGGTGCGGCCGCGCCCGCTCTCGCCGTAGCCCCGGAACAGCGCCTCGAGGTCGGCGAGCAGGTTCGCCTCCGGGCCGAAGTGCGAGAGCGCGCGGCCCAGCGCCTGCGCCGCGGCGATGCGCGCCCGCATCTCCGCGCGGTCGTAGCGGTGGAACGCGTCGCCCTCGACGACGGCGACGCGCACCTTCTCGCGGCGGAAGATGTGCTGGAACGTCCTCGAGACCGTGGTCGTGCCCGCGCCGGAGGAGCCGGTGATCGCCACGACGGGAAACGCGCGTGACACGGCCGCTCGCCCCTCGGCTCAGGAGACGAGGCGGCGCGCGGGGGCGCCGCCCTTGAGCGCGACGATCGTGGCGGCGCGGTCGGTGGAGCGGCACAGGGCCGACTGCACCACGAACGTGTCCACCCCGGCCTCGAGCAGCGCGATCGCGTTGCCCTCGTCGATCCCGCCGTCGACGGAGATCCCCACCTCTCGCCGCGCGGCGTCGAACCGCGCCCGCAGCGCCCGGATGAAGCGGAGCGTCCACGGCCCGAGCCGCTCCCCGTGCTCGCCCGGCGCCGGCCAGGTGACGAGCACGAGGTCGATGAGTTCCAGCAGGCCGTCGAGCACCTGGAGCGGGGTGCCCGGGGCGAGCGCGAGCCCCACGCGGCAGCCGTGCGCCCTCACGAGCGCCGCCGTGCGCCGCGGATCGTCCGTCGCCTCGGGGTGAAAGGCGATCACGTCGACGCCCGCGGCGGCGAACGCCGCCACCCGCGGCTCGACCGGCCGCACCAGGAGGTGCACGTCGACGGGCGCCCGGCCGAGCCGCTTCAGGACGCGGCAGGCCCGCGGGCCGACGGTGACGTCCACCTCGGAGAGCTCCATCACGTCGACGTGGAGTCGGTCCGCGCCCGATCGCAGGGCGGCCGCGATCTCGTGGCCGAGGCACGCCGGCTCGGTCGCGAGGATCCTCGCGGCGACGACGGGTCTGGAGGTCATGGTGCGCTCCGCCGGGAAGCCGCCCGCGGTACGCGCGGGCTCGTCGCTCGGCTCCGGCCGTCCCGGTCGCGGCCCTGGGCTCGGTACGACGCTACGTCGCGACCGGACGCGGAGACAATTCAGTAGTTGCTTCGCGGTCGATAAGGGGGTTCACGGATGGCACAGGCCTCGGCGCGCGCCGAGGCTCCCCTCATGGGCCGCCGGGCGAGGCCTCGAGGAGGGCCCTCCCGTGCTCGAGCACGAAGCGCTCGAAGGCCTCCGCGGCCGGCGAGACCTTCTTGTCGGTCCGGCGCAGCACGAACCAGCGCCGCATCACCGGCAGGCCGGGCGCGCGCACCAGGCCGAGCGCGCCCGTGGCGAGCTCGAGCGAGACGGTGTGCTGCGAGATGAAGGAGAGCCCGAGCCCGGCCATCACCGCCTGCTTGATGGTCTCGTTGCTGGGCATCTCCATGGCCGTGCGCAGCGGGAGGCGGTGCTCGCGGAAGAACCGCTCCATGGCCATGCGCGTGCCCGAGCCCTGCTCGCGCACGAGCCAGGCCTCGCCCGCGAGGGCCTCGAGGTCCACCTCGCGGCCGCAGGCGAGGGGGTGGCCGGGCGGCGCGATGATCACGTGCGGGTGGTCGGCGAACGGCTCGGCCACGAGGTCGAGCTCGCCGGGAGGGCGTCCCATGATCGCCAGGTCCACGCCGTTCGCGGCGAGCGTGCGCACCAGCGCCTCGCGGTTCTGGACCAGGAGGCGGACCTGGACGCCCGGGTGCGCCTGCCCGAAGCGCGCGATGAGGCGCGGCGCGAAGTACTTGGCGGTGCTGACCACCGCGAGCCGGAGCCAGCCGCCCCGGAGCCCCTTGATGGCGGCGAAGGCCTCGTCGGCGTCCTCGAGCGCGCGCAGCACCGCCCGCGCGTGGAGGACGAGCTCCTCGCCGGCGACGGTGAGGTGGAGGCGCCGGCCGGTGCGCTCGAACAGCGTCACGCCGGCGAAGTGCTCGAGCTGGCGGATCTGCATCGAGACGGCGGGCTGGGTGAGGCGCAGCGCATCGGCCGCCCGCGAGAAGGAGAGGGCGCGCGCCGCGGCCTCGAAGATCTGAAGCTGGCGCACCGTGGCGTCCTTCATGCAGGCCATGGCGAGCCCTCGCGGAGGGGTGGCCCGCGCTTATGGCGCCGGGAAGGAGAGCTGATTGGCGGCGACCGCGCGGCGCGCCCATGGTGGAGGCGTCGCACCCTGGCCGCGAACGCGGAAGAGGAGAGACCGAGATGCCGGACGCCATCGCCCCCGGCGCACCGCTCGCCGCACCTGGCCCGAGCGAGATCGCCGACGCCACCCTGGTCGCGCACCTCACCCAGCTTCACCACGGGTACGCGCGGAGCGCCTTGCCGTACGTGCTGTCGCTGCTCGCCAAGGTGTCCGGCTTCCACCGTCGACGGAACGCGAAGCTCCCCGCGCTGTGCGAGGCGGGCGAGGACCTCGCCGGGGCGCTCGAGGCGCACATGGACGACGTGGAGGCGCACCTCTTCCCTGCGCTCCTCGCGGGCGATCCCCGCCGCGCCGCCCTCCACCGGGAGCTGGGCCGGCTGCAGCGCCGCCACGGCGAGCTGGCGCTGTACCTCGCGCGCGTTCGCTGGCTCGCCGACGAGTTCGCCGTGCCGAGCTGGGGCGGCCGCAGCTACCAGGCGCTGATGGAGGAGCTCGAGGCGCTGGAGGAGCACGTGCTCGAGCACATCCACCTCGAGCGGCACGCCCTCTTCCCCCGCCTCTCGAGCCGGCGCCAGCCGTCCTGACGTGGCGCTCGTCGCG
>Ga0209683_10001135_pt1 | contig 10361 bp, 5 predicted proteins | sample DOMMetBare2Fresh_FD_187474 | JGI IMG/M metagenome (GOLD analysis project Ga0209683, IMG submission 187474) | Wetland sediment microbial communities from St. Louis River estuary, USA, under dissolved organic matter induced mercury methylation -... | ecosystem: Environmental > Aquatic > Freshwater... | reverse complement strand
CAAACAGCGCTGGGCGTGGGCTGTGGGCGCGCGGCTTGGATATCTCATTCATCCGGCTGTCCTCTCCTACGTCAACGCCGGATACACCCAAGCGCAGTTTTCAAGGGTGGACCTGTTCAATTTCGGGCTTGCGAACGACCCCGGTCTAGATTTCTTCCCGGCACAAACCTATGGCGGCTGGTTCGTTGGCAGCGGCTTGGAAGCCATGCTGTTCGGGGGCTGGTCGGTCAAGACCGAGTATCGTCTTGCGGACTACGGCACCAAGACCGTTCCGATCATCCCGAGCACGCCGACCGCAACTGATCGAATTCACCCGTATGTGCAGACCGTTCGGAGCGAGCTCGTTTACCGATTCAATGCGGGGCGGACGGCCTACGCGGCGGCTGCCAGGGCCCCGGCGGCGGCGTCCTACAATTGGAGCGGGCTCTATGTCGGTGGCGGCGCCGGCTATGGCATGTTCAACCTCGATACCTCACTGTCAGTCAACGGTGTCCTCGAAAGCGACAACCAGACGTTTGGTGGCAAGGGATGGTTCGGCACCGTGGTCGTGGGCGCCGATCATCAGTTCAGCGATCGAGTCGTGGCCGGCGCCTTCGCCGATTGGGATTTTTCAAATATTAGAGGCAATCTCGGAGACACTTGGTGGGAACAGTCCGGCAAGATCAGCCAGCGCTGGGCCTGGGCCGCAGGCGCCCGCATCGGTTATCTCGTCCTTCCGACGGTCCTGTCCTATGTCAATGGCGGCTACACCCGGGCCCATTTTTCGAGTGTCAGTCTCTTGAATTTCGGCCTTGCGAACGATCCGTCGGGAGACGTTTTCCCCGCACAGACCTATAGTGGCTGGTTCTTTGGCGGCGGGCTGGAAACACCCTTGGCGCCCGGCTGGTTCGTCAAGACCGAGTACCGCTATGCGAATTACGGCAGCCGCTTGGTTCCGGCCTTTGTCGACGGCTCGAACACCGTGCTCGACATCCACCCCGTCGTACAGACGGTTCGATCCGAGCTGGTGTACAAGTTCAATTGGGGCCAAAGGCCAATCGTCGCACGAAATTGATTCGAAGGCGGATTGACCGGCGTTATCCGCCGTCTCGCCGTCACCTGGCGAGTTACGCCGGGGCTGCCATCGGTCGGCGCAAAAGTGCCGACCCGTTTGGGGCTAACCAACCCGCCCCACCAAGCCGCATCGCCCTAATGTCTTACCAGATCGCCCAGCAGGCTCGCCGCCACCGACAGCTTCGACAGCGTCAGGCCTGACGAGGCGATCTCGTGCACGGAGGCGCGGATGCGGCCGACCACCACCTTGCGCTCGGCCACCCAGCTCTCCACCGCGCGCGCGCCGTAGGCGCCATTGCCCGACATCGCGGCCGCGATCCGCCGCTCGGCGTCACCGATGGAATCGAGCGCGCGGTCGAGCGCGAGGCGATCGAAATAGTCCGACACCTTGATGGCGCGCGCCGCGCGCGCGATGCGGTCGAGGCGGAAGAAGGTCTCGGCCGCGAAATAGGTCGCCGCCACCTCGGCGATGTTCTGGCCGGTGCGGTCGGCGACCACCACGATGTCGGGCGCGGCGGTGAGCGCGGGCAGGCTCGCGATCTTGCGGGCCAGCGCATCCGGCACGCCGGCCGCCTTGAGCTCGGCTTCGCGCGCCGTGCGCGCGGTCGCGACCTCGCCCGTCAGCGCGCGGTCGAGCGCAGCGTCGACCGCCATGATGCCCGCGCGATAGTGCTCGATGATCGCGGCCAAGCCCTGCGCCAGATCGACGTTGCGCAGGAACCAGACGATGCGGTCGAGCAGGAGGTCCTGCACGGCGGCATAGAGATCAAGCTGCAGCTTGCCCGCAACGTGGTTGTCGAGGCCGTCGATCGCGGTGTTGAGCGCCACCATGTCGTAGCTCTCGCGCACCGCCGCGAACGCGGCCGCAATCAGGGCAGGCAAAGCGCCGGTCTGATCGGCGATGCGAACCACCAGCGAGGGCCCGCCACGGTTGATCATCGAATTGGTGAGCTGGGTGACAATGATCTCGCGCCGCAGCCGGTGCTGTGCCAACGCCTCCGGGAAACGATCGGCGATCGCCTTGGGGAAATAGCGGCCGAGCTCGCGTCCCAGATACGGATCGTCCGGCACGTTCGACTCAAGAAGGTCATGGCTGAGCGACAGCTTGGCATAGGCCAGCAGCACCGAGAGCTCCGGCCGCGTCAGCGCCTGCGAGCGGCGGCGACGCTCCGCGATCTCCTTGTCGTCGGGCAGGAACTCGACGCCGCGGTCGAGCTCGCCCGCGGTTTCCAGCGTCTGCATCAGCCGCTGCTCGAAGCCTAAGTCCTCGAGCCCGCGCCGCTCGGCGAGCGAGAGCGCGAGCGGCTGCTGGTAGTTGTTGCGCAGCACCAGGGCTGCGACCTCGTCGGTGAGCTCGGCGAGGAGCCGGTCGCGCTCGGAAAGCGCCAGCCTTCGCTCGCGCACCGGCAGGGCGAGCGCGATCTTGACGTTGACCTCGATGTCGGAGGTGTTGACGCCGGCGGAGTTGTCGATGGCGTCGGTGTTGAGCCGCACGCCGTTGGCGGAGGCTTCGATGCGGCCGCGCTGCGTCATGCCGAGATTGGCGCCCTCTCCCACCACCTTGGCGCGCAGGTCCGCGCCGGTGATGCGGATCGCGTCGTTGGCGCGGTCGCCGACCGCCTCGTCAGTCTCGGTCGCGGCGCGCACATAGGTGCCGATGCCGCCGAAGAACAGAAGATCGACCGACGCCTTGAGGATCGCGCTCATCACCTCCTGCGGGGTCGCCTTGGCCTTGTCGAAGCCGATCGCGGCCTGCGCTTCGGCGGAGAGCGTGATCTCCTTGGCGGAGCGCGGGAACACGCCGCCGCCCGCCGAGATCAGCGCCTTGTCGTAATCCTGCCAGCTCGAGCGCGGCAGGGCGAACAGCCGCTGGCGCTCCGCGAAGCTCTTCTGCGGATCGGGCGCGGGATCGATGAAGATGTCGCGATGGTCGAAGGCGGCGACGAGCTTGATGGTCTGCTCGCGCAGCAGGCCGTTGCCGAACACGTCGCCCGACATGTCGCCGACGCCCGCGACCGTGAACGGCGACGTGCCGATGTCGCGGTCCATCTCACGGAAATGCCGCTTCACGGATTCCCAGGCGCCGCGCGCGGTGATCCCCATCTTCTTGTGGTCGTAGCCGGCCGAGCCGCCGGACGCGAAGGCGTCGCCGAGCCAGAACCCGTGCTCCGCCGAGATCGCGTTGGCGATGTCGGAAAAGGTCGCGGTGCCCTTGTCGGCGGCGACCACGAGGTAGGGATCGTCCTCGTCGTGGCGAATGACATTCTCGGGCGGGAGGACGCCCTTGTCGCCGAGATTGTCGGTGATATCGAGCAATGTCGAGATGAAGAGCTTGTAGGCGGCGGTGCCTTCGGCCTGCACCGCCTCGCGCGGGGCTTTCGGCAGCAGCTTGGGCACGAAGCCGCCCTTGGCGCCGACCGGCACGATCACGGCGTTCTTGACCTGCTGCGCCTTGACCAGGCCGAGGATCTCGGTGCGGAAGTCCTGCGGCCGGTCGGACCAGCGGATGCCCCCGCGCGCCACCTTGCCGAAGCGCAGATGCACGCCCTCGACCCGCGGCGAGTAGACGAAGATCTCGAACAGCGGGCGCGGCAGCGGCACCGCGTCGAGCTTGCGGCTTGCGAACTTGATGGCGATCAGCGCCTTCGGCCGGCCGTCGCGGTCGAGCTGGTAGAAGCTCGTGCGCACCGCCGCCTGCACGGCGGCCACGAAGTGGCGCAGGATGCGATCCTCGTCGAGACTTTCGACCGCCTGGAGCGCCGCCTCGATGCCGGCGAGCGCCTCGGCCTCGCGCGCCTTGCGCGCCTCCATGGTGATGCCGAGGCGCGGATCGAAACGAACGTGGAACATCGCCACGATGCTCGACGCAATGGCGGGATGGCGCGTGAGGGTTGCCCACATGTAGCCCTGCGAATAGGGCACGCGGATCTGCCGCAGGAAGCGCGAGATCGTGCGAAGGAGCGTCACGTCGCGCCAGGCGAGGCCTGAGGCGAGCACCAGCGCGTTGTAGCCGTCGCTCTCCGCGACGCCGGTCATCACCACGATGAAGCAGGCTTCGAGCGCCTGCTTGCGGCTTGCGAGATCGACCGCGCTGCCGTCGGCACACTCGATCGCCATGTCGTGGAACCAGACGTCGGGCTCCTCGGGCGTTCCGGGCGCGATCCGGTAGGTCAGCTCGTCGACGACGCGGAAACCCATGTTCTCCAGGACCGGCACCCGTTCCGACAGCGGGATCGGGCGGTTGTGGCTCCAGATCTTGAGCCCGATGCAAGCGCCGTCGTCAGTCACGCGCCGATAGAAGTCCGCTGCGAGCGGCTTGGCGGCGGACAGCCCTTCGATCACCCGGATGTCGCTGACCGCGTCCGTTGGCGGATAGGCTTCCTGATAGCCCTGCGAGAACGCCTCGCGATAACGCTCGAACAGCGCCTGCCCTCGGGTTGGTCCATGCGCGACCGACAGCGCATCCAGGAGGCCGTCGGTCCAGCTGCGCACGAGGCCCGCGATCGCCGTCTCGAGCGCGGCGCGATCAGGCTCCGGCGCCTTGGCATCGATCCGCCCGATGATGAAATGCACCCGCACCAGCGGCCCTTCCGGGAAGAACGGAAAGAACGCGCTCACGCGGCCCTTGTAGGCGCCCGCCAGATATTCGCCGATCGTCTTGCGGGCGCTGCTGTGGTAGCGGTCGCGCGGGACGTAGACCAGGACTGAGACGAAGCGGCCGAAGCGGTCGCGCCGCGGCAGGACGCGCACGCGCGGATGCTCGTCGAGCCGCAGGATCGCGAGCGCGTTGCGAAACAGCGCCTCCTCGCCGAGCTGAAACAGCTCGTCACGCGGATAGGTCTCGAGCACATTGACCAGCGCCTTGCCGGAATGGCCGTCGGGATCGAAGCCCGCGCGCTTGACGACGGCGATTACCTTGCGGCGCAGATAGGGAATGGTGGCGGTCGACTTGGTGTAGGCGGTCGAGGTGAACAGCCCGATGATGACGAACTCGCCGGAGAGCTTGCCATTGGCGTCGTACAGCTTGACGCCGACATAATCCATGTGGGTGTGCCGGTGCACGCGCGAACGCCGCGTCGACTTGGTGACCACCAGGAGATGGGGCTCGTCGAGAAACTCGCGCACCGCCGGCGTCACGACCAGCCGGCCGCCGCTCTCAAGCGCGGTGGCGTCGCGTGCCCGCAGGAGGCCGAGCCCGGTCTCGAAGCGCGGCTCGAGCGCATCCTGGTTGGCGGTGAACGCGTAGTTGCGCACGCCGAGCAGCGTGAAGTTGTCGGCGATCAGCCATTCCAAGAAGGCGGCTGCCTCCGCGACCTCCTCGGGTGGCAGCGGCGGCGGATTGGCCTTGAGGCCGGCGATCACCTCCCCGACCCGCTTAGTCATGGCGCGCCAGTCGTGCACGCTCACGCGCACGTCGGCGAGCGCCTGGGCGATCCCCTGCACAAGCTCGCCGCGCCGCGCATCGTCGTCGATGCGCCCGATGTGGATATGGATGACGCTTTCGCGCCGCGCGGCCCCGTTGGACGCCCCGAAGGACATCACCCGGCCGGCCGCATCGCGCGTGACGGAAATCACCGGATGGGCGACGAGCAAAACCTCCACGCCCCGCTCGGCGAGCTCGCCCAGAACGGAGTCGACCAGGAACGGCATGTCGTCGTTGACGACCTCAAGCACCGAGATCGACCGCAGCCGCTCGCCAGCCGCCGCCGGGACCTCGAGCCTGATCTTCGACGCCCCCGGCTTGCGCTCGGCCAGGAATCCCCAGGCCGCTTCCGCCAACGCCGCAACCTCGCGGGCATCGTAGCGGACCACGTCCTCCGGCACCGTGAGGCCGAACAGCGCGTCCACGAAGGCCTTGGGGGCGCCGGTTCCTTGCGACTCGAGGAGCGTGCCGGCTGTGGCGACCAGAAGCGCCGCAACCTGTTCCTCCTCCCTGCCGGCAGACTGCTCTACGGCCATGGTGCTATTGCCCGGGAATCATCTGGTGCGAGTGTTTCCCATCCGCGCCGTCGCGTCGAGTGCATTTCATGAACCATAACCATACGACATAGCCTTGACTGCACGACCGCAACGGCATGGATGCCGTGGGCAATTTCGCTTCGGCACCGGAGGGTATAGGCTCCAGGCAGCAACATGAAGGAGATGGCCGTGGCCAAAATCCGCAATACGACCCGCCAGAAGACCAAGACCATCGCCGAGCGGCGCAATGATCCGACCAAACGCGGTGGCGGCGCCTCGGCGCGCGCCGCACACGACGACCAGCAGGTCACGGCGCTCAAGCTCAAGCCGGCGCCGCTCTCCCCAGCCATGGCCGACCTGTTCAAGCTGTGCGAGCAGAAGCTCGGCTTCGTGCCCAACGTGTTCAAGGCCTTCGCCTTCGACATGAGCAAGCTCGAAGGCTTCGTGGGCTACCGCAACGCCGTCATGCAGGGCGAATCCGGCCTCTCCAAGGTCGAGCAGGAGATGATCGCGACCGCCGTATCGACGCAGAACCGCTGCTACTACTGCGTCACCTCGCACGGCGCCTCGGTGCGCGGCCTGTCGGGCGACCCCATCCTGGGCGAGCAGATCGTCATGAACTATCGCGCCGCCGACCTCGACCAGCGCCAGCGCGCGATGCTCGATTTCGCCGTCAAGCTCACGGTCGAGCCGTGGACGGTCGAGGAAAGCGACCGCGAGGGCCTGCGGCGGGCAGGCTTTTCGGATCGCGACATCTGGGACATCGCCGCGATCGCGGGGTTCTTCAACATGACCAACCGGATCGCGTCCGCGATCGACATGCGGCCGAACAGCCAGTACCACGCCATGGGGCGGTGAGGAGAGGCGGGCCGAAAGGGGCCGAGGCGCGATTGCACGGCGGTTTGAAGGCCAGCGTGCAGGAGCCTCAATTCAAGCCGGGATCACATTCGATTATTATCCACTCATGCCTGCCATCCCAATTGAATCCCCCATTGAACGCCCCATGCCCTCCCATGTCGTCTGGTTCGAGCGGCTGATGATCGCCTCAATCCTGGTCGGCCTCGTGGGGGCCTTCCTCCTGTGGCAGCGTGAGGGGATATCCTCGCCGGCGGATATCGCGCGCGTCGGCCTGCTGATCGTTGCCAACTTCGGACTGATTCTGCTGCTGGTGTGGCTCATCGCCCGGCGCCGCATGGGCTGGCCGCGCTATCTGGTCGGCGGCCTGTTCGCGCTTGGCTTGCCCTATGCGCTTCAAAGCCTACCGGCCGAGCTGGCGGCCTATCCGGTGGACGGACTTCTGAGCGTAGGACAATTGGCCCTGCAGGCGGCGGCACTTGTCCTTATTTTCACCGGAAATGCGCGTGCCTGGTTTGCCAAGACTGCGTCCCAGCCGGCGTCGTCATGAACGCAAGCATTCAATCCCGATGAAAGCCGCTGACTTGGTGCGCGCGGGCGTGCAAAGTGGCGCTCCAACGAGGCCGACAAAATGACGCGTCTGTCGTTCTTCATCCTGCTGGTCATCAGCCTCGCCGTGCCGGCGCACGCTGGCGACGGTGCGGTCACGGCGCGTCACGGCATGGTGGTGGCGCAGGAGGCGCGTGCCGCCAAGATTGGCGCCGAGGTCCTGGCCAAGGGCGGCAACGCGGTCGACGCCGCGGTCGCAACCGGCTTTGCGCTTGCGGTCACCTATCCGCGCGCCGGCAATATCGGGGGCGGCGGCTACATGGTGATTCACCTCGCCCGCCCCAACCGGCAGATCGCGATCGATTATCGCGAGACCGCGCCGGCGGCGACGACGCGCGACATGTTCCTCAACAACAAGGGCGAGCCCGACCCGCGCAAGTCGCGCGATTCCGCGCTCGCGATCGGCGTGCCCGGCACCGTCGCGGGGCTTGCGCTCGCGCACCAGCGCTACGGCTCGGGCCTGTTCTCGCTCGCCGAGCTGATCGCGCCAGCGATCACGCTCGCGCGCGACGGCATCCCGATCGAGGACGACGTCGCCGATTCGCTGCCGCGCGCGCAGACGCGGCTGGCGCGTTGGCCGGCCTCCGCCAAGATATTCCTCAGGAGCGACGGCAGCGCGCTGGCGCCGGGTGACAGGCTGGTGCAGAGCGATCTCGCCTTGACGCTCGAAGCGATCGCGAAGGGCGGCCCGCGCGCCTTCTACGAGGGCCCGGTCGCCGAGAAGCTCGCCAAGGCGATTGAGGCCGCCGGCGGCATCATGACGCGCGAGGACCTGAAAGGTTATCAGCCGCGCCTGCGCCGGCCGGTGCGCGGCACCTATCGGGGCCACACCATCGTCTCGATGCCGCCGTCGTCGTCGGGCGGCGTGATCCTGATCGAGATGCTCAACATCCTGGAGGGCTATCGGCTGGGCGAGCTCGACGCCGCGGCACGACTCCATTTCATGGTCGAGGCGATGCGGCGCGCCTACGCGGACCGCGCTGCCTACCTGGGCGATTCGGCCGTGGTGGCGGCCCCGCTCGGGCGGCTGATGTCGAAACGATATGCGGCGACGCTGCGCGGCAGCATCGACCCGGACCACGCGACGCCGTCGGACAAGATCCACCCCGAGCTCGCCCTGCAGCGCGAGGGCGACAACACCACGCATTATTCGGTCGCCGACCGCTTCGGCAATGCGGTCGCCAACACCTACACGCTCAATTTCAGCTATGGCGTCGGCATGGTGGCGGAGGGCACCGGCGTTCTGCTCAACAACGAGCTCGATGACTTCTCCGCCAAGGCGGCCGCCGCCAACGCCGCCGGACTGGTCACCGGCGACGCCAACACGCCAGCTCCCGGCAAGCGACCGCTCTCCTCCATGACGCCAACGATCGTGCTCAAGAACGGCAGGCCAGTCCTGGTCACCGGCTCGCCGGGCGCGAGCCGCATCATCACGGCCGCGCTGCAGATCATCATCAACACCATCGACCTGAAGCTGCCGGTTGACGAGGCGGTCGCGGCGCATCGCATCCATCACCAGTGGCTGCCCGACCAGGTCTCGCTCGAGCGCGGGCTGCCGGCCGACGTGGTCGGCGGGCTCGAGCGACGCGGTCACAAGGTCGAGCAGGGCGTGCCGCGCACGTCGGCGAACTCGCTCGCGGTCACGCCACAAGGCATGATCGGCGCCGCCGACCAGCGCACCCGCGGCTCGCTCGCGGCGGGGCATTAGACCATGATCCGATCAGATTGAATCGAATCACGGTCTAGTGCCGCCGATTTGAAGTTCCCACAGCGGCTGCGTTTCGCGAGCTGCCCAGAAAGTCTTGACCATTGCGCCTCGCCACTACCGCGTCGGGCATCATCTACTGTTGCGTTGATTTCACGCCAGCCTTGGCTAGGAAATCGCCGACGATAGCACGCACCTCCCGCTCGTGCCCGACCAGCAAGTGCCCGCCCGTGTCGAAAGCGACGAGCCTTGCATTGGGGATGGTGCCCGCCGCGAACTCGGCCGCCGGCAACGTATTGAATAGATCATCCCGCGCAGAAATGACCAAGGTCGGCGCTCTAATTTCCTCCAGTGGTGGGCGATGGAGATCGGGATTGCTGTCGATGTTGATGCCACGGAAGCGCCGCGAAAGCGGCTGGACGCTTCCGACGATCCGCATCACGCGATCCCGCTCGGTCTTCGGCGCAGCGGTCACGACCTCCGGCGGCACGCCGATGAAACGGATCAACACAGAAGGGGTAGTCTTCTCTGCCGCCCACCAGGCGAAGTCCGCTCCGGCATTGACCAACCAGAATGAGAATTTGCTTCCGCGGCTTCCCTCAATCGCAACTGGGCTTGCCGGTGCATACGTTCCCGGAACGATCAGGATCAGCGCCGCGACCCTGTCCGGGTGGCGGAGAGCAAGCTCGATCGCCGAGCGTGCGCCGGCCGAAATACCGACCACCACCACTTTGTCGATTATCAATTCGGCAAGAAGCGCTGCAAGCGCGTCAGCTTGGGCAGAGGGCGATGCATCCGCCGGGATGGGCGTGCCAAGATAGCCGAACCGGGACGGCGCGATGACGCGAAATCCGTCGCCGACGAGTTCAGCTGCATTGGAAAGACCCTGGTCATAGCCGCCGCCGGCGCCGTGGATGGACAGGAGCGGCGTGCCGACACCTCTTTCGGCATACTCGATCGGACCGGCCGCCATGTTCGCGATGCGACCGCCACTGCTTGCAGCGGCCCGCGCGCGACTGACCTCGTCGTTATAGGAGAGAAATACGAGCACACCTCCAACGACGATAGCGACCGACGCAACCACCAGGAGGAGAGGGGTACTGCTCATGGCTGATCGATGACCGCGTGGGTTGGTCGACGCAGCGATGGCGGTAGCGTCGGCCCGCGCCCAAACCGAACG
>Ga0209683_10001131_pt1 | contig 10380 bp, 12 predicted proteins | sample DOMMetBare2Fresh_FD_187474 | JGI IMG/M metagenome (GOLD analysis project Ga0209683, IMG submission 187474) | Wetland sediment microbial communities from St. Louis River estuary, USA, under dissolved organic matter induced mercury methylation -... | ecosystem: Environmental > Aquatic >... | reverse complement strand
TGACGATTTTAATGATGAGCTTATCTCGAGATTAGAAGCATCAATGGCGACATGGCAACCTGCCATGTTAAATGATAAAGCGGTTCCTAAAAAAATGGTTCAGACCGTTACGATAGAAATTCCTGAGCCAATGGAGATGTGATTTAAAACTTGAAAGCATATTTCATCAGCGGATTAGGGGCCGATAAAATGGCTTTTAAAAGAATAAAACTTCCTGCTGGCTACGAACCTGTTTACCTCGATTGGATAACTCCTGAAAAAGACGAATCACTTACAGCTTATGCCCGTCGGTTTTCTTATTTAATAAAAAATGATGATGCATTTATTTTGATCGGGCTTTCATTTGGCGGCATGCTTGCCTGCGAACTTGCAAGACTGCGCAACCCGATAAAGACGATCATCATTTCGAGTATTCCAACATCAAATGAATTGCCCTGGTATTTTAAACGAGCAGGAAAAATTGGTTTGCATAAAAAAGTTCCGGTAAAACTATTGAAAGCTGCAACTGTTCTGAACAGAATTGTTGGTGCCGGTTCACCGGAAGATAAAGCCGTTATTTATAATTATGTAAAAAATGCCAAACCTGATTTTATCCGTTGGTCGCTGGATGCAATTATGAATTGGAGCCAGGCAGAACGATTACCCGGCATTGTGCATTTACATGGATCAAAAGATCATTTATTGCCGTTAAAATATACTCACCCCGATTTTATAATTAAGAATGGCGGACACCTGATGGTGCTTAATAAAGCTGATGAAGTGAATAAGATTTTATGTGAAATACTTTCGGTGAATTGATAATTGTCAGCAAGGCTTTTTATCTGAATTAACAGTGTCTGTCAATATTTTTCTGATCAATTCAAAATCAATTTTCTCGGGTTTTGAAAAACGGATAACCCCTTTACCATGATCAAGACCTTTGAGTAACTCTTTATTGGCAAGCATTACCTCGTGAACTAAACAATAAAAGCCGATATAATTCTTCTGGTTTGCAAATCCTATTTCAATGCCTTTATCTTTTTTATAAGTCGGACCTCCATAAGCCATGGCTTCTTCATAACCTACCAGAATCTCTTTGCAAAGTTTTCGTATTTTGGTAAGTACTGATCTTCTGTTTTCAGGAACATCTTTTAAATAATCGGTTACAGTTTTTGCTTCACATATCATTTGTGGTTTAATATTTTTATTGCCTCTACAAAGCTATTCTTTTTTTAATTTCTTTATGTATTCGGTACTGTTTCCATTCCAAAAGCACTTAATGCATCTGCCATTTTCAAATTGATGATTACAATTCTCATAGCCATATAAAACATGGGCACATTCAGGGCAGAGGCTTGTCATATTAGAACTGTGCTGGTAGTATTCGCTTTTGCATTCGGTGCAAATGGTTATGGTATCATCTGGGGGTTTATTCATTTTTTCCTTTGTAGTTATCTCATAACAACGACACAAAGTATAAAGCCTTACAATATGAGGGTTATTGCTGTGCTGTTCTTAACTTAAAATTGTATTAAACTTAAACACCACCAACGGTGTAATGATTCCTAAAAAAATTCTCCTAAATAAAAAATTGAAATTTCAGGAAGACCCTTTTTATTACTCATCACTTTAAAATTTTATCTGGATAAAAACCGCAGTTCCTGCAATTTTAACGTCCAGAACAAGGGCTTTTGAGTTTTTTGGCCAGACCTTATCATCGCCGTTTTTTCCTGAAGTATTACCATTAGCATAATTCCTATAAGTATGTTTAGCCTCTTTTGCTTCCACAATGTCATATTTTTGAGGAACCGAGTTTCTATCTGGTTGAACATCTTTTCGGTAAATGACATCTGAGACCTGATCTTTATTAATTTGATCCTCATTTTTGTAGCCACAAAATAACCACACTGTATTTCCTTTAGTTTCGGTTAATTGGATCTTTTCAATAGCAGTAGCCTTATATTCATCCATTGCTTCTGGCTTTCCTGTATGTAGGATATAATTTATATAAGTGGCTGTATTTTTAGCTTCATTAGTTTCGTTCCAGAAACCTATAGGTGTTTGGCTCTTATTAAGTTTTTCAACGACATCTCTTAGAGAATCATTTTGTTTTTCTAATTTTTTATTTTGTTCTGAAATAGTGACGTCTTGCCCTTTTATAGTGACGCCTTGCCCTTTTATTGTGTCACCCATCTTCTTTTTGGCCTGTTCGCTGAAAATAGCATAGGCAATGAAAGCACCTATTATTATTATGAACCCGATATATTTTATGCGGTTACTTTTGTCCTTTTTTTCAATTTCTTTTATTTTGTCATCAATGCGTTTCATGTTGGTTCTTTTAAAGAGTCAGATAACTATTGAATTCAGCATTATATTTTTCAATTTCGTCATCTTCAATATTATTGAAGGCCCGGATTAATCGATTACGTTTTAATTTTAAAAGATTTAGCAGATCAATCATTCGTTCGTGTTTTTTAAGACCTCCATAGGGTTTTATCGATAGCAGGTTTATTATCAAACAGCCTGTAATGATCATCCACGATTTAATGGCATCATTTTCTGAAACCTTGCCCATTATAAAAATAAAATAGACAGCAAGAAGAATTAAACTGATCCCTGTAACAAAGCCAATTAATTGCCAGTTCTTTTTAATACCTTTCTTATGCATTTCTATAGCATGATCTATCTCTGGTTCTGAAATCAACAAATCTTCCAGGTTGACGTCTTGCTGTTTTGGTTCCGACCCTTTTTCAGTAACAGTTTTAATAACCTTAGGTGGCGCTTCCGAAACGCCGATCAGGGATAACACATTTCTTAAATTTGCAGCGGCTTCATCTTTCAGGCCAAGAAATTTTATTATATCTCCAATGGCTTTTTCCGGATCGTGTATGAGATCAGCGTATTGCCTGCGCTGCCATCGCATCGGAAGATCACATTCCTTAATGAGGATGGGCACAAATTTTTTATCTGTATTAATTGCTATGGATACTTCATCCTGCACATTTTGAGATTCTACCGATGTCGGTGACAGTATGAGCATTAAGGTTTCTGATCTTTCCAGGGCTTCCTCAATGGCATTATCCCAATTCTCACCAAGTCCGATTGCTAATTGATCGATCCATACATTGGCTCCTGATTTCTGTAATTCTTTAGCGAGACCCACAGCAAATGGTCTGTCTTGACTGGAATAACTGACAAAAATGGATTCAACGGCCATAAATTTAATTGGTTGGAGCAATAAGAAGTCTAATTTAATAATATTAATCCGATAAAAAATTATTAAATAATATCGCCACTCGCCATGGTTTGTGGCTCACGAATCGATTTTACATGTTGTTAGTATTCAAAATCCAGATTTTTTCCTCTGTAGTTATCTCATACCGACAACACGAAGTATAAAGACTTACAATATCTGGGTTATTGCTGTGCTGTACTTAACTTGAAATTGCATTAAACTTAAACACTAACAACGGCGTAAAAGAAGATCAATATTAATAGCACTTTTTGAATAGAGAGATCGAATTTAAAGAAGGATTTTATTCACTGGTGCGATTATCTTTTGACCGGTACCTATATCTGAGTTTATACTTTTGTGCCTTTTGTTGGTAAAAGTGCGATCAAAACTTTTGATTATACTGTGCCGGTTGTCCGGCCTTGGGTAAAGTTTTTAAAATAAATTCACGCAGATCATTCGTGCTGGTTTCTAAGTCAGGTTTGCGCAGGTACATCATGTGCCCGCTTCGATAACCTTTAAAACTTATTCGTTGTTTCATTTTACCGGCAGGATCCAGTTGCCACATATTGTACTTGGCATTAAAATAATCACAAGCTCCATCATAGTATCCGCTTTGAACCATCACATGCATAAATGGATTTTCAGCCATCGCAAGACGAAGATTTTCCCCAGTGCGGTCATTGGTTCTGTCCCATGGTGATACCGGACCAAACATATAGTACTTGAGATCGGTCTTATAATTTAAATGATCACGGAGATAATGATTCATAGCAGGAGAGAATGCATGGTTCCATGCGATCAGTTCAGCATTGTATTCAACCGTATCACCTGCATCCTGTTTATCAATACCGAGATATCGACTGTCTAATCTTCCAACGCTATATCCTTTATCACGCAACAATTCTTTCCAAAAGAATTGAGCAGGTATAAACAAGTTGCGTTGTAATATCACTTTCTCTTTTATTCCTGAATAGCGACTCACCTTAGCAGCGATCGCTTTTCGTTTATCATCTTCCAACGATCCGCCACGGGTTATAGCTGGTATCAGTTCATTGATCGTGAATTCTTCCACCTCAGGTAATACTTCAGTGAGATCCTTGCTTTGCAGATCAGCAGGTAACATTTTATGATACCATGCAGTAGCAGCATAATATGGTAACCGTGAAGCCATATCAACCGGGCCGGTTCTTTCAATACCTAATATCGTTGGTGATACCAGTACGACACCATTTAAAAACATCCATTGACGATTTTGTAATTCTAAAGCAAGACCTGATACACGATTCGTGCCATAACTTTCTCCGATCAAATATTTCGGAGAGGTCCAGCGGCTATAACGTGTTACAAAAGTGCTGAGCCATTCAGCCAGGTATTTTATATCAGCATTTACACCAAAAAATTTTGAAGGCGGTGCATTGCCGGTGATACGGGAATAACCTGTATTCACAGGGTCGACGAATACGATATCAGCAATATCAACAAGACTGAACGGGTTTTCTTTAATCCCATAAGGCTGTATCGGATATCCTTCGTCATCAATATTTATAAGTCGGGGACCGGTATAACCCATCTCCATCCATACTGATGATGTACCCGGACCACCATTAAATGAAATGATCAGTGGTCTTGAAGTACGGTCTTTAATATCTGAACGTTCATAGTACGTGAAGAACACACCGGCAATTACTCTACCCGAATCTCCATATACAGGCAACGTGCCGGTGATCGCCTTATATGAAATTTTAATTCCTTTCACCGTTACAGTATGTTCGGTTGTAACAGTCTGATCGGGATTTAATGTTTGCCCGGTTTGAGCAATTGAATTAAGTGTAACCAATAAGACACACAAAAAAAGAGTAGATAGTTTTCTCATTGCAGTTAGATTTTCTATGTTGAAGGTAAGAAATGATGTCTCAATTTGTTTTTTTAACACAGAGACACTGAGTTCAGAGAAACACAGAGTATTTTGAATCATATCTTAAACTTGAACACCACCATCGGCACAAAGTTTTAATCTTCGAGCCTCTCCTTATTTTGCTCGTCTTTTTCCGCCAGCTTTATATCTCTTGTGTTCTTTTGAACAGTGATTGCAGAGAACATACTCAATACAAATGCCATTGCATAAAATCCTTTTTCACTTTTTTCAAGTTCTGCATTCCAAAGTCCGACAGTGAGCAGAATGATGGATAAAATTGTAGCAAACCATGCAAGCCCATAATATAAATTGGTAACCGGAATTCCTTCTATCTGGTCTCTAACTGCTTTTTGAACAGAGATGGCTGCAAATAATCCAAACATTAATACGGTGAAATAATAACCTTTCTCATTCAATTCCATTTCCGCATCCCATAGCCCGATAATAAAAGCTGAAATACCAATGATCAAAGCTGTCCATGATGCGCCAATAAAAGCGGCGGATGGTTGCTGTGGTTGTTTTTGTTCCATTGTAAATAGTTTAAGGAACAAATCTATCAGGCTATTGAGGTGTAGCTTTTGACATTCGTCAAAAAGGCAAACCTGAAATGTTAATGCTTACTTCTTATCCGGCTCAATGTTTCCTGGCTGATACCAAGATAGGAAGCGATCATTCCAAGAGGAACTCTTTCGAGAATATGTGGTGTTCGCTGGAGAAGGCTCTCATACAATTCGGCAGCAGTTTTAAATTGTGCATTTACAAATCTCTCTTCAAGTCGGATATAATATTTTTCATAGGCAATTCTTACCAATCTTTCAATCTCATGATATTGATTGAATAAGCTTGTTAGTTTTTCTTTTGAGATCGACCACAAAACACTTCCTTCCAATAACTGAATGTTTTCTACTGCAGGTTGCCCGGTAATGAAACTATTGGAAGAGGTAACAAAATCATTCTCAAAAGCAAACCAATGGGTGATCTCTTTTCCATCCAGCAAATAGTAGCCTCTCACTGCGCCTTGTTCCAGGAAAAATAAATGCCTGCAAACTTTTCCTTCAGTGACTAAAAATTCATTTTTGGGTAACACGAGTTTTTCAAAGCAACTATATAATTTTTGTTCAGCATCGTTGCTTAGTGGAGAATAAGTTTTGATATACCTGATGAGCTGTTCCAATTATCGAAGTTAATAAAGGATTGCTTGTTGATGCGGTTTACTATTCTTGATTTATACTTTAATCTTGAACACCAACAACGGAATCAGTTTGCCTGGTCGGCGGTAGTGCCTTTTATTGTTTTATGGACTATACTTGTATTTGGGATCATACGAATTTATTACTAATGTTATCGGTCTAGCATACGACCCATAAAGTTTTTTTGCAGCTTCCCATTCCATAGTCTGGGCATTGCTCAACTGATCCGGTGAAAGTTTTCGTAGATTCTTTTGGAATGGTGACGGGACTACAATGCCATCTTGAACTATTAGAATGTCCGCCCCTTTATCAACTGAGTCCAAAAGACGAGTCAGCAGCGTATATCTTTCTTTTTGCAGCTTACTTTCTGTTTTCTTGGTTTTCACAAAAATAATTGTTGTTTTATCCCATTTTTGATACCGTTTGGGTGCTGTTCCAGGAAGCCATTTAGTGTATGAAAATATTTCGGAAGAGTCAAGCTGTTCTAACTGCTGTTTGGATTGCACTACATCGTCGATGATAATGGTCTTTCGCTCCGAACAAGAGAGTAGCATTAAACAAAATATGATAAATACAAAGGGTCTCATATGCATTACCGCCAACTCAAAAATAGGCGAAAGTTTTAGCACTTAAATTGTTAATAACCAATAAAGATTCTTCATCTTATCATTGCAACAACACCTGCACCGTATCACTCGTTCTTTGTTGAAGCAACATCTTTTTCCCTATTGTAAGTTTATCGTAAGTCTCTTTTGTATAATGACGGATAGTAAGCAAGGTTAGTCCTTTGGTTACATTTATATCGAAGAATTCAGAAGCTGCTAACGCAAGCTTTTCAATTTTATCTGCCCGGTCATCAAGTACACAGATCATGCTGATGGCTGCATTCTGTGTAAGGTTTGGTTTTATTTTTAGTTTTTCAAAAAGATGAAAGAGATCAGCAATTGGTTTTTCTTCTACAAACGAAAAATCTTTTGAGCTAAGCTCGATCATAACTTGTTTTTCTTTTACAACAATGATCGGGGGCAGGCCTTTCAGCGATTTATCATGTATCCATGTGCCGGGTAGTGATGGGTCAAGAAAACATTTTACATAAAGTGGAATGCCTTTGTTCTGTAATGGCTTTATTGTTTTTGGGTGAATGACCTGTGCGCCATAATAAGCCATTTCGATCACTTCATTATAATTCAGTTCATGTATCTCAACAGCATCAGGGAATTGTTTGGGATCGGCACTCATTACACTGGGCACATCTTTCCATATAGTTTGATTTTTTGCATTTAGTAAATTGGCAAAGACGGCAGCTGTATAATCACTTCCTTCCCTTCCAAGTGTGGTGCTTTCGTTTTCATCAGTTGCGCCAATAAATCCCTGTGTTAATACAATATTTGTTTTATCAAACAAGGGAACTATTGAATCCTGCACTTTTGAATTGGTGAACTCCCAATCGATCACTGCATCTCTGAAATTATCATCTGTTCTGAAAATGTCCCTCACATCGATCCATTTATTTTTTATCCCAATTTCATTTAAATAATGACTGACGATGGAAGTCGAAAGTAATTCTCCGATGCAAACGATCTGGTCATAGTAATAATCGTAATCTCTAACTGGTTTATCATGCAGTAGCCATTCTACTTCAGTGAAAAAATTATTTAACTGTTCCTCACAGGCTGTTGCATTTGTAACAAGAAGGTATTTGGCAGTATTAAGATGTTGTTGCTTTGCTTGATGAAATAGTTGTAATGCTTCTTCTTTTTTACCGGCAAAAAATGCATCTGTCACTTTTTCCAGTGCATTGGTGGTTTTACCCATTGCAGAAATAACAACTAATATCTTTTCGCCAGGATACAACTTAAGGATGTCGCCGACATTTTTAACTCTCTCAACACTATTTACCGATGCGCCACCGAATTTGAAAACCAACATTATATTATTTTAGATTTTAGATTGCAGATTTCGGATTTATTTACGGCTTGCAAAGATAGGATATGGCTTTATTGACACGAAGGCTCATTTTAAATCTAAAATCATAAATCCCAAATCTAAAATCGCACATTCCCTTACTTTTGTTATCCTTAATACCTATTATGATCATCAACAGGCAGGTACTTACACTTGACGAATTTACAATTCAACAGTACAGAAATTATCCCGGCGCTACCGGTGAGCTGAGTAGTTTGCTAAGGGACATTGGTCTTGCTGCAAAAAGAGTGAATGTAGAAGTGAATAAAGCCGGGCTTGTTGATATACTTGGTGATGCGGGCTCGGTAAATGTGCAGGGAGAGGAAGTGAAGAAGCTCGATGTGTTTGCGAACAATCAGTTTACAGGTGTGCTGAAGCATGGTATCAGTTGCGCAGGTATTGCAAGTGAAGAGCTTGATGATATAATTGTGTTTGATGATGAAGTGAGCAACAATTCCAAGTATGTATGCATGTATGATCCGCTGGATGGCAGCGCCAATATTGATGTGAATGTTTCTATCGGGACCATCTTTGCAGTTTTTCGTCGTGTAACAAAAAAGGGCGAGCCTTGCGGCATTGAAGATTTTTTGCAAAAGGGAATTAATATGGTGGCCGCGGGTTATATTATTTACGGATCAAGCACCATGCTGGTTTATGCAACAAGAAGAGGCGTAAATGGATTTACATTGGATCCTTCCATCGGCGAGTTCACATTAAGCCATCCTGATATTAAATGTCCTGAACTTGGGAAGATATATTCCGTTAATCATGGAAATTATTTTCAGTACAGCGAAGGAGTGAGAAAATATATTACACTCTGCCAGAATAAAACAAAGGATAATGGCGGGCCATATACACAACGTTATATCGGCAGCATGGTTGCAGATGTTCACCGTAACCTGATCAAGGGCGGCATATTTATGTATCCCGGTATGGCGGACAAGCCAAAAGGAAAACTAAGATTGCTTTATGAGTGTAATCCATTTGCATTTATTATTGAAGTGGCAGGCGGCAAAGCAACAAATGGAAAAGAAAGAGTTTTAGATGTGCAGCCAACTGAGCTGCATCAGCGTTCACCATTTTTTGTGGGGAGTAAGTTGATGATGGAAGAACTTGAAGGATGCTTAGAGAACCACGATTAGCAGGATTTTAAAAAGATTAGTAGGAAATATGGAGGATGTTATAGAAATAATAGAGTATAATGATAAGTATCGCCTGGAGTTTAAAAAATTGAATCTTGAATGGCTGGACAAATACAATCTTACCGAAAGTCATGACCTGGTGGTATTGAATGATCCGAAAGGAACGATACTTGACCGCGGTGGTTTTATCTGGCTGGCAAAGGCGGATGATGAGATAGTTGGCTCTGCCGCATTGATGAATGAGGGACATGGTATCTTTGAACTGGCTAAGATGAGTGTAACAAAAGATTGGCAGGGAAAAGGGATCAGCAAAATCTTAATTGAGACCTGTTTGAAAAAAGCAAAAGAGATAGGAGTAAAGAAGCTGACACTTTTTTCCAATCATCAATTGCAGACTGCATTAAAGCTATACGAGAAGTATGGATTTAAAAATGTGGAAGTAAAAGATTCGCCTTTTGAAACGGCTGATGTAAAAATGGAGCTTCAATTTTAAATCGATAAAATGAATTTTGGCTTACAAATTTACCTCACCCCGTCATGACCCAATACTTAAAGGACTCCTCAACCCCTCTCCTGGAGGAGAGGAGAAGCAGAGTCTGCAAAAAACAGACTAGTGATGGGGTGAGGTAGTGATATACTGATAAGAATTTTAATTTCTAAAAATGAAAGAAACGATCATAAAAGTTAAGGACCTCGTAAAGAATTATGGAAATTTCAATGCGGTTAAGGGAATCAGTTTTGATGTGCAGGAGGGTGAGATATTTGGTTTACTAGGGCCTAATGGCGCCGGTAAATCAACAACGCTGGAAATAATAGAAACGCTTAGAGAAAAAACAAGTGGTGAGGTTTGGGTTAATGGATTCAACCTTGATAAAGATCCGGATGAAATAAAAAAGATCATTGGTGTGCAATTGCAAACCAGCGGTTATTATCCCAATTTATAATTGGTTGAAC
>Ga0209683_10001130_pt1 | contig 10383 bp, 9 predicted proteins | sample DOMMetBare2Fresh_FD_187474 | JGI IMG/M metagenome (GOLD analysis project Ga0209683, IMG submission 187474) | Wetland sediment microbial communities from St. Louis River estuary, USA, under dissolved organic matter induced mercury methylation -... | ecosystem: Environmental > Aquatic > Freshwater... | reverse complement strand
TCATCGGCGGCCGCCTACCGGCGATACACGCGGAATCGCAACCGACCGGCGGCTTGCAAAACGCGCGAAAGCGCGGTATCGACCCCAACCTGACGGCCACGGTGGTCCAAACCGGCCGTTGGAAGCTCGGGAAGCCGCCGTCCAGATTGCGGCAGCGGTGCGCCGTTCGGAGGCTCCGCGCCGCGCCCTGCATGCCCGGGTTGAGCCAGTTTGCGTTTTGGCCGCAATAGTGGTCGGGCAAACTTCGCAAGGCGCCATTTCTTTCCCCGCGACGCCTTGTGCGAAAGCGCACATAGGGCTTAATCCACATCAATAGTGCGAGCATGTGGACTCGGTATATTCACATGACAGGTCAGTCTGATGGCTCTTTCCCTATTCTCGGGAGGGCATATGGTAGGGCAACATTCGTTTTGGCCGTCTCCGGAGATGCGCTTTGCGGTCGGCGATAGCAGGCATTTCGTCCCCGCCCCGCCTGGGCCCAGGCAAAACCACCTTCTTGCAGCGCTGCCCCGGTAGGACTATGACCGGCTTCTCCCGGATCTCGAGCCTTGTCCCTTGCCGTTAGGTTGGACCATCCACGATGCCGGGGACCGCGAAAGGTACCTGTATTTCATCACCGCCGGCATCGTTTCCCGGTTCTACGTGACGGCGGGCGGGGCGCCGGCCGAATTCGCGGTCACGGGCAACGAAGGCGTGATCGGCATCGCAGCATTCCTTGGGGGCGGAAGCACGACCAGCCGGGCGGCAGTGCTGAGCCCCGGCTACAGTTATCGGTTGCGGGCAGTTCGCCTGCAACACGAGTTCGAGCACGACGGCCCGCTGCCGCGTCTGCTGCTCCGCTACACCCGAGCGCTGATCGCGCAAATCGGGCTGATCTCGGCGTGCACACGGCACCATACGCTGGAACAGCGCTTGTGCCGCTGGATATTGTGCTGCCTGGACCGGTTGCCCACCAACGAGATGGCGCTGACACAGGAACTGATCGCCGAGATGCTGGGTGTGCGTCGCGTAGGCGTGACGAATGCTGTCGGAAGGCTGCAGAACGCAGGACTGCTCCATTGCAGCCGTGGCCACATTGCCGTAGCCGACCGCCCCAATCTGGAAGCGCACGCGTGCGACTGCTATGCGGTGGTCAAACGCGAGTACGACGGTTTACTCGCCGATTACCGGCCAGCCGAAGCCCGTTCTCGGGCTCACCCCGACACGAGGGTCCACGCGTTCCCGCAGCAAAGCGTTGTCTGCGTGTAACCGTGCGCCACCGGGAATGGCACCGCACGGACCGCATCGGCTATCGCATGGGATGAACCGCAATCGTCATCACTATCGCTCGATTACCCGCCGGGATCGATTGTCCCCGCAAGTGCGACTGACCTAGATCGTCGGCCGTATATCCCATGGCACCCTCTGACCGTCTGGCCAAATCCGCCCGGATGCTGGCGTCGATCGCCGTGGTTGTTGCGGCGCTTTACCTCGCCAAGGGTGTGCTGGTTCCGATGACGCTGGCCGTGCTGTTGAGCTTCCTGCTGAGCCCCGTGTGTGACTGGCTCGAGCGGCACTGGCTCGGCCGTGTCCCGGCCGTGGTGGTAACGGCACTCGTTGGCTTCATGGTGCTCGGCGGCGCAACATGGATGGCCGTGGTTCAAGTGTCGGACCTGGCCCCCCGAATGCCCGAATACGAGACCAATCTGAAAGCGAAGCTCCAATCGGCGAACACCTATGTCAGCGCCACGCTGGGCAGGGTGACAAGAACAGCTCAGGGAATGAGCGAGAACCTGTCGCCCGTTGAATTGGCCCAGGCGCCGCAGGGGACCAAGGAGTGGCCGTATTCGGTTCGGATCATTTCCTCGCCGGCGAGTCCGCTGCAAGTCTTTGGCAGCATGTTTGGCACAGTGCTGGAGGTATTGGGTTCGATCGGTGTGGTGATCGTGCTTGTCGTGTTCTTCCTCATCCGTCGCGACGACCTGCGCGATCGGTTCATCCTCCTGGTTGGGCAGGGTCAAATGACACTGACCACGCAGATGCTGGAGGACGCCGGCACACGGGTCAGTCGGTACCTCGCGACGGAGTTCCTGCTTAACGTCATTTTCGGCACCGCCGTGGGTAGCGGGCTCTATCTGATCGGCGTGCCCAACCCCATTCTGTGGGGAATCCTGGCCACGACCCTTCGGTTCATTCCCTACATCGGCCCGTGGCTTGCCGCTGCAATGCCGATTGGTCTGTCGCTGGCCATATCGGGCGACTGGGTGGCGCCGAGCCTTACCATCGGGTTGTTCGTGATTCTGGAACTCTTCACCAACAACGTCCTGGAGCCGTGGCTCTATGGCAAAAACACGGGTGTGTCGGCTGTCGCGGTGCTGTTGGCGGCTGTCTTCTGGACCTGGTTGTGGGGAGTGATGGGGCTGCTGCTGGCGACCCCGCTGACGGTGTGTCTGCTGGTGGTCGGCAAGCACGTTCCCCAGCTTTCCTTCTTGAACACGCTGCTGGGCGACAAGCCGGTGTTCGAGCCAACCAAGCGAGTCTATCAGCGGCTCCTGGCTGGCGATGATGAAGAGGCCACCGAATTGCTCGATGAATACTTTGAGCACACACCGCTCGCCGAAGTCTACGACACAGTGCTGATCCCGGCACTGGCTTCGGCCGAAACACATTGGCGTCGGGGCGAGCTTGACGAGGGGCGGCACAAATTCATTTTGCAGACGCTGAAGTCCATGATTCAGGAACGGGGTGAGCGCCAGCAGGAGCTGCACAAGAGCGAGAGCAGCGAGGACGTGAAGGAGGCGGAAACAGATTCCAGTCTTGCTGATCGGGCCGGTCTGCCAGGGCTTTGCGTCCTTTGCCTGCCTGCTCACGGTGAAGGGGATGAATTAGTCGGAATGATGCTCGCGCAAATTTTGGATATCCGCGGCTGTGTCGTGGAGATGTTTCCGGCTGCGGCGACGGCCGCGGCCAGCGAGCTGGTTGATTACGTCGAACAGCGCAAAGCCGATGTGGTTTGCATATCCGCCGCGCCGCCCGCGGCTGTGGCGCATGCTCGACGCCTGCGCATGCGTCTTCGTCGCCGGTTTCCGAAATTGAATCTGGTCGTGGGATTGTGGAATACACCCGGCGACCTGAATGAGGCGAAAGAGCGGATCGGATCTGACGCAAGAACCCACATTGTCGCCACGTTGACGAACGCTCAAGAACAGATCCGCATGCTTGTCGAACCGCGGTCCGAGAAGCAGGTGCAGCCAGATGGCGAAAGATTGGTCATGGCGGAGGCGTGCAAGTGAGGCTACCCATTGAATCACCTTCCTTGCTTGTCACGATCTCCAGGGGACTGCAATGTCCGTCGCCCCAACGTTTCGAGAGACCCGCGGTGGCCCATGGCCGCACGTGGATCGCGATGCAGTGGTTCAATACCGGACAGGAGAGTCAACGATGAAGAAGGAAAAGAGTGTGATGACCAAGATTGGTGACGCGATGGGCGCGGCCGTGGATATGGCGCAGGAAATGGGCGCCTCACTGATGAAGCAGACCGAAGGCGCGGCGTCAGACGCCAAGCGCGGGGCCGTAAAGGCGCGGGCCTCGGTGGAGAAGGAAGCGCGGGCCGCCACAGCCAGCGTAAAGCGCAAGGGAAAGGCCGCGGGAGCGGATGCCAAGAAGGCCTATGGCAAGGCGAAACGCACCGTCACGCGCAAGGCCAAGTCCGTCGAAGCGGATGCGGAACGGGCTTTCGGAAAGGCGGAGCGGGCGGTGAAACGCAAGGTGAAGGCAGCGGCAACGGGCGCGAAGAAGGCCGCCGGCAAGGTCGAGCGCGCCATGAGTGCGAAGAAACCCGCGGCCAAGCGCACGACCGGGGCGGCAAAGAAGGCCACCGCACGCAAGACCGCCGCCAAGTCCGCGGTGAAGAAAGGCGTTGCGAAGGTAAAGACGACGGTCCGCAAGGTCGGTGCGGCGGTAACCAAGGCGGCCAAGGGGGCCGCGAAGAAGCCCGCGAAGAAGACGGCGAAAAGGACGGTGAAGAAAAGCAAACCCTGACTGGCCGCGAACGCCTGCGGCACTTCATAGCGAACAACGGCACGGGTACACCCGTGCCGTTGAATCTCGTTCGGCGCCCAGCTCCCGGGCGTCGATCAGTGGCGACTGAGACTCGCCGCGACCTCAGTTCTTGCCGAACTGCGTCTTGGCGTTGCTGACGCACGCATCCTTCGCGGGGCCCGCGAGCGCATCGCACTTCTCGATGGCGACCTTGTATTCCGCCTCACGCTTGTCTGCGCTCGCGTCCTTGCGGGCTTCGGTCTGCTTCGTCGCCGCCTCCTTGTTCGTATCGGAGGCAACCCGGTCGACCTTGGCGTTCGCCTTGCCCTTCACCAACTCGGACTTGGCCTCCTTGACGCAGACATCCTTGCGGTTGCCGGCCTGGTCGTCGCATTTTTCGATGGCGACGTTGTAGTTCGCCTGCGCGCGCGCGATCCGCGCGTTCTCGCGATCCTTCGGCGTGTGCTTGTAGGCGGCTAACGCATCAGCCTTGGCGACGCTGGCCTTGCCCTTGGCTTCCGCGACGCAGATGTCCTTCGCGTTTCCGGAGAGCGACGCGCACGCGTCCTTGTCGATCTTGTACTGCGCATCGGCATCCTTCACCGCCTGGGTGTAGGTCGCCTTCGAGATCGGAGCGATCATGGGCGCGTTCATCTGCGCCGCGGCGGTGCCGGCGACACCCAGCCCTGTGAGCCTGAGCACTTACTTTGATGGAGTCAGGCCGGATTCTGAGCAAATTGAATGATGGAAAGGTGTAGATCCCCCTCAAGGATCTTGCTCAAACGATCCCCGAGAGGGAGTCTCCAAAGTCCGCCAAGACCCAGGAGACTCACCCAGTGTGCCACGCGACGCTGCAAGATCCCAAGCTGTACTCCCTTTTGCTGTTGGTTGATCAAGACTTGGCGGCACAAGCGCAGACCGCGGGTTGTGCCTGCGGCGGCGTTTTGCACAGTGCCCGCTATCCACGCAAACCGCGGGGTGGCCCGAAATGAAGCGATCACCTGCCGGTCCTTCTTGGTGAGGTGCAATTCGGTTCGACGCATCGCCCTGTCCTCCAGAAGTGGTGGGCGTGCGTCATTTTACAATGTTTCGTAATTAACGTGTTAACGTACTAGTTCGGTTCTTCAAGCAGCGGACGTTCGCACCACCCTTTGGCCGCTGCCGGCGGCCGAGGCCGTTGCTGGTCCGCTTCGGAGGAGTGGTCTCAGCGTGTACGGCGGCGTCGTAAGTCCGCTGTGCCCTGAGACCGGCCGTTCCAGACGTGAGAATTTCTGCCGGCGTACTTCCGGAGTTGGCCGAACTGAGCCAAACGCTCGTCCGGCTCAAACCAACCCGTTGCTGTCCTTCGAGTTTGCAGAAAGATACTATGAAGGGCTGTTCGTGATTTGCCCCCTTGAGTTAAAACGAGAGTTCGACCAACTCGATTTGACGGAAGGAGAGCGAAATGAATGCGTCTGGAACAGCCCTTCAAGGAAAGCATACGGTAGAAGCGAGCGAGCTGTACATGGCCTTCGAACTGAGTGAGAAGGATTGGAAACTGTCGCTGGGCGACGGGATGCGCAGCCCGAGCCGGTATACGGTGGCGGCAGGGGACGCCGCGGCGCTGCTCGAGTGCATCGCCAAGGCCAAGGCGCGCTGCGCGCTGGCGCCGGAGGCGAGGGTGCACAGCTGTTATGAGGCCGGGCGCGATGGCTTCTGGCTGCACCGCTGGCTCATCGCGCAGGGTATCGACAACGTCGTGGTGGATTCGGCGAGCATTGAAGTGAACCGGCGCGCGCGGCGCGCCAAGACCGACCGGCTGGATGGTGACAAGTTGCTGGCGATGTTGATTCGCTACCACGCGGACGAGCCTCGGGTGTGGTCGGTGGTGCGGGTGCCCACGCCGGAGGAAGAAGACGCGCGGCGGGCGCACCGGGAACTGGGGCGGCTGGGGCACGAGCGCATTGCTCACATCAATCGGATTCGTGGGCTGCTGGTGTTGAACAATCTGCGGGTGAAGTATGTGGGCGGGCGGCTGTGGCAGCGCTGGTGGACCTCCCACGCGGGAGAGCTTCGGCCTGGGGTGCGTGCCGAGATTGAGCGCGAGAGCGAACGGCTGGTGCTGGTCAAGAAGCAAATGGACACGATCGAGGCCGCGCAACGCCAAGCGGTGGCCGCCGGCAGCGAACCGCAGGTCGTGCGGCTCGCGCAGCTACGCGGAATCGGGGTGGGCAGCGGCTGGGTGTTGGCGAAGGAGCTCTTCGGCTGGCGGTGCTTTCGCAACCGGCGCGAGGTGGCGGGCTGTCTCGGGCTGACGCCATCGCCCTACGCCAGCGGGGAGAGCGAAACCGAGCAGGGCATTTCCAAAGCTGGCAATCGACGGGTGCGTACTTTGATGGTGGAGCTCGCTTGGAGCTGGCTGCGCTATCAGCCGCAGAGCGAATTGAGCCAATGGTTTCACCGACGCTTCGCCGGTGGCGGCAAGCGCATGCGACGCATCGGCATTGTGGCGCTGGCCCGGCGGCTGGCCATTGCGCTGTGGCGCTACTTGGAGGACGGGCTGATCCCCGACGGGGCGCAGCTGAAGCCCATCGGCGAGTAGGCAAAGCACGTTGTTGAACATAGCGGAGAACGTTGCATCGTGAGCATTGAAGGTCAACACGCCCGAAACGGCTGCGGGTCGCCTGCGAGCGACCGTCCGCAAAGATGGGGCGCGTTGGTAACCGGGGTTTGGACCCAGCGCTTCGCGCGCATGTGGTATGTGGTGACCGGCCTGGTGCCGGCACGGATAGAAGTTCGACCGAGCAACGGGCTCGGCTCTAGACACTCCGACCTTGAATCTCCGATGCATCTTGGGGCAGCGACACGCAAGCACCTGCAACCGAATCATGGATGACGACGTCACGACAGCTACGCCAGGAGGAGACAATCCACTGAAGCACTGAACATCTGAATTCAAGGGGGCTTGACAAACGCCCTCATAGAAGCAGCCGTTCAACCGGCTGTGGAAAGGAGACGTCAACAGCCAAGTTCAGCGGCGCAACGCCGGCTGCGACGGATGCGAATGCAAGCAGAGACTTCGCCCCGTGTTGCGTTCGCTGGAACGCGTTGTTATGCGGCCCCCGGCACGGGTCGCGCCATGATCAAGTCCGTCTGATGGTCCGACCCTAGCCGGAACTCGTGGTCTCCGACGGTCTCGAACCGCCACCGCTCATAGAACGAGATTGCTCGTGCGTTGCGCTCCCACACCCCGAGCCAAAGCGTTCGGTGGCCCGCCGATCGGGCCGCGTCAAGGCTCGCCCGCATGAGCGCGGCCCCGACCCCGTGCCCAATGGCGCTCCGGTCCACGTAGAGGCGTTGGAGTTCGACCGGGTCCCGCCCGGTCACGCTCGGGTCGGTCGTCCCGGTTCGGAGCTTGGCGTACCCGTCCGGTTGCTCCTCGCCGTCCATGAACGCGAGTAGGAACGTGTTCGCGTCGTCGGCCAACTCGGCCCGAACGCGGTCGAGCGAGAACGAGTGACGGACATACGCCTCGATGTCGTCGGTCGAGTTGTCGTCGGCGAAGGTGTCGCGGAACGTCCGCTCGGCGAGTGCCGCCAGTGGCTCGGCGTCGGCCGGGGTGGCGGTACGGATGCGGGGTTGCGCGAACATAATCGCGAAGGCAGTGAGTCCGAATTACAAGAAGTAGATCGTTTGGATGATGTGGACGCAAATAGGCTACGCCGCATGATCGTGCAGCGTCAAAGGCAGGTGACCGTTGACGCGAGGAAGGCGCCTGCGATGTAAACGGGTCACGACGATATGCACGAGCGGAAATGTGACCGCATCGCGTACCGCCTGAGCCGGGATCTTCAGGGTGCCCGCAGGTCGTCCCCGGCGAATGGCCGACTCAACGAATGCTATTGAGCGCACTGGCAGAAGATCCCGAGGGGCCGCTCCTGTCCAGTCCGCGACCGTCGAGTCCGAACGCAAGCGGCTCGATCGTCGTCGGTCGCAGTTCGACCCCGAGCCGACTTTGGCATTCCGGCGAAGCGGTCGTTACTCGCCGCAAGGCACATCCGCCCGTATTTTGGCGGCGTCGCGCTCCTTATTGCGTCGGCACGCACGCAAACACCCGCGTCGTCGCCTCACCCTCCATGATCCAGCCCTGCGCGATCATCGCGTCCAGCACCGCCGGGTCCGTTGTGTAGCGGTGATTCGGCGCGCCGCTCATGCCGTTGTTGTAGGTGCGATAGAGCGGCTGCGTTCCCGCCGGACAGGTCCGGGCACCCGCCGCGCCCGCCGGCATCCGCACGTAGAACGCGTTTCGCTCGAACAGCCACACCGGATCGTGCTTCACCTTCTCGCACTCGTCCACGTAGGGGGTGTAGAAGTGCGACGATTTCGGCGCGAAGCTCTGGTCGCTCCAGAAACGGCACATCGGCACCAGCGGCGAGAATGGGAGCACACTTTGGTCGTATACAGTGAATGCCTTGCCGGTCCGCGCCCACGCCGCCTCCGGGGCCGATTCGAGCGCCACCTGCTCCGCCTCGTCAGCCGTGATGAAGTAGTGACGGTAGCCCGCATGGAAGTACTCCACCGCGAGCCGCTCGCGCAGCGGGTGTGGCGTGGCCAGGTCACCGCCGCGAACCTGCACGACCTCGCTCGCGAGGCCGAGCACGATCTCGCCCGTCGGTCGCACCGCGAGCGAGTGCACGCCGCGCCCGTACGTCGCCGCTGCGACACCCTCGCCACCAAAGCGTGTGTCCGGCATGCCATCGGCAAGAAGGCGGGCAAGCCGGGTGTAGTGGAAGCCAGCGGACGCGACATCCGCGGCGACCACGATCCGCCCGTCCGCCGCCAACGTGATGGACGGCGCGCCAAGCGATTCGTCGGCGCGCGTCAAGGGCACGGTGGCGAGTCCACCCGTGCCGAACGACATGTCGACCTCGCCGCTCTCGGTGAAACGGACGAGCGCCGGCTGCCGCCGGCCGTCCGCTTCCACCGTCCCGTACGCGAGTATCCGGCCATCGGGAAGCGGCAGCGCACCCGTCTGTGAAACACCCCTCACCATGGGGGCAAACGCAATTCCGTCGGTGCCGAACGGCGCGTCCCGTGCGCTCCCGGCGTAGCGAATCACCGCAAACCCCGGCGCGCCCTCCCGCGCAGCGCTCGCAACGATACGGTCGCGTGCGTCGATTGCGAGGCGTCGGGGCTCCCATGTCAACATCGACGGCTGCGACTCGTCCTGGCGGACAAAGTCAATGTTGGGAAGCTGATTTCCCGCGGGATCGGCGTGCATGATGGACACGTAATACCAGGCGGTCCAGGAAAGTCCCGTCCTCGCCAACCAATAGGCGTGCCCGTCGCTGTCCACGACCATCCCTTGGCCACGGCAATCAGCGTAGAGATCTACGCCGGCGCCGCCGGCGGCAGTCGCATCCGGTTGCCCCGACGGCGTGTACCGCATCCATCGCCGCTGCGAGCACTGAAACAGCCCGCCGGTCAGGTAGACGGGCTCGGACGTCCAGATGACATGCAACCGGTCATCGGACGGCTGCTTGAATCCCGCCATTGCGAAATACGGTGGGGACGCGGTGATGCGTCCGCCGTCGCCGTAGCCCGGGTCCATAGTGCCGTCCGCCCGCGCGCGCCGGACCTCACGATAGAAGACCAGCACCCCGCCGCCATCGCGCTGCAGCAGCGACGTACCGATGCTGGTGCCCTCGGGTACGGCGAGCCGACCGGCGACGCCCCAACTGGTATCGAAATCGCCGGGCGCCGCCACTGCCGCCGCCGTCAGCACCATCCACACGACAGGGTGGAGTACGTGAAGTGCTGCATTCATCAGCTGCTCCCGGTACCTACAGCGCCCTCCGCATAAGGCGTGTGGAACTGAACTGGGACCACGTCCGCGGAAACGTCTGCCCGCTCCGGAAGCGGCAAACGCTCGCTGCCGCCGGGTCGAGCCCATTGCCTTGGAGTGAATGTCCCCCTCGGCCCCCTTTCGGCAGAGCCCTCCGCACCGAAGGACCTCCCGGTCGACTGGTGCGCGAACATGCACGAGGCGACGACCGGCAAATGGGTAAACACACCCATCCGCCCCACGTCGACACCCGAGCCATCCGCCGGCGATCGACGAACGGCCCAGCAAGTAGCTCTGGCGGTGATTACGCGCCACGTCGTGGCCTGGACCGTTGACCAGAGTCAATGGCGCATCGCTTTTGGCCCTTGGAATCGGACTCATGCGCGCTGGTGGCACATAGCGCCAATGGCAATGTCGGCTTACACGCACATCCGGCAACTACCGTTCATGGCCGGTCACTGCCGGCCGCTCCACGGCGATGAGTGGCGGCTCCACGATGCACACCCGCTTTTCACGTCTCGGTGGCCGCTACGAGTAAT
>Ga0209683_10001129_pt1 | contig 10385 bp, 11 predicted proteins | sample DOMMetBare2Fresh_FD_187474 | JGI IMG/M metagenome (GOLD analysis project Ga0209683, IMG submission 187474) | Wetland sediment microbial communities from St. Louis River estuary, USA, under dissolved organic matter induced mercury methylation -... | ecosystem: Environmental > Aquatic >... | reverse complement strand
CCGTGGCCGCCGCCGTGGCCGTCCCCGTGCCCGCCGCCCTCGACCATGCCGGCCATCTCGGCGGCGCGCATGCCCGACCACCAGGGCATCGAGGCGATCGTGGCGACGAAGGAGATGAGCCCGGACAGCAGGATCATCGAGATGGAGAGGCCGTCCGCGCCGACGAAGTACTCGATGTTGAAGGCGCGGATCCAGACGAAGTGGTGCTCGAGCTGGACGCCCGTCCTGCTCGGGTCGTAGAGGCGCCAGGCCTCGATGGCCGCGAGGAAGGAGAGGCCGCTCGTCACGAGCGCGACGAGGCGCGCGCCGTCGTCGGCGAACCGCTTCGGCAGCTTCGCGAGGGACCGCACCGCGACGAGCACGGTGATGGCCGCCGCGCCGATGAGCGGCCAGAAGGTGGCCCAGCTGAGGACGTTGCCTTCGTCGAAGAAGAACATGGTCGGTTCTCCGGTCCCTGCGTCAGGAGATGAGGAAGTTGAGGAGGACGACGGCGAGCGCCCCGCCGAGCGCGCCGTAGAGGTAGGTCTGGACGCGGCCGGTCTGGAGCCGGCGCAGGCCGCCGCCGGCCGCCGACGTGAGGCTGGCGACCAGGTTCACCGCGCCGTCGACGAACGTCGAGTCGATCCAGGCGTCGAAGCGGCCGAGGAAGCGGCCGATGGCGCCGGCGAAGTTCACGGCGCCGTCGATCACCCCGCCGTCGAACCGGCTCGCGAGCCGGGCGAAGGCGGTGGAGGGGCGCACGACGAGGGCGTCGTAGATCTCGTCCACGTAGTACTTGTTGTAGACGACGGTCCAGATGCCCTCGAAGCGCGCCTTGAGGCGCGCCGGGACCTCGCTCCGGCCGTCCTTGTAGAGCGCGCGGGCGGCGAGGAGGCCGATCGCGGCGGCGAGCACGCCGATGCCCTGGAACGCCCACTCGAGCGCATGAGGCGCCTGCTCGAACGCCACCTCGGCAGGGATCGCCGGCTCGAGCCAGTGCTCGAGGAGCGGCGCCGCGTGGGTCCAGAGCGTCGGGATGCCGAGGAACAGGGTGAGGAACGAGCCCGCGGCGAGGACCACCAGCACCGAGGTCATCGTCCAGGGCGACTCGTGCGGCGTGCCGCCATGCTGGCCGTGGCTCGCGCCGTGGTCGTCGTGCGGCGCGTGGGCGGCGTGCGCCGGGGCCGCCGCGCCATGGGCGTGCGGGGCCGACGCGTGCGGCGGCTCGTCGAGCTCGTGGGCGCCGTGCGACGGCGCGTTCCCGGCGAGGCCGAACGCGTGGGCGGCGCCGTCGTCGGCGTGCACGTCGTGGGAGTGGGCCGACGCCCTGGCCGCGAGCGCCGAGTGCGGGTCCACGTTGTGCTCGTCGTGATGGCCCGAGCCGCCGCGGTACTCGCCGGTGAAGGTCATGTAATACGAGCGGAACATGTAGAACGACGTGCCGATCGCCGCGGCGATGCCGACGAAGTAGATCGCCGGGCCGAGCCACGGCGTGGGCGTGCCGAACAGCCCGAGGTGACGGCTCGTGAACGCCTTGAAGAGGATCTCGTCCTTCGAGTAGAAGCCGTTCATCAGCGGGAAGCCGGCGATGGCGACGCACGCTGCGAGGTAGGTCCAGCGCGTGATGGGCATGTGCTTCGCGAGCCCGCCCATCTTCCGCATGTCCTGCTCGTGGTGGCAGCCGAGGATCACCGACCCGGAGCCGAGGAACAGGCAGGCCTTGAAGAACGCATGGGTGAGGAGGTGGTACGAGCCGGCCCAGTAGGCGCCGACGCCCACGCCGATGAACATGAAGCCGAGCTGGGAGACGGTCGAGTAGGCGAGGACCTTCTTGATGTCGTACTGGAAGAAGCCGATCGACGCGGAGAAGATGGCGGTGAGCGCGCCGACGAGCGCGACCCAGCCCATCGCGCTCGCCGAGAGCGCGAACAGGAAGTTGAGCCGCGCCACCATGTAGACGCCGGCGGTGACCATGGTCGCCGCGTGGATGAGCGCCGAGACCGGCGTGGGTCCGGCCATCGCGTCGGGCAGCCAGACGTAGAGCGGCAGCTGCGCGCTCTTCCCCATCGCGCCGACGAACAGCAGGATCCCGACCAGCATGGCGAGCGACACGCCCCAGACCGTGGTCGTCGCGAGGTGCTCCTTCACGCCGGTGGCCTCGACCACCACCTGATCGCGCAGCTCGCGGAAGTTCATGGTCGGGCCGACCTTCACGCCCTCCACCACCGGGGCGAGCGCTGCGGCGTCCGCGGCCGACGTCGCCCCGACGAGCGCGTTCAGCTCGGCGGCCGGCCGGTAGTCGGTCGAGCGCAGCCCGCCGCCCTCGCGCGGCGACCAGGCGCCGCCGAGCGCCCAGAAGAGCAGGAACAGGCCGGCGATGAAGCCGAAGTCGCCGAAGCGGTTCACCACGAAGGCCTTCATGCCGGCCTTCGCCTTCTCCGGGTCCGTGTACCAGAACGCGATGAGGAGGTAGCTCGCGAGCCCCACGCCCTCCCAGCCGAAGAACATCACCGCGAAGTTGTCCCCCATGACGAGGAGCAGCATCGCGAAGACGAACAGGTTCAGGTACGAAAAGAACCGCCAGTACGCGGGCTCGTCGGCCATGTAGCCGATCGAGAAGACGTGGATGAGCGTGCCGATCCCGGTGATGATCAGCACCATCATCATCGACAGCGGATCGAGCGCGAACGCGAGGTCCACCGTGAGTCGACCGGCGGTGAGCAGGTTCCAGAGGGTGTCCTGGAGGAACCGCTCGTGCGCGGGGAGGCCGAGCAGCTGCACGAACGCGTAGACCGCGACGGCGAACGACAGGGCCATCGCCGTCACCGCCACGCGGTGGACGATCTTCTTGCCGAGGACCTGCTGCAGCTTCCAGCCGAGGATCGCGTTCCAGGCCGCGCCGACGAGCGGGAGGGCCGGGATGAGCCAGAGGTACGAGACGGCGTGGACGGCCTGGGGGCCGAGCACGTGTTCGATCGCGTGGGTCGGTTCCATCTCTACTCTCGCATGAGGTCCGCGGCGCGGACGTCGATGGTGCGGAAGGTCTGGAAGATGGCGAGGACGATGGCGAGGCCCACCGCCGCCTCGGCGGCGGCGAGCACGATGACGAACAGGCTGAAGACCTGGCCGGTGAGCCCGTCCCCGACGTAGCGGTCGAAGGCGAGGAAGTTCACGTTGGCGCCGTTCAGGATGAGCTCGACGCCCATCAGGACGCCGACCGCGTTGCGGCGGGTGGCGACCGTGACGAGCCCGAACGTGAAGAGGAGGGCGCCGACGACGAGGAAGTGCGGGAGCGAGATCATGGGGGTCTCCGGCCGTCAGTCGGCCTTGATCTCCTTGCGGGCGATGACCACCGCGCCGACCAGCGTGGCGAGGAGGACGAGCGAGGCGACCTCGAACGGCAGCAGCCAGCGGGTGAGCAGCCCGTTCCCGATCGCCGCGGTGGAGGGGACGAGCGGGCCGGGCGCGTGGGTGGTCCAGGGCGCGACCAGCCCGACGGCGAGCAGCACCGGCGCGACCGCGATGAAGAGCGCGACGCCGCCGGCCAGGCCGAAGCTGGTGTTGGAGATGGTCACCTCGGTGATGCGCGAGGTGAGCATGATGGCGAAGAGCACCAGGATGAGGACGCCGCCGACGTAGATGAGGAGCTGGGCGACGGCGACGAAGTCGGCGGAGAGGTAGACGTAGAGCCCGCCCGCGCCGAGCAGGGCGAGGAGCAGGCCGAGCGCGCTGTGGAGGATGTTCCTCGCGAGCGCGACGGCGGCGGCGCCAGCGACGGCGAGCGTCGCGAGCGCGAAGAACAGCACGTCGGGCAGCGAGAGCGAGCCGCTCGCGCGGGGAGGGTTCGCGAGGGCGGCGGGCTCGATCACCCGCGCCGCCACGTAGACGAGGGCGCCGACGAAGAGGCTGGCGGCGAGGAGCCAGACGAGGAAGCGCTTCGCGTTCACGGGATCCTCACTTGGTGTCGGTGCCGGTGGGGGCGGGCGCCGGGCCGGGCTGCGCCTCGGACGAGGCGGCGGGGGCGGCGGCGGGCGCGGCGGGCGCGGCGGCGGCCGCGGCGGGGGCCGGGGCGGCGGGCTTCGGCGCGGCGGGCGCGGCGGCGGGCGCGGCGGCGGGCGCGGCGGCGGGCGCGGCGGTCGGGGCGGCGGGCTTCGGCGCGGCGGCGGCCGGCCTGGGCGCGGCCGGCTTCGCGGGCTCCGGCGGCAGGAAGACCGGCGCGGGCGCGTCCCAGGCGTGGCTCTCGAGCTTCGCGCGCACCAGCGAGCCCAGCGGCGCGCGCGGGTAGTACTCCGCGTTCTTGTCCACCTTGTAGACCGGGAACGGGCTCATCGGGTCCGCCCAGCGGAAGACGAGGTTCCGCACGTGGCGCTGCGACCCCTCGAACTCGCGGGTGTGCTGGATGGCGCCGGTCGGGCAGGGCTCCACGCAGAGCCCGCAGAACATGCACTTCGCCTCGTCGATGTCGAACTGCGAGACCGCGCGCAGCTTCGGGTTCGCGGGGTCCTTCTCGAGCACGATGGCGATGCAGGCGATCGGGCAGGCGCGCTCACAGGCCTGGCAGCCGGTGCAGATCGAGGCGTCCACCTCGAGGAAGCCGCGGTAGCGCGCCGGGAGCATGTCGCGCACCGGCATCGGCGTGCGGTCCGGGTACTGGACCGTCACCGGCCGGCGGAGCAGGTACGACGCGGTGATCGACAGGCCGTGCCAGAAGGACTTGACGGTGTCCCCGATGTGGCCGACGTAGCCGCGCTGGGTCGTGTTCGGCATGGAGTTCGCTCGCTCCGTCACCAGTTCGTGAGATCGACGCGGTCGCCCATCGCGACGAGGTTCCGCCGCGTCTGGCGGATGAAGAAGGCCGCGACCACCGCGGTGGACGCGACCAGCACCGCGCCCGTCGCGGTCCGCGCCCCCGGCACGTGCGCGAGCAGGATCTGCCAGAGCAGCGTGGCGACGAACGCCACGAAGGCGAACGGCACGAGGTACTTCCAGCAGAGGACCATCATCTGGTCGACGCGGATGCGGGGCAGCGTCCAGCGCACCCAGACGATGAGGTTCAGGACGAAGAGCGTCTTGGCCGCGAAGACGCCCATGGAGAGGATCTGCAGGCCCCACCAGGCGAGCCCGGGCAGGTCGCCGGCGCCCTTCGCCGCGGCGAAGACCTCGGGCCCCGCGAACGGCACCTGCCAGCCGCCGAAGAAGAGCGTGACGGCGACGGCCGCCATCACCCACAGGTTCCCGAACTCGACCAGGAAGTAGATCGCGAAGCGGAAGCTCGAGTACTCCGACAGGTACCCGGCCACGAGCTCCGACTCGGCCTCGGGCAGGTCGAACGGCGTCCGGTTCCCCTCGGCGAGCTGGGAGACGAAGAAGATGACGAAGGCGACGAGGGCGAAGGGGTTGGTGAACAGGTTCCACTGCCAGGGCCAGGCGCCCTGCTGGCGGATGATCTCCTGCATGGAGAGCGACCCGGCCATGAGCACCGGCACCATGATCGCGATGCCGGCGGGGATCTCGTAGGAGATGACCTGGGCGGCCGAGCGCATGCCGCCGAAGAGCGCCCACTTCGAGTTGGACGACCAGCCGGCGAGCAGGATCCCGACCACCACCAGGGCGGTGACCGCGATCATGTAGAAGATGCCGACGTTCAGGTCGGCGGCGATGAGGCTCTCGCCGAAGGGGAGCGCGACGAAGGTGAGCGCGAAGCCGGTGAGGACGAAGTAGGGCGCGGCGCGGAAGAGGAGCTGGTCGGCGTCCGCCGGGATCAGGTCCTCCTTGAGCAGGAGCTTCACCGCGTCCGCGACCCACTGGAAGAAGCCGCCGGCGCCGACCCGGTTGTAGCCGACGCGGCTCTGCATGCGGGAGCTGACCCGCATCTCCCACCAGACCGTCATGCCGGAGACGATGGCGCCGAAGTTGACGAGCACGAAGGCGAGGATCGCGACCGAGAGGCCGTAGAGCAGGTTCCGGTAGCCGAACGTCGCCGGGTCCTGGCCGAGCACGTTCCGGATGAACGCGTCGATCATGAGCGGCTTCGAGAGGGGGGAGAGCACCAGCACGGCCGCGAAGAGCACCGCGGGGATGCCGAAGCCGATGGCGAGCGTGCCGAGCACCACGCCGCGCGGGTTCGCGCCGATGCGCGGCGTGCGGGTGGGGGTGTTCGCGGGGGCGGCGGTCATCGGTCGATCTCCGGGGCGACGACGTCGAGGCTGGCGATGAGCGCGACGAGGTCCGCGACCATGAGGCCGGGCGAGACGTCCTCGATGATCCCCATCGCGGTGAAGCTGCCGGTCCGGACGCGGAGGCGGTACGGCTTGTCGCTGCCGTCCGACACCAGGTAGTAGGCCATCTCCCCGCGGGCGGACTCGACGCGGCCGAGCGCCTCGCTCGCCTCCGGCTTCACCTTGCGCGGCACCTTCGCCATCGTCTCGCCCTCGGGGATCGACTCGAGGGCCTGGCGCACGATGCGCGAGGACTCCTTCATCTCGAGGCAGCGCACGTAGTAGCGGTCGAAGCAGTCGCCGGTCCGGCCGGTGAAGCCCTTCCCGACCGGCACCGACCACTTCACCTTCGCGGTGAACTCGGGCAGCGCCCAGGGCCCGTAGGGCAGGTCGCGGCGGAGGTCCCAGTCCACGCCCGAGCCGCGCAGGTTCGGGCCCACGAGGCCGTAGTCGATCGCCATCGGGCCGGGGATGACCGCCACGTTGGCGAGCCGGCGCACGTAGATCTCGTTGAAGGAGATGAGGCGGTCGAACTCGACGAGGAACGCGTCGAAGTGGTCGAGGAAGCGGAGCGTCTTGTCGCGCCACCCCTCGGGCAGGTCGAACGCGACGCCGCCGATGCGGTGGTAGTTGTAGGTGAGCCGCGCGCCGCAGAGCATCTCGATGAGGTCGTTGATGGTCTCGCGCTCGCGGATGCCGTGCAGCATCGGGGTGAAGGCGCCGATGTCCATCGCCATGGTGCCGACCGAGACGAGGTGGCTCGCGATGCGGACCAGCTCGCAGGAGATGGCGCGCAGCCACTGGGCCCGCGGCGGCGCGTCGATCTTGAGGAGCCGCTCGACGGCGAGGGCGTAGCCCTCGTTCGCGAACATCGCCGCGACGTAGTCGATGCGATCGGTGTACGGCATGAACTGCGGGTAACCGACGCTCTCGCCGATCTTCTCGATGGAGCGGTGCAGGTAGCCGACCTCGGGGACCGCCTTCTTCAGCACCTCGCCGTCGGTCTCCACGATGAAGTTGATGACGCCGTGGGTGGACGGGTGCTGCGGCCCGAAGTTGAGGATCATCTCCTCGCTGTCGGGGTGGTCCTTGCCGACCCTGCGCAGGATGAGCTTTTCCATGGGGTCTCGTCTTCCTCAGGCCTTGGGCGGCTCGGCGGCGGGAGGCTTCGCGGCGGCGGGCGGCGGCGCCGCGGGGGCGGGCGGCGGCGGGGGAGGGTTCGCCTTCGCGTGCTCGGCGCGGCGCAGCTCGTCGAGGCGGCGCAGCTCCACGAGCGGGTTCTCGCGGTAGCTGGAGATGCCGTGCCAGCCGCCCTGGTCCTGGTAGTCCTTGCGGAGCGGGTGCCCGACCCAGTCGTCCGGCAGCATGATGCGGCGCAGGTCCGGATGGCCGCTGAACTCGACGCCGAAGAGGTCGTAGACCTCGCGCTCGAACCAGTTGGCCGCCTTCCAGACGCCCTCGACGGTGGAGACCTTCGGCGCGGCGCGGTCGAGCTCCACCTTCAGGACGATCGCGTGCCGGTGGCGGTACGAGAGCAGGTGGTAGACGATCTCGATGACGTTCCGCTTCGGCCAGTCGACCGCGGTGAGGTCCTCGAGGAACTCGAGCTCGAGGCCGGGCTCGGACTTCAGGAAGCGGGCGATCTCGACGATGCGCTCCCGCTTCACCACGCAGGAGGCGTCCACCTTCGCCTCGGCGAGCGGGCCCACGTCGTCGCCGAAGGCGGACCTGAGGCGCTCATGGATTCCATCGGTCGTCATCTCGTCCCCTGACACGGACCGAGGCGAGCGGGCCGACCCTTCCGGTCCCGTCTCGCCCCGTCCCACTGAACCCGGCGTGAAGCGGTGTCGTTCCTGCGATCGCTACGCGGCCTCCGGTTTGGGCGCCCGGCGCTTCAGGCCCCAGCGCTCCTGCCGCACGATCTCCTGGAGCCTGAGCAGCCCCTCGGTCAGCGCCTCGGGCCGGGGCGGGCAGCCGGGCACGTAGACGTCGACCGGGATCACCTTGTCGACGCCCTTGCACACGGAGTACGCGGGCTGGAAGAGGCCGCCGCAGTTCGCGCACGAGCCCATCGAGATCACGTACTTGGGCTCGGACATCTGGTCGAAGAGGAGCTTCGCGCGCTCGGCCATCTTGTACGTGAGCGTGCCGGCCACGATCATGAAGTCGGCCTGGCGCGGCGAGGCGCGCGGGATCGCGCCGAAGCGCATCAGGTCCGCGCGCGGGCCGCCCGTCTGGATGAGCTCGATCCCGCAGCAGGCGAGCCCGAACAGCAGGTACCAGAGCGAGTTCTCGCGAGCCATGTTGATGAGGTGATCGAGCTGGCTCGTGTGGAACAGCGTCACCTCGCCCGTCCCGGGGTCGTTCGCGCGCGCCGTCATCTTCTCTCGCTCTCTCCTTCTCTGCGATGCGATTCGAAAGCCGCCGCCGGCGCGCGCTCCGCGCGCCTCGGCCTCAGGCGGCGCGGCGCCGCTCCGGCGAGCCGGCCGGCGGCGCCTGGTACGACGCGCCGGAGAGGCTCTTCACCCACTCGAGGTCGCCGTGCGCCCAGACCCAGACCAGCCCGACCGCCAGGATCGCGGTGAAGAGGACCAGCTCGCCGAACGCGACCCAGCCCAGGAGCGGGCTCGCCTCGACCCAGGACCGGTAGACCGCCACCACCGGGAACGTGAGCGCGATGTCCACCTCGAAGATCACGAACACGAGCGCCACGAGGTAGAACCGCGGATTGAAGTTGAACCACGCCACCCCGATGGGCCGCTCGCCGCACTCGTAGATGGTCGCCTTGTCCGCGTTCGGGATCCGCGGCCCCACGAAGCGTGAAAGCGTGATTCCGCCGAAGGCGAAGCCGACGGCGACGATGCCGAAGACGAGGACCGCACCGAAGTCAAATCCCATTCACTGTCCTTTGTGGACCTATCCGCTCGGCTTCGCTGGGGAAAAGGTGCGCGCAGTGTACCGGCGCGACCCCGGAAGTCAAGGGGTGGAAACCGATTGACATTGCCCGGGGCGGAAGGCAGTTAAGGGGCTTCTCGCCGACCCCCGACCACCCATGCTGACACCGCTCCAGGTCTATTTCCCGATTGGAATCGTGCTGTTGGTGGCCATCGGCCTCGGCGCCTTCATCCTCTGGTTCGCGAGCCTCCTCGGCCCGCGGCGCCCGAGCGTGGTGAAGATGACGCCCTTCGAGTGCGGCTCGCTGCCGGTCGGCTCCGCCCACGAGAAGTTCGGCCTCAAGTTCTACGTGGTCGCGCTGCTCTTCATCATCTTCGACATCGAGGCGATCTTCCTCTACCCGTGGGCGGTGCTGCTCCTGCCGAGCGACGGCTATCCCGGCCTCGGCTGGGGCGGCTTCATCTCCATGGGCATCTTCGTCTTCACCCTGATCGCCGGGCTCGTCTACGTGTGGAAGAAGGGCGTGCTCGACTGGGCCGATTGAGCCGCTGATCGTTCGAGCCGACGAGAGGGAGGCCGATGGCGTCCGACATCGATGTCGTTCCAGCCCTGACCACCCGGCGCGACGAGGCGCAGGGGTTCTTCCAGGGGCTCCTGTCGAAGGGGCTCGGCTGGGCGAGGAAGTACTCGCTCTTCCAGTACCCGTTCGTCACCGCCTGCTGCGGCATGGAGTACATGACGGTCGCGAGCGCGCGCTACGACCTCGACCGCTTCGGCGCCGCGCTCCCGCGGTTCTCGCCGCGCCAGGCCGACCTGCTGATGGTCGTCGGCACGGTGAACTGCAAGCAGGCGCCGATCCTCCAGCGCATCTACGAGCAGATGGCCGAGCCGAAGTGGGTCATCGCCTTCGGCGTCTGCGCGTCGTCCGGCGGCTTCTACGACAACTACGCCACCGTGCAGGGCATCGACCGGATCGTGCCGGTGGACGTGTACATCCCGGGGTGCCCGCCGCGGCCGGAGCAGGTGCTCGACGGGATCATGCTCCTCCAGAAGAAGATCCAGGACCAGGCGCACGACCTCGTGGAGACCCGGCGCCTCCCCGTGCTCGGGCAGGAGCGCTAGGGAGGGAAGGGCCATGTCCAAGGCGGTGATCGATGCGCTCGTCGGGCGCTTCCCCGACGCCGTGTACGAGCCCTACGTCGGCGTGGGCGGCGACGACTGCGCGTTCGTGCGGAAGGAGCGGATCGAGGAGGTCTGCCGGCATCTGAAGACCGAACCGGCGATGCGCTTCGA
>Ga0209683_10001127_pt1 | contig 10389 bp, 8 predicted proteins | sample DOMMetBare2Fresh_FD_187474 | JGI IMG/M metagenome (GOLD analysis project Ga0209683, IMG submission 187474) | Wetland sediment microbial communities from St. Louis River estuary, USA, under dissolved organic matter induced mercury methylation -... | ecosystem: Environmental > Aquatic > Freshwater... | reverse complement strand
TATGCCCGCATTGCGCACCGCGACACCGAACGGGTGGCCATCGAGGAGTTGGAAGGTCGCATCACGACGTCGCTGCTGACGCCGTACCCGCCGGGCATTCCGCTGCTGATCCCCGGCGAGCGCTTCAACAAGAAGATCGTCGATTACCTGCGCTTCGCGCGCGCCTTCAATGCCAAGTACCCCGGCTTCGACACCGACGTCCACGGCCTGGTCGAGAACGAAGATGGGACGTACTACGTCGATTGCGTTCGCGCTTGACGGGCTGTGGCCTAATTCAGCCTTCGCACAGCTTTCACGATTCAGAGATCCATCATGGCCAACAAGATCAGAACCGAAGCCGACCGCAAGGCCACACCACGCCCGATCGCGCCTGCCGGTGTGACGTTCACTGCCGGCCGCGGCCAGAAGGTGAGCTTGGAGCGCGGCTCGCACACGCGCACGAAGAAAAACCCCGGCAAGCGGCCCAAGAAGGGCGGCTGAACGCCGGTGCCCTGCTCGCTGCGCCTGCGCTCCCCGGGGGGTGCTCAGCCGCCTCGTCGGCGGCCGAGCGGCAGCTGAGAGTCATTGGCGCAGCGCATGCTGCGGATCACCGAGCTTCGACTGCCGCTGACGCATCCTGAGGAGGCGCTGCGCAGCGCCATCCTGTCTCGGCTCGGCGTGGCAGACGCGGCTCTGCACGCGTTCACCGTCTTCAAGCGCGCCTACGACGCGCGCAAGAAGACGGCCATCCAGCTCATCTACACCGTCGATTGCGGCGTCGACGACGAAGCAAGCGTGCTGGAGCGCTTCTCGGGTGATCCGCATGTGCGGCCGGCGCCCGACATGCGCTATCGCTTCGTCGCCCAGGCGCCGGCGGACTTCTGCGCCGAGCAACAGGCCCGCCCTTTGGTGGTCGGCTTCGGCCCCTGCGGCCTGTTCGCGGCCTTGATCCTGGCGCAGATGGGTTTGCAGCCGATCGTGCTCGAGCGCGGCAAGGCGGTGCGCGAGCGCACCCAGGACACCTGGGGCCTGTGGCGGCGCGGCGTGCTCGACCCGGAGTCGAACGTGCAGTTCGGCGAGGGCGGGGCGGGCACGTTCTCCGACGGCAAGCTGTGGAGCCAGATCAGCGATCCGCGGCACTTGACGCGCAAGGTCCTCGACGAGTTCGTCAAGGCGGGCGCGCCTGACGAGATCCTCTACGTCAGCAAGCCGCACATCGGCACTTTCCGACTCGTCGGCATGGTCGAGAAGATGCGCGCCGAGATCGTTGCGCTGGGAGGCGAAGTCCGTTTCCAGCAGCGCGTCACCGACGTGCGGATCGAAGCCGGCGCGATCCGTGGCGTGACTCTGGCCTCGGGCGAACAGCTGAACGCCGAGCATGTCGTGCTCGCTCTTGGCCACAGCGCGCGCGACACGTTCGAGATGCTGTACCGGCGCGGCGTGCATATGGAGGCCAAGCCGTTCTCGATCGGCTTTCGCATCGAACACCCGCAAGGCGTCATCGACCGCGCTCGCTTCGGCGCGAGCGCCGGCCACCCGATCCTGGGTGCAGCCGATTACCGTCTGGTGCATCACGCCAGCAACGGCCGTGCGGTCTACAGCTTCTGCATGTGCCCCGGCGGTACCGTGGTCGCAGCGACGTCCGAGGCCGGGCGCGTGGTCACCAACGGCATGAGCCAGTACTCGCGCAATGAGCGCAATGCCAATGCCGGCATCGTTGTCGGCATCTCGCCGCAAGACTATCGGCAAGACGGACAACGTGACGGTACGGTGAACCCGCTCGACGGCATGTCATTTCAGCGCCATTGGGAGTCCCGCGCCTACGCGCTCGGTGGCGGCGGCTACGTCGCGCCGGGCCAGCTGGTTGGCGACTTCATCCAGGGCCAGCGCAGTCGCGCCCTCGGCAGCGTGCTGCCGTCATACAAGCCCGGCGTGCTCATGACCGACCTCGCCGAGCCGGGGCAGGCCAGCCTGCCCGACTACGCGAACGCAGCCATCCGCGAGGCACTGCCGGCGTTCGAACGCCAGATCAAGGGCTTTTCGATGGCCGACGCGGTGCTCACCGGCGTCGAGACCCGCACTTCGTCGCCGCTGCGGATCACGCGCAGCAAGGATCTGCAAAGCGTCAATGTCAAGGGCCTGTACCCGGCCGGCGAGGGTGCGGGCTACGCCGGCGGCATCATGTCGGCCGCCGTCGATGGCATCGAAGTCGCCGAGGCGCTCGCCAAGACGCTCTTGAAGGCCTGATTTGACTCACGCGGGCGCGTTGCCTGCCACCTGGCTGAAACCGCCGTCGACGTACATCACCTCCGCACTGACACCCGCCGCCAGGTCGGAAAGCAGAAACGCCGCGGCGTTGCCGACATCGTCGATGGTGACGTTGCGCCGGATCGGCGCCACCGAGGCGAAGTCGGCGAGCAGCTTGCCGAGGTCCTTGATGCCCGAGGAGGCCAGCGTCTTGATCGGCCCGGCCGAGATCGCATTCACGCGCACGCCCTTGGCTCCTACGCTCTGCGCCAGAAAGCGCACGCTGGCCTCGAGAGAGGCTTTGGCCAGGCCCATCGTGTTGTAGTTCGGCACGTAGCGCACGGCACCGAGGTAGGACAGCGTCAGCAAGGCCGCGCCTGGACGCAGTCGCGGCAGCGCGGCCTTGGCCATCGCCGGGAAGCTGTACGCCGAGATCTCGTGCGCCGTGCGAAAGCCCTGGCGTGTCAGGCCTTCGAGAAAGTCGCCGGCAATGGCCTCGCGTGGTGCGAAGGCAATGGCGTGGACGAAACCGTCGAATCGATCCCAATGTTGGCCCAACTGGGCGAACAGGCGCTCGATTTGCGCGTCTTCGGAGACGTCGCAATCGAAGGTGAGGCTCGAGCCGAACTCAGACGCAGTTTCGGCCATGCGCTCCTTGAAGCGCTCGCCCTGGTAGCTGAACGCCAGCTCAGCCCCCTCGCGGTGGCAGGCGCGGGCAATGCCGTAGGCCAGCGAGCGGTTGTTCAGAACGCCCGTGATCAGCAGGCGCTTGCCGGCGAGGAATCCCATCGTCGTCTCTCCGTGGTGGGCAGTGCATGAGCGCGAAGATTCTCACACGCGCCCGACATCGACCGCGCGTCGCTCGCGTGCCCTGCGCGCCAGCGCGGCCATCTGCCGGCAGGCCGGCGACGCACACAGCATCTGTCTGGGCTGGTAGCCATGCGGGTCGCCGGCGGCGGCTTCTCGCACAGGCCATGCTTGCCGTGGCGGGCAGCCTCGATCCCCACTGGGCGTGCAGGCTGTTGGGCAGCGGCAGGCAAATCGCATCGACGCCGGGGTCGGCCAGTTGGTCATCGTAATGGCCGTGGTGGCGTAGGAGGCCCGGATCGGCGGCAAAGGCGGCCCCCCTGGCCTGCTCTCGGCTGGCCACGGCGGCGACGTGCGCGGCCGGGCTGGCGGCCCATCGCGGGCGAACGGTCGGGCGATCCGGGCGCGGCCGAGGATGCCCGGTCGCAGCGGTTGGCGGCGGGCCAAATGGGGTCATCGGAGGCGGCGCGGGGAGACGCGGGTGATTGTGCAGCCGCCCCTGGGGGCTGACCTTGAAGGCATGTTCCTTGCACAGTACAATGCCGCCTTCGCTGAAAACCCCGAATGGGCGGATTTCAACAATCCCGCCCATTTTTTATGGTCGATCGCTTTTTCACCCGATTCACCACGAATGAGCTGGCAGCAAGCCATTGACAAGACCGTCACCGGACTCGGCTACGAGTTGGTTGATCTCGAACGCTCGGGAGGCGGACTGCTGCGCGTCACGATCGACCGCGTTCAAGGCAAGGCCTATCCGACCGGTACCTCTGAGTTCGTGGTGGTCGAGGACTGCGAAGCGGTGACGCGGCAGTTGCAGTACGTGCTCGAAGTCGAGCACTGCGACTACGCGCGGCTCGAAGTCTCGTCGCCGGGGTTGGACCGCCCACTCAAGCGCGAGGCCGATTACGCGCGCTTTGCCGGGTTGGCGATCGAACTGACGTTGAAACTGCCGTTCCAGGGCCGCAAGAAGTGGAAGGGCGTGCTGGCCGCGCGCGATGGCGGCTGGCGGCTGACGATGGACCCTGCTGTCAAGGGCGAGCCCGAGCAGGTGCTCGATTTCGTGTTCGCCGAGGTGCGTGAAGCGCGCCTCGTGCCGGTGATTGATTTCAAAGGTCGTAAGGCTCGGCAGGTGGAAACCGCCGCGAGCGGAGAGTGAGAACAAGATGAACCGCGAAATGCTGATGCTGGTGGACGCGATCTCGCGCGAGAAGAGCGTGCCGCGTGAGACCGTGTTCGGAGCCGTCGAGGCCGCGCTGGCGCAAGCCACGAAGAAGCTTCACGGTGGCGAGGTCGACATCCGCGTGTCGATCGACCGCGAGACCGGCAACTACGACACCTTCCGCCGCTGGCACGTCGTCGCCAACGAGGCCGGCCTGCAGATCCCCGATGCCGAAATCCTGCTCTTCGAAGCGCAGGAGCAGATCCCGGACATCGAGGTCGATGATCACATCGAAGAGCCGATCGAGTCGCTGACGATCGGGCGCATCGGCGCCATGGCGGCCAAGCAGGTCATCCTGCAGAAGATCCGCGACGCCGAGCGCGAGCAGCTGCTGAACGACTTCCTGTCGCGCGGCGAGAAAGTCATGGTCGGCAGCATCAAGCGCCTCGACAAGGGCGACCTGATCGTCGAGTCGGGCCGTGTCGAAGGGCGCCTGAAGCGGACCGAACTGATCCCGAAGGAAAACCTGCGCTCGGGCGATCGCGTGCGCGCCTTCATCCTCGGCGTCGACGAAACGATCCGCGGGCCGCAGATCATGCTGTCGCGCAGTTCGCCCGAGTTCATGAAGGAGCTCTTCGCGCAGGAGGTGCCGGAGATGGAGCAGGGGCTCCTGGAGATCAAGAGTTGCGCGCGCGACCCCGGTTCGCGGGCCAAGATTGCCGTGGTCTCGCACGACAAGCGGGTCGATCCGATCGGCACCTGTGTCGGCGTGCGCGGCTCACGCGTCACCGCGGTCACCAACGAACTCGCTGGCGAGCGGGTCGACATCGTGCTGTGGTCGGAAGACCCGGCGCAGTTCGTGATCGGCGCGCTGGCGCCGGCCAACGTCGTGTCGATCGTGGTCGATGAAGAGCGCCACGCGATGGATGTGGTGGTCGATGAAGAGAACCTGGCGATTGCCATCGGCCGCGGCGGCCAGAACGTGCGACTGGCCTCGGAGCTGACCGGCTGGCGCATCAACATCATGACCGCCGAAGAGTCGCAGGCCAAGCAGACCAAGGAAAGCGAGTCGGTGCGCAAGCTGTTCGTCGACAAGCTCGACGTCGATGCGGAAGTGGCTGACTTGCTGATCTCCGAAGGCTTCAACAGCCTCGAGGAAGTGGCCTATGTGCCGATGCAGGAAATGCTCGAGATCGAAGGCTTCGACGAGGACACGGTCAACGAGTTGCGCACCCGGGCCAAGGACGCGCTGCTGACGATGGAGATCGCCAACGAAGAGGCAGTCGAAGAAGTGTCGCAAGACCTGCGCGACCTCGATTTCCATGGCCGCGGCCTCTCGGCCGAGCTGATCGCCAAGCTCGCCGAGGGCGGCGTGCACAAGCGCGATGACCTCGCGGACCTGGCGGTCGACGAACTGACCGACATGACGGCGATGGATGAAGAAGACGCGAAGGCCTTGATCATGAAGGCGCGCGAACACTGGTTCACCACTTGAATGACACCGACCCCCGAAGCGGCTTCGCCGCTGCCCAGCAACGTGGCGCCGCCTGTGGCCCGGTCGCACCGGGTCCGCGGCAGCCGCTCGAGAATTGTCGCGGGCAACCGCGCACGTATCTGAATACGCACACGCAGAATATCCAGGAACCTCGCCCATGGCAGTGACCACCGTCGCCCAACTTGCCGCCGAGCTGCACCGCCCGGCTGCCTCGCTGCTCGAACAGCTCAGTGCTGCCGGCGTGGCCAAAGGCTCGGCCGACGACAGTTTGACCGAAGCCGACAAGGCCAAGCTGCTCGACCACCTGCGCAGCGCGCACGGCAGTGCCGTGCCGGCCGAACGCAAGAAGATCAGCATCACACGCAAGAGCATGACCGAGATCAAGCAGGCCGATGCCACCGGCAAGGCGCGCACGATCCAGGTCCAGGTGGTCAAGAAGCGCACCTTCGTCAAGCGCGACGATGTGCCTGCCGGCAGCGAGGAGCCGGCCGCCCCGGTTGCGCCGGTGATCGACGACGCGGAACTCGAGCGTCGCGCCGACGAAGCGCGCCGCCAGGCCGAACTGCTGCGGCGTCAGGAAGAAGAAATCGCCGAGAAGCGTCGCCTGCGCGAAGAGCAGGAGCAGCGCGAGCGCGAGGCTGCTGAAGCGCGCGCGCAAGCCGCCGCCGAGAAAGCGGCCGAAGAATTGGCTTCGGGCGCGCCCAAAGGCGCCGCACCGCCGCCCCCGCCGGCGGCCGTTGAAGCGCCCAAGGCAGCGCCGGTGCGCGTGGTCAAGGCGACCGACGACGCCGCCGCCGACAAACTGCGCCTGGCCGACCTGGCCAAGCGTCGCGCCGCCGCGGAGAACGAAGCGTCGGCGATCCGCGCGATGATGAGCGCGCCGAAGAAGGTGCTGATTGCGAAGAAGGCCGAAGAGGCCAAGCCCGAAGCCAAGGTCGATCCCGCCGCGATCAAGGGCACCATCCACAAGGCGGCGGCGCGTCCGGGGGCGCCGGCCTCGCCGGGTGCTGCGAAGCCGGGCGAGAAGAAGTCGGTGAAGAGCGAGAAGCTGTCGTCGAGCTGGGCCGATGACGCGGCGAAGAAGCGTGCGCTCAAGACCCGCGGCGACACCGGCGGCGGCTCGCGACCTGGCTGGCGCGCACCGCGTGGCCGCGGCCGGGGCGACCGCGACGGCAACGGCGCCGAGCACGTGATGGCACCGGCCGAAGCAGTGATCCAGGAAGTGCACGTGCCGGAGACGATCACCGTCGCCGACTTGGCGCACAAGATGAGCGTCAAGGCTGCCGAGGTCGTCAAGCAATTGATGAAGCTCGGCCAGATGGTGACGATCAATCAGTCGCTAGACCAGGAGACGGCGATGATCCTGGTCGAGGAGATGGGCCACAAGGCCTTCCCGGCCAAGCTCGACGATCCGGATGCTTTCACCGAGGAAGAAGAAGAAGCCGCACAGACCGGCGAGTTGCTTTCGCGCGCGCCCGTCGTCACGGTCATGGGCCACGTCGATCACGGCAAGACCTCGCTGCTCGACTACATCCGCACCTCGCGTGTCGCAGCCGGTGAAGCCGGCGGCATCACCCAGCACATCGGCGCGTACCACGTGCAGACACCGCGCGGCATGATCACCTTCCTCGACACGCCGGGCCACGCCGCATTCACGGCGATGCGCGCCCGCGGCGCCAAGGCCACGGACATCGTCATCCTGGTTGTTGCCGCCGATGATGGCGTGATGCCGCAGACCAAGGAGGCGATCTCGCACGCCAAGGCGGCCGGCGTGCCGATCGTCGTGGCGATCAACAAGATCGACAAGCCCGAAGCCAATGCCGAGCGCGTGAAGAACGAGCTCGTCGCCGAACAGGTGGTGCCCGAAGAGTTCGGTGGCGAGTCGCCGTTCGTACCGGTGTCGGCCAAGACCGGACTGGGCATCGACGCTTTGCTGGAGCAGGTGCTGCTGCAGGCCGAAGTGCTCGAGCTCAAGGCGCCCACCACGGCGATGGCCAAGGGCCTCGTCATCGAGGCGCAGCTGGACAAGGGCCGCGGCCCGGTGGCCACCGTGCTCATTCAGTCGGGCACCCTCAAGAAGGGCGACGTCGTGCTCGCCGGATCCTCCTATGGCCGCGTGCGCGCGATGCTCGACGAGAACGGCAAGTCCATCGAGGAGGCCGGTCCGTCGATTCCTGTGGAGATCCAAGGCCTGACCGAAGTGCCGCAAGCCGGCGACGAGTTCATGGTCATGGCCGACGAGCGCCGCGCGCGCGAGATCGCCACCTTCCGTTCGGGCAAGTACCGCGACGTGAAGCTGTCGAAGCAACAAGCGGCGAAGTTGGAGAACATGTTCGAGCAGGCCGGCGCCAGCACGCAAACGCTGTCGCTGATCGTCAAGGCCGACGTGCAGGGCTCGCAGGAGGCGCTGGCGCAGTCGCTGGTCAAGCTGTCCACGGCCGAGGTCAAGGTGCAGATCGTGCACGCGGCGGTCGGTGGCATCAGCGAGAGCGACATCAACCTGGCGATTGCATCGAAGGCGGTCGTCGTCGGCTTCAACGTGCGTGCCGACGCCAACGCGCGCAAATTGGCCGAAGGCAACGGCGTCGACATCCGCTACTACAACATCATCTACGACGCGGTCGACGAGATCAAGGCAGCGATGACCGGCATGCTGGCACCGGAGCAGAAGGAAGAAGTCATCGGCACCGCCGAGATCCGCACCGTGTTCATCGCCAGCAAGATCGGCACGGTGGCCGGCTCGATGGTCACGGCGGGCCGCGTCACCCGCAACGCGCGCTTCCGCCTGCTGCGCGACAACGTGGTGATCTTCACCGGCGAAGTCGATTCATTGAAGCGCATGAAGGACGATGTGCGCGAGGTGGCCGAGGGCTTCGAGTGCGGCATCAAGCTGAAGAACGTCACCGACATCAAAGAGGGCGACCAGCTGGAGTTCTTCGAGGTCAAGGAAGTCGCCCGAACCCTCTAGGACGAGGCTTTCGTTCACTGCACCCAGAAAGCCCCGTCCGAACAGACGGGGCTTTTTGCTTGAGGGCCAATCATCATGACCAAACACAAACGCTCGATACCCAACCGCAGCTTCCGCGTCGCCGACCAGATCCAACGCGATCTCGCCGAGCTGATCCGTGAGCTGAAGGATCCGCGCATCGGCATGGTCACGATCACCGGCGTCGATGTGACGCCGGATTACGCCCACGCCACGGTTCGCTTCTCGCTGCTCGTCGGCGACACGACAGAGTGCGAGACGGCGCTCAACGAGGCTGCCGGCTTCGTGCGCAACGGCCTGTTCAAGCGGCTGTCGATCCACACGGTGCCGACGCTGCATTTCCAGTTCGACCGGACGACGGAGCGCGCGGCAGAGTTGAATGCGCTGATCAACAGCGCAAACGCGTCGCGCGCCAAGGAGTGAAATGACAGCCCCCGGCTCCCTTCCGTTGCTGCCCCAAGGGGGGAGCCCGGCCGGCTTGGGGCGGCCCGGCGCCGGCCGGATGGCCCTCCGTGCCGTGCACGGTGTGTTGCTGCTCGACAAGCCGGTCGGCTTGTCGAGCAACGACGCCTTGCAGAAGGCCAGGCGGCTGTTCAACGCCGAGAAGGCCGGCCACACCGGCACGCTCGATCCACTCGCTTCGGGTCTGTTGCCGCTGTGCTTCGGCGCGGCCACGAAGTTCTCTCAGGTCAGCCTCGATGCCGACAAGCGCTACATCGCGACACTGCATCTGGGCGTGACGACCGGCACCGGCGATCTCGAGGGCGACGTCATCGAGCGGCGCGAAGTCACGGTGGATCGCGCGGCGATCGATGCGGCCCTCGCGCGCTTTTCCGGCGCGATCGAACAGACGCCGCCGATGCACTCGGCGTTGAAGCATCAGGGCCGCGCGCTCTACGAGTACGCGCGTGAGGGCATCGAGGTCGAGCGCGCGCCGCGGCACGTCACGCTCCACGAACTCAAGGTGATCGAGTGGCAGCAGCACATGCTGGTGCTCGACGTGCTGTGCAGTAAAGGCACCTATGTGCGCACGCTGGCCGAAGACATCGGCGCTGCGCTCGGCTGCGGTGCGCATCTGTCGGCGCTGCGCCGCACCGCCAGCGGGCCGCTGTCGATCGAGGCTGCGATCACGCTCGATGCATTGGCCGCATTGCCGGACGCGGAGCGCGATGCACGACTGCTGCCCCCCGATGCGCTGCTTGCCGACTGGCCCGAGCATCGCCTGCCTGCGCACGAAGCCGCGCGTTTTCTGACCGGCTTGCGCCGTCGCGTCAATGCCCCCGACTCGCCGCGCATTCGCGTTTACGGCCCTCAGCAGCATGCACTGCTCGGCTCCGCCCACATCACCGCTGGTGAGTTGATCCCCGACCGGCTGCTGTCGCCGCTGGAAATTGAAAGCCTGTCATGAATTCGCAGATCCGCAACATCGCCATCATTGCCCACGTCGATCACGGCAAAACGACGATGGTCGATCAACTGCTGCGCCAGTCCGGCACCTTCCGTGAGAACGAGAAGCTCACGGAGCGGGTGATGGACAGCAACGACCTCGAGCGCGAACGCGGCATCACGATCCTGGCAAAGAACTGCGCGGTGAAGTGGAAGGGCACGCACATCAACATCGTCGACACGCCAGGCCACGCCGACTTCGGCGGCGAAGTCGAGCGCGTGCTGTCGATGGTCGATGGCGTGCTGCTGCTCGTGGATGCCGTCGAAGGG
>Ga0209683_10001126_pt1 | contig 10393 bp, 10 predicted proteins | sample DOMMetBare2Fresh_FD_187474 | JGI IMG/M metagenome (GOLD analysis project Ga0209683, IMG submission 187474) | Wetland sediment microbial communities from St. Louis River estuary, USA, under dissolved organic matter induced mercury methylation -... | ecosystem: Environmental > Aquatic >... | reverse complement strand
GGCTGCAAGGGCTGCCACGGCGCGGACCTCTCCGGCGGCACGGGCCCGTCCTGCAACAGCTGTCACCCCGAGGCGACCCCCACGGCGTGGCAGACCGACTGCACGTTCTGCCACGGCACGCCGGGCGGCCTCGCCTCGCCGCCGGTGGACACGCAGGGGCAGAGCGTGCGCTCGCAGGTCTCGGTGGGTGCGCACGCGAAGCACATGGCGCTCTCCTGGATGACCGCGTCGTCGGTCACCTGCAACGTCTGCCACGGCACTGCCCGCGGCAACGTGGTCACCGATACGGCCCACATGAACGGGCGCCCCGCGGAGGTGACGTTCACGGGCGTCGCCGCACAGGGCACCGCGAGCACCTTCACCCGCACGAGCGACACCGCCGCGACCTGCGCCACGTACTGCCATGGCCGATTCACGGGTGGTGCGACATCGGCGTCGCCGAGCTGGGTGAGCACGACGGCGATGACGTGCACGTCCTGCCACGGCGCGCCGCCCAGCACCGGCAGGCACCAGGCGAACTCCTCGCACCGGACCTGCGCGAACTGCCACTCCGGCTACACGAGCACGGGGGTGAACGTCTCGACGCACGTGAACGGCACGAAGGAGGTGGGCGGCTCGGGGACGAGGATCACGAGCTGGAACGCGTCGACCCGCACCTGCACGAGCTCCTGCCACGGTCAGCAGACCTGGTGAGCTCCGCCGGCCGAGGCGTCCAGGGGACGCCTCGGCCGCGCGGCGGCCCATGCCTCGGGTACGGGACTGCTCGACGCGAGTGGTCGCGGGTGCGCACCGGCACGTCGCCGACCGGATCATGTATTCTCACGGGGCTCGGAGGCATCCTCCGAGACCGCGCCGGCCCGCGGCGCCCTGCCCCCGAGGAACCGATGCCCGCGATCCGAACCGCCCTCCTCGCCCTGGCCGCCTCGGCGACGCTCGCCTGCGGCGATTCACGCACGCTCGAAGCTTCGGGTGGAGCGGGCGCGATCCCGCACCCCGAGGGTTACGCCTCGCCCGCAGCCCACGGCGCCGACGCCGTCGTCCTGTCCATCACCACGTGCCAGTCGTGCCACGGGACGGACTTCGACGGCGCCTGGACCGGCCAGTCGTGCAACCAGTGCCACGCCGCGGCCGGCTTCGCGGACTGGCAGACCAACTGCACCTTCTGTCACGGGACCAAGACGCAGGGCTGGAGCGCCGCCACCCAGCTCGCCCTCGCCGCGCCGCCGCAGGGCGTGAGCGGGCAGTCGGACCCGACCGATCCCGCGGTGGGCGCGCACCAGGCCCACGTCGCGGCGAACGCGTTCACGGGCGGCTTCGCCTGCGTCGAGTGCCACCCGCCGGTCGCCGCGCTCCTCGACCCGGGCCACCTCGGGCCCGCGCCGGCCGACGTCCAGCTCGGGGCCCTCGCCACCTCCGGCGGGGCCGCGGCGGTGTACACGCCCGGCGCGGCGCCGAGCTGCGCGACCACCTACTGCCACGGCGCGTTCGTGGGCGGGGTCGACGGCGGCGCCGGCGCGACCGTGATCTGGAACGCCTCGGCGAACATCAGGTGCAACTCCTGCCACACCGCGCCCGAGGCGAACACGAAGGAGAGCAGCGAATGGCACGCCCGCCACGTGTTCGGGACCGACGGCGTGCCGACGCCCGTCCGCTGCGAGCGGTGTCACCTCGGCTACACGGCGGGGAGCGTCAACCCCGCGCTCCACGTGAACGGCCAGGCCGAGGCGATCGTCCAGCCGACCACGGGGGGCACGCAGCGGATCTCCGGCTGGGACTGCGCCACCTGCCACGCGGCGCTGGGCGTGAACTGAGCGGCGCCGCCGGCGCCCGGACGACCCGACGACGCGCCGGCCCGTCCCTCGACGCGCGGTCGGCGCGCCGCGCCCCGCCGCGAGCGGCACGCGTGTGCATCCTTCCCCGGGAGGACGCACCCATGGCGAAGGATCGCAACCCCGACCCGCGCAAGGCAGCAGGCGCTCCGCAGGGCTTCCCGGAGCAGCAGCAGCGCACCCCCGGCTCCGAGGCGGCGATGAGCCCGCGTCCGGACTTCGGCGAGAGGAGCTACCGGGGGAACGGCCGGCTCGTCGATCGCGTGGCGATCGTGACCGGCGGCGACAGCGGGATCGGCCGCGCCGTGGCGCTCGCCTTCGCGCGCGAGGGGACGCACCTGGTGATCTCGTACCTCGACGAGCACGAGGACGCGGAGGAGACGAAGCGCGTCGTGGAGGCGGCGGGTCGGACATGCCTCACGGTCGCCGGCGACATCTCCGAGGACGCGCAGTGCGCGCGGGTCGTCGAGACGGCGGTCGACCGCTTCGGGCGGCTCGACGTCCTCGTCAACAACGCCGCGTTCCAGGGCCGCGCCGTGGAGCGGTTCGAGGAGCTCGACGCGGCGAGGGTGGAGCACACCTTCCGCACGAACGTCGTGGCGATGTTCCACATGGTGCGCCACGCCCTCCCCCACCTCCAGCCCGGCGCGACGATCATCAACACCTCGTCGATCCAGGCCTACCACCCGAACCCGAGCATCCTCGACTACGCGGCGACGAAGGGGGCGATCCGGACCTTCACCCAGGGGCTCGCGAAGGAGCTGACCGGGCGGGGCATCCGCGTGAACGCGGTGGCGCCGGGGCCGATCTGGACGCCGCTCATCCCGCAGTCGTTCGGGCCGGAGCGGGTGTCCGAGCACGGCAAGAACGCGCCGCTGGGCCGGGCCGGGCAGCCGGCCGAGGTCGCCCCGGTGTTCGTGTTCCTCGCCTCCGACGAGTCACGGTACGTGAGCGGTGAGGTGGTGGGCGTGACCGGCGGCTCGCCGCTCGCCTGACCGGCCGCTCGCCGGCGGGGTGACCCGGGCGTGGTCCTGCCGCGCCCGCCCGCCCGGCCCAACTTGCACCTCGTGGACGAGCGCCCGGACCGGATCGCAGCGCTCTCCGGGCTCCGCTTCGCCGCGGCGCTCGGCATCCTCCTCTTCCACTACGGGGCGCCGCTCGTGGCCGGGCTGCCGGCCTGGGTCGAGCGCCTCCGCGCCGGCGGCCACGCCTGGGTGGGGCTGTTCTACGTGCTGTCGGGCTTCGTCCTCGCGCGCGCCCACCCGCAGCCCATGGGCCCGGCCGAGCGGAGGGTCTTCTGGGCGGCGCGCCTCGCCCGGCTGTATCCCGCCTACCTACTCGCCTTCCTGCTCTCCGCGCCCTTCGTGCTCGAGCGCTGGGAGGGCGCCGGGCCGGCCGGCGCGGCGAAGGCCCTGATCGTCGCCACGGCGGCGCTGCTGCTGATCCAGGCCTGGGCGCCGCCCATCGCCCGGATCTGGAACCCCCCGGGGTGGTCGACGTCCGCGGTGGCAGCGTTCTATGCCCTCTTCCCGTTCGCGGCCGGCTGGCTCGCGCGGAGATCGAGGCGGGGGCTGTGGGCGGCGCTCGCGGGCGCGTGGGGGCTGTCGCTGCTCTTCCCCCTGGCCTGGCTCGCCCTGGCGCCCGACGGCCCCCCGGAGGCCATCACCCGCTGGAACTGGGGCGAGCCGCTCTGGCTCGAGGCGCTCAAGTTCCACCCGGTGGCCCGCGCGGGCGAGTTCCTCGCCGGCGTCGCGCTGGGGCTCCTGCACGCCCGCGGCGCCGTGCTCACCCGCGCGGCGCGCGCCGGCGGCGCGCTGGCGGCGCTGTCGCTCGGGGCGGCGGCGGCGGTCCTCGCGGTCGACGCGCTCCCCTACCCGCTCCTTCACAACGGCGCGCTCGTGCCCCTGTTCGCGGTCGCCGTGCTGGGCCTCGCCGGCGGCGGCGGCGGCTTCGCGCAGGCCCTCGGCTCGGCGGGCGCGCGGCGGCTCGGAGACGCCAGCTTCGCGCTCTACGCCCTGCAGGAGCCGCTCTGGAGGATCGCGCGCTCGTTCGCGGCCGATCCCTCCGCGCCCGCCTCGGCCGGGTTCGTGGTCGCGTTCGCGCTCTTCGCCATCGCGTCGTCGCTGGCGGTGGCCGCGCTCGTCGAGCGCCCCGCGCGGCGCGCGCTGCGGGCGTGGCTCTCGCGGCCGCGCCCCGCGCAGGCCCCGGATCCGGCCCCGGCCCCGGCGGCGCGGGAAGCCTAGACCTGGGTACGCCGAGCCGGGCCGGGTGCGAGGATCACGCTGCCCGTGAAGCCGAAGAAGAGGGCGGCGATCCAGACGTTGCCGGTGAGGGGGCAGGTCCCGGTGTGGCAGCCGATGAAGTACGCGTAGCCCGCCCCGCCCGCGGCGCCGAGGGCTGCGCCGAGGGCGGTCCGGAGGAGGGCGGCTCGGGATACCCGGGGGGTGGCGGGAGGGGCGCTCATCGTTCTTGCTCTTCGAGCCAGGTGCTCCGTTCAGGGATTCGGCGACCTGCGGCGCGACCGCGACCGACCTCACCGGCCTCACCGCACCAGGCGGAGCGCGGGCGCCGCGTCGACCCCCCGGTCACGAGGTCGCCGGTGAGCGCGTCGGTCGCCGCACCGCGCGGAGCTGGACGTGCGACGGCGAGCCGAGGCTCGCCGTGGCAGGGAGCTCGACTGGCGGTGACTCGACTAGGCGACGTCGGCCTTCGCGACCTCGGGCCGCTTCGCCTCGGCCTTCCTCGCCGGCGGCGCCCCGGCCTCGACCTTCTCCGGCTCGAGCCGCTTCGCGATGTCCGCGAGCCCCCTGGCGAGGTTCTGGACGGGCTTGCGGGTCCCGCTCGCGAGCGCCGAGACGGCCTCGCCCGGCATCTCGGTCGCGCGCTTGATCGCGACGGAGCGCAGGTTCTCGGCGCGGACGCGCCACGCCTCGAGGTGGCGGCGCATGCCCGTGACCGACCAGTCCTCGCGCGCCACGCGCGCCAGTGCCTGATCGAGCTCGCGCAGCCGCTCGTTACCCTGGGTGAGAACCCGCGAGATCCGGCCGCGCGCCTGCTGCTCCATCTCGACGAAACGCTCCTGGATGACCATCCCTACCTCCGCGGCGGCGGTTTGCCGCCCTGCGTCATAGAGTACCCGAAGCGACCCCGGGAAGGGAAAGCCCGCGCAGGGTGCTCTCCGGGGCCCGATTGGGCTGCATCGTCCTGTCAGACCTCGCTGCGACCATGTGTGGGTGCGACGGTTCCTGACGCTGGACCTCGAGACGGTCCCCGACGAGGCGCTCGTCTCGGCCGTGGATGGCGAGCCCTCCCGCCCCTATCCGGAGCAGCTCAGCCGCGTCCTCGCGGACCGGCGCGCGCGGACGGGCGGGCGGAGCGACTTCCTGCCGCTCCCCTACCATCGCCCCATCGCCGCGTGCCTGCTCGAGGCCGTGGAGGGGGACGGCATCCTGCGCGTCGCCGACGTGACCGCGTGGACGGACCGGCGGGGCGCCGAGGCCGCCTTCCTCGAGCGGCTCTGGGAGCGGCTCGAGGGGGCCGCGGTCGTGACCTTCCACGGGAAGGGCTTCGACCTGCCCGTGCTCGAGCTGCGCTCGCTCAAGCACGGGGTCGCGAGCCCGGGCTGGTTCGGCGGCGGGCGGCGCGCGTCCGGCGGGCACCTCGACCTCAAGGAGCTGCTCGCCCCGCACGGCACGGGCGCGGCGGCCCCGCTCGACCTCTACGCGAAGCTCGTCGGGCTCCCCGGAAAGGAAGGCGTGGCGGGCGAGGACGTGCAGGCGCTGTACACCGCGGGTGCACTCGATCGGATCGCGGCCTACTGCATGACCGACGTGGTGCAGACGTTCCTCCTGTTCCTGCGCTGGCGCCTGGTCGAGGGCTCCCTCACGCCCGACGGCTACGCCGAGAGCGCGGCGCTCGCCCGCGAGACGCTTCCCGGCCTCTTCCTGCGCCGGCTCGGGCCGGGCGAGCGGGACGAGCTCGGGGGCTTCCTCGAGCGCTGCGCGCCGTTCTTCGGCGAGCGCGCCCCCTTGCGCCGGGCGCTGTAGGCACGGCGCCGCGAAGGTGCCGGACGCCTCACCACGGGTGGGCCCGACCCCCCGTCGTCCCCGGGAGTTCCGGGCGGTTTTGCGTGGCACCCGGGGTGCACATCGACGCGGAGAGATGACGCCGCTCCGGGCCATGCCGCGTTCGAGGCCGTTCACCGCGGCGATGCAGGACATCGCCGCGCTGCGCGAGCCCGCCTGCCTGCTCGATCCCGACGGCGTCGTCCTCTACGTGAACGACGCCTGGGAGCGGCGCTCCGCCGAGCGCGGCGGGGGAGACCGCTGCGGATCCTCGGGGGTGGTCGGGCGCCGCTGGCTCGAGACGATCGCGGGCGAGGAGCCGCGCCACCTCCACGCGGTGCTCCTCCACCGGGCCCTGCGACGCCTCGGCGGCGGTCCGTCCGGCGCCGTGATCCACACGAGCGAGGACAACGACGGCGAGACGGCGCGGCTCGTCGCGACCCACCTCGAGCCGCTGGTGGTGACGCCGGGCGCGCTCCTCGGGCTCGCGGTCGTCCACCGCACCGTGAGGGAGCTGCCGATCGCGGAGGTCTACCCGCCCGTCGAGGGCGGCGAGACCGGCTTCCGCGACGCGGCCGGCGAGCTGCACCAGTGCAGCTGCTGCCGCCGCACCCGGCGGCCGGAGGCGCCCGACGAGTGGGACTACGTGCCCGCGCTGGTGCTCGTGCCCCCGTCGCGGACGGTCTTCGGCTACTGCGCCCTCTGCCTCGAGCTGCACTGCGCGGGCGGGCCGGGCGTGGGCGGGCCGATCCCGCTCCCCTGACCTGGCGCCGCCCGGCGGTCCCTACCGCGGTCCGCGCTTCGCGGTGCGCTTGCGCTTGAGCGAGCGGGCGCGCTTCGCCTTCGCGCCGGTGCGCTTCACCTTCGACCGGTTCGACACCTTCCGCTTCGAGCGGTTGCCCTTCCTCGCGGCCATCGGCTTCTCCCTTCGTGTGGGTGCGACCGAGGGAGTGTCACCCCGGGAGCGGGGTGCGGCAAGCTTTCGGCCGGCGGCGCCGGGCCCGCTTGCTTCGCGCCGGCTACTCGAGCCAGTCGCGATCGCGCAGCTTCTTCGGGAGGTACTCCTCGGTGATGAAGCTGATCCCGCGGCGGGTGAGGGCCTCGAGCTCGTACTTCTGCCCGGACTTCACCATCTCCTCGATCTCGCGCTGCCACTTGTCGTTCTTGAACCAGGGATACGCGAGCATCTGCTTCGCGCGCGCGTTGTCCTGCTCGTTCATCGGCACGTGCACGTTGCCCGGCAGCTTGTACTTCACCTTGTCGAACGAGGAGAGCCCGACGAAGCGGGCGTCGGGGACCGCCATCCGCATCGACTCGTAGGCGAGGTTGATCGAGCCCTGCTTCACGACCGAGAAGATGTAGAGCCCCCACGGATCGTTGTCGACGAGCACGTAGACGGGCAGCTTCAGCTCGGAGTGGAGGCGCTGCACCATGCGGCGCACGCCGCGAGGCGGCTGACCTCCACCGTGCACGATGATGCACTTCTCGCGCTGCCAGTAACGATCCTCGTTGAAGCGGCTCCACGTCGCGTCCTTCTCGATGAGGAGGACGTACTTCGCCTCGGTCTTGCCGAAGGCGATGACGTGGTCCTCGACGATCGACGGGACGCCCCAGCCGCCCGAGCCCATGCGGCGCAGGTCGATGGTGTCGCCGGTGTCGCGGATGGTGATGGGGCCCACCATGGTGCCCTTGCGCGAGGCGAAGAGGTGCAGCTCCTCGCGGAGCGCGTCGATGGCGACCTCGAGGTCCTCGATGATCGGGTCCGACTCCTCCTGCTCCTCGAAGGTGTTCTGCTTCGTCTCCCCGAGGCCGTGCTTCGTCATGTAGTAGAGGTCGCGGATGCTCGTCGTCTTGCCGGCGTCGATGAGCTCCTTGCACGCCTCCGAGACGAGGAAGGTCTGCATGAACTTCTTCGCCATCGAGACGTTGAAGAAGTAGCGCTTCTGGCGCTGGCTCCCGAGCTCGATGAGCCGCTTCCGCTCGTTGAACCTCACGTTCGCGAGGGAGCGGATGGGGATCTCGACGAACGGGTTCTTCCCGCCCTTCGCCGCCTTCAGCACCGAGTCGGCGAGCTTCTCGATCTTCCCGACCGTCTTCTTGTCCGCTGCGTCGAGGCGCGGCATGGCCTACTCGTCCTCCTCGGTGGCCCGGCGCGGCCGCCTCGTCACCTTCTCGCTCGCTTCCTCGAGCTTCGCGTCGTCGAGCTCCGTCTCGGTCACCTTGCTGGCGAGCCTCAGGAACTCGCGCTTGATCGGCTCCGGGCTCCGCTTGGTGATCTTGCCGATCGCCTGCGCCACCTCCTGGATGTAGAGCTCGAACAGGCTCCGCCGCTGGGCCTGGTAGTCGGCGTGCTTCTCCTTGCGGATGTGGGCGGCGAGCTTCCGGCCGCACTCCTGCGCGGCGAGCTGGATCTCCCGGATGATCTCCGGGTAGTGGGCGATCGCCTCCTTCGCCTCGCTGGTGAACGGCACCCAGACGCTCGCCAGGTGGACGATGAGCGCCATCGGCCCGACCGGCAGCGAGCCCTTCGGCTGGGAGAGCAGGTAGTTCCGCCAGTCGGTCTTCACGATGGCGTCGGTGGTGCCGCAGGCGGCGCGCTGGAAAAGGAGCGGCACCCGGTTCGCGAAGCGGAAGAGCTCGATGGGCTTGTCGGCCGGCCAGGACCCGCCGTAGGCGAGGCCGACCTCCACCTGGAACGGGTTTCCCCGGTACACCTTGGGTGGACGGGTGACCGTCGCGATGAAGTAGTTGTGCCCCTTGATCTTCTCGACCCCCTCCTCGGGCGGCGCGTCGGGCACCTCGGGCGCCTCGGCCCTGGCGGCCTTCTCCTTCCTCGACGCCTTCTTCTTCGACGCCGAGTCGAGGTCGAGCTGCTCCTCCTCCTCCGGGCCCTCGGTCTCGATGACGTTCAGGAACGAGACCAGCCCGCGGCGCATCAGCGCGTCGCCGATCGGCGAGAGGCAGTTCACCGGCGGGTTCATGAGCTTGGTCTCGGAGATCGCCTTGTGGAGCCGCTCGGCGAGCTCGCGGTCCTCCGCGACGTCGCGCGGGCGCACCCTCCCCTTGAGCCCGGCCCGCTTCACGATGTCCTTCGCGATGGCCGACGACACGCGCGAGAACGCGCTCTGGAGGAAGCCCGCCACGTCGCGGCTCGACGAGTCGGACGCCATGAGCATGAGCGCCCCGAGCTCGACGCCGTGCGGGTGCGGCTTGATCTCGACGGCCTCCTTGGGCAGCTCCTCGGTCGCGCGCGGGAAGGTGAGCCGCTCGGCGCGCGGCCGGACGTAGTGCACCGTCGCGTGGGGGTTGGAGAGCGCGGTGTGCTCGACGTAGCGGTTCACGAAGCGCTGGCCCTGCTGCCAGTTCGCGACGATCTCCAGCTCGACCCGGGTGCCGTGCTCCTGGTGCCAGTCGTCGAGCGCCTCGTCCTTCGTGACCACCGGGTTGTTCTTCCGGGTGTCGATCTGGATCTCGAAGTAGTGGGCGGGCTTCCCCTTGCCGGTGCGCGAGGTCACGCGGATGGGCTGGCCGGTGGTGAGCTGGCCGTACATCGCCGCGGCGCTGATGCCGATGCCCTGCTGCCCGCGCGACTGCTTCAGGCGGTGGAACTTCGAGCCGTAGAGCAGCTTGCCGAAGATCTTCGGGGCCTGGGCCTTCACGATCCCGGGGCCGTTGTCCTCCACCACCACGACGAAGCGCCCTTCCCCCTTCGTGAGGTCGGACTTCGCATCGGGCGGGGCCGCACCCCCCGAGCCCGCCGCTCGTGTCGGGCCGGGCTCGGCCGCCTGCCCCTGCGCTCGCCCCTCGTAGCCGAGATCGCGCACCTCGATGGTGAGCTCGGGGAGGATGCCGGCCTCCTCGCAGGCGTCGAGCGAGTTGTCCACCGCCTCCTTGATGGTGGTGAGCAGGGCCTTCGACGGGTTGTCGAAGCCGAGCAGGTGGCGGTTCTTGGTGAAGAACTCGGAGATCGAGATCTCGCGCTGCTTCGCCGCCATCTGCTCGGCGGTGGCGCGGCGCTTCGGGGCCTTCGGCGCGGGCGCGGCCCCGGGCTCGGCCGCGTCGGCGGCCGGGACCGGCACGACCGCCAGCTCCGGCTGCGCGGCGGGCTCGGCCGCGGCGCGCGGACGGCGCATGACCTTGGTGGGCGGACCCGGCGGGGCGCCCTTCCCGCGGCGCGGCGCCGGCGCCGGCACCGGCGCGACCGCGACGAGCTCGAGCTGCTCCCGGCCGCCGCGCGCCGCGCCCGCCCCCGCCCTCGCCTTCCCCTTCGCCGCCGCCGCCTTGCGAGCCGCCATGTCCGCGTAACCCCTCGATATCACCGTCACGCCCTTTAGCACGGGGCGCCCCGCGCGGCGAGAAAGCCGCCCCCACGGCGAGGGCTGGGTCGCCCGGCGGATTGACCCGGCGCGTCGGATGGTTAGCTACGAGCCATGCCCTGGAACGACCCGCCGCCCTCCACCGCCCGGACGCCCTCGAGCGCGCCCCGCGGCGCCCCCGCCG
>Ga0209683_10001125_pt1 | contig 10407 bp, 7 predicted proteins | sample DOMMetBare2Fresh_FD_187474 | JGI IMG/M metagenome (GOLD analysis project Ga0209683, IMG submission 187474) | Wetland sediment microbial communities from St. Louis River estuary, USA, under dissolved organic matter induced mercury methylation -... | ecosystem: Environmental > Aquatic > Freshwater... | reverse complement strand
CGAGAGGATGTCGGCAGCGACGTTCCTGGCGGTCGCCACGCTGAGCGCGTGCGCGACCACGCCGGTCGGGGCGCCGCCCATGGACATGGGCTTCTTCGTCACGAGCGCCGGCACGGGCAAGGGCGCGGACCTGGGAGGGCTCGAGGGCGCGGACGCCCACTGCGCGGCGCTGGCGAAGGCGGCCGGCTCGACGCGGACGGGCTGGCGCGCCTACCTGTCGACCACCGCGCCGGGCGGGGACGCCGGGGTGAACGCGCGCGATCGCATCGGCAAGGGCCCGTGGCGGAACGCGAAGGGTGTGGTCGTCGCCGGCTCCGTCGAGGAGCTGCACTCCGCGGCGAACAACCTGACGAAGCAGACCGCGCTCACGGAGCGGGGCGAGACCGTGATGGGCCGGGGCGACGCGACGAACCTCCACGACATGCTCACCGGCTCGGATCCCCAGGGGCTCTACTCGACGGCCGGAGGGGACACGACCTGCCGCAACTGGACGAGCAGCGACGCGGGCTCCGCGATCGTCGGGCACCACGATCGCATCGGCCTCAAGGACACGCGGCACATGACGTCGTGGAACTCGTCGCACGGAACGAGCGGCTGCGGCCCGGACGCGCTCGCGTCCACCGGCGGCGCCGGGCTGTTCTACTGCTTCGCCGCGGAGTAGCGCCGCGTCGGCTCCGGGGGCTAGCAGGATCGGCCGACGAGGTTCTCGAGGTACTCCTGCCGCCCCGAGACCGGCGCGACGTCCCGGTCGCGCTCGAGGACGCGCCGCTCGAGCGCCTCGAGGCCGGTGCGCCCGGCGAGGATCTCCTGCCCGAGGGGCTCGCTCCAGCCGCGGTAGCGCGCCTCGAGCGCCCGCGCGAGCTGGCCGTCCTGGATCAGCCGCTCGGCGGCGAGCAGGCCGCGGGCGCAGACGTCCATCGCGCCCACGTGGGCGTGGAAGAGGTCGGCCGCGTCGAGCGACTGGCGCCTCACCTTGGCGTCGAAGTTGAGCCCACCGGTGGTGAACCCGCCCGCGCGCAGGATGCGGTAGAGCGGGAGCGCCAGCTCCTGCGGGTCGTTCGGGAACTGGTCGGTGTCCCAGCCGAGCAAGGTGTCCCCGCGGTTCATGTCGATCGAGCCGAAGATGCCGTACGCGAGCGCGGTGGCGATCTCGTGCTCGAACGAGTGCCCGGCGAGCGTGGCGTGGTTCGACTCGACGTTGACCTTCACCTCCTTCGCGAGCCCGAAGCGCTGCAGGAACGCGAACACCGTCGCGGTGTCGAAGTCGTACTGGTGCTTCGAGGGCTCGCAGGGCTTCGGCTCGACGAGGATCGTCCCCGCGAAGCCGATCCGGTGCTTGTACTCGACCACCATGGCGAGGAAGCGCCCGAGCTGCTCGAGCTCGCGCGCCACGTCGGTGTTGAGCAGCGTCTCGTAGCCCTCGCGGCCGCCCCAGAGGACGTAGTTCTCCCCGCCGAGCTGCCGGGTCGCGTCCATGGCCGCCTTCACCTGGGCGGCGGCCATGGCGAAGACCTCGGGATCCGGGTTGGTCGCCGCCCCCGCCATGTAGCGGCGGTGGCTGAAGAGGTTCGCCGTCCCCCACAGGAGCCGCACGCCCGTCCGCTGCTGGTGGCCGGCGAGCACGTCGACCATCGCGCGCAGCCGCTCGAGGCTCTCCCGCGGCGTCGCGCCCTCGGGCGCCACGTCGCGGTCGTGGAACGTGTAGAACGGCACGCCGAGCTTCGCGAAGAAGTCGAAGGCCGACTCCGCCTTGAGCCGCGCGCCCTCCATCGGATCGGCCGCGCGGCTCCACGGGCGGTCGAACGTCGGGCCGCCGAACGGATCGGAGCCGGTCCCGCAGAAGGTGTGCCAGTAGCAGACGGCCAGGCGGAGCTGGTCCTCCATCCGCTTGCCGAGCACCATCCGGTCGCGGTCGTAGTGGCGGAAGGCCAGCGCGCTCGCGCTCTCCGGACCCTCGAAGCGCACCGGCTCGATCTCGGCGAAGCAGCTCGGCATGGCTACCTCCTCTGCGCTACCGCAAGGCCTTCACGGCCTCCGCCTCGACGGCGAGCCCCTTCCGGTGCCGCGCGTAGAACTGGCGGAAGCCCTCCACGTCGCGCGGCTCCGGCCGGACGGGCTTGCCGATGCTCGCGGCGATCCGCTCGTCCAGGAAGTCGGGCAGCGCCTGGCCGGGGTCGGTCCTCGCCATGTACGCGGCCAGGAGCGCCATCCCCCACGCCCCGCCCTCGCCCGCGGTGGCGGGGAGGCTCACCGGCGTCTCGAGGGCCGCCGCCATCATCCGCTGCCCCGTGTCCCCGCCCTTGAAGAACCCGCCGTGGCCGCGGATCTCCTCGACCACCACGCCCTCCTCCTCGGTGAGGATGTCCATCCCGGTGCGCAGCGCGCAGAGCGAGGAGAAGAGCAGCGACCGCACGAAGTTCTCGAGGGTGAAGGCGCTGTCCGGCTTGCGCACGAACAGCGGACGACCCTCGGTGAACCCGGTGACGTGCTCGCCCGAGACGTAGTTGATGGACAGGAGGCCGCCCGCGTCGGCGTCCGCCGCGAGCGCGAGGGGCAGGAGCTTCGCGTAGAGGTCCTCGAGGCGCGCCGGCGTCCCGAGGGCGCTCGCCACCTGCCCGAAGAGGCTCGTCCAGGCGTCGAGGTCCGAGGACCCGTTGTTGGAGTGGGCCATCGCCACCGGCTTCCCGTCGGGCGTCATCACGATGTCGATCTCCCCGTGGACCCGCGACAGCGCCTTCTCCAGCACCAGCATGGCGAACACCGAGGTGCCCGCCGAGACGTTTCCCGAGCGCGGCCGCACGGCGTTGGTGGCGACCATGCCCGTGCCCGCGTCTCCCTCGGGCGGGCAGCAGCGGATGCCGCTCGCGAGCCGGCCCGACGGATCGAGCAGCCTCGCTCCCTGCGCCGTCAGCTCGCCCGCGACGCGGCCTGCGGGGAGGACCCTCGGGAGGACGTCGAGGAGCCCGAAGCCGAGGCCGCGCGGCGCGACGAGGGCGTCGAACTTCGCCACCCGCTCCTGGTCCCAGTCGCCGGTCCGCGGGTCGATGGGGAACATGCCCGACGCCTCGCCGACGCCCATGAGCCGCTGCCCGGTGAGCTTCCAGTGCACGTAGCCGGCGAGCGTGGTGAGGTACGCGATCCGGGGCACGTGGGCCTGCCCGTCGAGGATCGACTGGTACAGGTGGGCGATGCTCCACCGCTGCGGGACGGCGAAGTCGAGGACGCGGGTGAGCTCGGCGCAGGCCTCGCCGGTGATGTTGTTTCGCCAGGTCCGGAACGGGACCAGCAGCTGCCCTTCCCGGTCGAGCGCCACGTAGCCGTGCATCATCCCGCTCACGCCCACGGCGGCGACGCGCTCCAGGTCGACCGCGTATCTCGCGCGCACGTCCTGGACCAGCGATGCGTAGCAGGCGGCGACGCCCTTCCAGACGTCCTCGAGGTGGTAGGTCCAGATCCCGTCCTCGAGCTTGTTCTCCCAGGCGTGGGAGCCCGACGCGAGCCCCCGGCCGTCCTGGGCGATCAGGGCGGCCTTGATGCGGCTCGAGCCGAGCTCGATCCCGAGGATCGCCCCGCCGGCCCGGACGAGGTCGGCGGTCTCGCGGTGCTGCGCGTTCCGGCTCATCGCTGCGCTCCCTTCGTTCACGACGCCGCGGTCGGCGCGGGCTCTCGCAGGGCCGCGCTCATGATGGCCTCGGGGGTGGCCTCCGCGCGCGCGAGCAGCCCCTTCACCCGGCCCTCGTGCATGACGAGCACGCGATCGGAGAGGGCCAGGATCTCGTGCAGCTCGGAGGAGATGAGGAGGATCGAGACGCCCTCGTCGGCGAGCGCGGCCACGATGCGGTGCACCTCCGCCTTCGCCGCGACGTCGATGCCCCGCGTCGGCTCGTCGAGGATGAGGATGCGCGGCCGGATGGCGAGCCCCTTCGCGATGACCACCTTCTGCTGGTTCCCGCCGGAGAGGTTCTCCACGCGCTGCTCCCGCGAGGAGATCTTGATGCTCAGCGCGGACACGTACCGGTCGGTGACCTCGTTCTCCTTGCGGGCGCTGAGGAAGGTGCGCAGGCGCAGGAGCAGGCGGTGGATGCTGAGGGTGAGGTTCTCCCGGACCGACATGGGCAGCACCAGCGCCTGGACCTTGCGGTCCTCCGGGACGTAGGCGATCCCGAGCGCGACCGCGTCGCGCGGGCTCCCGATGTGCACCTCCTCGCCCTCGAGGAAGACCCGGCCGCGCGTGCGCCGGTCCGCGCCGATGAGCATCCGCGCCGTCTCGGTCCTGCCCGATCCGATGAGGCCGGCCACGCCGAGGATCTCCCCCCGGTGCAGCGTGAAGCTCACGTCCGCCACGCGCGGCCCGCCGAGCCCCTCCACGCGCAGGACCTCTGCCCGCGGCGCCTCGCTCGGCGCGCGTGCGGCGAACGACCCGAGCGCGCGCCCGACCATGCGGGTGATGAGCTCGTCCATGGTGCCCGAGCGCGGATCCAGCTCGCCCGCGTTCTCGCCGTCGCGCAGGACCACGATCCGATCGGTGATCTCGAACACCTCCTCGAGCTTGTGCGAGATGAACACCACGGAGAGGCCCCGGGACTTGAGCTCGCGGATCACGCGGAAGAGCCTGGCCGTCTCCTGGTGGGTGAGCGACGAGGTCGGCTCGTCCATGACCAGGAGCTTCACGTCGGTGAGCAGCGCCTTCGCGATCTCGATCATCTGCTGGACCGCGGTGGAGAGCCTGCTCACCTCGACGTCGAGGTCGAGCTTGAGGCCGAGGTAGTCGAACAGCTCGAGCGCCTTGCGGCGCATCCGCCCCCGGTCGAGGAACGGCGAGCGGCCCCGGAAGAGCTCGCGCCCGAGGAACAGGTTGTCGAGCGCCTTCAGATTCGGGCAGTTGTTGAGCTCCTGGAAGATGAGGGTGATCCCGGCGCGCTGGGCCTCCTGGATGGACGAGAACCGGACCGCGCGGCCCTCCCAGACGACCTCGCCCGCGTCGGCGCGGTACACGCCGGCCAGGATCTTCATGAGCGTCGACTTGCCGGCCCCGTTCTCGCCCATGAGGCCGACCACCTCGCCGGCCCCGACCGAGAAGTCCACCCCGCGCAGCGCCTTCACGCCCGGGAAGGACCGGGTGACGCCCCGCATGGCGAGGAGGGCGGGCCCCATCGCCTCACGCCCTCCTCTTCAGCCGATCGAGCACCGCCGCGAGCACGATGATGATCCCGATGATGGCCGTCTGCCAGTAGGAGGAGACGCGCATGAGCACGAGGCCGTTCTTGATGACGCCCATGATGCAGGCGCCGATCGCCACGCCGAGCACGCTGCCCGCCCCGCCGGCGAGCGAGGTGCCGCCGATGACCGCCGCCGCGATCGCGTCGAGCTCCCAGCCCTTGCCGGTGTCGGCCTGGGCGGAGTTGAAGCGCGCCACCAGGACGATGCCGGCGATGGAGGCCGTGGCGGCGGAGATCGTGTAGAGGGCGAACTTGATTCGGTTCACCGGGATGCCGGAGAGGATGGTCGCCTGCTCGTTCCCGCCGATGGCGTAGGTGCGGCGCCCGAACGCCGTGTAGGTCAGCGTGACGTGCGCCACGACGGCGATGGCGAGGGCGATCCACACAGGGATGGGCAGGCCCAGGAACGAGCCCTGGGCGATGGGCAGGAAGGAGGCGGGGATCTCGGTGATGGGCCAGCCCTTGGTGAGGCCGAGCACGAGGCCCGAGGCGAGCGACAGCATCCCGAGCGTCACGATGAACGGCGCGATCCTCACGTAGGAGATGAGCGCGCCGTTCACCGCCCCCATGGCGAGCCCGGTGGCGAGCCCGGCGAGCACGGCGAGCGGCGGCGGGACCCCCGCCTTCATGGCGTACGCGGCCGCCATGCCCGCGAGCGCCATGATCGACCCGACCGACAGGTCGATGCCGCCGGTCAGGATGACGAAGAGCTCGCCGAAGGCGACGATCGCCACGAACGAGATCTGCCGCGAGACGAGGTAGAGGTTCCCGGCGCTGAGGAAGTTCGGCGCGGTCGCGCCGATCACCGTCATGATGAGGACGAGCGCGAGGAGGATGGCCGACTCGCGGCTCCTGAGGAGCGCCGCCGCCAGCCCGCGGCGAGGGCGCGGCGCCGCCTCCACCGGCGCGGTCTGGGTGCTGCCGTCCATCCCGAGCACTCCTCCTACGGCACGGCCGCGGTCGGGGCCCACGGCCGTCTGCGGGCTTCGCGCGCCTCTCCCGTGCTCGACCGGTCGCCTAGTTCCGGTTCGCGAACTCCTTCTTCATCTCGTCCATGTAGCTGCCCATGTTGTCCTTCGTCACGAAGAGGACGCCCGTGTCCGTCACCTTGGGCAGCGTCTTGCCCTTGGTCGCGTCGAGGAGCGCCTCCACCGACAGCCAGCCCATCTTGAAGGTCTTCTGCACGAGGCAGAACGCGACGGTGCCGTCCTTGATGCCCTCGAGCGTGTCCTTCAGGTCGTCGAAGCCGCCGAGGATGATCTTGCCCGCCTTCTTCTGCTGCTTCAGGACGCCCGCGGCGGCGGGCGCGCCCTCGGCGGAGACGGCGAAGATGGCGGTGAGGTCGGGATAGGTCTGCAGCACCGCCTCGGTCTTGTTGGTGGCCACCGAGAAGTCGCCCTGCACGTCCACCACCTCGAGGATCTCGACGCCCGGAGCGAACTTGGCCATCGCCTCCTTGAAGCCCTGGGTGCGGAGGTTCAGGTTCGCCGCCCCGAGGCCGCCCTGGAGGATGACGAGCTTGCCCTTGCCCTTCGTGAGCTGGGCCATCCGCTTCCCGGCCTCGAACCCGGCGGTCTTGTTGTCGGTGCCGATGTACGTGAGCGCCTGGGACGAGGGAGCGGGAGCGTCGAAGGTGATGACCTTGATGCCCGCCTTGGTCGCCTCGGCGATGACGGGGACGAGGCCGGCGTCGTCGAGCGCGGAGATCGCGATGCCGTCCACGCGCTGCGCGATGAGCTCCTCGATCGCCTTGACCTGCAGGGGCAGCTCGAACTTCTGCGGATCCACCTTGTCGACGTTGACGTCGTACTTCTTGGCGGCCGCCTTGAAGCCCTCGTAGCAGGGCTCGTAGTAGGGATGGACTCCCTTCGGGACCATGACGAAGGTCTTCTTGGGAGCCGCCGCCGCGCCGAGCGGCAGCAGGAGAGCGACGAGCATCGCCTTCACGAAGAGACCGTTCCTGTTCATGGAGCTTCTCCCTGGACCCGCCGGGTGGTGCCGCGGCGCGATGGACCTGTGAAGCTGGGAAGGATGGGAATACAATCGCGGACTGTGAACGCTCACATCCATGAAGTCAAGCCATTCCGGGGCCGCCCTCCGGGGCTCGCATGAGCGATCTGCTCCCAGCCCGGGGCCGCAGAGGAAGGGCCGGCGCCCGTCACCCCGCGGTCATGACGGACGTGGCGAAGCTCGCGGGCGTCTCGTACCAGACGGTGTCGCGCGTGCTGCACGACAGCCCGCACGTGCGGCGCGACACGCGCGAGCGCGTCCTGGCCGCGATCCGGCAGCTCGACTACCGCCCCAACCCCGTGGCGCAGGCGCTCGTCACCGGGCGCTCGAGGACGCTCGGCGTGGTGAGCTTCGACACCACGCTCTTCGGGCCGGCCTCGACGCTCTTCGGCATCGAGGAGGCCGCTCACGCCGCCGGCTATGCCGTCAGCATCGTCAGCCTGAAGTCGCTCAACCGCGCCCTCGTGCTCGAGGGCATCGAGCGGCTGCGGCGCCAGGGCGTCGACGGGATCGTGGTCATCGCGCCGCAGAAGTCGGCGGTGGACGCCCTCCTCCGCGTGCCCGCGACGGTGCCGGTCGTCGCCGTCGAGGCGGGACCCGACGAGACGGTCCCGGTCGTGGCCGTGGATCAGTTCGGCGGCGCCGCCGCCGCCACGCGGCACCTGCTCGACCTGGGGCACCGCACCGCGTGGCACGTGGCGGGACCCTCCGACTGGCTCGAGGCGGAGCAGCGCGTCGACGGCTGGCGCTCGGCGCTCCGGGCGGCGGGCGCACCGGTGCCGGCGCCGCTGCGCGGCGACTGGAGCGCCCGCTCCGGGTACGAGGCGGGGCAGCGGCTCATCGGCATCCCCGGCGTCACGGCGGTGTTCGTGGCCAACGACCAGATGGCGCTCGGCCTCCTGCGCTTGCTCCACGAGGTGGGGCGCGAGCCGCCCGCCGGCATCAGCGTCGTCGGCTTCGACGACATCCCCGAGGCCGCCTACTTCAACCCGCCGCTCACCACGATCCGCCAGGACTTCGCCGAGGTGGGGCGCCGCTGCCTGCACCTGGTCCTCGGCCAGATCGAGAGCGGCTCGCGCCCGTCGTCGCGCGTCGTCATCCCGGCGGAGCTCGTCGTGCGGAAGAGCACGAGGAACGTCGGGGCGCGCTGACGAGGTGGACGCGACGATCGCGGCGCGTGGAGAGGGGGGCCGCCCCATCGGGCCCCTGCCCGCGAACACGCCCGGGGAGCCCTGGAATGGGGAAGCGCCCGGCCCCTGCTTGACGGGCGGGTGTGTGAACGTTCACAATTCCACGGTTCGTCGCGGGTCGGGGCCGGCTCGCCCCGGCGCGAGCGCCCGTCCATCGAGGCGGGAGCGAGGAAGGAACATGCGGGATCTGCGCGGTCGGGAAGTCTGGTTCCTCACGGGAAGTCAGCACCTCTACGGTGAGCAAACGCTGCGCAAGGTGGCGGAGAACTCGCGCGAGATCGCGGGTTTCCTGGACGCGTCCGGCAAGCTCCCGGTGCGCGTGGTGTGGAAGCCGACCCTCACCGGGCCCGACGAGATCCTGGCCACCTGCCTCGAGGCGAACCGCTCCGACGCCTGCGTCGGCGTGATCACCTGGATGCACACCTTCTCGCCCGCGAAGATGTGGATCGCGGGGCTGACCCGGCTCTCGAAGCCGCTCGCGCACCTCCACACCCAGTTCAACCGCGAGCTGCCGTGGGGCGAGATCGACATGGACTTCATGAACCTGAACCAGTCGGCCCACGGGGACCGCGAGTTCGGGTTCATCGCCGCGCGCCTGCGCCTCGAGCGCAAGATCGTGGTCGGCCACTGGCGGGACGACGCGGTCCTGGCCTCGCTCGACGGCTGGTCGCGGGCGGCCTGCGCCGCGGCGGAGTCGCGCCGCCTCAAGATCGCCCGCTTCGGCGGGACGAACATGCGGGAGGTCGCCGTCACCGGGGGCGACCGCGTCGAGGCGCAGATCCAGCTCGGCTGGGCCGTGAACGGCCACCCGGTCGGCGACCTGGTCGGGCGCATCGCCGACGTCGGCGACGCCGAGATCGATCGCCTCGTCGAGGAGTACGAGGCGAGCTACACCCTCGCGCCGCCGCTCCGCAAGGACGGCCCCCGCCGCAAGGAGCTTCGCGACGCCGCGCGCCAGGAGATCGGGATGCGCGGCTTCCTCGAGGAGGGGGGCTTCGGCGCCTTCACCACGACGTTCGAGGACCTGCACGGGCTCAGGCAGCTCCCCGGCCTCGCCTGCCAGCGGCTCATGGCCGCGGGCTACGGCTTCGGCGCGGAGGGCGACTGGAAGACCGCAGCCCTGGTGCGCCTCATGAAGGTGATGTCCCTGGGCCGCCCGGGCGGCGTCTCGTTCATGGAGGACTACACGTATCACCTCGTCGCGGGCGAGGAGCGCGTCCTCGGCGCCCACATGCTCGAGGTCTGCCCGTCGATCGCGGCCGCGAAGCCCTCGCTCGAGATCCACCCGCTCGGCATCGGCGGCAAGGCCGACCCCTGCCGCCTCGTCTTCGAGGCCGCGGCGGGCCCCGCCGTCGCCGCCACCCTCGTCGACATGGGCGGCCGGATGCGCATGATCGTGAACGAGCTGGACGTGCTGGCGCCCGAGCACGCCATGCCCAGGCTGCCGGTCGCGCGCGCGATCTGGGTCCCGCGCCCCGACCTCAAGCGCTCCTGCGAGGCCTGGATCCTCGCCGGCGGGGCGCACCACACGAGCTTCGGCAGCGCCATCGGGACCGCCGAGCTCGACGACCTCGCCTCCATCGCGAGCCTCGAGCTCATCCGCATCGGCCACGGGACGGACCCGCGCGCGCTGCGGGACGAGCTGCGCTGGAACGACGCCGCCTACCGGGCGCGCTGACGACAACGGCTCGCGGCCTTCGGGTCGCGAGGGAGGCCGCATGGACAGCCGTCACCGCGAGCTGAAGGAGCGCGCCTTCGCCGCCAACCTCGAGATCCCGAGGCGCGGGCTGGCCCTCTACACGTTCGGGAACGTCTCCGCCTTCGATCCCGGCGCCGGCGTCCTCGCCATCAAGCCGAGCGGCGTCCCCTACGAGGAGCTCACGCCCGACGCCATGGTGGTGGTGGACCTGGAGGGCGCGGTCGTCGAGGGCACGCGCCGGCCCTCCTCGGACACGCGCACGCACCTCGTGCTGTACCGCCACTTCCGC
>Ga0209683_10001124_pt1 | contig 10408 bp, 11 predicted proteins | sample DOMMetBare2Fresh_FD_187474 | JGI IMG/M metagenome (GOLD analysis project Ga0209683, IMG submission 187474) | Wetland sediment microbial communities from St. Louis River estuary, USA, under dissolved organic matter induced mercury methylation -... | ecosystem: Environmental > Aquatic >... | reverse complement strand
TGCCATGGCCGGGAAACCCCTAGTGTACATTTGTAGCCGCCAGTAGCGGCATCGCGCCGCCTCCGGCTGAGCCATCCTTAGTGCCGGAAGTGGCGCACACCGGTAAACACCATCGCCAGGCCCAAACGATTCGCCGCCGCGATGACGTCGCCGTCCTTCTTCGACCCCCCCGGCTGAATCACCGCGGTGATCCCCTGCTTGGCGGCTTCCTCCACTCCATCCGGGAACGGGAAGAACGCATCGGAGGCGAGCACTGTTCCAGCCAGTGGCAGCACGGCCTTCATGGCGCCCACCTTCACCGAATCCACCCGGCTCATCTGTCCCGCGCCCGCCGACACGCTCTGCCCCGCGCGCGCATACACAATCGCGTTCGACTTGACGTGCTTCGAGACTTTCCAACCGAATTCCAGCGCGCGCCATTCTTCTTCGCTCGGCGCCCGGTCGGTTTTCACCGTCGTCTGCGCCCGGTCGAGCCGGTGCACGTCCGGCGTTTGAGCCAGGAAGCCGCCGCCGATCGATTTCACCACCAGTTCGCAGTTCGCGCCGCCCGCCACCTTCAGCAGCCGAAGGTCCTTCTTCGCTTGCAGAACCGCCAGCGCTTCGGGCGAATAACCCGGCGCCGCGATCGCCTCGATGAAAGTCTTGGCGACCTCCCGCGCCGTTTCCTCATCCAACGCGCGATTGAACGCCAGCACCCCGCCGAAGGCTGAAGCCGGGTCCGCCTCGAACGCCTTCCGATAGCTCTCGGCGAGCGTGGCCTGCTCGGCGCAGCCGCACGGATTCGTGTGTTTGATGATCGCCGAAGCGGGCTGATCGAATTCGCACACCAGTTGCCAGGCCGCGTCCAGATCGACCAGATTGTTGTAGGAAAGCTCCTTGCCGTGCAGTTGCTCCGCGCCGGCAATCCCGCTCGCGCTGTTCCTATAGAGCGCCGCGGACTGGTGTGGGTTTTCGCCGTACCGCAAGTCGAGCGCACGATCCGCACGAATATCGAGCGTGGGAGGCACGGCCGGCTTGGTGTCGACGTATTTCTCGCCCCCTACCGTGATGCGCGCCAGCCGCGCGCTGATCGCGCGGTCGTAATCGGCCGTGGTGCGGAAGGCCTTCTGCGCCAGCCGCCACTTCGTCGCGAGCGAAACACTCCCGCCCTGCGTCCTCATCTCCTCGAGCAGCGCCGCGTAGTCGGCGGCCGATGTCACCACCGCTACGTCCTGATAGTTCTTCGCCGCCGCCCGGATCAGCGTCGGCCCGCCGATATCGATGTTCTCGATCAGCTCATGAACCTCCGCGCCCTCGCGGGCGGCCACTTTCTCGAACGCGTACAGGTTCACGACGACCATATCGATCGCGCCGATTCCGTGCTCGGCGAGCGCGGCCATGTGCGCCGTGTTGCCGCGAATCGCCAGCACGCCGGCCGCAATCTTCGGATGGAGCGTTTTCACGCGCCCATCCAGCATCTCCGGGAACCCGGTCACATCGGAGATATCGCGCACCGCAAGCCCCGCCTCTTTCAAAGCCCGGGCCGTGCCGCCGGTTGAGACGATCTCGCACCCCATCCCCGCCAGGCCGCGCGCAAGCTCGGCCACACCGCTCTTATCCGTCACGCTGATCAGCACCCGTTGTACTTTTGCCATGGACCTAATATTTTCACACGCCGATCGCTCTATCATGGAGTCGTGCCCTACCAAGTCACTCTGCTGCCGGGGGACGGCATCGGCCCGGAAGTCGCGCAAGCGACCCAACGCGCCGTGAATGCCACTGGGGTCCCCATCGACTGGGACTGTCACGAGCTGAGCTCGAAAGCGCTCGAAGCCGCCGGAGAGCAACTGCCGCAGCACGTCCTCGATTCGCTCGAGCGCACCCGCGTCGGCCTCAAAGGCCCGGTCACCACGCCCATCGCGGGCGGCCACCAGAGCGTCAACGTGCAACTCCGCAAGCGTCTCGGCCTGTTCGCGAACTTCCGCCCCGTTCGCAGCTTCGCCGGCGTCAAGACGCGTTACAGCGACGTCCACATCGACATCGTCATGTTCCGCGAGAACACCGAGGACCTCTATTCCGGCCTCGAGCACGAGGTCGTCACCGACGTCGTCACCAGCCTGAAGGTGATCACGCGGGCCGCCTCTCTGCGCATCGCCCAATACGCCTTCGACTACGCCCGCCGCCACCAGCGCCGCAAAATCCACGCCATCCACAAGGCCAACATCATGAAGCTGGGCGACGGCCTGTTCCTGCGCTGCTGCCGCGAAGTCGCGAAAGAGTATCCCGAAATCGCGTACAAGGAAATGATCGTCGACAACACGGCGATGCAGCTCGTCATGCGGCCTGAGACCTTCGACGTCCTGCTGATGCCGAACCTCTACGGCGACATCGTCTCGGACCTCGTGGCGGGACTCGTCGGCGGCCTGGGAATCGTGCCGGGCGCCAACTTCGGCGAGCGCCACGCCGTCTTCGAAGCGGTGCACGGAAGCGCGCCCGATATCGCGGGCAAGGGTGTCGCGAACCCGACCGCCCTCATGCAATCGGCCGCCCTGATGCTCTCGCATCTGAACGAAGAAGGCGCCGCCCGCCGCCTCCAATCCGCCATTGAATGGGTTTACGCAGAAGGCCGCCATCTCACGCCAGACGTGGGAGGCCAAGCCACCACAACGGAATTCACCGACGCAGTGGTTCACCAGGTGGAAAAAGGGAAGCAGGCCGCGGGCGGCCCACTTCCCGGGATTTCTTAGAGGCCCTTGGAGGCGAGGAACTTCACCAGGTCGATTACGCGGCAGGAGTAACCCCACTCGTTGTCGTACCAGGAGACCACCTTGACCAGCGTGCCGTCCATCACCTTCGTCAACTGGCCGTCCACGATCGAGCTGTTCGGATTGTGCAACATGTCGGTCGAGACGACAGGGTCTTCCGTATAGGCCAGAATGCCCTTCAGCGCGCCTTCGGCCGCCGCCTTCAGCGCCGCGTTCACTGCCTCGGTCGTCGTGCTCTTTCCGAGCACGGCCACGAAATCCACCACCGAAACGTTCGGCGTCGGAACGCGCATCGCGTATCCATCCAGCTTGCCCTTCATTTCCGGCATTACCAGACCGATCGCCTTCGCCGCGCCCGTCGACGTCGGGATCATGTTGATCGCCGCCGCCCGCGCGCGCCGCAGGTCCTTGTGTGGGAAGTCCAGCACGTTCTGGTCGTTCGTATAGCTGTGGATCGTGGTCATCGATCCCTTCAGCACCTGGAAGTTCTCGTGCAGCACCTTCACCACCGGCGCCAGGCAGTTGGTCGTGCAGGAGGCGTTCGAGATGACTTTGTGCTTGGCCGGATCGTACGCCTTGTCGTTCACGCCCAATACCAGCGTCACGTCCTCATTCTTCGCCGGAGCCGAGATGATCACCTTCTTCACCGTGCCGCGGATATGCTTGCAGGCCTCGGTGGCGTCGGTGAACTTGCCGGTCGACTCAATCACGATCTGCGCGCCCAGCGAGCTCCAATCGAGCGCGGCCGGGTCCTTCACCGCGAACACCTTCAGCTTCTTGCCGGCGACCGAAATGCAGTCGCCCTCCGCTTTCACATCGGCGTCGAGAGTGCCGAGCACGGAGTCGTATTTCAGCAAATGAGCCAGTGTTTTCGTGTCGGTAAGATCGTTGCAGGCTACGAATTCGACATTCGGGTCCTTGTAGCCGGCCCGCACCACATTGCGGCCGATCCGGCCGAAACCATTGATCGCTACTTTAACTGCCATGTATAGTTCTCCTGAGGTCTGATGAGATAACCCTCAATGATAACAAAACAGCCCGGCGGCGCCCCGGCCCACGCCCCATGACCCTCTTCTTCAATAAAGTGTTATCGAGGCGTTTATCCCCTTGACCCCGCCGCGTCCGCGCGCGTACAATCTTCTGGTTCGTCGATGTTGCAGCATCGCTTCGAGGCAGGAGACGGATTGTGAAGGAAAAAGGGTTGGTGAAGTGGTTCAACGCAGCGAAGGGTTACGGGTTCATTCAGCGCTCCAGTGGTGAAGACGTATTCGTCCACTATTCCGCTATCCAGTCGAGCGGGTATCGCACGCTAGACAACGGCACCGAGGTGGAATTCGAGGTCAAGCAGGGACCGAAAGGACTTCAGGCGGAAAACGTTATCAGGCCCGAGTAGTTCTCCGACCGCCTGAACAGCGCCTCAACCTGAAGCTTCCTGGTTGTTCCGGGACGCCTGAAGTGGATTTGCGCCCTGGCGCTAGTTCCGGGGCTGCGCCTGCGCCGCAGGCTGGCCGCTCCGCTTTTCGAATTCCACCAGTTGCCTGCGAACCGCGTTGGCGTCGACCGCAGCCGGTGCGGCGTCCAGGTAGTCCCGCAGGAATTGGGCCGCCCCGGAGTAGTCGCCCCGTGAGGCCGAAATCAGCGCCATCACGTGGCTGAACTTGGGCAGTTGGCGTCCCGAGTCGAGTTTCATACCCGCCCGCGCGCTCTTCTCCGCGCCCTCCAGATTCTGCAGCCCCAGTTGTGCAATCGAATTGTACAGGTAGCCGACCGGATAGTCGACTGGGTCGAGATCGATCAGCCTCCCGGTGATCCTGGCGGCCTCGTTCCAGTTCTTCTCCTTCATCGCGATGCCCGCCATGTGCACGTAGGGCTTGAGGTACTTCGGATCCGCATCGAGCGCCTGCTGATACGCCTTGCCCGCCTCAGCGGCGTTGCCCTGTTCCTGGTACGCGCGCCCCAACTCGAACCAAGCCGCGGCGTATTTCGGATACGCCCCAACCGCCTTCTCGAGGTGCTTCTGCGCCTCGGCCCATTTTTGCTTCTTGATCGCGCCGGAGCCTTTCTCGTACGCCTTCTGCGCTTCCTTAGGCGCCTGCAGACTCGTCAGGCTGATCGTCGACCCTTGTACGTTTCCCATGCGGTGGAGAATGATCACGCCGATATCAGACCGGTCGAGGGCGCGGCGTTGACTGAGGTCGATCGCCTGCGATGTGTACCCTGGCAGGGACGCACGCAACTCGCAACCCATCAGGTTCGGCAGCCGCCCACCCTGTCCACCCCCGGCGCCAGTGCTGCGGCCGCCGCTCCGCCCTATGGGCGTCATGTCGTATCCGCTATAGCTGGCGTCAGCAATCAAACCCGAGTTCTGCCCGAGTTGAAAGCTGAAATGGCCTTTGCCGTCGGTATAGGATTCGGGTCTCGGATTGCCGTTGCAGACCCGTACGATGGTCACGCTTTCCGGCGGCGGGGTCCCATCCTCCATCATCACCCGGCCCGAGAGAAATACCGGCTGCTCTATTTCCGGAAACGGGCTGTCTGGCTGCGTGGGCTGACGGCCCGGAGTGGGCGTTGTGGGAGTGGTGGGCGTCGGCGTCCGGCCGCCCCCTGTACCCGGATTCGTCGGCTGCGTGGTCCGCTGCGCCATTCCGGGCGCGACGGACAGGGCAACGCCGAGAATCATGCCCACTGCTGTTTTGTGGATGTCCCCCATAAGGTTGTGGATGTCCCCCATAAGGAATGCGCCTTTCTGTTGGCCCCCATTATGACATAGTCCCGGCGTGTTCACGCCTTCACAAATGTGTATTGAGTGACACGAGCGCGCGCGCCGCCGTTCACGCCAAGCTACCTGTTATCTATGTCTTACGTGCTGGCCCCCCGTGTGCTTCTCTCCGCGCGGAATGGAGAAGGCGATGCGAGAAACCAGAAGACAATCGAAGATGGCAACCGTGGCGGCAGTGCTGTTGATCGCGGCCGCCAAAGCGATGGCGCAGGAAAACGTACAGGCGTCCAGCCGGCGGATCGTTGTGAGTATCCGGGACTGCAAGCTGGCGCTGATCGAAGACGGCGAAGTCGTAAAGATCTACGACACCGCAGTCGGCGCGTCCGTCAGTCCAAGCCCCACCGGCGTCTTTCAGATTGTCACCCGGATTTCGCGTCCCACCTATTACCATCCGGGGACAGTGATCGGGCCGGGCGCGGCGAACCCGCTCGGTACGCGCTGGCTCGGACTCAGCCTGAAGGGCTTCGGGATTCACGGCACGAATGCGCCGCGCTCCATCGGACGCGCCGCTTCGCACGGCTGCATACGGCTGCGGAACAGCGACGTGGAGAACCTGTTCAAGCGGGTGCAAACCGGCGACGTGGTGGAGCTCCACGGGGAGCGCGATGAGTTGGTGACACGGGTTTTCAGCCCTGAGGCGGACGAGGACCAAGCCGAAACCGCCGCCGAGTAGACGCAGCGGCGCCCAGCCCGATTCGAAAGGATTCTGCCATGCTACTGCTGAAGTACCTGCTACTGATTGCCGCGGCCGCGATGTTCGCCGCCGCCGCATGGATTCTCATCAAGGATGCGCTGAAGGCGCTCACGCGGCCCCAGGAGGGCGCTGAGCCGCAGCCGCTCGCCGGGTTACACTGGCGCGCCGCCGCCAAGCTTGTGGGTCTCGCCTGCCTGCCGCTGCTCATCGCACTGAGTATCACGATCGTGCCCAGCGGCAGCGCCGGAGTCTGCGTCAGCCAGCTCTCCGGAGTGCAGCCGGAAACCCTCTATCCCGGCGTCCACTTCGTGACGCCGCTGTTCCAGCATGTCGAGATCTACGACGTGCGCGACCACGTGTTCACCACCACGATGACCGAAGATCCCAAGGTCAAGACCGAGACGCTCAAGGTGCAGAGCAAAGAGGGATTGCCGCTGGGTCTGGCCGTCGCCGTTCGCTACCGGCTCGATCCCAAGAAGCTGGCTTACATTCACGCCAACCTGCCGCAGCCCGTGGAGCAGGAACTGGTGCCGCCGGTCGTCGCGAGCGCCTTCCGCGAGATCGCGCCCGCCTACGAAGTCCGCGAAGTATTCGCCACCAAGCGCGAAGAGGTGCGAAAGACCGCAGCCGACACGATCGCGCGCAAGCTCGCCAAGGACGGGGTTCTGGTGAAGGAAGTGATGCTGCGCGACATTCTGTTGCCGATCGAGTACGCCAAGGGTCTGGAGGGTCTGCTGCTTCGCGAGCAGGAGAACGAGCGGCTGACAGTCGAGGTCGAGATCAAGCAGAAGCAGGTGCGCACGGCAGAACTCGAAGCCGAGGCCGAGAAGGCGCGCCGCGTGAAAGGCGCCGAGGCGGAGGCGTCCGTGGTGGTGCTGCAAGCCAAAGCGCAGGCCGACGCCATGCTGTATACGCTGCCGCTCAAGGAGAAGCAGATCCAGCAGACGCGGCTCGAAGCGGAGGCGCGCAAGGAATTCACGCTCAAGAACGCCGAAGCGATGGCCCAGGCCAAGGTGATCGATGGCAAGGCGGAACTCGAGAAACGCAAGATGATGTCGGACGCGGACGCCAACCACATCCGGGTCGTCGCGCTGGCCGACGCCGAGCGCATGAAGTCCGAGGCGCAGGTGCTGAAGACCGCTCCGCTGCTGATTCAGAAGATCATCGCCGAGCGGCTCTCGGACAAGGTGCAGATCATGATGGTCCCAGCCGATGGCAAATTCTTCTTCGCGAGCGACGTGCTCCGCTCGACGCCCATGACGATGTCGACGCAGGCCGTAGCGGCGGCCGAAGGCGCCCAACAATGAGCGTCGCAGGCCAGTCCGGCCGTCCGCGCGGACCGGGCTGGCCTGCCTGCGGCTATGTTAATATAGCTCCGTTAGGGTCCTCTGGCCCCGGATGGGAGGTCGTCTAACGGTAAGACCGCAGACTCTGGATCTGCTTATCGGGGTTCGAATCCCTGCCTCCCAGCCAACCCCAGGGCTTCCATTCAACAGTCCGCATTTCGCCCCACCCGGTTAATTGGTGGGCCCTGTAGGATTTGAACCTACGACCAACGGATTATGAGTCCGCTGCTCTAACCGCTGAGCTAAGGGCCCGTACGTCCTCTCAGTTTCTCACGAACTGCATCCAGCGCGCCTCGCGAGCTTTACAAACCCGTTTTGGGATATAACCTATTCCAGGTTTATTCTCGATGCGTGCCCAAGTCTGCCCACACAGTGGACTATGGCCGCTTCCGCCTGTTGTTGGTAGAGGAGCGGAAGGGCGCCTGCCTCAGTCAGGCCCAGCTTGCCGAGAGACTCGGCAAGCCGCAGTCTTTCGTCTCGAAGTTCGAGCGCGGAGAGCGCCGCCTGGATGTAATCGAGTTTCGCGACATTGCTCGCGCGATTGGTATAGATCCGCTCCGGTTCCTGCGGAGAACCTTCGGCCCCGAGGACGGTTCGAAGTGAAGATAGTGCGCGTCGAGACTTTGCTGAGTAAGGGCGCCTACGCGGCCTCGAAGGATTGGCGCATCACAAGAACTGCGCTGCACAAGGCGATCCGTGAAGTATCGTGGCCTCCTGGCAGCGCGAAGTTTACGATCTATCCTGAGAGCGGGAAGAAACGTGGCCAAGGGAACGGAGTGAAGCCGATCAAGGACGGCCTGATGGTCGCTCTCGCCAAGAACGGTTAGAAGCTGCAGCAACCGCTCGACCTCGCGACCCTCACGAGACCAGGCAAGCTGGATGCGGTCTTCCAGTCTGCCCACGGCCCCGCGGCAGTGGAGTGGGAGACCGGTAACATCTCATCGAGCCACCGTGCCCTCAACAAGATGGCGCTCGGACTACTGAAAGGCAAGCTCGCCGCAGGCGTCCTCATTGTGCCGTCGCGCAGGCTGTACAAGTACCTCACCGATCGGGTTGGCAACATCGACGAGATCGCCCCATACTTCGATCTGTGGCGGTGTATTCCATGCGCCGAAGGAGTCCTGGAGGTCATAGCGGTTGAACAGGATGCTGAGAGCCTGAGTGTCCGGAGGATTTCGAAGGGGACCGACGGACGAGCTCTGGCCTGAGTTTGTCAGCCCTCGATGAAGTCGTCGTTCTTGTGGCTGCGGATCTCCCCGCTTTCGAGTCGTTCGACAATCTCACGGGCAAAATCAATCTCCATCCCGAGCCACTGGCGGTTCCTTTTCTCGCAGACCGCGAAGGTCGTACCACTGCCGCCGAAGGGGTCCATGACCATCTCCCCCGGCGTGGTCGTCATCTCAACAACCCTGTCCAGGATCTTGGTGGAAAGGGCGTTTGCTCTTCTGTCTTTCGACTTGAATTTCCAGTGACGGACGGGCGGAATGTCGGTCCAAACGTCCTTGAGATTGACGCCCTTCGGGTTCATGGCGCTGCGGCGGCCTCCGTAGTCCTTGACCTCCCCGCGGCAATGGCGGCAAGTCAGGATCGGCGTCCTGATCCGTCGGAACGTCTTCGGTTTGCCCTTGGTGTAGTAGAGCAGGCTGTAGTGGCTTGGGTGGAGCCGGCCGGGAATTGCGAGGCAGGCGCTAATCTCAACGGCAATCCAATGACGGAATGTCATCCCGATCTCGGTCAGGTAGGCGCCGAGCAGCACGTTCCACTTCGGCAGATTGTATAGGAAGAACGAACCGCCGGGTTTGAGCGTCCGGCAGCACTCCCGCACCCACGACTGGCACCATCCGATGTACTCGCGGTCCGGGACATCGTCGTTGGTCCGGCTGCCGTACTCCTTGCCCAAGTTGAACGGTGGGTCCGCGAAAACCGCGTCCACAACCTCGTCGCGAATCCAGGGTAGTACCGCCATGCAGTCATCGGCGTAAAGGGACCCAAGGCTGGAGACGTAGAACGGCGCAGGCCCGCCTTCCTTCAGGAACGGGGCCGGGTTGAACTGGATGTCATCCCACTTGAGCGCGGGTTGGCGAACTAGGGACATCGCGTCAAGCATCATTCTAATTCATCGGACGACGCTTGCGAAGACTGGAGATCTCAGAGCAGACCCAGTGCGGTACGGATCGCGCGCGCCGGCCGCAACTTCCTGAGCCATAAGGGCGCATGTTGTGAACTTTACCCCCAGCCGCCGCCCAGAGCTTTGTAGAGCTGCACGAACGAGAGCAGTTCTTGTAGGCGCAACTGCGCAAGCGCGAGCCGGCCCTGGAAGAGGTTCCGCTCGGCGTCGAGCACTTGCAGGTAACTGTCCAGCCCGGCATGGTAGCGGAGATTCGCTAACCGGTCCGTCTCCGTCAGGGCGTGCACCAGCAGGTCCTGCTGCTTGCGCTGCTCGCGCGTGCGGTCGTAACGGATCAGGGCGTCCGACACTTCGCGAAACGCGTTGTAGATCGTCTTCTGGTACGTGATCAGCATCTGCCGCCGCTGCGATTCCGACAGGCGCACGCCCACGCGCACCTGATCCCCGTTGATTAAGGTCGAGGAAGTTGGGGTCGTCAACTCAACCGCAACTGGATCGGCTGTCACCGTAACAACCTCCGCATTGTGCCCCGCCTTGACCCGCACTTCCTCTAGCCGCTCCTCACGCACCATGTCGACGGCGAGCTCCACCAGATCGCGCACCATCGACTCGACGTCGCGGCCGATGTAGCCGACCTCGGTGAACTTCGAGGCCTCGACCTTGACGAACGGCGCCTGGGCGAGGCGCGCGAGGCGACGAGCGATCTCGGTCTTGCCC
>Ga0209683_10001122_pt1 | contig 10413 bp, 10 predicted proteins | sample DOMMetBare2Fresh_FD_187474 | JGI IMG/M metagenome (GOLD analysis project Ga0209683, IMG submission 187474) | Wetland sediment microbial communities from St. Louis River estuary, USA, under dissolved organic matter induced mercury methylation -... | ecosystem: Environmental > Aquatic >... | reverse complement strand
GTTCCAGGACGAGCTGCACCGCCCCGCCTTCCCGTACAAGTTCAAGATCAAGGCGGCCGGCTGTCCGAACGACTGCGTCGCCTCGGTCGCGCGCTCGGACATGTCCGTCGTCGGCACCTGGCGCGACGAGCTGCGGATCGACCAGGACCAGGTCCGCGCCTACGCGCAGGGCGGCACGCTCGACATCCAGCGCGACGTGGTCGAGCGCTGCCCGACGCGCTGCATGTCGTACTCGGGCGGCGAGATCGCGGTGGACGACGCGAACTGCGTCCGCTGCATGCACTGCATCAACGCCATGCCGAAGGCGCTCTCGCCGGGCCTGGACCGCGGCGCGGCGATCCTGGTCGGCGCGAAGGCGCCCATCGTCGAGGGCGCGCTGCTCGCCTCGGTGCTCGTGCCCTTCGTGAAGATGGAGCCGCCGTACGAGGACATCAAGGAGCTCCTCAACGCGATGTGGGAGCTCTGGGCGGAGCACGGCAAGAACCGCGAGCGCATCGGCGAGTTCATCCAGCGCATCGGGCTCGGCAACTTCCTCGAGCAGATCGGGCTCGAGCCCGCGCCGGAGATGGTCAGCCAGCCCCGGACCAACCCCTACATCTACTACGACCTGGCCTGACCGCCGGGAGGCCGAGCTGGCCTGCGATCCGCGAGGAGACTCGACATGTCACAGGTGGCGAAGCGGAAGACCGACATCGGGCCGCCGAACTACAGGCAGTTCCTGCCGCCCGTGGTGACGGAGAACTACGGGAAGTGGAAGTACCACGAGAACCCGAGGCCGGGCGTGCTCGTGCACGTGGCCGAGTCGGGCGCGCGCCTCTTCAGCGTCCGCGCGGCCACGCCGCGCCTCATGAGCATCGAGACGCTCCGGCTCTTCGCCGCGCTCGCCGACGAGTTCTGCGGCGGCTACCTGCGCTTCACGAGCCGCAACAACGTCGAGTTCCTGCTCTCCGACGCCGGTCGCATCGACGGGCTCGTCGCGCGCCTCGAGCAGGAGGGCTACCCGGTGGGCGGAACCGGGCCCGGCATCACCAACATCGTCCACACGCAGGGCTGGGTGCACTGCCACTCCGCGGCCTCCGACGCGTCGGGCGTGGTGAAGTCGCTCATGGACGCGCTCCACCCGCACTTCGTCCGCTCGGACCTCCCCGCCAAGGTGCGGGTCGCCTTCGCCTGCTGCCTCAACATGTGCGGCGCCGTGCACTGCTCGGACATCGCGGTGCTCGCGGTGCACCGCAAGCCGCCCAAGGTGAACCACGAGCGGCTCGCCAAGACGTGCGAGATCCCGAGCACGGTGGCGGCCTGCCCGACCGGCGCCATCCGTCCCGCGACGGTCGACGGGAAGGCCTCGATCCAGGTCATCGAGGACCAGTGCATGTTCTGCGGCAACTGCTTCACGGTGTGTCCGTCCATGGTCATGGCGGACCCGAAGAACGACGGCATCTCGATCTGGGTGGGCGGCAAGGTCTCCAACGCCCGGCGCGAGCCGATGTTCTCGAAGCTCGCCATCCCCTACCTGCCCAACAACCCGCCGCGCTGGCCCGAGGTGGTCGACGCGGTGAAGGGGCTCGTCGACGTCTACGCGAGGAACGCCCGCCCGTTCGAGCGCATGGGCGAGTGGATCGAGCGCATCGGCTGGCCCCGCTTCTTCAAGCTCACCGGGATCCCGTTCACGAAGTACCACATCGACGACTTCCGCCACGCCGGCGAGAGCTACCGGCGCTCGGCGCACATCCGGCAGTCCGTGAACGGCCGGGGCGAGGGCTGAGACGAGGAGGAGGAAGCCATGTCCGCTCCCAGCGCAGAAGTGGTCGCCGACGCGATGTACGCGGTGCTGAAGCAGTACGCCGGCAAGAAGAACCTCAAGGCCACCGACCTCACCAAGGCGATGGCGGAGCAGTTCGGCGCGGACTGCGACAAGCAGGTCTGCAAGGACGCCATCAGGCTGCTGATGGAGAGCGAGAAGACGACGTACTCGTACGTCGGCGGCAGCTACGTGGTCCTGAACCCCAGCTACCAGGGGCAGTAGCGCGCCCGCGCCGGCGAGGGATCCGCGATGGGGCTCCTCAAGAAGTCCGAGGCCGTCAAGCCGCTCAAGGTCGTCAACCGCGGCGGCTCGGGCGGCACCGTCTCCGCGCAGCGCCCGGCGCAGGTGACGAAGCTCGCGCCGTGCCTCGACGAGTGCCCGGCCGGGAACGACGTCCGCGGCTGGCTCAACACCATCTCCCAGCACACCAAGCTCGGGAAGGCGCTCGACGACGCGCTCGACGAGGCCTTCCTCCAGGTCGTGGCGGCAAACCCGCTCCCGGCGGTGCTGGGCCGGGTGTGCCCGCATCCGTGCGAGAAGGGCTGCAACCGGAAGGACAAGGACGGCGCGGTCTCGATCAACTCCGTGGAGAGGTTCCTCGGCGACTGGGGCATCGAGCGCGGGCTCGGGCTCCCCACCGACGCCGCCCCGGGCAGCCGCGCCGAGAAGATCGCGGTGGTGGGCTCCGGCCCGGCCGGCCTCTCCTGCGCGTACCACCTCGCCCGGCGCGGCTACCGGGTGACGGTCTTCGAGAGCCTGCCCGAGGCGGGCGGCATGCTGCGCTACGGCATCCCCGACTACCGGCTGCCGCGCGCGGTCCTCGCCGCGGAGGTGGGCCGCATCGCCGCGCTGGGCGTGGAGCTCCGCTGCGGCGTCACCGTCGGCAAGGACGTCCCGCTCGACCGGCTGCAGGCGGAGTTCGACGCGATCTTCCTCGCCATCGGCGCCCACGTGGGCAAGCAGATCCGCGTCGAGGGGGAGGAGGGGCCGTCCGTCTACACCGGCACGGGCTTCCTGCGGGAGGTCGCGCTCGGGAAGCCGCCCCCGATCGGTGCGAAGGTCGCGGTCATCGGCGGCGGCGACACCGCCATCGACGCCGCCCGCGTCTGCCTGCGCCTCCCCACCGACGCGGCCGACGTCGCGAGGCGGATGGGCGCGGAGGTCACCCTCTTCTACCGCCGCACGCGCGCGGAGATGCCGGCCATCGAGGACGAGGTGGCCGGCGCGGTGGAGGAGAACGTCCGGATCGAGTTCCTCGCGGCGCCGTCGCGGATCGTGCGCGACGCCACGGGCCGGGTCACGAAGCTCGTGGTCGAGCGGATGAGGCTCGGCGAGCCGGACGCCTCGGGCCGCCGCTCGCCGGTCCCTACCGGCGAGCTCGTCGAGCACGAGTGCGACACCGTGATCACCGCGGTGAGCCAGGAGCCCGACTTCCGGTCGCTGGGCGGGTCGCTCTCCGGCACCCGCTGGCTCGAGGCGGACGCCTGGGGAAGGACCGCGAGCCCGAAGATCTGGACCGGGGGCGACAACGTCAACCTCGGGCTCGCCACGATCGCGATCGGCCAGGGCCGGAGCGCCGCGGAGAGCATCCACGCCACGCTGCGCGGCGAGACGCCGCGCGAGGCCGCGAAGGCCCCGGCCGTCCCCTCCTCCCGGCTGAAGCTGGACTTCTACGAGGCGAAGCCGCGGACGACACGGGGCGCGCTCGGAGCCGCCGAGCGGCTCGCGAACCCGCACGCCGAGATCGACCTCGGCATCGACAAGGCCCAGGTGCTCGAGGAGGCGACGCGCTGCATGTCGTGCGGCCTCTGCTTCGGGTGCGAGCGCTGCTGGATGTTCTGCACGCCCTCGTGCTTCACGAAGGTCGGCGAGAAGGCGGTGGGGACGTACTTCAACATCAAGCTCGACACCTGCGACGGCTGCAAGAAGTGCGCGGACGAGTGCCCCTGCGGCTTCCTGGACATGAGCTAGGAGCGACGACGTGGCGAGCGGGATCCTTCCACGGGTGGTGATCGCCGGCCTCGCCGGGGACTCCGGCAAGACGCTGGTCGCCACCGGCCTGGCCCGCTCGCTCTCTCGCCGGGGCCGGCGCGTCGCCCCGTTCAAGCACGGCCCCGACTTCATCGACGCCGCGTGGCTCGGGGCGGCGGCCCGCGCGCCGGGGCGCAACCTCGACACGTTCCTCATGCCGGCGGCGGCCGTCGCCGGCGCCCTGGCGCGCGCCGCGGACGGCGCGGACCTCGCGCTCGTCGAGGGGAAGCGCGGGATCTTCGACGGCGCCGACGAGCGCGGCACCCACTCCACCGCCCAGCTCGCGAGGCTCGCCCGGGCGCCGGTCGTGCTCGTGGTGAACGCGGCGAAGGCCTCCCGCACCGTGTCCGCGCTGGTGCTCGGGTGCCGGGCCCTCGATCGCGAGCTGGCCCTGGCGGGCGTGATCCTGAACCGGCTCGGGACGGGCCGCCAGGAGGCGCTCATCCGCCGGGCGCTCGCCGACGACACCGGCGTCCCGGTGCTCGGCGCGTTCCCTCGGCTCGACGGCCGCGCGGTCCTCCCCTCGCGCCACCTCGGCCTCCTCTGCGCCGCGGAGCACGCCTCTCGCGAGGAGGCGCTCGAGGCGATCGCCGACGCGATCGAGCGCCACGTCGACGTGGGCGCGCTCTCCGCCGCGGCGTCGGCGGCGCGGGCGCTCCCGGACGCGCCCGCGCCCCTGCCCCGGCCCCCGGCCCGCCGCGGGCTGGTCCGCATCGCGGTGCTGCGCGACGCGGCGTTCTCGTTCTACTACCCGGAGAACCTCGAGGCGCTCGAGGCCGCCGGGGCGGAGCTGGTGTTCGTCTCGCCGCTCGCGGACCGGGAGCTCCCGCCCGTCCACGCGCTGTACGCGGGGGGCGGCTTCCCCGAGGAGCACGCCGAGGCGCTCGCCGCGAACGCGCCGCTGCGCCGGGCGATCGCCGCGGCGCTCGAGGCCGGGCTGCCCGCCTGGGCGGAGTGCGGCGGGCTCATGTACCTCGCGCGCGCGCTGGTGCGCGACGGCCGGACCTACCCGATGGTCGGCGCCCTCGACGTCGTCGTCGAGCACACGGTGCGGCCGCAGGGGCACGGCTACGTCGCCGCCACCGTCGATCGCCGGAACCCGTTCTTCCCGGTGGGGACGCGGCTCGTCGGCCACGAGTTCCACCACTCCCGCCTGCTCTGGTCGCCCGGGACCGCGACCGCGCTCGCCGTCGAGCGCGGGGTGGGCGTGGGCCGCGGCCGCGACGGGCTCGTCGCCGGCGGGATCGTGGCGACGTACCTGCACCTGCACGCGCTCGGCGCGCCGGGCTGGGCCGAGGGGGTCGTCCGGGCCGCCGTCGCCCACGCCGGGCAGCGCGCCGCCGCGCGGATCCGCGCCGTCCGTCCGTCCGCCGTACCACCCCAGCCCGCACGAGGAGACCCGCATGTCACAGCTCAAGGTCGCTGATCAGGTCTTCGATCTCGACGAGGACGGCTTCATCCAGCAGCCGGAGAGGTGGGACCGCAACGTGGCGCTCGCGCTCGCCGAGACGGAGGGCGTGAACGAGCTCGGCGAGAAGCACTGGCAGCTCGTGACCTACCTCCGCGACTACTACCTCAAGTTCGGCGTCGCCCCGATGATCCGGAAGGTCTGCAAGGACAACAACATGAAGCTCACCGAGATCTACGAGCTCTTCCCCTCCGGGCCGGCCAAGGGCGCCTGCAAGGTGGCCGGGCTCCCGAAGCCGACCGGCTGCGTCTAGCGCCGCGGGCGAGCGGCGACGGCGCCATGGCCCTCCGGGACCTGCTGGCGGAGCGGAGCGGGGCGATCTGCTCGCGCTGGCTCGACTCCGTCCTCGCGGAGTACGGCGCGGCGACCGCCTCGCGCTGGCGCGCGGAGCGCGATCGCTTCGCGAACCCCATCGGTCACGCCCTCGTGACCGGGCTGCCCGAGCTCCTGGCGGCCGTCGTGGGTGACGGCGCCCCGGCCGAGGCGGCGCCCTCCGCCCTCGAGGGGATCGTCCGTATCCGCGCCGTCCAGGGGCTCGCGCCCTCGCGGGCGATCGGGTTCGTGTACCTCCTGCGCCGCGCCGTCCGCGACGAGCTCGCCGCCGAGCTCGCCGGCGGCGCGCACGCGGCCGAGCTCGCCGAGGTCGACGCGCGGATCGAGCGGCTCGCGCTGCTCGCCTTCGACACGTACGTGTCGCTCCGCGAGGGAATGTTCCGGCTGCGGCAGGACGAGCTGAAGCGGAGCGTCGCGTCGATCCTGCGGCGCTGGCACGGCGGCGAGATTCCCGTCTCCGCCTCGGAGGACGTGGTGCAGCTCTCGGCGCCGCCGGGCCGGCCGGGCGGAGGTGCGCGATGAGGGTCCTCGTCCCCGTTCTCGCGGTCGCCGTGCTCCTCGCGTCGTCGGCGGTGGTCGAGCTCCCCGCCGGTCGCTGGCTGCTCGGCGTGGTCGTGCCCTACGCGGCGGCGGCGCTGTTCCTCGGCGGGATGGTGGCCCGCGTCGTGGGATGGGCCCGCTCGCCGGTGCCGTTCCGCATCCCGACCACCTGCGGGCAGCAGAAGTCGCTCCCCTGGATCCGCCAGGCGAAGGTGGAGAACCCCTCCACGACGGGCGGCGTGCTGGCCCGCGTGGCGCTCGAGGTCCTCCTCTTCAGATCCCTGTTCCGCAACACCAGGGCCCGGCTCGCCGGCGGCGACGTCTCGTACGGCTCGTCGAAGTGGCTGTGGGTGGCCGGGCTCGCCTTCCACTACTCGCTCCTCGTCGTCCTGCTGCGCCACCTGCGCTTCTTCGTGGAGCCGGTGCCGGGGTTCGTGCGCGCGCTGACGGCGATCGACGGCTTCCTGCTGGTCGGGTTGCCGGTGGTCCAGGCGACGACGGTCCTCCTCCTCGCCGCGCTGGGCTTCCTGCTCGCGAGGCGGCTCGCCTCGCCCCCGCTCCGCTACGTGTCGCTGGCGAGCGACTACTTCCCGCTCCTGCTCCTCCTCGCCATCGCCCTGACCGGGTTCTGGCTGCGCCACGTCTCGAAGATCGACGTCCCCGCGGTGAAGGCGATGGTGATGAGCCTCCTCTCGCTCTCGCCACGGCCGGCGGACCTCGGCGCGATGTTCTACGGCCACGTCCTCCTGGTGAGCACGCTCCTCGCCTACTTCCCGTTCTCGAAGCTCGTGCACATGGCGGGCATCTTCATGTCGCCCACGCGCAACCTCACCGCCAACAGCCGCGAGGTCCGCCACGTGAACCCCTGGAACCGCCCGCTCCCGCTCCACACGTACGAGGAGTACGAGGACGAGTTCCGCGATCGCATGCGCGCCGCCGGCCTGCCGCTCGACAGGGAGGCGTGAGAGATGAGCGCCCCGGACGCCACCGCGAAGCCCCCGCCCGCCGCGCCCGCCCAGCCCAAGGCCCACGCGCCCAAGCCCGACCAGATGGAGTACTACCGGCGCGACGACCTGCTCGGCGTCGACTACGACCGGCTGCCCGCGAAGGACTGGATGAGCGAGCCGGCCGACATCCGGCCCGGCAACTTCATCTACCCGGCGAAGCCCCAGAAGCTCGAGTACATCGGCTTCCCCAACGCGCGCGACTGGTCGCCGCTCGAGAAGGACTGGAAGCTCCCCGAGAACTGGAAGGAGATCCTGTTCGAGGGCATGCGCGAGCGGCTCGAGAAGTACCGCTCGTTCAAGCTCTTCATGGACGTGTGCGTCCGCTGCGGGGCCTGCGCCGACAAGTGCCACTTCTACGTGGGCAGCGGCGACCCGAAGAACATGCCCGTGCTGCGCGCCGAGCTCCTGCGCTCGGTGTACCGGAACGACTTCACCACCGCCGGGAAGCTCTTCGGGAAGCTGGTGGGCGCGCGGCCGCTCACCGTGGACGTCGTCAAGGAGTGGTTCCTCTACTTCTACCAGTGCACCGAGTGCCGGCGCTGCTCGGTGTTCTGCCCGTTCGGGATCGACACCGCCGAGATCACGATGATGGCGCGCGAGCTGCTCAACCTGCTCGGCGTCAACGTGAACTGGATCATCCAGCCGGTGGCCGACTGCTACCGGACCGGGAACCACCTCGGCATCCAGCCCCACGGCCTGAAGGACACCCTCGAGTTCTTCACCGAGGACATCGAGGAGGTCACCGGCATCAAGGTCGAGGTGCCGATGAACAAGAAGGGGGCGGAGGTCCTCTTCGTGACGCCTTCCGGCGACTTCCTCGCCGAGCCCGGCATCTACACGTGCATGGGCTACATGGCGCTCTTCCACGAGATCGGCCTCGACTACACGTTCAGCACCTACGCGTCCGAGGGCGGCAACTTCGGCCTCTTCACCTCGGCCGACATGATGAAGCGGCTCAACGCCAAGATCTACGCCGAGGCGAAGCGCCTCGGGGTGAAGTGGATCCTGGGCGGCGAGTGCGGGCACATGTGGCGCGTCCTGCACCAGTACATGGACACCATGAACGGGCCGGCGGACTTCCTGGAGGTCCCCGTCTCGCCGATCACGGGCACGCGCTTCGAGCACGCCCGCTCCACCAAGGCCGTCCACGTCATGGAGTTCACGGCCGACCTCATCCGGAACGGCAAGCTGAAGCTCGATCCCGGCCGCAACGACCGCCTGCGCGTCACGCTCCACGACTCCTGCAACACCGCGCGCGGCGTGGGCATGTTCGAGGAGCCGCGCTACGTGCTGAAGAGCGTCTGCCGGAACTTCTTCGAGATGCCCGAGAACACCATCCGCGAGCAGACGTTCTGCTGCGGCGGCGGCGCCGGGCTCGGCACCGAGGAGAACATGGAGGTGCGGCTCCGCGGCGGGCTCCCCCGCGGCAACGCCGTGCGCCACGTCCAGGAGAAGCACGCGGTCAACCGGCTCGCCGCGATGTGCGCCATCGACCGCGCAACCCTCTCCACCGTCTGCGACTACTGGGCGCCCGGGGTGAAGCCGACGGGGATCACCGAGCTGGTCGCCAACGCGCTCGTGATGAAGGGCGAGAAGGAGCGCGAGCTCGACTTCCGCAAGGAGCCGCTGCGCACGAGCGCGGAGGAGGCCGGCCATGTTTGATGGCGGCAAGGTGGTCCTCGGGCTCGCCGCATTCCTCGGGCTCGTGACCTCGCCGGCTTGGGTCCGGCTCGGTCGCGGCGGGGGAGAGCCCCCCGCGCTCGAGAAGCCCGCCGGCGAGAAGCAGTGCATCGAGCCCACCGCGTTCATGCGCGCCCGCCACATGCAGCTGCTCGACGAGTGGCGCGACACCGTCGTACGCGGCGGCGCCCGCGTCTACCTGGCGAGCGACGGGAAGCGGCACGACATGAGCCTCACCGGCACCTGCCTGCGCTGCCACGCGGACCCGGAGAAGTTCTGCATCCGCTGCCACGCCTACGCCGGCGTGGAGGCGTACTGCTGGGACTGCCACCAGAAGAAGCGGAGGGCGCCATGACGGGCATCGGGCGCCGGAGGTTCCTCGGGCTCGCCGGGCTCGGCGCGGCGGGCGCGGCGGCCGTGCCGATCGCCGGGGCGCTCGCCCGCGCGTCGCGCGCGGAGCCGGCCCCCGGCGCCGCCGCCGGGAAGCGCTGGGCGATGGTCATCGACGTGCAGCGCTGCAAGGACCGCGGCGGCTGCGACGTCTGCGTCCAGGCGTGCCACGCGGCGCACAACGTGCCGGCGATGCCGGAGCCGCGGCACGAGATCAAGTGGGTCTGGAAGGAGCGGCACGAGAACGTCTTCCCGGAGCACGTCACTCCCTACACGCCGGCCGCCGTGAGGGAGCGCCCCACCCTCGTCCTCTGCAACCACTGCGACAACCCTCCCTGCGTCCGAGTCTGCCCGACCGAGGCGACCTGGAAGCGCGCCGACGGCATCGTGATGATGGACCCGCACCGCTGCATCGGGTGCCGGTACTGCATCACCGGCTGCCCCTACGGCTCGCGCAGCTTCAACTTCGAGGACCCGCGCCCGCACCTCCGGGGCGAGCCGACCGACTACCCGACCCGCACCCGGGGCGTGGTGGAGAAGTGCACCTTCTGCTCGGAGCGGCTCGCGGTCGGGAAGCGTCCGCTCTGCGTGGAGGCCTGCGAGGGCATCGGCTGCGGGGCGCTGGTGTTCGGCGATCTCGGCGACGAGGGCTCGGCGGTGTCCGCGCTGGTCCGCGGCCGCGAGCTCACCCGGCGGAAGCCGGAGCTCGGGACCTCGCCGCACGTCTTCTACGTCCTCTAGAGGCGCCCCATGCTCGAGAAGGCACTCACCGGAAGCCGCAGCTACCTGGGACTGCTCGGGGCGCTGTCCGCCGGCGCGGCGGTCGGGTTCGTGGTCTACCTCCACCAGCTCCAGGTCGGCCTCGGCATCACCGGCCTCTCGCGCGACGTGCCCTGGGGGCTCTACATCTCCCAGTTCACGTTCCTCGTCGGCGTGGCCGCGTCGGCGGTGATGGTGGTGCTGCCCTACTACGTGCACCACTACAAGGCGTTCGGCCGCCTCGCCATCCTCGGCGAGTTCCTCGCCATCCCCGCGGTGCTGATGTGCCTGCTCTTCGTCTTCGTGGACATCGGCCAGCCGCGACGCGCGGTGAACATGATCCTCCACCCGACGCCGCACTCCATCCTGTTCTGGGACATGGTGGTCCTGAACGGCTACCT
>Ga0209683_10001120_pt1 | contig 10414 bp, 10 predicted proteins | sample DOMMetBare2Fresh_FD_187474 | JGI IMG/M metagenome (GOLD analysis project Ga0209683, IMG submission 187474) | Wetland sediment microbial communities from St. Louis River estuary, USA, under dissolved organic matter induced mercury methylation -... | ecosystem: Environmental > Aquatic >... | reverse complement strand
CGGCAAGGCATCACGCCTTGCCGCCCGCGGTCTCGCCGGCTCAGGCCGGGTTGGCCTGCTCCGGCCCGGATGTGGTCGTCTCGCCCTCGTGGGCGCGACGGTGCCACTCCTCCAACCGGCCCGGGCTACCGCCCGAGCCCGGGCCGTGACCGCGTCCGCACCGCCCTCCGCCGCGACCGGCGCGCCGGAGCAACGAGGCGACGAGGAGGAAGGCGAGTCCGAGGAAGAGGAGGCCGAACGGGAAGAACCCGTGGCCCTCGCTGACGACGATCGTCTGCCCCGCGTCCGCTGCGCCTGACCCGCTGTTGACGACGACCGCGTCGTGGCGCGGCCCCCAGTCCCCGTCGATGCTCGCTCCGATACCGATTCCGGCACCGATCAGGGCGAGCGCGACAACGATTCCGACGATGAATCTCTTGATCATGTGATCCTCCGTAGTGGTGGTGTTTCAGTCCCGACCACCGTAGGTCGCGCTCGTGGAGAATCTGCGTACGTGGCGCGGAGAGATCGTGGAGAGACGCCCGGTCTCCCGAGGTGGTGCGCGGCTCGCACCCGCTCGTATCACGGCCTGTGTCCGGCCCCGTCCACGTCGGTCGCTCCTGCGCCCCTGGCGTTCGGCGGCGTCGAGGCCGTCGAGATCGTGGCTCCCGATCAGCACTGCGCAGCTCTGCTCCTCGCCCACGCCGCACCGATCTTCCCCGCCAAGCTCGTCCCAGGCCCTCCCTGGCTCGTGCGGTTCCAGCCGCCACCGAGCGGAGGAGCATGGGTGATCGACCTCCTCGCCGTCGTCGAGCGCTGGCTCGCCTCCGCACCGATCCCCTGCGCCAAGATGCGCCGAGGCGGCCGCAGCTACCTGATCCGCGGCCCCCTCGACGCTGCCTAGCTAGGTCGCCCCTCGCGAGGCGATCCCTCTCGGGGATGACGCTCCTATCGCCTGCGGAGACGGAACCCGCCGAACACGACGAGCACGACCAGGATGATCACGATCACGAGCCAGATCGACACAGCACTCTCCTTCCCTCGTAGCGCCGGACTGGTGGGGCGCCGAAGCCTGCCGCTCCGGCGCCCTTGTGTCGCTCAAGTCATCTGTTGGTGACGCGGAAGGAGACGAGGCGGCGGGTGGAGATGCCGCCGAGCAGGTCTTCGCCGGACTTACGGGCGCGGACGAACATGACGAGCAGCTGCTGCTTGGTGCTGACCGGGAAGCCGGACTGCGCCGTGAACTGCAGCGTGGCCCAGCCGTCGGAGCCTGTGGCCTGCTCGTTCGGAATCGCGAACTGGCCGTACGGGACGGCCGTCACGTACACGAGCGCCCCTTCGACCGAGCCCTTGCAGGCACCGACATGGAAGCGGACGGACAGCGAGCGAGTGCTGAAGCTGATCGTGCTCGGGCTCACCTCCGTCTGGTCGATCGTCAGACGTGCCGGCGGCGTGATGCCCGCGATCGGGACGGTGCCCCCGGTCTTGGTGCATCCGTTCGTGACGGGCGGCGGCGGCGTCGTGGCCGCCGCGATGACGGCAGTCGGCACCGACGAGGCCGACGTGGTGCCGTCGGCGTTCTTGGCATCGGCCCGGAAGCGAAGCGTGTTGCCGACGTCGGCCGATGTGAGCGTGTAGGTCTTCGAGTCGCTGCCGCTGATCTTCGCGCAGCTAGCGCCCGTCTTGTCGCAGCGCATCCAGAACAGGTTGATATCGGTTGGATTTCCTGTCCAGGTGCCGTCCTTCCCGGTGAGCTTCTTGCCCTCCTGCGGCGTTCCCGTGATCGTCGGCGGCGACGTGCTCACCGGCGCGGCTGCGACCGCGGTCGTCCCTGCGCCGGCGCCGAGGCTGACGGCGAGCGCGACGATCGCGCAGATGCCGACGACGAGCACGCCGAGCGCCCGGCGTTTCTTGACAGAACGAGACATGATCTTCCCTTCGCTCCAGATTCCCCTGTTGGTCGCCGGCAGCGGTCTGAGCCGGCGAGAAGCCGAACCCACCCGGGCGTTGAGGATGGAGCGCGCGCGGAGCCGATCGTTGTGGCACCCGCTGGAAAGCCGTACGCACCGTTTCGCTACGGCACTACCCAGACGGTACCACCGCCCGGGTGGAACGGGCGTCGAGCTGGGGTCAGGTCTTCTTCATTCTGCCCGCGGACAGCGCTGACACGTTCCCTCTCTCGCCACCGGCCTGAAACGTCGGTGGACGGCCGTGACCTAGTCCTCGGCCCCCGCGCGCGTCCCGTCCGCGCCGGAGTCCCGGACTCATCGTTCCCATAGACACGCGATGCCGTGGTGCTCCTCTCCGGGTGGTTTGCGCCCAGGGATTCGGGTGGGTTCGGTAGTGATCCGCAGTGGAATGCGGGCGGCCTCCGATGGCGCGGTGATGAGGGCGCGCGATGCTCGGTGTGGGCTCGGAACGGAGGGTCGTGGTTGAGGTGCGCCCGCCGCGACGTCGACGAGGCGGGTACGAGGCTCGATTGAAAGGACGGTGAGGGCGATGAGAGTGCTGACGGTGTACGCCCACCCGAACCCGACGTCGTTCTGCCACGCGGTGCTCGAGCAGTTCGTCCGAGGGCTCGATGACGCAGGGCACACGAACGAGGTCGTCGATCTTCACGCGATCAAGTTCGACCCGGTCTTCGGCAGGGACGACTACTCGTTCTTCGCGCACGAGTCGGTGCCGCCGGAGTTGTTCGACGAGACCGAGTTGAGGGAGAACATGGTGACGCTGAGCGGCGGCCCGATCCGGCGGCGTGTCGCGAAGCGGTGGCTGCGCGACAAGTCCCTGCCCGAGCTGCTCGAGGTGGTGGCGAAGCAGCGGCCGGAGGATGTCCTCGCCCAGCAGGAGAAGGTCGCGGCGGCAGACGGGCTGGCGTTCGTCGCGCCGATCTTCTGGATGAACTTCCCGGCGATCCTGCGCGGCTGGATGGAGCGTGTCTTCACCTACGGCTTCGTCTACACGATGACGCCGGAAGCCTGGCTGCAGGGCGATCTGAGCGGCAGGCAGCCGTTGCTGAGGCACAGGAAGGCGCTGATCATGACGCCGACCTTCTTCAGGGAGAGCGACTATCGCGACTCCGGCTGTGGCGCGGCAATCGAGCGGCTGGTCGACGACTTCGGATTCCGCTACCCGGGGGTCGAGAACGTCGAGCACGTCTACTTCTACGCTGTCAGCGCTGTCGATGCGGCGACCCGGCGTGGGTACCTGCAGCAGGCGTACCGGCTCGGGCACGAGTACGAGTCGAGCCTGGTCTCGGCGCGCGAGCCCGCGCTCGAGCCGGAACCGGTCGAGGGAGGTGTGGGGTGAAACGGTCACTGATGGTCGGTGCTGCCGCCCTTGGCGTCGCGCTCTGTGCTCGGCGGGCCGCCCGCGGGTGCGGCGGCTTTGACTTCGAGCAGATGATCGAGCGGATGCCCGAGAACGCCCCACCGAAATGGATGTTCCGGAACATCACGACGATCCGGGAGAACACCGAGCGGATCCTCGTGCTGCTCGAAAGCGATCGTACGCCCGCCCCGGGTGAGCACGTGCCCGCGGCCGCGTAGCGGTGCCGGGAGGGAAGCTTGGCGATGGCTGTTGTCCTGGCGTATGTGGATGCGGTGCCCGGTCGGCTGTATCCGTTGGTCGCGACGCTGCTCGAGCTGGCGCACCGGGGTCACCGCGTCGCGGTGCGCTGCGGGATCGACGACGTCGAGCGTTTACGCTCGCTCGGCCTCGACACGAGCCCCCTGAGGCGCGAGATCGAGCGGTTCGAGCCCGACGACTGGCGGGCGCGGACGCGCTTTGGCGCCCTCAGCTCGGGTCTCGGCCAGTTCGGTGAGCGGGCGCGCTTCCAGCTGCTCGACCTCGAGCAGGCGATCGAGGCCGAGCAACCTGACGTCCTCTTCGTCGATGAGGGCGCCTGGGGCGCAGCCGCGGCGGCCGAACACTCCGGACTTCCCTGGGTGTTCTCGATCGTCTCGCCGGTGCCGCTGCCTTCACGCGACGCGCCACCGTTCGGGCTCGGCCTCACTCCCCGCCGCGACCGCCTCGGGCGCCTGCGCGACCGGCTGGCGAAGCCGCTCACGCTCGGGACGCTCGAGCGCGTGATCGCCTCGCACATGAACCCGCTCCGAACCGAGCTCGGCCTGCCTCCGGTGGCCACGATCAGCGACGTCTACCTGGCCGCCTCGGTCGTGCTCGCCTACACGGCGGAGCCGTTCGAGTACCCGCGCTCCGACTGGCCGGCCAAGCTCAAGCTCGTCGGCCCGGGCCTCTGGGAGCCGCCGGCCGATCCGCCCGGCTGGCTCGACGAGCTCCGGCAGCCGCTCGTGCTCGTCACCTGCTCAACGCTGTTCCAGAACGACCGCCGCCTGGCCGAAGTCGCGTGCGACGCTCTTGCGGGTGCGCCCTACGAGGTGGTCGTCACGACCGCCGACGTCGACCCCGCCGGTCTACCGACCGCGGCGAACGTGCGCATCGAGCGCTTCCTCCCACACGCACCGCTGCTCGAGCGCGCCGCCTGCGTCGTCTGCCATGCCGGCATGGGCATCACCCAGAAGTCGCTCGCCCACGGGGTCCCCGTCGTCGCCGTCCCGTTCGGCCGCGACCAACCGGAAGTCGCCCGACGGGTCGAGGTCGCGGGCGCCGGAATCCGGCTCCCCGCACGGAAGCTCAGGGCCGAACCGCTCCGAGAAGCCGTGCGCCATGCGATCGAACTGCGCCCCGGCGCGGAGCGCATTGCCGCCGCCTTCGCCGCGGCCGGCGGTGCCGTGGCAGCCGCGGACGAGCTCGAAAGGCTGACCCTCGACCGGGCGCCCGCGACGGCAGAGGCGGCCGCACACGGGCGCCAGTTGCAGCAGCCCTCGACCGAGGTGCCGCAGTCGAGAACACTCACAAGAAGGAGCATCCGATGACAGCAATCAAGGAAGCCGCAGCGGCATTCCTCAGCCACAAGCGAGTCGCCGTCACCGGCGTCTCCCGGACGCCGGGCAACCACGGCAGCAACGTCGTCTACAAGCGCCTGCGCGAGCGAGGCTACGACGTCTTCGCCGTCAACCCGAACGCCGACCACGTAGAAGACGACCTCGCCTACCACGACCTACGCTCGATCCCCGGCGGTGTCGAAGCGGTCGTGATCGGAACACGACCCGAGACCGCCGACCAGACAATGCGCGAGTGCGCCGAGCTCGGAATCAAGCACGTCTGGATGCACCGCGGGCCCGGCGCCGGCAGCGTCTCCGAGACCGCCACAGCGTACGGCCGCGAGCACGGTATCACCGTGATCGACGGCGGCTGCCCGTGCATGTTCGGACCGACCGCCGACCTCGGACACAAGACGATGCGCTTCATGTTCACGCTCACCGGCAACGTCCCCAAACGCGTTTGAACCGCGTCTCACGCCCATGACGATGCTCTCGACGCCGTCGTCGGGCTGATACCACCCGGCGAGGGTGGCGGCGTGGACGCGTTGGTGGACGGCCGTGACCGAGCAGCCGAGTTGGCTGGCGATCTTGCGCAGCTCTAGCCGGGCTCGATGGGAGCGATCACGGGTAGGTGGAACGAAGAAGACCTGACCCTGGCCTTTCGCCCAGACGCCGCATCCGGGAATGGCGTATCCCGCAAATGGGGATTGGGACACGGGCTCGGGCAGAGGGAGTCAGGGCCAGCACGCTGGCAGACTGTCGATGACGTGCTCGGCGGAATCCTCTCTGTCATCGCTTTAGGCTTCGTGATCGGGGCCCTGGCTCGCCTAGCCCTGCCCGGGCCTGACCCCATGCCGTTCTGGCTCACGGTGCTTGTCGGGATGGTCGGCTCGATCACCGGCGGTGCGATCGCGGGCGCGGTCTACGGTGCGAGCCACACGTTCGACAACTCGAACCACACCTTCGTGACCCTGCTGCTCGCAGTGGGAGCGGCGATCGTGATCCTGGCGGCCTATCGACGGTTCGTGCAGCAGCGGCCTCTGTCGGGGCCGGGTGCCCACCGCTTTCCCTCTCGCGGGTTCGGGATAGAACGGATGCGCTCAAGGCTGCGCCAGCTCGGGGTCGATCCCGACCGGTTGGCGAGCGGACGACCCGAGCGCGTCTCACCCAAGCAGCCCGACACCCGCACGCCCGAACAGGCGGCGGGAGAACTCGCCAAGCTCCGCGAAGACCGCGACAGCGGCACCATCAGCGACGAGGAATACGAGCAAGCCCGCGAGCAACTGCGCCGCTACTGAGCGCAACTCCCGCGGATTCTGCCCGGAGTGCCGGCAGCGGGAGTCGACTGAGGTGACATGTCGACACGGGAAGCTCGGTTCTTCACGCGTCGCGAGGCCGTGAGCGTAATGGGAGGTACCGCCAGCCAAGCGCCGCGGCGACTCGGTGACCTGACGTTCGGGGCCTGAGGGGTTTGCGAGAGAGCTGGGGTCAGGTCTTCTTCGTTCCACCCGCAGCCAGCGCTGACGAGCTCCGTCCTCCATCGCCACCGGCATGGACGCGTCGGTGGACGGTGGTGACCGAGCAGCCGCGTTGGCGATCTCGCGCAAGCTCTAGCCGTGCTCGTTGTGTGCGATCGCGGGCAGATGGAACGAAGAAGACCTGACCCCCGGCCTTTCGCAGCGGGTCAGGTCTCGTGGACGCAGAGCGCCGCGAGATCGAGGGCGCCGTCGACCGTGTCGCAGCCGAGCCGGGACGAGAAGAGTGCGTGGATTGCCCCTTTCTCGCCAGGGTAGGCCGTACCGCGCACGAGCAGCTCCTCCGCACGGAAGCGTCCGCCGCTCGCGTGCGCCTCGCGGGCGGCGACTCCATCCGCAGCGAGCAGGTCGTCGTCGAGGATGGCCCCGTCCCACCCGCCGGAGCGCACCCGTGCAACGGCGTGTTCGGGCGAGATCCCCTCGCGAAACGCGATCGCGTTCAGCTTCGCGCGATGCGGTCCGGCGTAGTTCGGGTTTCGCTTAAGGATCAGGTACTCGCCGTTGAGGCCGCCGCTCACGACGTAGGGGCCCGCGCTCGGCGGCGCTTCCGTCAGGCCCCCCTCGGGAGTGGGAGTGCCGACGGGCACCGTGCAGAAGAACGGCAGCGAGATGCGCTCGGGAAAGTCCGTGGACGGCCGCGTCAGCGTGAAGGAGATCGTCGTTCCCGACACGTGGATCCCGCTGACATGGGGCGCTCTCCCCGCATGCACCTCGTTCGCTCCGACGAGGTCGCTGAGAAAGCGCAGCGCAGGCACGTCGGTGGCGAGGGTCGGCGACAGCGCTCGCTCGATCGAGAACCGCACCGCCTCGGCCGTTACCGGCTGGTTGGACGGCGGTGCGAAACGCCGTCCCGGGGCGACGGTGAAGGTGTACGTCTTCCCGTCGGCGCTGACGCGCGGCAACCCGGCGAGATCGGGGACGAGCTCGTCGCCGCGAAGCCCGTCGCCGATCGAGTGCCCGAGCAGCTGCGAGCAGGTCGCCCGCTCGACGGCGTGCATCCACGGGTTCCAGGCGAGCGCCGGATCCGGAGGGTCGAAGACGTACACCGGGACGATGAGCTTGGCGACCCGGCCCTGCAGATCCGCGATCCGGTCCTCGAACTTCCGCCCCGGCAGAAGCTCGACGAGAAGCTTGCCGTCCGCGGCCGCAGCAGACTGGACCGGATGCCCGAAACGGAACGTCTGCTCGGTACCGGTGACGGCATCGATCCCGGTGACCGTCCCCACATCCTGGTTGGCGACCCATGCCTTCCCGCCGTCGAACGTGACCTGGTGGGCCCCGTCGCCGGTCTCGTACGTCGCGACGATCCGTCCGGCGCGATCGATCTTGTAGACCGTCCCGTTGATCTCGTTCGACGTCCACGCGTAGCCCCCGCCCACCGCGACGGTGTCGTGCGGCGGCGGCACGTCGGCCGTGGCCACGAACCTGTTCGTCGCCGGATCGATCCGGCGCACCCCCACGGCGTCGGACGTCACCCAGAGACCGCCGTCACCGCAGCCGATCGCCCAGGGGTACTGGATCGGGAGGCGCTTCTCGACCGTGCCCGTCTCCGGGTCGACGCGGATGACCTCCCCCTCCTCGTTGCTCGCCACCCACAGGGAGCCGGCGCAGCGCGCGACCGTTGCCAGTCCGAATCGGTTCTTGTCCCGGACGAGCGTGAAGCGATCGACCGCCCGCTCCTCCGCGAGGTTCACGCGCACGAGCTCCCGGCGCAACGTGAACCAGACCACGGGCCCGTCGGGCAGCGCCCAGCCGGGCTCGCCAGGGAAGGGCGAGCCGAGGCGGCGCACGATCGCGCCGGTGGCCGGATCGAGCTCGATCGTCGAGGGCGGGGCGAGGTTCGTGACCCAGAAGTGATCGTTCCCCGACACCACCTCGACCGGCTCGGCGATCTCGCTTGTCGGGATGTGTGCGATCAGCGACCCGTCGCTTGCCGAGACGACCGCGATCCCCTCGGGGATCGACGCGAGCGATTTCGAGTCGCTACGGGTGATCACGATCGCTGCCGCAGCGGCTGCTGCAACGACGAGGGAGACCGCACCGGCCGTGGCGAGCCTCCATGCGCGTCGTCGCTGCGCGATTCCCGTGACGTCTCTCGCCGTCGCCGGGGCGTCCAGCTCCTCGTCCTGGCGCAGGATCGACGACTCGAGCCGCTGGAGTGGCCGACCGGGCTCGAGGCCGAGCTCGTCGCGCATGCGCTCTGCACCACGCCGGTAGGCCTCGAGCGCGTCGACCTGGCGACCCGAACGGTAGAGCGCGAGCATGAGCTGGGCGAGCAGTCGCTCGCGATACGGATGCCGTTCGACGAGCGTCTCGAGCTCCGGGACGAGGTCGGCGTGCCGGCCGAGCGCCAGGTCCGCCTCGATTCGAGCCTCGGTGACGTCGAGGATCCGGTCTTCGATGCGGCCGGCCTCACGGTCGGCCCAGAGCTCGAGCTCCACGTCCCCAAACGGGCGGCCTCGCACGAGGCCCAGCGCGTTGGAAAGGAGCAAAGCTGCGCTTTCGGAGGGCTCTCCCGTCGCGTCGCGGACGAGCTGGTCGAAATGATCGAGGTCGACCTCACCCGGGGCGACCGAGAGCTCGTAGCTCCGGCCGTGCGTGCGGATCCGCTCGTCGCCGAGCGCCTTGCGAAGGCCGGAGACGTAGACCTGGATGTTCTTCTGGGCAGTCTCGGGCGCCGCGCCCGCCCACACCGCCTCGGCGAGACGGTCGACCGAGACGCGCCGACCTCGCTCGAGCACGAGCGCGGCGAGAAGCGCACGCTGCTTGGGCCCGCGAAACGTGACGGGGTTCCCGTCGATCAGGACGACGAGATCGCCGAGCGCGCGGATCTCGAGCTTCGACGCGGCCGCCACAGTCGGCAGGATACGCCCGACCTCCGGCTGCTTCATAGCGCCGTCTCTACCGGGTGTTAAGCGCTGCGGGCGCCGTCGTTAAGCGACCCGAGCGAGCGTGCCCGGCATGGCACGCACGCACCAACGACTGATCGGCTGGGCGCTCGTTCTCGCCCTCTCCCTCGCGGCCTGCGCAGACGTGAGGGCAGCCGGTCGGCAACACACCACACCGGTCGTCGTCAAGGTCGAGCGAGGTGGCTTTCACTGGTCGGACGCCGGCATCGGCGTGCTCGCCGGCGCGGGCCTGTCGCTCACCGCCTACGGATGCCTCGCGCTCACGCGGCTACGCGACGCCGATCGGAACACCGGTACGAGAGGAGACGAATCATGACGTGGCTGTTCGGATTCGCGCGCGGACGTCGTGCGCTCACGCTCGGGGCTCTCGGTCTCGTCCTGACGGCGGCGCTCGTGGTGGCGCAGGCGTCGCAGGCGACGGCGCGGGGCAAGAACGGCAGGATCGCCTACGGCGCGGAGGTGGCCGGGCACTACCGGCTGTTCACGATCGGACCGGACGGGAAGGGGCTGAAGCAGGTCACCAACTTCGGTGACGGCAGCGATGCCCTCGACCCCGACTGGTCGCCCAACGGGCAGCGGATCGCGTTCGAGCGCGACCTCCCCTACCCGCATGCCGGTGTGTACACGATGAACGCCGACGGGAGCGACGTGCGGGCCGTCACGCCCGACCAGCGGCTCCTGTTCGAAGGCGACCCGACGTATTCGCCCAACGGGAGCCTGATCGTGGCTGCGCGCGAGGTGCATCACGACGAGAACACCATCACGGCCGACGACTACGGCGTGATCGTCGTCGAGCGAGCCGATGGCACGGGCGTCCGCGAGGTGTCGCCCCGCCTCCACGTCACGGCCAACGACGAGCCGCACTACGCCGACCCGAACTTCTCGCCCGACGGCAAGTGGATCACGTTCGTCCGGATCAACAAGAACGAAGTCGCGCAGGCGCTGTTCCGGGTGCGACCCGACGGCACCGGGTTGAAGCAGCTGACCTCCTACTCCTGGGAGGTTGCGATCAAGCACGACTGGTCGCCCGACGGCAAGCGGATCGTGATCACCACCAACGCCGACTGGGCCAATCCGAACAAGG
>Ga0209683_10001119_pt1 | contig 10416 bp, 8 predicted proteins | sample DOMMetBare2Fresh_FD_187474 | JGI IMG/M metagenome (GOLD analysis project Ga0209683, IMG submission 187474) | Wetland sediment microbial communities from St. Louis River estuary, USA, under dissolved organic matter induced mercury methylation -... | ecosystem: Environmental > Aquatic > Freshwater... | reverse complement strand
TTCGCCTTCAGCTTCCTCCAGACTCGCAGTCGCCCGCGAAACCCTTGCCGTTCGGCTAACACTTCCCCTTGCCGGGTGTGTAGAGGACTTGCACCTCCAAGTGAGTGCGCCCTGCCGGGCGCACCAACAAAACGGCCCGCCGAAGCGGGCCGTCCGAATTTCCTGGATCGAAGTCTGTTGGACTCACAACCCGGCGGCTGATTCGCGGAGGCAGAGCTAGGAGCGCGCGCGCAGACAGTACACAGAGGTACGGCAAGCGCGCGCGACGCCGCTATGCGCCGCGAGCAGACGTCGGCGCTACATGTCCATGCCGCCCATGCCGCCCATCCCACCCATGCCGCCCGGCATTCCACCGCCGCCGGCAGGCTTGTCTTCCACCAGTTCGGCCACCATGGCATCGGTGGTCAGCATCAGGCCGGCAACCGACGAGGCGTTCTGCAGCGCGGTGCGCGTGACCTTGGTCGGATCGAGCACGCCCATTTCGACCATGTCGCCATAGCCGTGCGTCTGCGCGTTGTAGCCGAAGTTGCCCTTGCCTTCCGCGACCTTATTGACGACCACACTCGGTTCGTCGCCCGAGTTCTCGACGATCTGGCGCAGAGGCTCTTCTAACGCGCGCAATACGATCTTGATGCCCGCGTCCTGGTCGGCGTTGTCGCCTCTCAGTTTAGAAATCGCCTGCTTGGCACGGATCAGTGCCACGCCGCCACCGGCAACGATGCCCTCTTCGACGGCCGCACGCGTGGCGTGCAGCGCGTCTTCGACGCGGGCTTTCTTCTCCTTCATCTCGACTTCGGTCGCCGCGCCGACCTTGATCAGCGCCACACCGCCGGCAAGCTTGGCCACGCGCTCCTGCAGTTTTTCCTTGTCGTAGTCGCTGGTGGCTTCCTCGATCTGGGCGCGAACCGCCTTGACTCGCGCTTCGATGTTCTTGGTGTCCCCGCTGCCGTCGATGATCGTCGTGTTCTCTTTCGCGATCTCGATCTTCTTGGCCTGGCCCAGGTCATGCAGCGTGGTCTTCTCGAGCGTCATGCCGGTCTCTTCCGCGATCACGGTGCCGCCGGTCAGGATCGCGATGTCTTCCAGCATCGCCTTGCGGCGGTCGCCGAAGCCCGGCGCCTTGACCGCGCAGGTCTTCAGAATGCCGCGGATGTTGTTCACGACCAGGGTGGCGAGTGCTTCGCCTTCAACTTCCTCGGCGACGATCAGCAGCGGGCGGCCGGCCTTGGCCACCTGCTCGAGGATCGGCAGCAGGTCACGGATATTGGAGACCTTCTTGTCGTGCAGCAGCACGTAGGGATTCTCCAGAATCGCGATCTGCTTCTCGGGGTTGTTGATGAAGTACGGCGACAGATAGCCGCGGTCGAACTGCATTCCCTCGACAATATCGAGTTCGTTCTCGAGCGCCTTGCCGTCCTCAACCGTGATCACGCCTTCCTTGCCGACCTTGTCCATCGCCTTGGCGATGATGTCGCCGATGTTCTCGTCGGCGTTGGCGGAAATCGCGCCGACCTGCGCGATCTCCTTGCTGGTCGTGCAGGGTTTGCTGATCTTTTTCAGTTCTTCGACGGCGGCGAGCACAGCCTTGTCGATGCCGCGCTTCAGGTCCATCGGGTTCATGCCGGCGGCGACGTACTTCATGCCCTCGGCAACAATCGACTGCGCCAGAACGGTGGCCGTCGTGGTGCCGTCTCCCGCAGCGTCAGAGGTCTTGGAGGCCACCTCTTTGACCATCTGCGCGCCCATGTTCTCGAACTTGTCTTTCAGTTCGATTTCCTTGGCAACCGACACACCGTCCTTGGTGACGGTCGGGGCGCCGAACGAGCGCTCCAAAACAACGTTTCGGCCTTTCGGGCCGAGAGTCACTTTCACCGCGTTGGCGAGGATGTTCACGCCACGCACCATGCGATGACGCGCGTCATCGCCGAAGAAAACTTGCTTAGAAGCCATAATGGTCTCCGATCAAAAAAGTTGAAGTCGCCGGTCGCGGCTGGCGCCCGACCCTTTGCCGGTATCGCCCTTAAGCGACCACTCCCATCAAGTCTTCCTCGCGCATGACGAGGAGTTCTTCGCCTTCGACCTTGACGGTCTGGCCGGAGTACTTGCCGAACAGCACCTTGTCGCCGACCTTCACGTCGATCGGAATCAGCTTGCCGTTGTCGTCACGCTTGCCGGGACCGACGGCAATGATTTCGCCCTGATCCGGCTTTTCAGCCGCGGTGTCGGGAATCACGATCCCCGACGCGGTCTTGCGTTCCTGATCCAGACGCTTGACGATCACCCGATCGTGCAATGGACGGATTTTCATAAGTTCTCCTTTAGAAACAATCTTCTCGGCAATCGAGAGAGAAAAGGGGGTGGTAAGAAACTCTAGATGTGAAAAGGCGGCAAGCCCTCATTAGCACTCACCGCTTTCGAGTGCTAATAATAGGGGTAACCGCGACCAAGTTCAAGTCCCGGGGCTCCCGGACCGGTCCCGTATGTCCGGGCGGCTGACCACGGACGCATCGTTCGAGCGAAAGCCATGCGGCCCGTCTCTTCCAGTAAGCGGAACGGGTTAATGGCCTCGTGGGATTCCGGAGAACGCCGCAATGCGCTACTAATGGCTCGCGCGCGAAGGGTCGTCGGAGGTTCCGATGGACCCGTATTCGCATTGCCGGTCGGACACGAATCGACGCATGAGTTTCAGCCTGCCTTTCCTTCGCAGTGGTGCCAAACCGGGCCAGGCGCGCAAATCCGACGACTACGTTCATTCCGTCCTGGGCTTCACCAAGCTCGACCTTCCGACCGTCGAGATCTACGAGACCGCAGTCAAACTGCCGCCGGGGACGAACCCGCTGATCGCCCACGGCGAGCTCGCCGCCGTGTTCGGTCATCGTGCCGGCGAGGGGCACTTCCTGTTCCGAGCTGACAGCACCATCGATGGCCGCTACTGGGTGCAATCCACCAAGCCATGGACCCGCTGGCCTGAGCACGCGATCAGCGCCTTGGAACCAAAGCGGACGTTGATCCAGATGGCGCCGGGATTGATGTACCGATTCACGTTGCCCGTATGCGCTGGTCGGGCCCGGCTGGAAGGTACGGAAAAAGAAGTGGAGCCCTTCCGGACCAAGGACGAAGTGGAAATCTGGTTCAAGGGAACGGCCGAGCGGTTTGGTTTGCGTTTGCTGATGGCAGACGTGTCGATGACGGCGCTCCGGTTCGAGCACCTCGGCAGCCGCATCCGCATTGACTACGCGGTGATCGAAGGCGCGCTTGAGGTGTTGAACCCCGATCCTTTCCGCACCCGAATTCTGCGTGGTTTTGGCCACCATCGGCGCGCAGGCCTCGGCATGATTCAGGTTTCTTCCGCTTGACCGCCCTGAATCGGGCTCAGGCCTTGATCTTCATCGCGATGGCCCCAGTTAGATATGGGTTCCAACATGATTGACACGACGCAAAAGACGTTTTCCCGCGATGTCATCGAAGCATCCCAGCGCACGCCCGTGCTCGTGGATTTCTGGGCGCCGTGGTGCGGGCCGTGCCGCGTGCTGGGCCCGATGCTGGAGAAACTCGAGACGGAGTACGTTGGCCGGCTGCGTCTGGTCAAGATCAACAGTGACGACAGCCCGGACCTTGCGGCGCAGTTTGCGGTTCGCAGCATTCCGCATGTCGTCGCGTTCGTCGACGGGCGACCCATCGACTCCTTTGTCGGCGTATTGCCCGAGAGCCAGTTGCGCGCGTTCATCGAGCGATTGCTGCCGAACCCCAGCGAACTCGAGCGGCGCAAGGCGGCGCGGCTCCTCGCGGCTGGCGACATTCAAGGTGCCGCAGCCGCGCTTCGCGCGGCGGTTGCACTTTCGTCAGACAACGATGCGGCCCGCCTTGATCTGGCCGCATTGCTGACGGACAACCTGAGCATGCTCGGCGGATCGTCCGCGATCGATGAAGCGGGCAAGTTGCTGGCGGCCGCATCGAAGTCAGCGCGCAGCGAATCGCCGTGGTTGGCGTTGAACACCAAACTTGAGAGCCTCCGTCGGGCGGCCAGTCTTCCGCCTGCCGAGACGCTGCGGGCGCGAATTGACGCAAGCCCGGGCGACCTGCAGGCGCGGCTCGACCTCGCAAACCTGCACATTGCGAAGCGGGAATTCGAGTCCGCTCTTGAACAACTGCTCGCCATCGTCGAACGCGATCGCGGCTTCGACAATGACGCGGCCCGCAGGACCATGCTGTCCGTTTTCGATCTCGCAGCCGACCAGCCGCAACTGGTCGCCGCCTTCCGCCGCCGCCTGTCCTCCGCGCTCAATCGCTGAGTCGCGCCACATGCCGCATGTCGCGGCTAAGCTACGTGCTGTGCAAGTCGTAGAGATGTCGGCGCGATGGATTTGAAGTGGATCCGGTTCAGGAGCTGCGCCCTCGCTCTCGCGCTCATCCTGACCTCACTCGCGCCCGCCGCAGCGAACGCGCAAACGCCTAAGGCGGCGAATCAGCCGATTCCGGAGATCATCGCTGCCGCACTTCGTAATGCCGCGATACCGCCGTCCGCGTCGGCAATCGTCGTGCAACCGGTTTCAGGCAGCGGCGTCTCGATCGCCGCCAACGAATCGGTGCCGATGAATCCGGCGTCGACGATGAAACTCGTGACCACGTATGCAGCGCTTAACCTGCTTGGCCCGTCATACACCTGGCGCACCGAAGCTTTTGTGACGGGCGCGTTGCGCAAGGACGTGCTTGAAGGAGATCTTGTCATTCGCGGCGGTGGCGACCCCAAACTGGTGATCGAGAACTTCTGGCTTCTTGTCAATCGAATCCGCACCTATGGCGTTCGCGAGATACGCGGCGACGTGGTGCTCGACAAGTCAGCGTTTGAGCCGCTCGAACACGACCCGGGACTGTTCGATGGTGAGGTGACCCGCCCTTACAACGCCGGGCCCGATGCGCTGCTGTTGAACTTCAAGGCACTCATGTTCGGTTTCGTACCCGATCCCGAAGCTCGAACCGTCCGTGTCCTTGCCACCCCCATGCTTGCCGGGTTGAAGCCACCCATTGCGGTGCGCGGCATCGAAGGCAGTTGCGGCGACTGGCGCGGCCGGCTTTTGGCGGATTTCGCCGACCCGATGGCGCCGGTATTCCGCGGCGGCTATCCGCTGTCGTGCGGTGAGAAGACGTGGCCTATCAGCGTGCTCGGGCACACGCAGTACTTCGGCGCGGCGTTTCGTGCCCTGTGGAACGGGATGGGTGGCGAGTGGACCGGCAACGTGCGCGAAGGCGTTGTTCCCGCGGACGCGCGCCGCATCGCAGTGCACGAGTCCATTGCGCTGGCCGAAGTCATCCGCGACATCAATAAGTTCAGCAACAACGTGATGGCGCGGCAGCTCTTTCTGACGATCGGCGCCGAAACGAGCCGTCAGCCGGGTAGCACCGACCGCGCCGCGCGCGCGGTGCGCGCCTGGCTTTCAAGTCATGGCCTGGAAATGTCAGAACTCGTCCTGGAGAACGGCGCCGGGCTGTCGCGCGTCGAGAGGATCTCGGCCGCTAACCTCGCGCGCATGCTGGCGCACGCCTATTCCGGTCCGCTGATGCCGGAATTCATGTCTTCGCTGCCCTTGGTCGGCGTGGACGGCACGATGAAGAAGCGCAACGGTGCGTCTGGCAGTGCCCACATCAAGACCGGCTTGCTGGCCGATGTGCGCGCAATCGCAGGCTACGTGCTTGCCGCCAGCGGCCGCCGCTATGTCGTCGTCGCCATCATCAATCACGCCAACGCGCGCGATGCGCAGCCCGCGCACGATGCGCTGCTGCAGTGGGTGTATCAGAACGGTTGACCGGCGCTCGCCTACGGATACTTGACCGAACACCCGTATGGGGCTGTGGCGGCGAGCGACACGGACTTGCCGCTGCGAAGTTCTTCGAATGCCTGCGCCACGTAGTTTCTCGCCGTCTTCACGTCGGCCGGGTTCGCGCTGCGCTTGTCATCGATCGCACCTGCATACTGCAGTTTGCCGGCCGGATCGACAATGAACATGTGTGGCGTCGTCTTGGCCCCATAGGCGCGACCAAGCGCGCCGTCCGGATCGAGCAGCGCCGTGGTCGGCGCCGCTCCCTGTTGCTTGAGCCACGTCGCTTGCTGCTCGGGTTTGAGGTACTCGGCGTGTGCGGCAGCGGTCGAATTGATCGTCAGCCAGACAACGCCTTCACTGGTAAACCGCTTCTGCAGCGCCTGCATGTTGCCGCTGCCGTAGTGCTTCTGAACGAACGGGCACGAAGGGTTGTTCCATTCGAGGACGACGAACTTGCCTCTGAAGTCGGCAAGGCTTACCCGCTTGCCGCCGACATCTGCGAGTGCGAACTCTGGGGCGGGCTGGCCAGGAAGCGCCGCGCCATGGGCCACGAGGGCGAAACACAGCATCCCCACTCCGCACAGAAAGACTCTCAGCATCGTCTTCTCCCTGAAGGTCGCCGTTCAAAGTCGGCGCAAGGCATCCAGCACCGTTCGCTCGGTCAGCAATTCGGGCAGGACCTGGGCCTGACCCCGCTGGTCATAGACCACGTACAACGGCACCCCGTTGCGCTCGAACCGCGCAAGCTCACGTGTGATGGCGTCGTCGCGATTGGTCCAGTCGGCGCGCAGCATCACGACGGCCTTGCGCGCAAACGCATCTGCCACAACGCGCGAATTCAGCACCAGTTGCTTGTTGGCCTGGCAGGTGACGCACCACGCCGCGGTGAAGTCGACGAACACTGGCTTGCCAGCGGCGAGTTGTTTCTGCTGCTCGGCCGGACTCCAGGGCTGCCAACCGCTTTTCGCGTCGACGATGGTCGATGTGCCCGCGCGCATCGCGTCCGTGCCAGTGGCCGCGATCACCGCGTATAGCGCAAGGCCGGCGGCTCCAATTGCGACCCAGCGCCACACGCGTGTTCCACGCTGCGCCAGTCCAAGTGCCCATACCGCGAGCGCGATCAGCACCAGCGCTGCCAGAATCAAGGCCAACGCATTGACGTTCACCTGCTGCGCCAGCACCCAAAGCAGCCACACGCAGGTCGCGAACATCGGGAACGCCATGACCTGCTTGAAGCGCAGCATCCATTCCCCCGGCCGCGGCAGCCACTTCAGCAGGCTGGGGAAGAACGTCAAGAGGAGATAAGGCAACGCCATGCCCAGGCCGAGCGCGGCGAAGACGAGCAACGCGACCGCGGCCGATTGCGTAATTGCATATCCGAGCGCGGCACCCATGAACGGCGCGGTACACGGGGCCGCCACCACGACTGCCAGCACGCCTGTGCCGAAACTGCCCGACAGACGATCGGATCGAAGGCGCTGCGCCGCGCCTGCATTGGTCAACCCCGAGCCGATACTGATCTCGAACGTACCCAGAAGGTTCAGTCCAATCACAAAGAACAACACGGTCAAACCCGCGATGACCCACGGCGTCTGCAACTGGAATCCCCAACCCAGTTGCGTTCCGCCCGCACGCAGCGCGAGCATCACTGCAGCCAGCATGATGAAACTCAGCACCACGCCGAAGGCAAAGCTGATTCCATGGGTGCGCATTGACGCGTGGCGTACGCCGCTCGCATCCTCGGCACGCTGATGCTGCATCAACGATAGAAGCTTCAACGACAACACGGGGAACACGCACGGCATCAGATTCAGGATCAACCCGCCGACCAGTGCGCCGGTGAGCGCCACCCAGAGCGTGATCGATGTACTTCGCACCGTGCCGCCGGCAGTTGTCGCAGCGTCGATGCGAGCGACTTTGCCCGGCGCAAGTGCCAGCGCGATCTCGCTGGCCCATCCACCCTGATCGGCCCGGGCCGGGCCGCCATCGGCGACCAGAACACCCTTGAGCCGCGAGAACTCGGCAGCAACCGGCTTCGCCGCAGTGAGATACACGGCGGTCCGTCCGTCTTCGACGCGCACGAGTTGCGGCGCAGCGGGCTCAATGCGTCCCTCCTGCAAAGGAAAGAACTCAAGCCTCGTCAATTCGTTTGCCGGGCGGAACGACACGCGGATACGTTCGTCTTCAATCGTCGCGTCCGCATCCGGCAGCGTCGCCCGCTGCGGCACCATCGCGCGCGTCGCGATGAATTGCGCCGCACGCCGCGATGGATTCGCCACGTCGCGCACCGTGAGGTTCAACTTCAGATCGGCACCACTCGGAATGCAGACATCACGACAGATCAGGAAATCGGCGCGCGCGGCGAACTCGATCTGACCGCCCGGCTTCAGATCCACCGGCGGCGTCAGTTGCGACAGCAGCAGCACCTCGCCGTCGTAGCCAAAGTTCATCAGCGGCCCAACCGGCAGACGCTTTGGCACCGGCCAATCGATCGGCCCGGCACTCCAGCCCGGCGGCAGCTTCCAGTTGATCCTGGTCGGCAGGCCGGAGTCGCCGGGGACCTGCCAATAGGTGTGCCATTCCGGGTCGTGCTTGATCCGCAGCGCGACCGCCAGCGGGCGGCCCGGCACAACCGCGTCCGTGGCCGCAACCAGTTCCGCTTCGGCATTGTCGGCGCGCACGGGCTGCGCCATGGTCGCGGCCGGCAACGCGAGCGCCAGTGCCAACAGGAAGTTGCGGGGGTTCATTGAGGGTTCGTCCGCGCGGCGCCCCGCAAGTTCCCGTCAGCCCGCGCCGAAAGCCGACCGCGCGGCGGCCACCGTCGCATCGATCACCGCATCATCATGCGCCGCCGATACAAATCCTGCCTCATACGCAGAGGGCGCCAGATACACGCCGCGCTCGAGCATGGCATGGAAGAAGGCGTTGAAGCGCGCCTTGTCGGTGGCCATGATCTGCGCATAGCTGGTCGGCACCGCTGCGGCAAAGTAGATTCCAAACATTCCCCCGACCGAGTCACCGCAAAACGGCACGCCCGCTGCGCGCGCCGCTCCGGCAAGCCCTTGCACCAGTTTCGCCGTCCGCCTGGTCAACTGCTCGTAGAAACCGGGCTGCTGGATCAGCTTCAGCGTCGCCATCCCACAGGCGACCGCGACCGGGTTCCCGGACAACGTGCCCGCCTGATACACGGCGCCCAGCGGCGCCAGATGCTTCATCACCTCGCGCTTGCCACCGAACGCGGCCACCGGCATCCCGCCGCCGATCACTTTGCCAAGCACCGTCAGATCCGGATCGATGCGATACAGCGCCTGTGCACCGCCGAGCCCAACGCGGAATCCGCTCATCACTTCGTCGAAGATCAGCAGTGCACCGTGTTTTGTGCACAAAGCGCGCATCGTCTTCAGGAAATCCGGTGTGGCGCGCACCAGGTTCATGTTGCCTGCGACCGGCTCGACGATCACGCACGCGAGGTCATCGCCGTGCCGCACGAACGCATCCTCAAGTTGCTGCACGTCGTTGTAGTCGAGCACGATGGTGTGCTGCGTGATTTCGGCCGGCACGCCGGCCGAACTGGGGTTGCCGAACGTCAATGCGCCCGACCCGGCCTTGACCAGCAGGCTGTCTGCGTGACCGTGATAGCAGCCTTCGAACTTGATGATCTTGCGGCGACCTCTGCCGTCACCTGCGGCGCCGCGCGCAAGGCGAATCGCACTCATCGCCGCCTCGGTTCCGGAAGATACGAGGCGCACCTGCTGCATCGATGGAACCAGCCGCAGCAGTTCTTCGGCCATCTCGACCTCAGCCTCCGTTGGCGCCCCATAGCTCAGACCGCGCGCGATTGCGGCGTGCATGGCCGCCACGACATCGGGGTGCGTGTGCCCCACGATCATCGGGCCCCATGAACCGATGTAGTCGATGTAGCGCCTGCCATCGGCGTCCCAGAAGTACGGCCCCTGCGCGCGCGTGATGAAACGCGGCGTGCCGCCGACGGAACGAAACGCGCGCACGGGCGAATTGACGCCTCCGGGAATGCTGGCCTGCGCACGCTCAAACAACTGCTCGTTGCGACTCATATTGAAGCTTTCCCTGTTCGAATTTCCTGACCAATTCATGGGTGGCCGCCGCCGGATCGCGTGCCTCGTAGATGGCCGTGATCAGCGCCGCCGCGTGCGCACCGCTGGCAGCCACCGCACCGATATTGGTTTCGTCGATGCCGCCAATCGCAACCACATGCATTCTGTGGATGCGCGCCCGTGACAGCAACGCCAGCGGCGCTCGCACTGCGGCCGGTTTGGTCAGGGACGCAAAGACCGACCCGAACGCGACGTAATCGGCTCCCGCGTCGCAAGCGTGCTGCGCGCGTTCGTAGTCGTCGTAGCAGGACACGCCGATCAGCATTCGTATTCCTTCGCGCGCAAGCTGCGGACGCGGATCTGGATCGTCACGGCCGATATGGACTCCGTCTGCCAGCGAGGTGATTGCCAGATCCACGTCATCGTTGATCAAGAGACGGGCGCCATGGGTCAGGGTCAACTCGCGCAATGTCCGCGCCTGGTTACGCCGCAACTCCGCACCGGCATGCTTGTGGCGATATTGC
>Ga0209683_10001118_pt1 | contig 10421 bp, 4 predicted proteins | sample DOMMetBare2Fresh_FD_187474 | JGI IMG/M metagenome (GOLD analysis project Ga0209683, IMG submission 187474) | Wetland sediment microbial communities from St. Louis River estuary, USA, under dissolved organic matter induced mercury methylation -... | ecosystem: Environmental > Aquatic > Freshwater... | reverse complement strand
ACAATCTGCGCAAAGGACCGGGCTGGATCAGCTACACGAACCTCCCGGGGCCAACCGGCAACTGCGGCATCTCGGGACATCGCACGACGTACGGTGCGCCGTTTCGGAATCTCGACCGGCTGCGACCGGGTGATACCATCCTCTTCTACTCGCCCTACCGCCGCTACACCTACCGCGTCCGCCGCTCATTCGCGGTCACGCCGGATCACACCGAGGTCGTGCGGCACACGGAGAAGCCGACACTGACGATGACCGCCTGCCACCCGCCGTACAGCGCCCGGTACCGGCTCATCGTCCAGTCGGACCTGATCGCGGTCGACCGGCTCGCCGAATAGAGCCGCCGAAGAGGAGGTTTCGTGCGCGTACTCGTGACCGGAGGTGCCGGGTTCATCGGCAGCAACCTCGTCCGTGCCCTGCTGAGCAGCGGCAGCGAGGTCCTGGTCGTCGACGACCTGTCGACGGGGAAATCCGAGAACCTCGACCCGCGCGCGGGATTCCGTAGGCTCGACATCCTCGACGCCGCGCTGGCCGATGTCGTCGCCGCGTTCGGGCCGGATGCGGTCGTGCATCTCGCGGCTCAGGCGAGTGTGGGCGCGTCGATCAAGGATCCCGCACGCGACCACGCGGTGAACGTCGACGGCACCGCGGCGGTCGCGAGGGCCGCACGAGCCGCTGGCGCCAAGCGCATGGTCTCCGCTTCATCGGCGGCCGTCTACGGCGAGCCCGAGTCACTTCCGCTGCCGGAATCGGCGCGCAAGGGACCCATGAGCCCTTACGGTGAATCGAAACTCGAGGCCGAAACGGTGCTCGCTGACACCCTTCGCGGCTCCGATACCGACTTCGCGAGTTTCCGATTCGCCAACGTCTACGGCCCACGCCAGGACGCCGCGGGCGAAGGCGGTGTCGTCGCCATCTTCTGCGATCGCATGCGCAGGGAGGAGACGCCCGTCGTGTTCGGCGACGGGAAGCAGACGCGCGACTTCATCTTCGTGGGCGATGTGGTCGCGGCCATCATCGCCGCACTGTCCGCCGAAGGGCCGCTGGCACAGGATGGAGCCGAGGGGCCCGCCTACAACATCTCGACCGGGCTTCGCACCAGCGTCGACGAGCTACTGATGGCGGTCCGGGTGGCGTCACACTACTTCGGGCCGCAGCTCAACGAACCGGCGCGTGAGGGCGACATCCTCCACAGCGCTCTGGATCCCTCCAAGTCGGCAGCCGTGTTCGGATGGAAGGCCGGCGTCGACGTGGAGACCGGAATCGCGTTCACGTGGCGCTGGTTCGCATCACAGGGGTGAGTGAGCGCCCCGACACCGCCCGGACCGAACGCATCCGTGCGCTTCATGAAGCACGCGCGCGCGCTGAGCTCGCGGATGCGGACGCGCTCGCTCCCGGTAGTGACTCGATTCCCACGAGCGGCACACTCCTGGCCGAAGTCGCGCTGGTGAAGGGGCTGCCGGGGGTCGCAGAGACAAGCGGCGGTCCCGCCCTGTCAGGAGCAGATGGCACCGCGCTGGAGAAGGCATTGCTCGCATTGGGATGGCCGGGTGCCGCGTGGTTCGGGCTCGTCTCCCGCCCGGAACCCTCCACGGATCCGGGCGCGCGTGTCGCGCGACTACGCGGACAGCTCGAGGCGGTCGATCCGCGCGTCATCATCGCGCTGGATGCCGAGGCGGCTGCGGATGTGGCGGCGGCATTCGACATCCCCCACCTCAGTTCGGGTGTGGCGATCCGGGTTCTGGGTCGACGGGTCGTCGCGCTGGATGGGTTCGAGGCGTCCCTGGGCGACGAGAAGCGGAAGCGCCGGGTCTGGCAGCAACTCAGGGCCGCCGGTCCCGAGCATCCCATCTACTGAGCACGCAGAGAGGGCCGCTTTCGCGGCCCTCTCCGAAACTCCGAGTCGTCTCAGCCGACTCACGTGCATCCCCGGTCACGAGACGGCACGGCCCAGACGGCGCAGGATCACGCCTGCCAGTGCCGCCAGCATGGCTGCGAGCGCCAGGAGCGTCAGCTCGCCACCGGTGAACGGCAGGAACGGCTCGCCTAGCGTCACACGCCACGTGTCGGTATCGTTGTCGGGGTTGTCATCGCCGGGGGTAGTGACCCGCACGACGTTGTCGATCCTGGTGACACTCGCGGGCAGGTCAGTGTTGATGCGGACCCGATAGGTCACGCTGTCTGCACCGGCCTCCGGGCTGATGGGCCCATCGAACGACCACGTGATCTTGCCGCCGGAGACGGTCCCGCCACCGGCATCCACGATGGTCACATAGCGCTCATCGAAGTCATCCACGATCGTCACGTCGAAAGCGTCGTCGTCTCCGACGTTGCGATACGTCAGCGTGTAGTTGACGTAGTCGCCGGCCTTGACCTGCGTCTTGTCTGCGGACTTGTCGATCGCCATGTCAGGCTTGCCGGTGAACGGCAGCGACACGTCGACGAAGGCGTCGTCAGTCGCGGACACCTGATGCTGCAGCCGGTCGAAGCCGACTGCCGTCACCACGTTGGTCGTGGGCTCGGACGGGGCCGTCGTCACGGTGAAGGTCTGAGAACCCTCGACGGGCAGCGTTGCGAGCGTTCCGACCACACCAAGGTGATCGTCGGTCAGGGTGACACCGAAGAGGTCGACGTCGCCGATGTTGCTCACGACGTAGGTGTAGGTCACGGACTCACCCAGCACGATGGCGGTCGGGTCAGCCGTCTTGACCACACCGATGGCCGGGTTGATGACGTCGACGCTCTCAGGCTCGCTCGCCTGGACCGAGCCGAAGAAGTCGGACTCGACGTTGCCGTACCAACCGACGGCCGTGCCGATGTTGGTCACGTCGGCGCTGATCGTCGTCGTGAACGTGACGGTGTCGAATGCGGCCGGTGCCAGGGCGGGGATGGTGCCGATAGCGCCGAGCACATCGTCAGTCACGCTGATGTTGAACAGCGGCGTGTCGCCGGTGTTGGTGACCAGATAGGTGTAGGTGACGCTCTCGCCAGCGAGAATCGTGTTCGCCGAAGCCGACTTCACGATGCTGATGCTCGGATTGAAGACATCGACATGCGCGTCGTCGGTATCGCTGACCGGATTCTCGAACTCGTCGTACCCGTCGACCGTGGCGACGTTGGTGGTCGTCTGGGTCAGGGTCGCGGTCTTGGTGAGCGTCGCGGTACCGTCGGCCGGAAGTTCGGCGACGGTCCCGATGAAGCCAAGATGGTCATCGTTGACGTCGAGATCGTAGAGCGTCGAATCGCCGGTGTTGTGGACCAGGAAGGTGTAGAGCACCTCGGTCCCGCTGACGATGACGTCCGGATCGACGGACTTGATGACCTCGACGGCCGGGTGGATCGCGTCGACATGAGCGTCGTCGCTGTCGGTCACCGATCCGGAGAACGGCGACTCGACCCTGCCGTACTGGCCAACCGCGGTACCGACGTTGGTGACGTCATTGGTGATGGTCGCGTTCATCGTCAACGTCGCCGATCCCTGCGGGGCGAGGCTCGGGATGATCCCGATGGCGCCCAGCACGTCGTCGGTGACGACGATGTCGTGCAACGTGATGTCGCCCTCGTTGGTCACGAGGTAGCTGTACGTCACCGTGTCACCGGAGACGACACGGTCACGGTTGACCGTCTTGACGATGGAGATCTGGGGGTCGAAGACCTCGATGGTCTCGTCGTCGGTATCGCTGACGGGATGCATGTACTCATCGTGCGCCAGCACCTGAGCGATGTTGGTGGTGGTCGCGGTGAGGACGGTGCTGGTGCTCAGCGTCGCCGAACCGTCGACCGGGATGAACCCAACCGTACCGATCGTGCCCAGATGATCATCGGTCACGAGCACGTCGTAGAGGCCGACGTCGCCGCGGTTGAACACCTGGAAGGTGTAGGTGACAGTGCCGCCCTTGAGGATCGGGTCAGGTGCACCCGTCTTGACGATCTCGACCGCGGGGTGGACGACGTCCACGAACTCGGGGTCGGAGTCCACGACGGAGCCGAAGAAGTCCGTCTCCGGCGTACCGTAGTAGCCGGTCGCCGTACCGATGTTAGTGACGTCCGCTCCGATGGGGAGGGTGAACGTCAGGGTTGCGAATGCCTGCGGCGCCAGCGTCGGAATGACGCCGATCGGGCCGAGGACGTTGTCGGTCACGGTGACCGGAGACAGCGTGACGTCGCCGGTGTTGGTAACGAGATAGGTGTACGTGACCAGCCCGCCCGGCAGCACGACGCTGCTGGAGGCCGACTTCACGATGCTGATCGACGGATTGAAGACCTGGACGCGGGCGTCGTCTGTATCAGACACCTGCAGGCCCAGGACATCGGCGCCGACCACGGTGGCTACATTCGTGGTGGTCTGAGTCAGCGTCGAAGTCGCCGTGCGCGTCACTGACTGCTGCGGAGCAAGGGTACCGATGCTGCCGCCCGGCACGGTCAGCCGGTCATCAGTCAGTGCGACGTTGAACAGCGTGTCCTCGCCGGTATTCGTGACGACGTAGGTGTACGTCACGGAAGCGGGGTTCGTCGACATCGTGGGGTCGGCGGTCTTCACCACGGAGACGGCCGGCTTGATGATGTCCACCAGATGGTCATCATCCGCAGCTACCTGTCCGCCGAAGATGGTGGTCCCGATCACGGCCGCCGTGTTCGGCAGCGGGTCTGTGTCACCGGCAAGAACCGTGCGAGACACATTGATCGTCTGAGACTGCTGCGGAGCCAACGAACCGATGTTGGTGTTCAGGCCCAGCAAGACATCGGACACGATGACGTTCGTCAGCGTGTAGTTGCCGGTGTTGGTAACGGTGATGACGTAGGGAACCGAGTCACCCACGTGGGCCATCGCCGGTCCGGTCTTGTCGATACTGATCGAGGACTGGATGAACAGGTTCCAGAAGTCGGCTCCTGTGGTGTGGTGCGTCCCGTTCGCGATCGTGAATGTGCCACTGGGGGCGAGGGTGTTCAGCCATCCTGACTGCTGAATCTCCTCTAGCTTGTACGTGCCGGGGATGACGTCTTCGAAGCTGTAGGCGCCACCGGCTCCGGTGATCGTCCTCGCGTACTCAGTCTCGACCTGACCGACGACGCGCTTGAGCACGATCGTCCAGCCGGCGAGCCCTGACTCCGTGGCGGAGTCGAACTTGCGGCCGCTGATCGAAGAGTCGTACGTGAAGGAGTTCGTCTTGTTCTCGCGAAGCGTCTCGTTCGGCGATGTGCCGAGCAGGACCTCTTCGGCGTTGTAGAGCATGTACCAGGAGATGCCGCTGATCGTGGCACCGACCGGTACCTGGATGCTGGCCGTGTACGGACCCGAACCGGTCAGGGTCGTGGTGACGGAGGCGCCACCATTGACCGCATACCGCACGAACGGCGAGCCGCCCACCGGCAGCGTGTCGATCGACAGCGACCACGTCTTCGTGACGTCGGGCACGTAGTTGCCGACCTTCACGTTGGTGACCTCGTCGCGAGCGAGCGTGATGCTCATAGGCAGCGGCGTGGAGTTCACCCACGGGCTCTGACCGGTCTCGTCGAGGCTGTAGGTACCGGCAGGTAGGCCGGTGAACGAGAAGGAGCCATCAGCCGCTGATACCGTCGATGCCGAGAACGGGAACTCCCCGCCGTAGTTGATGGTGAACGTCCACCCGCCAAGGCCGACTTCGCCGGCCTCCTGCGTGCCGTTGTGGTTGAGATCGTTGAACTTGACGCCGTGGATGGCGCCTTCAGGCGCGACTGCGGGCCCTACCGGCAGGGAGATGGTCTTGTCGCCGGTCCCGGTGCCGTTCCACGTGAGGAACCGGCCCTGGGCGCTGGAGCCCGGATAGGACATCGCGCCGTCGTGGTTCGGATTCTGGTGCTGCCAATACTGCGAGATCGCGATGTGAACCTGGAAGTAGATGATGCCGTACTGACCGGCCGGAATCACGAGATCGGTGCCCGGCTGGGCCATCGCGACATGTAGATACTGGTTGGCGTTGTTGACCCAGGAGGAAAAGTACCCGGACACATCCTGCGCCCCCGCCGGATACGGCGAGGCCCCGGGTAGTGATCCTCCGGAAGTCGCATAGAAACGGAAGTCCTTCGCGTCGTCGATGCCGACCGCGTTCTTGGTGCCGTCGAGATAGTCGAATGCCGTCTCGAAGCTGGGAACACGCACGTCCACGGCACCCCGTGCCGTGTTGTCGATGACGATCCGGATGGGGATGTAGTCCCCTTCCTTGTACTCGCCGAGGTTCGACTTCGCCCAGCCGACCTGCGACGCGGGAGACACACGCCACGCCTCCCAGTTCGCCATGCCGAAGTCCGCATACGGCAGTGCCACTGCCGCAGCGACCACTCCGGCGGATGCTACCGCCGGGGCCGCATCCTGAGGACCTGCGATGCCCGTGACGTCAGTGCGCTCTTTCGCTCCCCCGGTGCCGGTGGGATCCGTCGTTGTGGGAGCGGCTTCGACCGAAGGCTCCGGCTTCGGCTTTTCAGCCTTCGCCGGCTCCGGGGCCGGGTCCACGACCTTCTCTGACTTATCCCCCGTTGCGTCCGGTGCTCCGGCATTAGCTGCGGGGTCCCCTGATACGACAGCAGGACTCGAGTTCGAGTCCTGTGAAGACACCTGGGGAGCCGCGAAGCCTGTGCCGGCGAGCGAGAGAGTGAACGCCAACGCGACGAACGCCGATACAAGCCGCATGAAGATGCTGTCGCGTGTGTAGAGTGTGCGTGTCATCGCCGCTCACCTCCTGCCATTCTGGGCCGGAGACAGTGCCCGTCACGAGGAGCTTCGAGCGGCGGCCGTGCGAACACCCAGAAAACACAACCGGCCCGCTCTTCTTGAAAGAGCGCGGGCCGGTTTCACCATTAGCTCCCCGCCGGCCAAAGACTGTGACCATCGAACACACCGGCGGATCCTTGCTTCCCGTGACAGAAGAAGATCCCATATGACGAGATGTCAACCGGCGCCTTCGCCGAGAGATACGCTTTGTGACGTATCTCACATTCTAAGTACCCGAATTGAACACTGAGAAACATGACTAATCCACAGCTGAATCACAGAATCCTCCCGTTGGGGGCATGGCCCCGACCAACGGGAGGATTCTGGATGACGAGAGGGACGACCGGCCGCACAACGAGCGGCGGCTAGCGCTTCGCGCTCATGGCCCCGCAGCCGTCGACGAGGGCCAGCGAGAGTACCTCGTCCATCGTCGAAACCGGCACGATCTTGAGTTCCTCACGAACGTGGGGCGGCAGGAGTTCAAGGTCTCGTACGTTGTCTTTCGGCACCAATGCGGTGGTGATGCCCGCACGATGCGCGGCGAGCAGCTTCTCCTTCAAGCCGCCGATGGGAAGCACCCGCCCCCGCAGCGTGATCTCGCCGGTCATCGCCAGGTCGCGCCGTACGGCGCACCCGGTCAGCACCGAGGCGAGCGCCGTGGCCATCGTGATTCCCGCACTGGGGCCGTCCTTGGGAATCGCCGCCGCAGGCACATGGATGTGGAGGTCGTGGTTGTCGGTGAAGTCCTCGGCGACGCCCAGCTTCTTCGCGCGCGTACGTATGTATGACAAGGCCGCCGTTGCTGATTCGCGCATCACATCACCGAGTTGACCGGTGAGAATGACCTGCCCCTTGCCCGGCATCGCGGTGGCCTCGATGAATATCACGTCGCCACCCACCTCGGTCCACACCAGCCCGGTCGCGACACCTACCTCGTCGCGCTCTTCGGCCAGTCCGTAGGTGAACTTGGGCGGGCCTAGGTACTTATGGAGGTTGCGGGCGCCCACCGTGAGCTTGCCCTTCTTGCCCTCGACGACTTTGCGTGCCACCTGCCTGCACACTGCGGCGACCGTTCGCTCAAGGCCGCGGACGCCGGATTCGCGCGTGTAGACGCGGACCATCTCACGCAGTGCGTCTTCGCGAAACTCGAGCTTGCCGGGAGTGAGGCCGTGCTCGACGAGCTGCTTGGGCACGAGATACTGCTGGGCGATGTGGATCTTCTCGTCCTCCGTGTAGCCCGGAAAGTGGATGACCTCCATACGATCACGCAGCGGAGCCGGGATGGTGTCGAGCATGTTCGCGGTGGTGATGAACATGACGTCGGATAGGTCGAACGGGGCCTCGAGATAGTGATCCTGGAAGGCGTAGTTCTGCTCCGGATCGAGAACCTCGAGCAACGCCGACGTGGGGTCGCCCCGGAAGTCGGCGCCCACCTTGTCGATCTCATCCATCATGAAGACCGGATTGCGCGTCTTTGCCTGGCTTATCTGCTGGACGATGCGGCCCGGAAGCGCACCCACATAGGTGCGCCGATGGCCCCTGATCTCCGCCTCGTCACGAACGCCGCCCAGTGAGATGCGGATGAACTCACGGTTCAGCGAGTGTGCGATGGACTTGCCGATGGAGGTCTTGCCCACGCCCGGGGGGCCTGCGAAGCAGAGGATGGGGCCGCGCATCTTGTCGGTCAGCTTGTGCACGGCGAGGTACTCGAGCACGCGTTCCTTGACCTTCTCGAGCCCGTAGTGGTCGTGGTCGAGTATCTCCTGCGCCGCGACCAGATCGAGCTTCTCCTCGGACTCGGCGTTCCACGGCATGCCGATGAGCCAGTCGAGGTAGGTGCGGATTACCGCTGTCTCGGCAGACTGCGGCGGCATCTTCTCGAGACGCGAAAGCTCCTTCAGGGCCTTCTCCTCGACGCCCTCCGGCATGGCCGCCTCGCGGATCTTGTTCGTGTACTCGTCGATCTCGGCCTGTGTCTCATCGAAGGTGCCGAGCTCCTGCTGAATCGCCTTGAGCTGCTCGCGCAGGAAGTACTCGCGCTGAGACTGGCTCATCTGTTCCTTCACGCGGCTCTGGATCTTGGAGCCAAGCTCCAGGATCTCGAGTTCCTTGCGCAGGTACAGCGCCGTGCGCTCAAGCCGTTCCTGAGGCTCGAGCGCTTCGAGGATGCGCTGCTTCTCTTCGGTCTTGAGATTAAGGTGAAACGCGATGAAGTCGCCCAGCCGTGCCGGCTCCTCGATCGAGGAGGCGGCGACGAGCACCTCCTGGGGAATGGGCTTGCCCAGTTCGGCAGCCTTCTCGAAGTCGGCGATCAGGGCCCGCATCAATGCCTCGGACTCGACGTCGATTGCCGTGGACTCCTCGATCGCCTCCACGCGAGCGATGAAGTACGGATCGGTCTGAACGTATTCGAGGACGCGGAAACGGGTCTGACCTTCGACCAGAGCCTTAGCAGTCCCATCCGGAAGCTTGAGCTCCTGCATCACGGTCGCGATACAGCCGATCTCGTACATGTCGTCAGGCTCGGGGTCCATCGTGTCGGCGACCTTCTGCGTGACCAGGGCGACCAGATGTTCCTCGCGCATGGCCTCCTCAAGGGCGCGAATCGAGCGTTCGCGCCCCACGAAGAGCGGGACCACGAGATTCGGGAAGAGGATGAGGTCCCGAAGCGGGATGAGCGGCAACAGCTCAGGGACGCTTGTGGAGTTCTCACGCTGAGACATGCTGGAGCGGGTCCTTTCTTAGGGGGCGTGCGATAATCCATGTGCCCGAACGACGACCATGGTACACGCACGCATGGCGCAAGATGCCGAACCAGCCGACTCGGAGCGACTCTTTGCAGCGCACCCAGGACTCCCACCGACACTCGTCGTCGCGCGTCACCGCGCGCGCCATCGCGTGCTGCCTGATCGCGCTCATCGTGTTCGCGCCGACTCTGGCGTGGGCGGAGCCCGCAGCGACCACGGTGCCGAGGCGCCCCGTGACCACGGCGGAGATCGGGGTCGACACCGCCTCACTCTTCGCGAGCTCGACCGCGATCGTCTCGGGCGCATCGTTCGGCTATTCCGCGGATGTGGAACTGGCGAAGCCGGCTGACCTCGTGCGGATCCGCATCAAGGTCTGGCGCCCCACAGGGCGGTTGATCTTCCAGCGCACACGCCAGTCGGCGGATGTCGAGGCCGGGTCGATGTCGACCTCGTTCGAGCGCGGAACCGCGGACCTCGACCTTCGCCCGGGTGTCTATCCGGTCGAGGTGGAAGTATCCGTTCGGCGGAATGGCACGACCCGCTCGGCGGTCTTGAACAGTCGCCTGTTCATCCACGAAGGCGCGGCGGTCGTGCCCGTCGCTCTGTTCGCCCGCGTGGGTGGGCAGCCGTTGTCCGACTCCTCGGGCCGCTTCGTCGCCGACCCCGCACGGTTCACCCGCGCACGCGACGCGGTCCGGGACATCTCCGCGTGGGCGCTGGCCCGGCCCCAGACTCGCGTGACGCTCGCCGTTTCGCCGCTGCTGCTCGAGGAGTGGCAGCGCATCGCGGGCGGCTATGAGTTCGCCGGTCCGGAGGGCGTGGAGTCCGTGCCGGCTGAATCCGAGGTGGCACGCGAGTACGCCGCGACTCTGACCGGGCTCAAGGCGGCACTCAACACCGGGCGTGTCGAGCTCGCAGCACTGGGCTAC
>Ga0209683_10001116_pt1 | contig 10428 bp, 8 predicted proteins | sample DOMMetBare2Fresh_FD_187474 | JGI IMG/M metagenome (GOLD analysis project Ga0209683, IMG submission 187474) | Wetland sediment microbial communities from St. Louis River estuary, USA, under dissolved organic matter induced mercury methylation -... | ecosystem: Environmental > Aquatic > Freshwater... | reverse complement strand
TACAAGAAGAAGGTCTACAATCAATCTAATCAGCCAATCGCCGAAATCGACGACGTACTCACCAACCGGCAAGGACAGATTGAGTTTTTTATACTCGGCGTCGGCGGTTTCTTGGGAATCGGCGAGAAACACGTCGCGGTACTTTTCAATGCCATCCAATTCAATACGAGAGAGAATGACAAGTGGTCTCTTGTGATTAATACGACGGCCGACGCTCTCAAGGCTGCGCCCGGCTTGACATATGATCGCGAGAAGGCGGTCTGGGTACCGGCCAAATAGATACTGTGGCGCGATCTCTGGCAACATGCCACGCTTGTGGTGCGCGGTGGCCTCAAGGTCGCGGCCGTGGAGGCGCTTGGTTTCGGGGATCGGCGCAAGGCGATGCTTCAGGACATCGCGGTCCTGACCGGCGGCCAGGCGATCTCGGAAGATCTCGGAATCAAGCTCGAAAATGTGACGCTCGCCATGCTCGGGCGCGCCAAGAAGGCGACGATCGAGAAGGAGAACACTACGATCGTCAGTGGAGCCGGCAAGAAGGCCGACATCGAGGCGCGCATCCACCAGATCAAGGCGCAAATCGAGGAGACCACCTCCGACTACGATCGCGAGAAGCTCCAGGAGCGGCTCCGCACGCGGATCACCGTGACAGCATGCCACTTGCCGCCGCTGGGCTGCGCGTGGGGCGACTAAGGTGCTCGGGTCATCCCTTCAACAACAAATGCCGATTCATAGGGCCATCACCGCGCAAAGTATGATCATTGCGAACTTCGTTTCGATCGCCAAAGATTGCTTTGAGGTCCCGCGCGTGTTGATGAACTCGGTCAGATCCCGTTCGCTTGCTTCAAACTCAGCATCACTAAGGCGTCCACGAAACAGCTCATACCTCAGCCAGATACGATAGGTGTTGACCACGTCTGTCTCACAGTAGTTCGCGATCTCTTGAGTGCGCCCCTCGCGGAAGTACCGTTCGACATCGGCGCCAGATAGACCGTCAGGCTTTCCCGGAAGCCCCATGATCCTGCTTAACTCGTCGAGCGTGACCTTCGACTGCGCGCTGAAAGATGAGAGCACATCGCAAAGGTCAACGGCGTCCTCCGTATATCGATTGAAGTAAGGCCGCAGCGATAAACCGGGCGCAGGCACACTGTTGATCATCCCTCGATAGCGCAAGACAGGCCGCCATCGGGCCACTCGTTAATTGCACAGCGGATCTTCGCCTGGATTGGCCCCCGTCCGCGTCGGGGTAGATGGTGCGATCGCATCTCGCGAAGCACCTCGACGAGGTTTCCGTCGAACTTGGCCTGTATCAACGCGAATGATCCTGCCAGTTAAACTCGAGCCGGTACCGAACATGCAAAAGTTAAAAGTTTTGCAGTTTTTAGTTGACCTTGGTTTTGCTTGGGATCCCGCGAGCAGAACCTCGTGCATCACTCGGGGTCGGGGCGGTTGGCTAGACCTTCCCCGTGGGGGACTTTCACCTCCTATTCTTTGCCAGCTTCCTGGCGCACACCGCTTTGGGTCATGAACCGACATTGCCCTCTTTTCGGGTGAGGAAACCTGAGGTGGCCTGATAACAGAGCTGCCGACTGGGGCGTGCCGAAGTCCCATTTTCAGAGGCAGCGCTCATGCCGTCGGCGGGCGAGCATTCAGAAAATGATCGGACTTGGATGTGTGTGGCGCGATTAACGCCGCCCTCCATTCGTCCTGCACATGATCTGGGAGGGCAACATGAAACTTCCCCACCGTAGGAATTTTCTTCATCTCGCCGCGGGCGCTGCCGCGCTGCCGGCTGTGTCGCGCATCGCGAGAGCGCAATCCTATCCGAACCATACAATAACTATGATCGTGCCATTCGCGGCTGGCGGATCGACCGATGTGACGGCCCGCATTATCGCGGAACACATGTCGCGGACACTCGGTCGACAGGTTCTCGTTGAGAACGTTGTTGGGGCTGGCGGCACAACAGGAACCACGCGTACCATCCGTGCCACTCCCGATGGCTACACAATTATGATGGGGCAGCTCGGGACGCATGCCCTTTCAGTCGCGTCATATCCGAACTTGGCCTATAGGCCAGATGTGGATTTTGCACCCATTGGGCGGGCCGTCGACCAAGCAATGTTAATTGTAAGTAGGAAGGACCTTCCGGCAAAAGATTTGCGAGAATTTATCTCCTACGTCAAAGCAAACGTCACCCGCTTGAATGCGGGGCATGCAGGCGTTGGTTCAATCACGCATGGCACCTGCCTCATGCTTAACTCGATACTCGCCATCAGCCCCGCAATGGTCCCCTTCAATGGCTCTGGACCGGCTTTGAACTCGCTCATAGCCCGCCAAATAGATTACATGTGTTCCCCTATCCCCGACGTGGTGCAACAGGTATTGAGCGAAACAATCAAAGCGTATGCGATTGGAAGCGGCGAACGAAGCACTGCCTTGCCTAACATTCCAACCTCAAAGGAAGCTGGGTTCCCAGAGTTTCAGGCAATAGGTTGGTATGGTCTCTTCGCACCCAAAGATGTGCCTGAACCTGTCTCGGCGATGCTAAGCACCGCCCTCGACACGGCACTGGACGATATGAACGTGAGGAGGAGGTTACTCGAACTCGGCTGCGACATTCCGGAGAAACCGCAACGCGGACCAGAGCCGTTGGCCCAATTAGTAAAGAGCGAGATTGCGCGTTGGTCGCCGATCATCAAAGCGGCGCACCTCTAGGGGGTAACCGAACCTTTTTCGGGATATTCCGTAGTCTCCCGTTCGGCGAATGCAGCTTGGGGTCAGATTCGGCATAGCGACCTCGCCAACCACACGGACGAGTCCCCCCTAAAGCGGTCATCATGAACTGCTATTCTAAGAGCGCTACGGGTACCGGCGAGCACAGTAGGAAGACGTCGCCGGGTCCATAGAGCCATGCCCCGTCGCAAACTGAGCCATAATGGCAAGGGAGGACTACATGAAATACGCATTGATGCTTTCGGGCGCACTGCTCCTGGCCACAAGCCAGGCGCAGCCGGTATCCGCCCAGAGCCCGCTTGACTTGGTCAAGCAAGCGGTCGAGGCACAGGGTGGCGCTGATGCATTGCGCGGCATCAAAACGTTGATCACCAAGTCTGATGTCAAGCACTGGGAGCCGGGCCAATCCCATAGCGTCAACGGCGAATCGCGCTTCCTCGGCGATTCCACGCTGACGACCACGGTCGATTACGCAGCCCAGGGCGGCACAGTCGTCCGCTATGACTGGGACCGCGATATGAAATATCCGGCTGTCGAGCGGATTAAGTATAGCGAAATCCGCTACCCGACTTACGGCGCCGTAATTGATGAGAAGGGCGCTGTCACACAGATGTCGGGCATCCGCTTTGCGGCAAATCAGCGCGAAGCCGGCCGCACATCGCCTGTCCTGCTGCTGAACATGCTGAACTCGCCGCAGAATCTGGTGGCGATCGCCGATCAGAAACTAGGCAGCCAGACTCTGCCTGCGGTCGTCTATACGGTCGGGTCGCGCAAGTACACGGTCCTGTTCGATCGCACGACCAAGCTGCCGGCGGCAGTGCGCACGCAAGATGAAGACAACATCTGGGGCGACCAGAACTATGACGCGATCCTGAGCGACTGGAAGACCGTCAGCGGAGTCAAGATCGCACACACGCGCTCGTTCAAGCTCGGCGACATGGAGATCCAACGGTTGACCGTCAAGGAGGTGACGGTCAACGCCACTATCCCGGCGAATACCTTCGCGGTCCCCGATGCGGTGAAGACGGCGTTTAAGCCGGCAACCGGCAACGTCCCCTATCAGTGGGTGATCCGGCGCCTGTTTCTGGCCCGCTTCACCGACAGCGACGCGATCTACTTCCCGTCCGGCGGCAGCTTCAAGCTGGTTGAGCTTGCGGCAAACGTGCAGCATGTGCAGGGCGGTGGCGCCAACCACCTGATCGTCAACATGAAGGACGGCCTCGTGGTGGTCGACGCTCCGGTAGACAACGGCCAATCGGAAGCGGTGATCAAGCTCGCTAAGGCGAAATATCCGGGCAAGCCGATCAAGTCGCTGATCCTTACTCACCATCACATGGACCACACCGGCGGCATGCGCGCGTTCGCGGCCGAGGGTGCGAGCGTGATCGTGCCGGCGCCAGCCAAGGCCTACTTCGAGAACGTAATCAAGGCTCCGCACACCTTCGAGCCGGACGCCCAGCAGAAGGCGATGAAGCCGGCCAATGTGCAGGAGGTGAAGGACGCCCTGTCGCTCAAGGACGACACGGTTGAGATCAACCTCTACAACATCCCGAACCCGCACGTAGAGGGCTACCTACTCGTCCACGTGGTCAAGGACAACATCCTGTTCATCACTGACCTGATTTCGCCGCGCGGCGGCCCGGTCGGTCGCAACCCCGGCACGGTCGCGGTCGGCGATGCGCTGCGCAAGCACAACATCACCGGCGCCACGGTTGCTGGTGGTCACGGCGGGGTCGCCAAGCAAGCCGACATGGCGCAAGCGCTAGCGGCGAATTAGTCGATAGATCATGCGTAGCGTTCCGGTGCAAACTGGGCGCTGCGCAGCCCCTTAAAGTTGCAGAATATTCCGGCTTCTCGTCACCGAACTTTTGGTCACCAGCGCGAGGGCCGCTTCGGGAGGAAAGCTGCCGTCGGCCAGTTCGCTCGCTCTGTGGTAGAACCGCCGTCGAAACATGACGGTAGTATCTCGAACAGCGGACACTCTCGAAAGGAACGGCAGGCCCCCCAGAACAAGCAAGTGCCGGGTACCAAGCGTTAGCCCGGAAAACTAGCACCTATTCCTCAACGGCTCAGCATGAGCGATATCCGAACGACTTGACTATACTCTGCCCGGAAATGGTGTGATAAGAACGCGACTCCATATAATGATTCTTGATCAAATAACTGCGCAATCGTGAATTGTAATGCGCCAGCATCTGTTGAGTGCCTTCGGGTATACGACCGGCATGGAACATAAGTTGAGCGCTGGGCTCGACGCACACGTTTCTTATTGCAAGGAACATCGTGCATGTGGAGCGGCATTCACCCTTAATTTGAAATCGCTCACCGGTTCGATTGTGTTCGGCAATCACGCCTTTGACCGCAGGCATGTTGCCCCCCATCCCATACCCCTCGGATGATCCGGCAAACGCTGAGGTCGAGAAAAGTACGAATGCAACAAACATGACACCATTGTCCTGCATGCGGACACCCCATTCCCCTGAGCGATTGAGCCGAATTGCACTTGGTCTTCGGCCAGAACAATAGTCGCCTGGCGCAAGGGACACAACCGGACACGACCCATTCGACGGGCGGCTGCTCTATGGCAGCGCTCTCGCGAAAGCACCGCTACGCGCGCCGGGCAGCGCTTGAAGTCTCCCAAATCGCCGACGAACCGACGAACCGCTGCTGCTCCTCGGTCGTCAGTTCGGATTGCGATCCCGGTTCGACGCCGCCTGCGATGTGGCACACGTCAGGCCGCGCGCTTTGATGGAAAGCGCCGCACCGCACACGCTCATTGCATTCGCGCGAGAAGGATACGGCATCGCAGTGGTGCCACCGGACGTTCCACCCCAGCAGGGGGAGGTTCGGCTTATTCCTCTGTTGCACTGTGGAGCGCCGATTGGAAGGTGGTCGGTGATCACATGGAACCCGAGTTCCTGCCGCGGTATGCGGAGCGATTCGTCTCGGAGCTGGCCGCGTCCGTCGAGCGCAGCTACCCCGGCAACACGGTCACCCGCGGGGTTCCGCGTCTGCCTCGACCAAAGCAGCAAACAATGATGGCCGTGTTCAAGCATCCTGGACGAGGCGATCTCGCCGTCAGCGCCGCACGGAAGGTCACACTCGGTGCATCGCGGCAATTTGACGGCTTGGGGCCAGGGATCGGGATAGGGGGGAGCCTCGCGGCTCCGCCCCTCCCACACCACCGTGCGTACGGGTCCGTACACGGCGGTTCGAGAAGTTGCGCTAACACGCCTGGAACAGGGATGGGAGACCGAGCGATCTGAAATACGCATTTGAGAGCCCGGTGGAGAGGGCTCTGCTTCGGGCGAGATACCAAGGACCGCGGCCACTGCCAGCCGTGTTCCTTGCGGCCCATGTCGAGACCCCGTTTGCGACAAGTGCCGCCCGGCGGCGCCGTGGTGTTTTCCACTGGCGCCAAAGAGCAGCCCGCAGTCGCAGCCGGACCCAGCGAGTGAGCGCGATGAGCACTTGGGGTGTTTCGCAAAAGCCGAAATAGCCGCGCCAGCCCCGCATATACGAAGCCAACTCTTCCATTGTCGTCGTGATGCTGACTCCCTTGGCCCTGCGCGTGATGTCCCGGATTCGCTGCTTGAACCGTTCCAGAGATTTCGGCGCGATCGTGCGCTTGATATCCGGAGCGGCCGTGAAGCTGAACCCGAGAAACTTGCGTTCCTGCGGTCGTGCCACCGCGCTCTTTGCCTCGTTGACTTTGAGCTTGAGCTTTTCTGAGATGAAGCGCGTTATGCCCTCCATCACCCGCTGACCCGCGCGTTCGCTGCGAACGTAAATGTTGCAGTCATCCGCATAGCGAACAAAGCGGTGTCCGCGACGCTCCAGCTCCCGGTCGAGCTCATCGAGCACGACGTTACTCAGCAGTGGCGAAAGCGGTCCTCCTTGCGGAGTCCCTTCCACGCTCGGGCTGACCAGCCCGTTCTCCATCACCCCGGCATTCAGGAACGCCCGGATGAGCTTCAGCAGCCGCTTGTCCTCGACGCGCTTGGCGATCTGGCCCATCAGTCTGTCGTGATTGACTCGATCGAAGAATTTTTCCAGATCAAGATCAATCACCCAGCCGTAGCCTTGCGCCAAGTACTGCTGCGCTTGCGCCACGGCTTGATGCGCCGACCGATGCGGTCGAAACCCATAGCTGTGATGGGAGAACGTCGGGTTCCATCGCTGCTGCAGAACCTGCATCACCGCTTGCTGGATGAAGCGATCCAGCACGGTTGGGATGCCCAGCTTTCGCATCCCTCCTCCGTCCGGCTTCGGGATTTCCACCCGTCGCACCGGCTTCGGTTCGTAGGTCCCGTTCAGCAATTGCTCCCGAGTGGCCGGCCAGTGCTGCTTGAGATAGTCGCCAAGCTGATCGACGGTCATCCCGTCGACGCCGGCGCTACCTTTGTTGCTCCTCACTTGCCGCAATGCTTCCTTCAGGTTTGATCGTTCACAGACGTCCTCCATGATTCGACGCGTGTTGGCTGGGCGTTCGGGCTCACTCACCGCCGAGGGCGATTCGATGTCTTCTCGTCCCGCCTGCCGGGCTTCACCCGTCGGCACCGATGAGAAGTCCAGTCTCAACTGGAGATTCAGCCGCTTGTCGCCTCCGAGATTCATGTCCTACTTGCCTCTCCTCTCGTTCGGGCCTTCGGCCATCGTTTCCAGCGCGGCCTATCTGTTGCCTCCGCCTTTCGGCATTGGAGTGCCTCACTAGCCTTGCCGACGACATGACCTACTATGCCCTCTGCTGACTTCTGCCCTGTGATCAGACCGCCTCACGGCGATCTCAGTCGCCGCAGCGACACAGCGCAGATCTCCTGGGGTAAGCTCAGCCGCCTTCCGCGCACAGTCGCCGAATCTACGCTTCGCACCGTTGATGGATATGGACTTCGCGGTACGTTGCCCGCTCGTCCGGTGCTCGCGCCTTGTATTCGGTTTTTGTCCATCGACTCGCGCATTTGCTTGGTGCTTCCTTTAGACCCCGCCTTGCGGCGATAGCCCTTGCACTTCGCTAGCCCTTCACCTCCATCAGGTTGAGCGGAGGACTTTCACCTCCAAGCTGCTGAGCATGCCCAGCACACAACGAACCCGCTCGCGCGGGAGCGCGCTGCGCGCGAGGGCGGAGCCAGTGGCGAGCTCATCAACTGATTGAGAGGCGATGACGGGGCGGGCGTCCCGTCCTGAGAATTGGGGGTTCCAGCACTCCAACCTCAGGACAGGAGCCTTCGATGAGTGACAAGCCCATCAGCGATCTTCGCCGCCGCATGATCGCGGACATGACCATCCGGACCTTCAGCGACAAGACGCAGCACGACTATATCCGCCACATCGAGACCTTTGCCAAGTTCCTGGGCCGCTCGCCCGACACCGCGACCGGGGACGACATCCGCCGCTTCCAGCTTGCGCAGGTCGAGCAGGGCGCGCAGCCACCGAAGATGAATACGCAGGCCTCGGCGCTGCGCTTCTTTTTCACCATCACGCTCGGCCGCGCCGACCTCGCCCATCAGCTGGCCCGCACGCACTATCCGCGGAAGCTGCCGCGGGTGCTTGCTCCAGAACAGGTGGCCCGGCTGATCGAGGCCGCCCCCGGCCCTGGTCTCAAGTACAAGGCCGCGCTCAGCATCGCCTATGGCGCCGGTCTGCGCGGCGGCGAGGTCGTCATGCTGCGGGTCGGCGACATCGATTCCAAGCGCATGCTGATCCGTGTCGAGATGGGCAAAGGCCGCAAGGATCGGCATGCCATGCTGTCGCCACAGCTTCTGGGGTTGCTGCGCGCGTGGTGGTTGCAATGCCGATCGCGAGGCTGGCTGTTCCCGGGCCAGGATCCGCTCCGGCCCATGACGGTGCGCCAGCTCAACCGTGTCTGCCACATGGCGGCCGACGCCGCGGGGCTCGGCAGCTGGGTCACTCCGCATACGCTGCGGCACTCGTTCGCCACGCATCTCTTGGAGAGCGATATCGATGTGCGGGTGATCCAGGTGTTGCTGGGCCATGCGAAGCTGGACACGACCGCCCGCTATACCCACGTCGCCACCAACGTGCTGCGCACGGTGATGAGCCCGCTTGAGCGGCTGACGCTGCCGACGGAGGGGCCGCCGGCATAACGCCGGTCCCCCATGCACCGTCCAGCTCTGGAGGTCGCGGACATCTTCCGCGACCACGGGCCCGCGTGGCGTGACGCCAACCGCGGTCATGTGAGCCTCGGCCAGTTGAAGGTGATGAGCGCGATCGAGCGCTGCCGCACGGCGGCGCTCGGCGGGCATGTGGCGCGTTGCGAGAACGACGCCTGTGGCTACACGGCCATCGCCTACAACAGCTGCCGCAACCGGCACTGCCCGAAGTGCCAGGGCGCGGCCGCACGCGAGTGGCTGGCGGCGCGCGAGGCCGAGCTGCTGCCGGTGCCCTACTTCCACATCGTGTTCACGCTGCCCGCGGCCATCGCCGACATCGCCTATCAGAACAAGGCCGCGATCTACGATCTGCTGTTCAAGGCCTCGGCGGAGACGATGCTCACCATCGCGGCGGACCCAAAGCACCTTGGAGCGCGCATCCGCATCACCTCGGTGTTGCACACCTGGGGTTCGGCAATGACCCACCATCCGCACGTGCACATGATCGTGCCGGGCGGCGGGCTTTCCTTGGATGGCGCGCGCTGGATCTCATGCAAGCCCAACTTCTTCCTGCCCGTGCGCGTTCTCTCGAGGCTGTTTCGGGGCTTGATGCTGGAGAAGCTCGCCGCCGCTCATGCCGCCGGCAGGCTGCAGTTCTTCGGCACCCACGCGCATCTGACCAACGCAAAGGCGTTCGCGGCGTTGCTCGCACCGCTGCGCAAAACGCGCTGGTTCGTCTACGCCAAGCGCCCGTTCGCAAGCCCGAAGGCCGTGCTCGCCTATCTGGCGCGCTACACCCACCGCGTCGCCATCGCGAACAGTCGTCTCATCAAGGCCGATGCCACGAGCGTCACCTTCAAGGTCAAGGACTACCGGATCGAGGGACCAGGCCGCCACACCACGATGACGCTCGACGCGCACGAGTTCATCCGACGCTTCCTGATCCACGTGCTGCCCAAGGGCTTCCACCGTATCCGCCACTACGGTCTCTTCGCCGGCAGCAATCGCACCGAGACCATCACGCGGGCGCGCGAGCTGTTAGGTCTGGCTGAGCGGGCGGTCGAGACCGCGCCGGCCGCGCAGCCGCCCGACCACCCATGCCCCTGCTGCGGCGGCCGCATGACCATCATCGAGACGTTCCAAGCCGGCCGCCAACCACGCCACCGGCCCACCGCACCGATCGTTGCAATCAGGATCGACACGTCATGAGCACGAGCGCCAGATCCCGCACCTGCACCGCCAAGCGCGTTCCTGACTGGTCATCGACCGGCCACGCCGATGCTCGGCCGCACAGTGGCCCGGCATCGCATCCCACGTTGCGTTCATTCCCAAGAACGACCGCCTTGGCTGCTCAATCAAACCCGATCGGCTGCGCCGGCAGGCGAAATGACCCGAGCGCTGCCACCCGGCGCCTTCGGCCCAGCCACATCGCCGCAATCAAATCACCATAGCGCCTAGCCACCAGCACCTCACGTCCCGCGGGTTCCTTCCCTGGAGGCTTTCGGACGACGGCCCCCGTGCGCGCGGCTCCGTCGATGACGGGGCCGTCATCCGAAACCCTTCACAGGAACGGACATTGCCGGGT
>Ga0209683_10001115_pt1 | contig 10429 bp, 7 predicted proteins | sample DOMMetBare2Fresh_FD_187474 | JGI IMG/M metagenome (GOLD analysis project Ga0209683, IMG submission 187474) | Wetland sediment microbial communities from St. Louis River estuary, USA, under dissolved organic matter induced mercury methylation -... | ecosystem: Environmental > Aquatic > Freshwater... | reverse complement strand
CATGTCCTGCGGGTTCATCAGCTCCACCATCGGGCGGCTGACTTCGGTGTCGAAGGTGAAGGTCTCGCCCCGGGTCGGCGGCTCGTCGGCGTCGACGGAGTCGGTGCCGAGGCTGCCTTGCGTGCTGACGACCGTTGCGCGATCGTCTTCGGCCACCTCCAGGAGAAGTTCCCGCAGGCGTCGGTCTACAACCTGCTGTGCGCGCTCGAATGGCGCTCGCCGAGCGGCCCCGTGGCCAACTTCGGCCATCTCGGCGGCATCATGATGGTCAGGCGGTCGGTGTTCGAAGCACTGCAAGGCTTCAACCCGAACGTCATCGCCGGCGAAGACTCGGAGTTCGGCGTGCGCGTTGGTTTGGCCGGCCACAGCGCACGCAAGCTCGATGCGCCGATGGCCAGCCACGACGCCAACATCCATCGTTTCTCGCAATGGTGGACTCGCTCGGTGCGCGCCGGCCACGCCATCGGCCAGCGCGCGCAACTGCATGCCGACGACGCCTCGCGCGATTGCGCCAAAGAGCGGCGCAGCACTTGGTTCTGGGGCCTGATGCTGCCGGTTGCCGTCGTCATGGCCGCGCCGGCGACCAAAGGCCTGTCGCTGCTCTTGCTCGCAGGCTACCTTACACTCGGTTGGCGCATTGCAAAGTTTCGTTTGAGCATCGGCGACGACCGCCGCGAGGCAAGGCTGTATGCCTTCTTTACGGTCCTGGCCAAATACGCCAACGGGTTGGGGCTGCTGAAGTACCAGTTCAACCGGCTTCGCGGCCGCGTGCGGATCATCGAATACAAATAGATCGTCAGATGGGGACGGCAAACAGTCGTCCTGCGCCACCATGACCACCAAGAATCACCGCGTCGGCTTGCTGGGCGCCGGCTATATCGTCGAGGCCCACGTCAAGGCAGTGCGCGCGCTGCCCAACGTGAGGTTGCAAGCCGTCTGCGACGTCTCGCGCAGCCGCGCCGAAGCGGCGGCGGCTGCCTATGGCATCCCCATGTCCTTCACATCGGTGGACGAGATGCTGCGCTCGGGCATCGACGCCGTGCATGTGCTGGTGCCGCCGCAGTTGCATACCGACCTGGCGCGCCAGGTGTTGGAAGGCGGCGCCCACGCCCTGATCGAAAAGCCGATGGGCACGTCGGCGGCGGCCTGCCACGCGCTGGCCGACCTGGCCGAGGCCAAGGGGCTGCGCCTGGGCGTCAGCCACAACTTTCTCTTCATGCCGGCCTACGAGCGCCTGCGAGCGCATTTGCGCGACGGCACCATCGGCCGGCTCGACCATGTCTCGCTGCGCTGGCTGTACCCGCTCGGCCTGGTGCAGTTCGGTCCGTTCAACAACTGGATCCTGCGCGCCGAGCCGAACGTGCTGCTCGAACTCGGCTCGCACCTGGCGGCGTTCATGGTCGATCTGGTCGGCATCCCGGAAGAGCTGCATGCCATAGCATCGAACCCGATCGACCTGCCCGGTGCGCAGCGCGTCTTCCGCCATTGGAGCGTGCTGGCGCGCAAGGGCCCGACGGGCCTGAGCTTCGAGTTGTCGGCCACACCCGGCCAGGTCGACCGCAGCGTCAGCGTGCGCGGCCTGGCGGCTTGCGCACGCATGGACTTCGAGCGCAACACGCTGCTGGTGGAAGAGGCCAAGGTCATCAGCGGCCTGTTCGACGCGCTGCGCCAGGGCCGCGCCAGCGGCGCGGAGATGCGGCGCCAGGCCTGGTCGAACTTTCGCCGCCAGTTCGCCGGCACCTTGCGCAAGGGCTCGCAAGCCAACCCGTTCTACGACAGCGTGGCCAATGCGGTGGCGGCGTTCTACCGCGGCATCGACGCCGGTGAGCTCGACCCGCGCCTGGACGCACGCTTCGGCGCCCGCGTCATCGGCGTCTGCGAGCAGATCATGCAAAGCGCCGGGGTCGCGCCAGCGTCGCCGGCTGCCAAAGCCGCGCCCCTGGCAGCGGCCGCGCCGAAGCCGGCGACCGTGCTGGTCATCGGCGGCACCGGCTTCATCGGCAAACGCCTGGTGCGTGCGCTGCTCGCCACTGGCCGCGGCGTGCGCGTGCTGTCGCGCAGCCGCGCCACCGCGGCGTACGAACTCGAGGGCCTGCCGGTCGAAGTGGCCGAAGGCGCGCTGCACGACGCCAAGGCCGTGGCCGCGGCGCTGCAGGGCATCGACGTCGTCTATCACCTCGGCAAGGCCACCGGCCAGCGCTGGCAGGACTATCTCGAGCAGGACGTGGAGCCGACGCGCGTGGTGGCGCAATGCGCACTCGACGCCGGCGTGCGGCGCTTCATCTACACCGGCACGATCGATTCCTACGACTCGGCGCGCGACGGCTCGGTGATCGACGGCAAGACGCCGCTCGATCCGCACATCGACACGCGCAACCTCTACGCGCGCTCGAAGGCCGCCTGCGAGACCCTGCTGATGGAGATGCACCGCAGCAAGAAGTTGCCGCTGGTGATCTTCCGCCCCGGCATCGTCATCGGCGAAGGCTGCCCGCCGGCACATTGGGGCGTGGGCATGTTCCATTCCGACAGCCGCGTCGAGTACTGGGGCGACGGCAACAACAAGCTGCCGCTGGTGCTGGTTGACGACGTCGCCTCGGCGCTGGTGCTGGCGCTCGACGCGCCGCAGATCGAAGGCCGCAGCTTCTTGCTCACCGACGAGCCGCTGCTGACCGCGCGCGAGTACGTCGACGCCGTGTCCGAGCATTCGCAGACGCGCATGCGCGCCACGCCGACGCCGATCTGGCGTTTTGCGATGCTCGATGCGGCCAAGGAGCTGGTCAAGCACGCCATCCACCACCCCAACCGCAAGCGTCCGAGCTACCACGATTGGGCTTGCCGGCGCCACACTGCGCGCTACGACAGCACTTCGACACGCGAGGCTCTGCGCTGGAAGCCGGCTGGCACGCGCGAGGCGCTGATCGAAAAGGGCATCGTCGCCGCCGTGCGCCGCTACATGCGCTGAGGCCCCTGCCGGGCGTATGCTGATCGCGGACTTCGAGGAGGCCGCGATGAGCTCGGTACACCAACTCAGCCACCCGCTGATCCAGCACAAGCTGGCGCTGCTGCGCGACAAGGAGCGCAGCACGAACGGTTTCAGGGCGCTGGTGCGCGAGATCGCGCTGTTGATGGCCTACGAGCTGACGCGCGAGATGCGCACGCACGAGGTCGACGTGCAGACGCCACTCGAGACCGCGCGCTGCCGTATGGTCGACGGCGACAAGACGGTGTTGGTGCCGATCCTGCGCGCCGGCCTGGGTCTGGTCGAGGGCATGCTGGCGCTGATTCCCGGTGCGCGTGTCGGCCACATCGGCCTGTACCGCGACCCGAAGACGCTCGAGGCCGTCGAGTACTACTTCAAGATGCCCAAGGGCATGCCTGAGCGCGACGTCATCGTGCTCGACCCGATGCTGGCCACCGGCCACTCGGCGGCGGCCGCCGTGACGCGGATCAAGTCGACGCAGCCGCGCTCGGTGCAATTTGCCTGCCTGTTGGCGGCGCCTGAGGGGATCGCGCACTTTCACCAGCGGCACCCCGACGTGCCGGTGACGACCTGTGCCATCGACCGCTGCCTGAACGACCACGGCTACATCCTGCCGGGGCTCGGCGACGCCGGCGATCGTATCTTCGGCACCCAGTAGGGGGTGTCGGTCGGCGCCGGTCGCTGGCTAGAATCGATCGCAACCCACCACCACAGGACCAGGATGAAGCTGATCGGCGCCGTCACCAGCCCGTATGTGCGCAAGGTCCGCATCGTCATGGCGGAGAAGAAGCTCGACTACCAGTTCGTGCTCGAAGACGTGTGGAACAACGATGCCATCGTCGCCTCCAATCCGCTGGGCAAGGTGCCGTGCCTGATCATGGAGGGCGGCGAGGCGGTGTTCGATTCGCGCGTCATCGTCGAGTACGTGGACGCGCTGTCGCCGGTGGGCAAACTCATTCCAGGCTCCGGCCGCGAGCGCGCCGAAGTGCGGACCTGGGAAGCGCTGGCCGACGGTCTGATGGACGCAGCGATCCTGGCGCGGCTGGAACAAACCTGGGCCGGCCGCAGCGAAACGCAGCGCTCGCAAGCGTGGATCGACCGCCAGCTCGGCAAGATCGACGCCGCGCTGGCGGCCATGGCCAAGGGTCTCGGCGACAAGCCGTTCTGCGCCGGCATCCACCTCACGCTGGCCGACATCGCCGTCGGTTGCGCGCTCGGCTACCTCGACTTCCGCTTTGCGCAGATCGATTGGCGACGCCGCCACCTGTCCCTGGCCCGGCTGGCCGACAAGCTGGCGCAGCGGCAGAGCTTCATCGACTCGTTGCCGCCGCCGGCTTAACGGACCATCTGCCAAGTCTGGCTGCTCGATTGCGGCCAATAGAGGCGATAGACGTTGTGCGGCCAATCGGCCTCGCCCTGGATCGCGGCGAGCAGAGATCCTGGCTTGACGAACGGCAGCAGGTTGACGAGCAACCGGACCTCCTGCTCGCCGGTGCGGCGCACGATGTGGCTTGCGCTGATTTCATTCGGATGCTTCAAGCCGGCGGCCTGCACCAGTTCCTTCAGCGCATCGAGCGTCTGGCCGTGAAAGCGCCAGACGCGCTCGGCCTTGGTCGTGACGACCAGCGCCTTCTGGCGCTGCGGGTCCTGCGTCGTCACACCCGTCGGGCAATGGCCGGTGTGGCAGGCCTGCGCCTGGATGCAGCCCAGCGCAAACATGAAACCGCGCGCCGAGTTGCACCAATCCGCGCCGATGGCCATCAGGCGTGCGATGTCGAACGAGCTGACGACCTTGCCCGCTGCACCGAGCTTGATGCGCTGGCGCAGGTTCAGTCCGACCAGTGTGTTGTGCACCAGCAGCAGGCCTTCTTGCAGCGGCGCGCCGACATGGTCGGTGAACTCGAGCGGCGCGGCGCCGGTGCCGCCCTCGCCGCCATCGATGACGATGAAGTCCGGCAGCAGTTGCGTCTCCAGCATCGCCCTGGCCAGCGCAAACCACTCCCACGGATGACCGATGCACAGCTTGAAGCCCACCGGCTTGCCGCCCGAGAGCTCACGCAGGCGGGCGATGAACTGCAGCATTTCGATGGGCGTGTTGAACGCGCTGTGGCGAGCCGGGCTGATGCAGTCCTGGCCCTCGATCACGCCGCGCGCGGCGGCAATTTCCGCCGTCACCTTGGCGCCCGGCAGCACACCACCATGGCCGGGCTTGGCGCCTTGCGAGAGCTTCAACTCGATCATCTTCACCTGCGGCGTGCGCGCGTTCTCGGTGAACTTGTCGGCGTTGAACGTGCCGTCGGCATTGCGGCAGCCGAAGTAGCCCGAGCCGATTTCCCAGATCAGGTCACCGCCCTTGGCGCGGTGGTGCACGCTGATCGAACCCTCGCCGGTGTCGTGCGCGAAGCCGCCGCGCTTGGCGCCTTCGTTCAACGCCAGGATGGCGTTGGCCGAGAGCGCGCCGAAGCTCATTGCCGAGATGTTGAAGACGCTGGCGCTGTAGGGCTGCGTGCACTGCATGCCGCCGACGGTGATGCGGAAGTCGTGGCTCGGCACGACGGTCGGAGCGATCGAATGGTTGATCCACTCGTAGCCGGGCAGCCCGACGTCGAGCTGCGTGCCGAACGGCCGCTTGTCCTGCTGGCCCTTGCTGCGCTGGTACACGAGTGATCGCTGCTGGCGCGAAAACGGCGCCGCCTCGCGATCGCTCTCGATGAAGTACTGGCGGATCTCGGGGCGGACGAACTCGAGCAGGAAACGCAAGTGTCCGATCACCGGGTAGTTGCGCAGGACGGAGTGCCGTGCCTGACGTGTGTCGCGAAAGCCCAGGCCGACGAAGAACAAGAAAAACAGCGCCCAGAAACCGCCGAAGCCGAACGCCACCCAGGTGAAGGCCGCCAGCAGGCCGCACACGGCGCAGAGGAACCAGGCGGTGTAGCGCACCGGGAAGTGCGCGTCGATGCGGGTCAGCCAGTCGTGCATGGGCAGGTCTCCTCGGGGCGCGATGGTAGCCGTGGTGGCATGCTGGCGATGCACCGAACAGAGCCAGTTCGCAGGCTCAATCCAGCGTCTGCCGATACCGCTTCAACGCCACCGCACCGGCCACGAACAGAAACGCCAGCAGCGGCCACAGCTCGGGCAGCGCATGTGCGACGTCGTGGCCCTTCAGCATGATGCCGCGCACGATGCGCAGGAAATGCGTCAGCGGCAGCACCTCGCCGAGCTTCTGCGCCCAGCCGGGCATGCCGCGAAACGGGAACATGAAGCCCGACAGCAGCATCGACGGCAGGAAGAAGAAGAACGTCATCTGCATCGCCTGCAACTGGTTGCGGGCCAGCGTGCTGAAGGTGAAGCCCACTGCAAGGTTGGCGAGCATGAAGACGCCGATCATCGCCAGCAGCAGCACCAGGCTGCCTTCCATCGGCACTTCGAACAGCAGCGCCGCGGCGGTGAGGATGACGCCGAGCTGGATGTAGCCGATGACGACGTAGGGCGCGATCTTGCCGACCATGACTTCGAACGGCCGCACCGGCGTGGCCAGCAGGTTCTCCATCGTGCCGCGCTCGCGCTCGCGCGTCATCGCCAGGCTCGTCAGCATGACCATCGTCATCGTCAGGATGGTGCCGATGAGGCCGGGCACGATGTTGTAGCGCGACAGGCCTTCCGGGTTGTAGCGGCGGTGGATGCGCAGCTCGAACGGCGCCGCACCCGCGTTGAGCGACGCCAGCGGGCCCTTCAGGTCTTGCGCCAAGGCCTGGCCGGCCACGTTGCCGAGGGCCGCGATCGCGTTGCCCGACGCCGACGGGTCGGTGGCATCGACCGACACCAACACCGCCGGCTTCTCGCCGCGCAGTACCCGCTGCGTGAAGTCGTTGGGAATGACGACCATGAACTGCACGTCGCCTTCCTCGATCAGCGCTTCGGCGGCGCGCTCATCTGTGCCGATGTGGATGACCTTGAAGTAGCCGGTGTTCTGCAGCGCCGCCGACAGGCTGCGCGACAGCGGGCCGCTGTCGGCCGAGACGACCGCCGTGGGCAGGCCCTTGGGGTCGGTGTTGATGGCATAGCCGAACAGGATCAGCTGCATGATCGGCACGCCGATGGCCATGGCGAACGTCAGCCGATCGCGCAACATCTGCTGGAACTCCTTGATGAAGATCGCCAGCAGGCGCTGCCAGGAGAAGGCTTTCATGGTGCCCCCTCGGCCCTTCGGGCCGTCTCCCTTGGCCCCGCAGGGGCCACTGCGCGGCCCTTGGGGAGCAAGCGCCTTCGGAGCGGCCGGGCGGCGTTCATGCTGCAGCCTTCGCGAAGTTGTCCGGCGCGTCGGCGAGCAGGCTGATGAAGACGTCTTCGAGGTTGGCGTCGGTGTGCTTCCATGTCAGCGCCGCGGCGTTGCGCCACGGCGCGATGGCGGCGTCGAGCGCCGCGGCATCGCGCCCGGCCACATGCAGCGCGTTGCCGAATGCGGCCACCGACAGGACGCCGGGCGCGGCCTTGAGCGGCGCGACCAGTGGCGTCAGCGCCTCGCCCTGCACCGCCCAGACCACGAGTGCTGCGTCGCGCACGATCTCGCGCTCGGTGCCGCGCGCCAGCACCTTGCCATAGGCGATATAGACCAGCTCGTGGCAGCGCTCGGCCTCGTCCATGTAGTGCGTCGAGACGAGCACCGTGATGCCCTCGGCGGCGAGCGCATGGATCTGGTCCCAGAATTCGCGCCGCGCCTTCGGATCGACGCCGGCCGTCGGTTCATCGAGCAGCAACAGCTTCGGCGCGTGCATCAGGCAGGCCGCCAGCGCCAGGCGCTGCTTCCAGCCTCCGGACAGCGCACCGGCCAACTGCTTCTGGCGCGACGCCAGGCCCAGGCGTTCGAGCGTGCGGTCGACCGCGTCGCGCCGGCTCGGCAACTCGTACAGGCGGGCGATGAAGTCCAGGTTCTCGCGGATCGACAGGTCTTCGTAAAGGCCGAAACGCTGCGTCATGTAGCCGACCTCGCGGCGGATCTGCGGGGCGTCGCGCTTCAGGTCCATGCCCAGGCACGTGCCCTCGCCGGCATCGGGCGTCAGCAGGCCGCACAGCATGCGGATCGTGGTCGTCTTGCCGCTGCCGTTGGGGCCGAGAAAACCGCAGATGCGGCCGGCTGCGACCTGCAGCGTCACGTTGTCGACGACGGCGCGGCCGTCGTAGCGCTTGGTCAGGCCGCGCACGTCGATGGCCAGGGCGTTGCTCATGACGCCGCCGGTTTCACATCCACCGGCTGCCCCGGCTTCAGGCGAGCGCCGTCTTTGGCATCCGGCCTCGCCTCGACCATGAACACCAGCCGCGCGCGCTGCGAGTTCGAGTAGATCACCGGCGGCGTGTACTCGGCCCGGCTGGCGATGAAGTCGATGCGCGCCGCAATCGGTGCGCCGCAACCGTCGCAGCGCAGTTCGACGCTCTGGCCGAGCTTCAATGCGCCGAGTTCGGTCTCGGGCACGAAGAAACGCGCCTTCACCGCGCCCGGTGGCAGCAATGCGACCACCGGCTGGCCAGGGTTGACCCACTCACCGACTCGGAACAGCGTGTCGGCCACCAGTGCATCGTCGGGCGCACGCTGCTGTTTCTGCTGTTCGCGCCATTGCGATTGCGCCAGCGCCGAGCGCGCGGCGTCGGACAGCGCATCCGCCGCCGCGCGTTCGTCGGCGCGCGCCGGCAAGCGCGCCACGCGCAGCGCCGCTTCGAGCTCGGCGACGTGGGCCTGCGACTGGCTCGCCGCCGTGCGCGCATCGTCCAGCCGCGACGGAGAGATGAAGCCTTGCGTCACCAGTTGCTGCGCGCGCTTCAACTCGCTGGCCGCCAGCGCCGCCTGCGCCCGCGCCTGCACGAGCTGGGCCTGCGTCACCGCGACTTCTTCCTGGCGCCGGCCCTTGTCGGTATTGTCGGCCTGGGCCTGCGCACTCGTCGCGCGCGCCTGCGCCTCTTCGCGCGCCGCGCGTTCGCTCGCACTGTCGAGCGAAAACAGCGCCGCGCCGCGGGCCACGTTGTCGCCGCGCCTGACGGCCAGCGTCGTCAACGCGCCGCCGATCGGCGAAGCGACATACACATAGTCGCCCTCGACATAGCCCGACCACAGACGCTCGGGCGCGCGCTGGCAGGCCGCCAAGGGCACCGCGGCGAGCAACAAGATCCAGCGCTTCATCGTCAGAGGCTCCAGGCACACAGGGACACAACGCATTTTCAGGGCACGGCGCGCTCGATATACTGCGCTGCATCAGCGCCGATTTGCACCAGCTTGCGGGCGCTTTAACAAATGCCGCTAAAGAGGACTCGGCCCGACCGGCGTCCGCTTGCAGCGGCGCCGGTTTTGTCTTGATGGAATCCGCAGTCGGCCGCGTCAGCGCACAGCAGATGGACTTCAGCGACCCCTTGTCGTTGAAGAGCGGCGCCACGCTCGCCGGCTACCAGCTCACCTACGAAACGTACGGCACGCTCAATGCCGACAAGAGCAACGCGGTGCTGGTCTGCCATGCCTTGAACGCGAGCCACCATGTCGCCGGCATCGACGCCGCCGGCGCCACCGGCTGGTGGGACAACCTCATCGGCCCCGGCAAGCCACTCGACACCGAACGCTTCTTCGTCATCGGCGTCAACAACCCGGGCTCGTGTTTCGGCTCCACCGGGCCGATGCATCCGAACCCGGCGACCGGCACGCCCTACGGCGCCGACTTTCCGGTGGTCACCGTCGAGGACTGGGTCAACGCGCAGGCGCGGCTGATCGAGCGTTTGGGCGTGACGCAGCTCGCGGCCGTTCTCGGCGGCAGCCTGGGCGGCATGCAGGCGCTGGCGTGGACGCTGCACTACCCGGCCCGCGTGCGCCATTGCATCGGCGTGGCGACAGCGCCGAATCTGTCGGCCGAGAACATCGCCTTCAACGAGATTGCGCGCCGCGCCATCATCACCGACCCCGATTTCCACGGCGGCCATTACTACGCTCATGGCGTGGTGCCGCGCCGCGGCCTGACCATCGCGCGCATGATCGGCCATGTCACTTACCTCTCCGACGATGTCATGGGCAGCAAGTTCGGCCGCAAGCTGCGCAACAGCGCTGGCTTGAGCTTCGGCTACGACGTCGACTTCGAGATCGAGAGCTACCTGCGCTACCAGGGCGACAAGTTCAGCGACTACTTCGACGCCAACACTTACCTCCTGATCACGCGCGCGCTCGACTACTTCGACCCCGCCGCCGCGCACGGCGGCGACCTGGCGCGCACGTTTGCCGAGGTCAAAGCGCAGTACCTGCTGGTCAGCTTCTCCACCGACTGGCGCTTCTCGCCGGCGCGCTCGCGCGAACTGGTCAAGGCCCTGGTCACCAACCGCCACCGCGTCAGCTACGCCGAGATCGACGCGCAGCACGGCCACGACGCCTTCCTTCTCGACGACGCGCGCTACCACGGCGTGCTCGCCACCACCTTCGAC
>Ga0209683_10001111_pt1 | contig 10442 bp, 8 predicted proteins | sample DOMMetBare2Fresh_FD_187474 | JGI IMG/M metagenome (GOLD analysis project Ga0209683, IMG submission 187474) | Wetland sediment microbial communities from St. Louis River estuary, USA, under dissolved organic matter induced mercury methylation -... | ecosystem: Environmental > Aquatic > Freshwater... | reverse complement strand
ATTTTCATTCGTACGGTCGGGATGCAAGCCGTCGCGGCAGCCGCCGGTGGTCGGATCGTAGATCGGCAGGTTCAAATCGTTGCGGCCAAGGAACCAGTCGAAAGCTCGCCGGGCTTCCTTGAACCAATTCTTGTCGCCAGTATTCCGCTGCGCTTCGAGACAAGCCGACACCATGGCCTGGGCCTCGACTGGTTGCTGATCGAAGCGCGCCCTTTCGCCGCCGCGCCGATAAAATCCGTTGGAGCCAATCGGCACGAAATGGCCACCCGTCACTTCTGCGCGCTGTAAGTCGGCCAACCAAGTGAGCGATTCCAGCCCAGCTTGGGTCATTTCGCTGTTGGGTATGCCTCGGCCACACATGAGCAAGGCGTGCGGCAGAGCGGCATTGCAATAACTTAATGAAGCCTCGTACCAACGCCACTTGTCCGAGCGGTTGTGCCGGTACAAATCGAGCAACCGCCCTGCCAAAAGTTCGCGCGCTTGAGTGATGGTTCGGTCGCCGGCAAAACGCTGAAGATATTCGTTGATACCGATCAGCGCGAAGGCCCAGGCCCGTGGACTCGTGGTATCGAGAACCGCCGGCAACGACTTCTCGAAAACCCAGCCGGCCATATTTTGCAGCGCCGGCGTGTTGGAGTGGCCCAACACTGTGCCAAGCGCCCACAAGGTGCGCCCATGACTGTCGTCAGAACCGCTTTCCTCCAACCAATTGCGCTGATAGTCCATAAAATTTCGAAAGCGCCCGGTCTTCGAATTAAACGCGTACCAGACGAAGGCGAAATAGCGCGACATGAGATCCGCGGTCTCTTCATTGCCGAGTTCTTCCAATAGCGCGCACACCGTGAGCGCCCTTGCGTTGTCGTCGATGGTGTAACCTTCGTGAAAATTGGGCACGGTGAAAATCGCATGTTGAAACATGCCGGTATCGTCGCTCATGCGGCGCAAGTGATCGAGCTTGAGCGGCGGCAATTCAGCCGGCCTCTTGTCGAGCGGCTTGAAGACAAAATCGGGCGGCGTGAAATGGCGCCGTTCGGCGCGGGCACGCTGAAAGCTCTCCATGTAACGGCGCGCCACCTGGGGCCAGATCATTTCCCTGCCATAGAGATAGGCGCGCTTGCGCATGCTATGGCGCTTGGCCTCGTTATCGAGCAAGTCGATGACTTGCTCGGCCATCGCCGCCGGATTGCGAAACGGCACCAGCACTCCCCGTTCTTCGGCAAGCATCTCTTCAGCATGCCAATAGGGCGTTGAAATCACTGCCTTGCCGGCGCCGACGGTGTACGCCAACGTGCCTGAAACCGCCTGGGCCGGATTCAAATAAGGCGTGATGTAGATATCCGCCGCGCCGATGAACTCGACCAGCTCTTCTAGACTGACAAAGCGATTGTAAAAGATCACCTGGCCTTCGACACCTTTTTCTTGCGCCAGCCATTGTAGCGACAAGCGATAGGTTTCGCCGTCGTGGCGCAGCACATGGGGATGGGTCGCGCCGACAATGAAATAGACCACATTGGGATGCTTAGCGAGAATCGCCGGCAAAGCAGCGATGACATTTTCGATCCCCTTATTGGCTGACAGCAAACCGAAGCTGAGCAGCACGATCTTGCCTTCGACACCGAATAGGTCTTTGTGAAAGCTCGGATCGACAAACGGCAGATCGGGAATGCCATGGGGGATGAGATCGATCTTGTCGGGCGCCACTTGATAAATCTCTTGCAAAAGCTCCGCGCTGCCCTTGGTCATCACGACTAAACGGTCCGATAGGCCGGCGACTTCGGTCAACACGCGCCGTTGCTGGGCATCGGGCTCGCGCAGGACCGTGTGCAGCGTGGTGACGATCGGCATGCGCAAATCGCGCAGTAGGGTCAGGATATGACTGCCGGCCCGGCCGCCGAAGATGCCATATTCAAATTGCAGGCTGATCAGGTCGACGCCGTTGATGTTCAAGAAATCGGCGCCGCGACGGTACGACTCGATGTCTTTCTCGGTCAACTCAAAGCGCACTCGCGGCGGATAGTCGTAGCCGCCTTCAATGTCGTTAACCGGCACGGCGATACAAGTCGTGTCACCATGCTCGGCGGCGATCGCTTCGCACAGATCCGTGGTAAACGTCGCGATGCCGCATTGCCGCGGCAAGTAGTTGCCGACAAAGGCGATGCGATTGATCGCGGAGTTTTTGAGATCCTGTGTCAAGGGAAGAGCTCTCCTAGCTGGCGGTGTGACCTAGCCGTTGTCAGCCGCGGTCCAACCCAAAAACGCGAAGAGGCGGTTACCCTAGGTACCGCCTCTTCGAGACTCGGGAGAATTTAACCGAGTTTGTTCTATTGGAACGTTAGGTCAGTAATCGTATTTGTTATTGTATCAGACAAGGATGATAAAGATAGGCCCTACTTGGTTTTGAAGACCTTCGCGGGTTGCTTCGCTAGAGCGGCGTTTGCCGCGGTTTTCTGCTGCATTTGCTTCTGTTTTTGCTGCTTGTCTTTATCTTTTTTGCTTTTGTCGCCCATGATCTATCTCCTCTCTCTTAATTAGCCCGACTGCCATTTAGCTAACGCGGTTGGAATTTACGACTTGGCTTCCAAGAGACTTTTGGCGCAGCTTTCTGCGACCTTGCTGTCGGCCCGTTCTTCTCCTGGCAGCGTCGCCCAGCCGTTCTCTTCGACAAACTTTTGCGCGTCCCAAGCATCCTTGGCCTTGATCTCCTTGAGCTTCTGATCTTTCTTGGCGTCTTGGTTGAAGCGCGCCACGCAGCTCGGTGTGAATCGTTTGGCCACGGAATTTTCGGCGATCTCCTTGGCCAATACATCGGCGGTGCCGCCGGTCACCCAACCGCCATAGTTAAACCCAACGATCATCGCTAGAACCGCACCGCCGGCAGCGCTCCAGCCCCCTAGTTTGATCTTGTCCCAATCCATAAACCCTCCTTGTTAATGCGCACATGGAATCCATAGACTTAACGATGCACAGCTGTGACAAATCCAATAGTCCGAGTAGCGTTGCGACACCGAGCACTCCTCGCACACCTTGCAATAGCGATGACCGCAGGAATCGCACTTCGCGTCACCGACCGGATCGTCCATAGAGGTTGTCTCAATCATTTTTCAAGCGGCATCAAAACAATCTGGATAGTGCGGTAGCTCGAACCTATGCATTCTGTGCGATGATAACCATTGTCGACAGCAATTACTGTCCAATAGTGAACAATCTGGAGAACAATTTTTCGGCCACCCATCCGCACCGGTGATTTATCGGCAGGAAACCGCCATTCGTGCCGCGAACGGCTGGCCAGACACTTACAGAGTCCACGCGATTCCGTTAAGATCGCAGCGATGGCGCCGATCATTGCAATCTCGAACCTGACCAAGACCTACGCCTCCGGCCACCAGGCGCTCAAGCGCGTCGATCTAGAGATTCATCAGGGGGAGATCTTCGCGCTCTTGGGCCCCAACGGCGCCGGTAAGACCACGCTGATCAGCATCGTATGCGGCATTGTCACGCCGAGCGCGGGAACAATCCTCGCCGCCGGCCACGACATTCAGCACGACTATCGCGCCGCCCGCGCCAAGATCGGCCTAGTGCCTCAAGAGCTCAGTACCGACGCCTTTGAGTCGGTGTGGGCCACGGTGAGCTTCAGCCGCGGTCTGTTTGGGCTTCCACCCAAGCCGGCGTACATCGAGCAACTGTTGAGGGACCTGTCGCTGTGGGACAAACATCAGAATAAAATCATGACGCTCTCCGGCGGCATGAAGCGGCGCGTTATGATCGCCAAAGCATTGTCGCATGAACCGCAGATATTATTTCTCGACGAACCCACCGCCGGCGTTGATGTCGAACTGCGCCGCGATATGTGGGCGCTGGTGCGCCGCTTGCGGGAAAATGGCGTGACCATCATCTTAACCACCCATTACATCGACGAAGCCGAAGAGATGGCCGACCGCATTGGCGTGATTAATAAGGGCGAGTTAATCTTGGTGGAAGACAAAACCAAGCTCATGAAGAAGCTCGGCAAGAAACAGCTCACCCTCAATCTGTTGGAACCGCTGACCGCGGTCCCACCGGAGTTGCACGACTGGCACCTGGCACTCAACGCCGGCGGAACCGAACTGGAATATACCTTCGACGCCGCCCAAGAACGGGCCGGCATCCCGGCGCTCTTGCAACGCATGAGCGACTTGGGCATCCGTTTCAAAGACTTGAACACGCGGCAAAGTTCCCTGGAAGATATTTTCGTCAGCCTGGTGAGCGACCGCAATTGACAGTAGCGCCGGCAAGACGCAACCAGGAGATGGCTCACCACCGAGCACACAGAGACCACAGAGAAAAGAATATTTACGGATCCTCTGTGCGCTCTGTGGTGAAATATCCCAGTCCGATTAAACCAACACCATGAGCAACCTAGCATTTAACCACCATAGTGTCTGGGCGATTTACAAGTTTGAGATGGCGCGGGCACTGCGCACGCTGTTTCAGAGCGTGGTCGCGCCGGTCATCACCACATCGCTTTACTTCGTCGTCTTTGGCGCCGCCATCGGCGCGCGCATGACCCAAGTCGACGGCGTGTCCTACGGTGCCTTCATCGTGCCGGGCTTGATCATGCTCTCGCTATTCACTCAGAGCATCTCCAACGCGTCCTTCGGCATTTACTTCCCCAAGTTCACCGGCACGATCTACGAGCTGTTGTCGGCGCCGGTGTCTTTCTTGGAAATCGTCGTCGCCTATGTCGGTGCCGCCGCATCCAAGTCCATCGCCCTGGGCCTGATCATTCTCACCACCGCGGCGCTGTTCGTGCCCGTAAGAATTCAGCACCCGCTCTGGATGGTCGCATTCCTCGTCCTCACGGCGGCAACCTTTAGCCTGTTCGGCTTTATCATTGGCATCTGGGCCAAAAACTTCGAACAATTGCAGTTCATCCCAATGCTGATCATCACGCCGCTGACTTTTCTCGGCGGCGCTTTCTATTCCATCGACATGCTGCCGCCCGCTTGGCGCACGGTCACTCTGTTCAATCCAGTGGTTTACCTGATCAGCGGCTTTCGCTGGAGCTTCTACGAGTCCTCCGACGTGAGCGTCGAGCTGAGCCTCGCGATCACGCTGGGCTTTTTCGCCTTTTGCCTCGCCGTGGTCGGCTGGATGTTTAAGACCGGCTATCGGTTGAAGAGCTGATCCGCTTTTGCCGCATTTCGTACTACTTACCGATCCTGCCGTCCCGCCTGCTTGTAGTTCCTCGCCATTCCTTGTTACAAACGAGCGATGGGCGTTTCATCTTTGGTCGAGCACCCGGCGAAAAAACATGCGCTCTATTACGGCTGGGTCATTGTCATTGTCGGCTTTCTCGCCCACATCGCCTCGGCATTTTCAATCTCCAGTACGCTGAGCGTTTTTCTCAAACCTCTATCGAGCGATCTCGGCATTTCCCGCGGTGTGTTCTCGCTCATCCGTTCCGGAGAAATACTAATCGGCGCGGCGGCGGCACCGATCGTCGGCACACTGATGGACCGCTACGGCGGTCGCTGGCTGATGGCCGCTGGCGGTTTGATTTCCGGCGCCGGTTTTATCTGCCTCGGTCAAGCGCGCGACTTCACCCAGTTCATGCTCGTGCGCTGGCTGCTGATCAGTCCAGGCGATTCTTTGATGGGCTCCATGGTCGTCAACGTTTCGATCTCGCGCTGGTTCGTGCGCATGCGCGGTCGCGCCCTGGCCGTCGCCGGCATGGGCCATGGCTTGGCGAAAGTTTGCATGCCAGTGGCGGCTGCTACATTGATGCTTTACGTCGGCTGGCGCGGCGCCTGGGTGGTCTTCGGCATTTTCGCCCTGCTGCTGGTAGTCGCGCCGGCCTTGCTGTTCATGCGCCGCTCGCCGGAAGAAATGGGACTGCTACCCGACGGCGGTCCGGTGGAAGTGAAAGCAGAAGTGACAACGACCCAAAAGCCTCGCCACACGAAACGTACCGGCGCCGACAATGTCGAGTGGAGCCGGCGCGAAGCGTTGCGCACACCGGTCTTCTGGCTCATCGCTAGCACTTTCGGCGTCGCCCAGATCGGCGTCACCGGGCTCAACCTCCATGTATTTTCCTATGTCACCGATCAGGGCCATCCAACCCTGGTGGCGGCATCGGTGATGAGCATCATCGCGATCATGCAGCTCAGCACGCCAATCGTCTGGGGCACGCTCGCCGACCGCATGGATAACGGCATCCTCAATATGGCCAAATGCGCGTTCCAAGGCGCCGGCCTGTTAGTGGCGCTGTTACTGCCCGGACTGGCGCCGCTTTATATCGGATTTTTTATCTACGGCATCGGCATGGGCGGCACAGCGATCTTGGCGGAAACCATCTGGGCCGATTTTTTCGGCCGCATCTCGCTGGGAAAAATCCGCGGTATGGGCTCGCTGGTGACCAGCATCTTCTCCGCCTGCGGTCCGCCATTCTTCGGCCTGCTCTTCGACCGCACGGAAAGCTACTACTTGTCTTTCAGCATTTTCATCGCCATGCTGTTCATCTCGGCAGTGCTCAGCCTCTGCCTCCGACCGCCGACGAAGTAAAGCGCACTAAGCATGTTTATGTAATGGTGCAGGGCTTACGTCGGTGCACGTCCTTGACATGTCAAGCGTTTCAAATAAAACGATTATGGTTCTGTCGACCGAGAATCGCAAAAAGTCGCTTCACAGAGCTGCGAATCTTTCGCGGAGCAAAGATTAAAGAATGTCAGTGCAAAACCTGCTAGCGAAAGTTATTTCAACTGTCACACTCTTAGCTTCGCTGCTATGCACAGCGGCGGTGCATGGCCAACCAAGTAAAACCGTCGGCACACCGGAATGGGACAAGTTGGTCGAGGCGGCGCGCAAAGAAGGCAAGATTACCATCTCATTGCCGGCGAGCGCGGAACTCAAAAAACAAATCGAGGAGCAGTTTAAAAAACGTTTCGCCATCGAAGTGGAAGTCTTCACCGCGCGCGGCAGCGCTGGCGTGCGCCGCATGGCGGATGAATTCAAAGCCGGGGTGCGCCATTTCGATCTCCACATCGGCGGTTCGTCGTCGATCCTTTCCGGTATGCATGACGAAGGCATCATCGATGCCATCGAACCATGGCTGGTGCTCCCAGAAGTGAAAGATCCCAAACAGTGGTGGGGCGGTCATATGTGGGTCGATAGCGCCAAACGTTTCATCTACATGTTTCAAGCCTATCTGCCGGAGAGCATTTGGTACAACAGCGATCTGGTGAAGCCGGGCGAGCTACGCTCCCTAGACGACTTCTTGAACCCGAAATGGAAAGGCAAGATCGGCTTCCTCGATCCACGCACCCCCGGCGGCGGTGACTCCAACTGGTCCTACATGTGGCAGGTGAAAGGCGATGAGTATCTAAAAAATCTCGCGGCGCAGGATTTGTTCATTGGCCGCGATCAGCGCGTGCTCTCGGAAAGTTTAGCCAAAGGGCGCGTCGCCATATTAATCGGCAACACCTACTACTCTTTCCAGCCCTTTGTGAAAGCCGGCTTGCCGGTGAAACCGCTGCCGACACTCAAAGAGGGAACCTTCGGCACCGGCGGCAGCGGCAATTTGGCGATCATCAAAGCGCCGGCACATCCCAACAGCACCAAAGTTTTTGTCAATTGGCTTTTGAGTCGCGACGGCCAGGAAGTTTTTTCCCACGGTCTCGCTCAGGCGAGTCGCCGTCTCGATGTCGATACCCGCTGGCTGAAAGAACTAGGCACCATCGCCGCCAAAGACACGGTGTCGGTGGAGGATTTTTGGCGGGTCGAGAATCAATCCGAGGACAAGCTTGAGAAGGTGCGCAAACCAGCGCAAAAGTCCGCCCACGCGCTACTGAAATAGCGGCGGAAAACTCAGTAGAGAAAGGAATCGCCGCATGGCCAATACCGATGAAACCAATTTCGCGATCTTGGAGGGGTATTACAAAAAATATTCCGACGTGCCCAAGGAAACCATACTCAAGCAGCATATGTTGAGCCTGGGCCATTGGTTCAGCGACGCCGCGCTCGATGCTTGCGAGGGCGCGCTGGTGAAGTCCTATCGACTGTTCTCCTACGATCTTGTGCCGATGTCCTATTTCAAACGCAACGAGCACCGGCGCGTGCCCGAGCATTTCATTCTTTTGAACGGCCCATACGACATGCGCCCGGTGGCGATCCAGACGTCGTTGTCACCCGATTCGCCTTACCTTGTCGACATCGTCGGCGGCCGGATGGTTTTGACCGTCGATGGCCAAGAGGTCTGCGAGGTGCGCGTGCCCAAGACACCGGATTATTATTCCAAGAGTTTGCCCGACGGCACGCCCTATCATGAGATCGTCGCCTTCGCGTCGTTCATCACGATCTTTCGCAACTGCCAGTATTGGGGCGCCAAGGAAGAATGCAAATTCTGCGATATCAATGAAAATGCCCGGCAGATGAAGTTGTCGCGCGATTTCACGCTCAACGCGCCGGTGAAACCGGTTGAAGATGTCGTCGCCGTCTGTAAATACGTCGCCGAAGACGCCAAAAAGATCGGCGCGGGGCAGGGCTTCGTGCTGAGCGGCGGCACGATTACCAAAACGCTGCACGGCAAGAGCGAAGCGGACTTCTACGTGCCCTATATCGAGGCGATCAAAAATATCGGTACCAACCCGCGCATCACTTTCGAGGTTAACGCGCGACCGCGCGAGGAAGTACGGCGCTACAAGCAAGCCGGCGCGGATCATATCCACTTCAACATGGAAGTGTGGGATAAAAAGCTTTTTCCCTGGATCAATCCCGGCAAGGCCGAACGCGTCGGCTGGGACAATTGGGTGCGCTGGATGGAAGACGCCGTCGAAGTGTTCGGCGACGGCATGGTCCAGCCGAGCTTCGTGTCCGGCATCGAGATGGCGCGTCCGCACGGCTTTAAGACGGTTGCCGACGCGGTCAATTCCGCTTCCGACTGCTTCGAGTATCTTATGTCACGGGGCATCATGCCGCGGCCGCAGCAATGGCGGCGCGAACCGTCGACGGCGTTGTGCAAGGAAGCCGAGCAGCCGCCGGTGCCGCTGGATTACTACATCCAGATGACCCGCAATTGGTACGAGACTTATCAAAAGTATCGCGACCGGCTACCCAAGTTCGGCACCCGCAAAGGCGGACTGCTCGCCGAACGCAACTTGCTCGGCCCGGTGCACGGCGCCTACGGCGATTTCGCCATGTTAAAAGAGAATCTATTCCCGGCCGATGTCGAAGAGCAGATCAATCGGCGCAGCGTACCCTGGGAGAATATCGACGGAGGCGCCCATGTTCAGTGAAATTTCACCGGCAATGCAGCATGTCATGCGCGCCATGGAGGAGCAGCTGGCGCGCGATCAAGCGTCGCTGCGCAGCGTCGACACCGACATGGGACGCTTACTATCGATTCTCGCCATCTCAGCACCGCCGGGAGCGTTTCTTGAATTGGGCAGCAGCGGCGGCTACTCGAGTCTCTGGTTATCACTCGCGGCAAAGGCCAAAGGCGTCACGCTGACAACCGTCGATCTCAACGAGAAAAAAGTCGCCCTGGCGAAGGAAAATATCGCCCGCGCCGGCGCCGCCGGCTTGGTCGAAGTCCATCATGGCGACGCCTTCGATTTCGCTGGCCGTAGCGAACCGCTGGCGTTCTGCTTTTCCGACATCGAGCCGCCCGAGTTGAACGCCAAGATCTACGAGCTCGTCGTGCCGCGCCTGGTGCCTGGCGGCTGGCTGGTGGTCGACAACGTCACTTCACCACGCCACCAGAAACAGTTCATCGAACGCGCCTACAGCGATCCACGCGTTGACTGCGTGCTCTTGCCCTTTCCCAAGGGCGATATGATCTGCCGGAAATGCTGAAAGCGGTTTCACCACAAATGGCATAGGGCGGCGCAGCCGCAACCGAGTTTCGGAATATCTCTCGCCAAGGCGCAAAGCTCGCAAAGTTCGGAGAATCGGAATGACAATCACGGTTTAAGGTTTTAACCTTTCTTTTCCGAACTTGGCGTCTTTGCGCCTTGGCGAGAGGAATATCTAAATCCGTGTTGCGCAAAAATATTGAATACTGAACAGTAGCGAACCAGCGGAGTCATTATGGCACCATCGCAGCGCAGCGGACCGTTATCGCGCTTTCGCGTATTGGATTTGGCTGGGCCGCCGGGGCTCCATTGCACCAAACTTCTCGCCGACATGGGCGCCGACATCATCAAGATCGAGCCACCCGCTGGCGAACAGTCGCGGCACATACCGCCGTTCAAAGACGATATTCCAAATCCCGAAACCAGCCTCTACCATCTCCACTTCAACAGTAACAAACGCGCCGTCACGCTAAACATCGAGAGCGCCGGCGGCCGGGAAATATTTTTACAACTAGCGCGCAACGCTGACGTGGTCATCGAAACCTATGCACCCAACGACTCGGACCGCTTGGGATTGCGCTACGATGCGTTGAGCGCGATCAATCCAAAACTGGT
>Ga0209683_10001104_pt1 | contig 10460 bp, 7 predicted proteins | sample DOMMetBare2Fresh_FD_187474 | JGI IMG/M metagenome (GOLD analysis project Ga0209683, IMG submission 187474) | Wetland sediment microbial communities from St. Louis River estuary, USA, under dissolved organic matter induced mercury methylation -... | ecosystem: Environmental > Aquatic > Freshwater... | reverse complement strand
TTCGGGCCGGCGCGCGCTTACCAGCAGTAGCTTGCCGCCGTGTTCGACATACTGCTTCAGTCCGGCGGGCGCCCAATCGGCTGCAACGACCAGATCGAAGTCGCGCTTCCCGAGCCAGTCCATGTTGTCCGACACCGCGAAGGGAACGTGCTCCTCGCTGAGCAAACGGAACAGACCCCGGTATGGCTCCTGGCCGTAGGCGCGCCCGGAGGCGGCCGGGGCTCCCAGCAGCAGCACGCGTGCGGCGCTGTTCTGTCCCGCGTAGTACTGCTCGTTCGCGGCGGCCCACCGGAATATCGGCTTCGCGGTCTCGAGCGCTTGCCGGTCCTGCTGATCGAGCGTGCCGTTCACCGCGAGGGTCAAAGCGCCGCCGTTGGCGAGGTTCTGCCATGCCCGGAGCGCGATCTCCTGGCGCGGAACCGTCGCGAAACGCCACCAGTAGTCTACAAACTGCATGTTGAGATTGACTGCCATTCTTCCGGGTTCGCTGTTGCGCGCGCGATTGACATTGTCGCTGGCTGAATAGGGCCACAGGGGCAACGGACGGCCCACCGCGGTATTGGATTCCGACATGATTCCGTCGGTATATTCCTGAATGTAGTTGAAGTACCCGGCCTCGGGCCGCTGCCGGTGAATCAGTTCGCCTATCGCCGCAGCCACCTCGCGCGATGCAGCGAACATGAACCTCCGATAGTCTTCGTCCGGATTCTCCGGAACATCTTTGCCGTACAGTTCCCGGTATTTCCTCCGGCACGATGCGCAGTGGCAGAGTCCGACCTGGCGGCCGCTGTAATCGGTCGACTGATTTCCGAACATATTGAAAAACAGACCGTCGACAGCGTACCGGTCAAGCGCTTCGGACAGGATCTTCATCGCCTGCTCGCGGTAGTAGCCGCCGTTGATGCATGTCGAGTACAGGCCGTTGAAGACCACGGGCTGTCCATCGCGCTGGCGGAAGAACCACTCGGGGTGGGCGTCGAAGACCGCCTTGCGGGTCTTGCTGAAATCGAACCTTCCGACCACTCGGATCTTGCGGGCATGGGCTTCCCGCACGACATCGCCGAACATATCGCGGCCGGCGGGGAGGTACGGGCTGGGATAGTGGAACGCGACCTTGGTGGGGTAGTAAGCCGAAATCCCTCCCAACCCCATCAGGACTACATTGGCGCGCATGTCAGCGAGTTGCCCCAGCAGGACCGCTGCGTCTAGACCGGCATCGGTCTCCCGCAGGTTGGTCTGGACCCACCGAATGGGCTCCTTCAACCACCAGCCTTCTTCCGCAGCGGCAGATCCCATCACAGCGCTGAACACGAGAAGCGCCTTCCCGAGCGCGGCCGCGCAGCGTCGCGTCCTCCCGGCATGAGGCTTCTCTCCGGGTGGTGTTGGGTTCATGTCAGCAGTATAAATCCACGGGCGATCGAAGGGGACTGGCTTGGCAAAGCCGACGGCGTGGGCCACAACCGAGCAAGGATGCGCCGGCCGGCTGCGGAGATCATGAGAACTGGCGGCGTTCGGACCGGGTGAGCGGGAATAGATCCGCCTATTGATCGCCGCAACAACCACATCGTCCCATGCGGCCCCACCCCGCCCAGACCGGCCAACCGTTGTCGTCGCGAAGCCGCAGCGCCGGGCCGCCTGCCACGGTGGCGGTGATCGCAAAAACGTCCGCGCCGGTCTTGTACCCTTTCACCGAGACTTCGTCGCCGGCTTTGGGATTGAAGTTCTGCTGCATGAGGTACCGCATCGACCCGAGAACGACTTTGGTCGTCTTGCCGCCCTCTTCGATCTCCAGCGAAGGCATGCCCTGCCCCCGCGCGAGCTGGACTGCGGTGATTTTGCCCTTCAGCTCGACGATCGGGTTGGATGCGATCGGCGCACGCGAGCCCGACGCCTGCATGCCCTGGCAGTTTCCGCGCGGCCCTCGACCAGGCTCTTGCGCCACAAGACTCGCTCCGGCAGCGAGACCCACCAGAATCAAGTACGGAATGCGGTTCATTTCAGCCTCCCGGCCCCTTATTAAGGCACGTGATCGGCCATCCCGATCCGGTGGGATCATAAAGAGATGTGGGGCCGCAGTACGCAGGGCTTGCGCGCGCGCCTGCGCAGCCGCGCAAAACCTGCGCGGTTCTGCCCAAGTAGTCTATGACCGCCAAAGCACGCACATCGCGGATCGTCCTGACGGCAGTCGTGCTGGCGTTGCCCGTCGTCCTCATCGTGCATGCGCTGCTCACCGCCCGAGAACTGCGGGAGATGAAAAGCTCATACCTTCGCAGCCGGGCGGCCGCCGTCGCCGCCAGGCTCGAGACGCTGCCCCCGGGCATTTCCGAGGATGCACGGTTCGACTCGCTCTCGCAGGAAGAACCATCTCTGGCCGGCGTCCGGTTCTTCGAACGACAGGATGCAGGAGCGGAGAGCGCCAGCCTGGCTCCGCTGTGGGACGGCCGGCTGCTGTTCCGAACGGGCGAGGCGATCTCGAATGGCGAAACGGTCTTCCGCGCGTACGTGCCATTCCATTCGCCGGCCGGCCTGCAAATCGCCCGCATCGACCTGGCTGCCACGGGGGCGGATTTCCTGGCGCCCTACGCCCGGCACAACCTGACGCTAGCAATCTTCGCCGCGGTGGCGCTGTGGACGCTCGCCGTCTACATGCTCTGGGCGTCGCGGCGGATGGAGGCGCTCGAGCGCAGACAACTGGAACTCGCTCATCTCGCTCAGATCGGAAGACTGTCTGCCGTACTGGCGCATGAGATTCGGAACCCGCTGGGCACGATCAAGGGATTCGTCCAACTGGCCGCCGAACGGGCCGGCTCGGACGTGAGAGGGTTGCTGGAACCCGTCGTGCAAGAGACTTTGCGCCTGGAGAGCCTGGTCAACGATCTGCTCATGTTCGGCCGTCCGCGGCAGCCGGTCACCCGAACGAGCCGCTGGCAGCCGCTGGCGCACGAGGTAGTTGCCGCGGCATACGGCGCCGGCGCTGGCGTCCCGATCGTCTGCGGCGACGAGGACTGGAATCTCGAAACCGACCCCGAGCTGCTGAAGCAGGTCCTGCTCAACCTCGTTCGCAACGCCGTGGAAGCGGCAGCCGGCCTGGACGGAGCGGAGGTCCGCATCTCAGCAGCCCTCCGCGGCGGGGAATTCTCGATCGCCATCGCCGATAGCGGCCCGGGTATTCCCGCCGAGGTAAGAACGAAACTCTTCGAGCCGTTCGTCACCACCAAGGCCTCCGGTACGGGACTCGGACTGTCCATCGCCAGGAGGCTGGTCGAAGCCCTCGGCGGCGCGCTCGAACTCCGCGACAACGAGCCGCGGGGCGCGATCGCGGAACTGGTGTTTCCCCGGATGAAGGTCGCTCCGATCGCAGACAAAGCCCTATGGAACCCATCCTCATAGTCGATGACGATCCCGGCTTCCGGCGGCTGCTGGAGACGATTCTCTCGGGAGAGGGATTCGCTCTCGAGTCGGCAGGTACGGTCGCGGATGCGTTGCGTGCGGGGGCCCGGAAGCAGTTCCACCTCGTTCTGACAGACCTGAAATTGCCGGACGGGGACGGACTGTCCGTGCTGCGCTGGTTTCGCGAGCACGCTCCGGAGACCCCGGTCATCATGATCACCGCCTTTGGGACGGTGACCTCCGCCGTTGAGGCGATGAAACTCGGCGCGGTCGACTACATCGGAAAACCGCTGGCCAGCCCCGATGAGCTCCGGATGGTCGTACGCCGGACCCTCGAGCAGTGGCGGATCGTCCAGGAGCGGGATCTGCTGCGTGAACAGGAAGCGGCGCGGTTCCAGTGCACGAGCCTGATCGCCCGCGATCCGAAAACGCAGCGCATTCTGGAGTTGGCGGCCAAGGTGGCGCCCACCGATTCCACCGTTTTGCTCAGCGGCGAGAGCGGAACCGGCAAAGAGGTGCTGGCGCGGTGCATCCACCAGAACAGCGCGCGCGCGCAGCGGGCGTTCGTCGCCGTGAACTGCGCCGCGCTGGCGCCCACGCTGGTGGAGAGTGAGCTGTTCGGGCACGAGAAGGGCGCCTTCACGGGCGCCGCGGCGCAGCACGCCGGCAGGTTCGAGCGCGCCCACGCCGGAACCTTATTCTTGGACGAGATCGGCGAGCTGGACGGCAGTCTGCAAGTCAAGCTGCTGCGCGTGCTTCAGGAGCGCACGTTTGAGCGCGTGGGCGGGACCCGGCAGATCACCGTGGACGTGCGTGTGATCGCGGCGACAAACCGCGACCTGAAGCGCCTGGTCGCCGAGTCCCGTTTTCGCGACGACCTCTACTACCGGCTGAACACGTTTCCAATTGACATCCCGCCGCTCCGTGAACGGCCGGGTGATATCCCCATACTGGCCGAGATGTTCCTGAAGCGCTCGGCAACCAAGCTCGGTAAGGCGCTCCCTGCCCTCGCGCCCGAGGCTCTCGACCTGCTCAAATCCTATTCCTGGCCGGGCAATGTCCGCGAACTGGAGAACATGATGGAGCGCCTGGCGATCCTATGTGGGGACAGGGTCGAGGCCGCCGATCTTCCCCTCGCCGGCGCCGGAACCGCCCAGCCGGTTCGCTGGACGGACATCGAACGTCACGCCATCGAAGAGGCGCTCGCCGCCAACGGCGGAAACCGCACGCTGGCCGCCCGCCAGCTTGGCATCAGCGTGCGAACGCTGCAATACCGCCTGAAGTCCTACGGGATATAGCAGGAGTCTTGTCGCCTGCGTCTGCATCGCGATGGGATGTGCGGGCCGCGTCGTGTCAGACGGGCGGCCCGCGAAGGTGTCGGACTTATCGCTCGATCAGTTCCAGGCCGGAGCGCCGTCGTCTTCCCTGAGCACGACGGTGACGCCTGCCGAATTGGTGATTGTGAGCGCCACGTATTCATCGACACAGGTCAGGCGCCCAAGCTTGACCGAGACGGTCTCGCCCGGCAGGAGCTCGAAATCGTTGTCGAGGAGGATTCGCTCCGGCCCGATCTTCACCGTGATCAAAGCGCCGTCCGGCAGCCGGAGGATCAGCGCGGGCATCGCGATTCCCACACCGGCTGTGACTTTGTCCACTACCCCGGATACGGTCGCTACCGAGGCGGGGTCCAAGCACGCGGCGCGTCCGCCGTTTGACCCACTTTGACGGCCTTGCCGCCCTGCGCCCCCCGCCCACAGCGGCGCACCGGAGGACTGCCTCAGCGTGATGGCCTCGCCGGTTGCGGTTTTCAGGATATCGAGCGCGTACAGATAGCCATCGCCCGCGGTCGCGCTCGGCGCCGCTGCGACTCGCACGAGGTCTCCGTCTCGAATCTCGAAGTCCTGTTCCAGAAGAAACCAGGCCGGCGCGACTTTGATGTGCGCTTGCCCAACCTCGATGAACGGATACTGCGCGCCAGGGGTAATGTTCACCGCGGTGACCGCGCCTGTGATGGTCTGGATCCGTGACAGGTCCAGGTTTGCTCCGGTGAGGTTCGCGCGGTTGCCGTTCTGCCGCCCGTTTGGCCCCTGAGCCCAGCAGAACCCGGAACCCAGAATGAGCATGACTGCGACTGCTTGAGTCGTGGTTCGCATGAGTTGTGTTTCCTTTCGAGTGCGTTGCACTTCGTTCGGGGAACATCAAGGCAATCCACGAGCCAGCGCCCCGTACCGGGAAAGCCCCTGAAAACACGGGCCGGCGTGGCGAGCCGTCCGCTTGCTTCGCGCAAAGGTTGCGCGGCCGCCTGCGGTCCCGCGCAAAGACTGCGGGCGGCGCTCCGGCCAGGCGCGATCCGCGAACGGATCTGGAGTCCCTCTCTGTGATATGGGATGATGCAAGCTGGCGACTGGCTCAAGCTGGACCTGGGACGGTCTGGCGCGCCCCGGAGGGTCATCATGAACGGAAGTCATGCGCTCGGAATCGCTGCGGCGTGCGCTGTGTTGCTTGCAGGCGGATCGTGCACCAAGAGCCGGCCTGGCGTTGCAGTCGACGCGGCCAAGTTGCAGGTCTTTAAAGCGCTGCCTGCGGTGATGGATAGCGCCGGCAATCCGATCACAGATCAGAAGGCCGCGCTGGGGCGTATGCTGTACTACGATGCACGGCTATCGAAGAATCAGGACATCTCCTGCAACACCTGCCATGCGTTGACGAAGTATGGGGTTGAGGAGGAGTCTGTCTCCACCGGGCACAAGGGGCAGAAGGGAACACGCAACGCCCCTACGGTCTACAACGCGGCAGGCCATTTCTCGCAGTTCTGGGACGGACGCGCCCCAACCGTCGAAGAACAGGCCAAGGGACCCATCTTGAATCCAATCGAGATGGCCATGCCGGACCAGAAGCGCGTTCTGGCCGTGCTGAAATCCATGCCCGAGTATGTCGAGGCTTTTCAGAAGGCGTTTCCCGGCGAGAAAGACGCCGTCACCTACGACAATGTGGGCAAGGCCATCGGCGCGTTTGAGCGCATGCTCGTGACGAGTTCCCGCTGGGACAGATTCTTGGGCGGAGATCAGACGGCGCTGACCGACGCCGAGAAGGTCGGCTTGAATAAGTACCTTGAGGCCGGCTGCCAAACCTGTCACAGCGGCGTCTACCTGGGCGGCAGCATGTTTCAGAAGTTGGGCGCCGTCAAGCCGTGGACAGAAACCAAAGACCTCGGCCGCTTCGCGCTGACGAAGCAAGACGCCGACAAGATGGTCTTTAAAGTCCCCACGCTGCGGAATGTGGAGAAGACGGCTCCTTATTACCATGACGGTTCGGTAAAGACGCTCGAAGAGGCCGTCGGCCAGATGGCTGAACATCAGCTCGGCAAACAGCTCAGCACCGACGATATCGCGTCGATTGTGACGTTCTTGAAGGTCCTGACCGGCGATCTCCCGGCCGAGTACATCAAGGAGCCGCCGCTGCCCAAGAGCACGGCGAAAACCCCGAAGCCGGACAAAGCGTAGAACGCAGCCGGCCCCGCCGGAACGCACCGTCTGCAAGATCGTCTGGGTCCCGGTCCTGCTATTCTGAAAGACTACCGAAACGAGGAGGAACGCACTGCCTATGAGAAAGTCCATCTTCACCACGGGCGCCGTTCTGCTGGCGCTAACGCTCACTGGAACACTTCTTGCACAGCGCGTCCAGCAGTTGAACAAGACGCGTCCGAGTCCGGACGAAGTCGTAACGGCTGCCGTCGGCGGCAAGAACGTGACGGTGGAATACAGCCGTCCTTCAAAGAAAGGCCGCGAGGTCTTCGGGGCCCTGGTTCCGTTCGAGAAGATCTGGCGCACGGGCGCCAACGAAATCACCGTTCTCACGGTGGACGGTGATTTCATGGTGGGCAAGGTACACGTGCCCAAAGGGACCTACGGCGTATACACCATCCCCGGCAAGACCGAGTGGACGCTCGTGCTCAGCAAGACCGCGAAGGGCTGGGGGACGACGTACAACGAAGCCCAGGACCTGGGCCGGACCCCGATGAAGGTTGGCAAGACGGCTTCTCCGGTCGAGCAATTGACCATCTCGCTCGAACCGGCGGGGGGCAACAAGGGTGTTCTCAAAATCGCCTGGGATACAACCGAAGCCACCGTCGAGTTGATGGCCCATTAACTGCCCCGTTTTCTGAGGTCCGGTCGCGTATTCGAGGAGCGCTAGCGCAAGGCTGGGACAGTGCATCTGTTGGCGGCGTTTGCACTGCGCATCCTCGAATACACGCGGCGCAACCTGATCCTACCGATTCCGGGCGCCGCCGGAACGTCGCTGCTTGAGAGAGCTAGGCTTCAGCATCGATAGCGCTGCGCTCAACCCGTCATCGCAGATTGGCTTCGAATCTCCGCATTCGAAGTTCTCTCAGCTTCCGCGCGCCAGCTGACAACCCCTGACGGGCGCCATTCAATCCATTGTGGTTCAATCACTTGCGGGAGGTCTCAAGCGAGGGGCGCTTCTGCCGATCTTAAGAGTGGATAGGGGCGGCCGCTTTGCGGCTGCTGGGAGGCGCCACACGATGCGTTCGACAACGCTGACTCTTGCCATCTTGGTTCTCTCGCACGGAGCCCTCCGCTTGAGTTCGCAAAGCCCTCCCGCTGCCGTCGTGGCGCCGGTTTTCGGCGTCCATCCGGGAAGAACAACCAAAGCGGAGGTGGACCTGCGCCTTGGCGAGCCGGCGCGGAAACTGGAAGCCGAGGCGGGAGTGCGTTCCCAGGCCTACGAGTATTTGCCGCCGCGCGAGGCGCCGGAGGCGGAGCGCGTGATCGCATCCTACTTCACGGATACCTGGCAGGTCGCGCGAATCGACGTTCGTCTCAAGTCGCCCATGCCGGCAGACGCGCTCCGCGAACAATTCGGCACACGCATCGTGGCGCGCGATATTCGAGGCGGGCGCGAAGAGCTGTTCTATCCCCGTCTGCAGGGCCTGCTCCTTGCGAACGCCAGGGAGGACGCAGCGGTCTCCGCCATCAGTTACATCAGCCCGCGGTGGCTCGCGGATTACTACATCGAGAGCTTCTATGAGCACAATCGCGCGCAGCGCCTCGACGAAGCCCGCTTCGCCGCCGAAAAGGCCGTCATCATCGCTCCCGATTATGCCGGCGGGTATGTTGCGCAGGGTATTTACTTCTGGAAAGCGAAGAACCCAACGGAAGCCAAGGTTCGCTTCTTAGCCGGGACGAACGCCACAACCGGTCCGTTCGCCAAGGCGCTGGCTCACATGTGGCTGGGCCGCTTCCACGCCGAGGAGGAGAAGAAGCTGGCCGAGGCGGAGGTCGAATACCGCAAAGCAATCGACGAAGCGCCGTCTTTGTGTGAGGCGCACCTGAAGTACGGGCAGTTTCTGGCGCACCAGAAAAGGCTGAATGACGCCACGCCGGAGTTGACGAAGGCGGTTCAGTTGGACCCCGCCAACATGGAGGCGCGCCGCAACTTGGTCGACGTCTTGCACGATCGGCGCCAATTCGCTGAAGAGTACACGCACCTGAAGGCGCTCTACGACTGGTTGGAAGGAGGGGGCGCTCCCGACACCCACCTGCGGGCCCTCATTCTGCGGCGCTACGCGGAGGCGCTGTGGCCAGGCCGCGGCCGGCCCGAGCGCGCACCATTCGGAAAGCCGCAGCAGGCTATCGAGATCTACGAACGGGCGGCGCAAGCCGATCCTGGCGACATCTGGGCGTTTTTCTCCATGGGGGAAATCTATCGTGAGCTGGGCGATCCGGGCCGGGCGGTAGAGTGCTTTCGCAGCGGTCTCCGGCGCGACCCGAAGTCGTTGGACCTGCAGCGCAGCCTCGGGATGGCGCTGCTGGAGAACAACCGTTTCGCCGAAGCGCGCCAGGTGGCCGAGGACAGCGTAGCGCTCGATCCCAAATCCGCAGCCGCGCAAATGGTTCAAGTGGCGCGCGCGTGGAGCGCCTTGCGCGACAAGAAGCGCGCTCTGCTTTGGCTCCACAAGGCCGTGGCCGGCGGTTACAGCGACCGCCAGTACTTGTCTGCCGATCCGCTCCTGGCCGAGCTTCACGGCAACGGCGACTTCAAGAAGATGCTGGAGCGCATGCAATAGGGGGATCATGCTGCGCCGCACGCTTCTTCCATGCATCGCCGCCCTCGCGGGACTGTTCGCGTCCGCGCAACAACCCCCGCCCGACCGGCAGCAGTTCGAGAGAGAAAAGGCGGAGCGGATGCGCTCCCAATCGCTCTTCGAAGGCGACGACGACACGGAAATCCCGACGGCGGAGGAATTCCGGGAGCGTCTCGCGGGCATGTGCGTGGACGCCGCCTCGGCCGTCCTGGGCTACCCCGGCCTCACGCGTGCGACGCCCTCCCTCGCGGCCGATCAGCCACACACCCCCGCCTTGGTGTACGGAAGCGATTTCTTCATGCTGTTTTATCAGACCGCGCCACCCTCCGGTCAGAAGGACAATTACTACGCGATGCTAACTCTGCGGCAGGATCCTCAGGATCCGCAAGGCCGCAACTACCAGCAACGCCTGGAAAGCGAGATCCTGGCCAGCCCCCGCAAGCTGCGGCCCGCCGACGTGGTGCGCATGGCGCTGCGAGCTGCGCACGGCAACTATCCGCTAGCCATGTTGACCGCGCACAATCTATTGAAGGAGATCACCCAGAAGGGACGCGACGAAATCTACCAGAATGGCGTTGCGCGGAGCCGCCTCCCCTCGGGAAGAGAGTGGCTGCCTGGCATCGGCATCGATCCGCGGTTCGGCCGCTTCGCCAGCAAGTTCGTCACCCTGCGGAATTCGGCCAGCACCGACAAGATGGGGCCGTGGTATCACTTCTTCGTGCCCCTGGCCGCCGAAGCCTGGGCGAGCCGTCACTCAGCGTTCTGGATGGAAGCCTTCGAGCACGGGGCGCGCCACACGGGCTTTTTCTCTAACGACGATCACGAGAAGCAGCGGGTCGACGAATGCGCGCTCAAAGCTACCTATTCGATCAACCAAGCCTTGGCGAATCGCGACGATCCGCCCGCACAGCCGCCTCAGCCGACCGCGAGTTTGCAGCCCCCAGCCGCCCTCCCCCGGAAGGGG
>Ga0209683_10001101_pt1 | contig 10465 bp, 13 predicted proteins | sample DOMMetBare2Fresh_FD_187474 | JGI IMG/M metagenome (GOLD analysis project Ga0209683, IMG submission 187474) | Wetland sediment microbial communities from St. Louis River estuary, USA, under dissolved organic matter induced mercury methylation -... | ecosystem: Environmental > Aquatic >... | reverse complement strand
AAGGAGCTCGCGGATGGATGAGCTGGCGCGCGCCCAGAGCGAGCTCGCCCGCGACCTCGCCCGCGCGCGCGCGGGCGAGGACCGCGAGCTGGCGGCGGCCATCCGCGAGCGAGGGGATGGGCTCGCGCACCTGCTGGCCGGGCTGCTGAAGCTCAGCCGCGTCCACTCCGCGGACAACCACGCCTTCGACGCGCCGGTCGCGGAGGCGGTCCGCGCGCTCGCCGAGCTGCACGAGCGGCTCGGCGTCGTCCACCTCGTCACGGTGGAAGACCAGGTCTACGTGAACGACGTCCGGACCCACGCCGAGGCCAAGGGAGGCAGGGACCTCGGCGCCGGCCTCCGCTGCCACAACGTGGGCGGCCTCTCGTTCCACGCGCCGCTCTCGGACGCGCAGATGCGCGCGCTGGTCCGGGCGCTCTCCGGGTCCGCGGCCACGGTGAGCGCCCGCCACGCGCTCGGGGAGGCGCTCGCGGCCGCGGGGCTCGGCTCGATCGAGCTTCAGCCGGTCTATCGTTTCCGCACCACCCGCCAGGACGACGAGGGGCGGAGCCTGCCCGACGACGTCGCGGCGCGCATGCTCGCGCTCGTGGTCGAGGCGTTCGACGGCATCGGCGCCGGCCGCGCCGCGAACGCGCTGCCGCTCCGGCGCGCCGTGATGCAGGCGCTCGACACCGGGGCGACCTCGCCCGAGTTCTGGGCGCCGTTCCGCGACGCGCCGCCCCACGCCGCGCACGCGCTGGAGGTCGCGTTCGTCTCGATCCTGGTCGCGCGGGGAGCGGGCTTCGGGGCCGCGTTCGTCCAGGACGTGGGCATCGCCGGCCTGCTCCACGACGCGGGTTACCTCGCGCCGGGCATCGGCGAGGACGCCGCCGGGCTGGAGCGCCACGCCCTCGAGGGCGCCCGCGTGATGCTGCGCCAGCGCGGCTTCCACGACGCGAAGGTGCGGCGTCTCCGGGCGATCCTGGAGCACCACCGCGACGCCGCCGGCCCGGCCGGCCCCCCGTCCGCGGCCGGGGCGATCCTGCGGCTCGCCGAGGACTACTCGAACGCCATCCGCCTCTACGGCGATCGCGTGACCCGCGCCGACGTGCTCGGGGCCATGCTCCGCGCCGGCGGCCGGTACTACCACCCCACGCTCGTCCAGGTGCTCGTCAACGCGCTCGGCCGCCATCCGCCGGGGACGCTGCTCGAGCTCGGCGACGGCCGCGTCGTGCGCGTGGCCGCGCCCCCTGCCTCGCCCTCCCGCTGGGAGATCCCGCTGGTCCAGGCGATCGATCCGGCCAGCCGGGCGCCCGTGGGTCCGCTCGTCGACCTCGCCGCGGGGCCGGTGGTGAAGCGGGTGCTGCCCGGCTGAGGCCGGGTGCGTCGCGCCTCGTTCGTCCCGGCTCGGGCCCGCCCGGGGGGAAACCCGGCTCCGCCCGACGCTGGTACAATGACCGCACTGCTCGAGCCCGAGCCCGTCGGTGCCCGCGGCAGCGGAACGCGGAGGTCGCTTGCCTGGCGTCACGCGAGTCCTCGTGCCGATCGACTTCTCGCCCTCGGCGCGCGCGGCGCTCGAGTACGCGACGTTCCTCGCGGGGAAGTTCGACGCCGAGCTGACGGTGCTGCACGTCTGGGAGCCGCCGGGCTACATCGGTCCGGACACCCTCGCCCTCCTTCCCGTCGCCGCAGGGCAGCCGGGCTGGGACCAGACGCGCGCGGAGGTCGCGCGCGACGTGGAGCGGTTCATGACCAAGGCGCCGGCGCGGCCGAAGCGGCTCAGCATCCGGATCGAGGCCGGGGAGCCGTCCGACGCGATCCTGGCGGCGGCGTCCGACGGCGGCGCCGACCTCATCGTGATGGGCACCCACGGGCGAACCGGGCTCGCGCGCCTGCTCATCGGGAGCGTGGCAGAGGCGGTGCTCCGCAGGTCGTCGTGCCCGGTGCTCACCCTCCGCGTCGCCTCGAAGGCGGCGCGGGAGGCGGTTCCGCTTTAAGTGGAGGGAGAGGAGGCCTCAAGACATGACGCTCGTCTCGGAGGCGATGGAGCGGCGAGTGGTCACGGTGCCGCTCGATTCGACGGTGGGTGAGGCGGCCGACGTGGCCCGCAGCGCCGGCGTGGAGCACCTCATCGTGCTCGACGGCGAGACGCTCGCGGGGGTCCTGTCCACCTCCGACCTCGGCCGGGCGGCGCCGGGCGGGCTCGTCCGGGAGTGCCGGACGCTGCCCGTCCTCACGGTCCGGCCCGACGCGAAGCTCGAGGACGCCGCGTCGACGATGGACGAGCGCGGCGTGGGCTGTGTCCCGGTGGTGGTGGGGGGGCTCGTGCTCGGACTGCTCGACGAGGCGGGCCTCGAGCGCGCGGGGCTCGCGGGCCACCGCGAGCGCGCGGGTGGCGCGCCGCCCCGCGAGCCGGCGGGGGACTGACCGATCGATGCGCCGCGCGAGGCCTGACGCACCTGCGCAACCGGTGCGCTCCCGCGACGGCCGGCGCAACTTTCCGCAGCACAAACGGTCGGGAATCCCGGGCTTACGCCCGGGCACGCGGCGTGAATGGCCCCGCGGCATGAGCCGCATCGAGGCGGACGCACGGGAGCTGCTCCTGCGCCGACGCCGCTCGCTCAGCCGCTCCCCGGCCGAGGTCGGGGATCCGGCTGCCCGCTGGGGGGACTGGGAGAGCACGCCGACGCCGCCGCCCGAGAACGTGCGGCGCGAGCTGGCGGACATCGACGCAGCCCTCGCGCGCATCCAGGAGGGGCGGTACGGCACGTGCGTGAACTGCGGCGGACCGATGGGGCTGCAGCGCCTCCGCGCGATCCCCGAGGCCCGTTACTGCCTGGCGTGCGTCGGTCACGTCGAGGACCGCGGGTAGGCGCCGCGTGACCGGCGCGCCCGTCCTCGCCTATCCGCTCGGCGACGCGCTCTACCTGAACGTGACGAGCGCGTGCACGCTCGCCTGCACGTTCTGCCCGAAGATCCGCGATCGCGACTTCACGGTCGGTGGCTACGACCTGCGCCTCGCCGTCGAGCCGGACGGGGACGCGGTCTGGGCCGCCGCGCTCGCCGCGGGGGTCGGGGGGCGGTCCGAGGTGGTCTTCACCGGCTTCGGCGAGCCGACGCGGCGCCTGGCGGTGCTGCTCGACGTCGCGCGCCGGCTGCGGGGAGCGGGTGTCGCACGCGTCCGGGTGGACACGGACGGGCTCGCGTCGCTGCGCGAGGGCGTGGACGTCCCGCCCCTGCTCGCGGCGGCGGGCGTCGGCGCCGTCTCGGTCTCGCTCAACGCGCCGGACGCCCCGACGTACGCGCGCCTGTGCCCGAGCCGGTACGGCCCGGACGCTTTCCCCGCCGTGAAGGCGTTCATCGCCTCGGCGGTGCGCGCGCTCCCCGAGGTCGCGGCCAGCGCCGTCGCCGTGCCGGGCCTCTCCGAGGCAGCCTGCCGGGCGGTGGCGGAGGGGCTTGGGGCGCGGTTCCGCTGGCGGCCGTACGACCGGCTCGGGCGGCTCGACGCTCCTCCGGCCTAGCCCGACGTCTCGCATGCCCGGAGCCCGGCCGCGCGGACGCGCGCGCCGGCTGGACCTCCATCCGGGAATCATGCATAACCTGCGGGCTCCCGCAGGGTTTGCGCACGAGGATCAGGAATGGCCATCAACACCGGCTCGGGCCGATCGGGCAAGGAGCGGATCCTCGTCGTCGACGACGAGCAGAACGCCCGCGTCGCCCTGCGGACCATCCTGGGGGAGGAGGGGTTCGAGATCGCGGAGGCGGCCGACGGGGAAGAGGCGCTGGCGCTCCTGCCCGGGTTCGCGCCCGCGGCGGTGCTCGCCGACGTCCGCATGCCCCGGATGGACGGCATCACGCTCCTCAAGCGCGCGCGCGAGGCCGGCTCCGATGCGGTCTTCGTGATGATGACCGCGTTCGCGAGCGTGGAGGCGGCGGTCGAGGCGATGCGGGCCGGGGCCGAGAACTACCTCGTGAAGCCGCTCGACGTGAACGCGGTGCTGGTGGTCATCGAGAAGGCGCTCGAGAAGCTGCGCCTCCAGCGCGATACCGCGAACCTCCGCGAGCGGGTGCGCGAGCGCTATCGCTTCCACAACATCGTGGGCGACGCCCCCGAGCTGCAGGCGGTCTACGAGGTGGTCAAGCGAGCCGCGCCCACGCGGGCGACCGTGCTCATCCTCGGCGAGTCGGGGACCGGCAAGGAGCTCATCGCCCAGGCGCTCCACGAGGAGTCGCCGCGCTCCGACAAGCCGTTCATCAAGGTGAACTGCGCGGCGCTGTCCGAGACGCTCCTCGAGTCCGAGCTGTTCGGGCACGAGAGGGGTTCCTTCACCGGTGCCATCGGGCGCAAGGAGGGGCGCTTCGAGCTGGCCGACGGCGGGACGCTCTTCCTCGACGAGATCGGCGACATCTCGCCGGCGCTGCAGATCAAGCTGCTCCGCGTGCTCCAGCAGAAGGAGTTCGAGCGGGTGGGCGGGACGCAGACCATCAAGGTGGACGTCCGGCTCGTCGCCGCGACCAACCGCGACCTCGCCGCCGAGGTGAAGGCGGGACAGTTCCGCGAGGACCTCTACTACCGGCTCAACGTGGTGGCGGTCACGCTGCCCCCGCTCCGGCAGCGCAAGGGCGACATCCCCGCGCTCGTCTCGCACTTCATCGACAAGTACTCGAAGGCCTACGGGAAGGAGATCCGCGGCCTCGCGCCGGGGACGCTCAACGCGCTCCTCTCCCACGACTGGCCGGGCAACGTGCGCGAGCTCGAGAACGTGGTCGAGCGCGCGGTGGTGCTCTGCAAGGCCGCCGAGCTGACCGCCGACGACCTCCCGCCGACGCTGCGCGGCCCGCGCCCGCGCGAGCGGTCCCCCGGCGCGCTCATCCCCGGCGCCACGCTCTACGAGATCGAGCGCGAGGCGATCCTGCGCACGCTCGAGATGGTGGGCGGCTCCACCTCGCGCGCGGCGGAGATCCTCGGCATCAGCGTGCGGAAGATCCAGTACCGCCTGAAGGAGTACGCCACCGGCGCACGCCAGGGCGAGGACGACGCCCGCTCCGACGAGAAGGCGGGCGGAGCGGAGTAGCGGCGGGGCCGCTCACCTCGCCTGGGGCAGGCGCACCACGAACCGCGCGCCGCCGTAGGGCGACTGCTCCACGGCGAGCGTGCCCCCGTGCTGGATCACGATCGCGTGCACGATCGAGAGGCCCAGTCCCGAGCCCTTCGCCTTGGTGGTGAAGAACGGCTCGAAGATCCGGTCGCGCGACTCGGGCGGCACGCCGCCGCCGTCGTCGTCGACCATGATCGCGACGAAGGGTGGCTCGTCGGGCCGCTCCGGCTCGGGCGGCTCGAGCCGGACCGAGACGCGCACGCGCCCGCCGTTCCGCACCGCCTCGAGCGCGTTCAGGCCGAGGTTCACCACCACCTGGCGGAGGCGCTCCTCGTCGCCCGCGACCGGCGGCACCGGCTCGAGATCGCGCTCCAGCGAGACGCTGCGGCGCTCGGCCTCGACCGAGAGCAGGTCCGCGACGCGGGTGAGGAGCGGCGCGAGCGCCACCGGGTGCGCCACGAACTCGCGCGGCCGGGCGAACTGGAGGAAGTCCTCGAGGATGTGGTCGAGGCGGCGGATCTCGTCCTTCACCAGCGTGAGCGGCTCGAGCAGGCCCGGCTGCACGCCCCCTGGGAGCCTGCCGATGCGGCGCTCGAGCACGCTGAGCTGGAGCGAGGCGGCGTTCAGGGGGTTGCGGATCTCGTGGGAGACGCCGGCGGTCATGGTGCCTACGGCGGCGAGCTTCTCCGCCTGTTGCGCCCGGCGCGCGAGCTCGCGCTTCTCGCCGTGGAGGCGCACCTGGCGCATCGCCTGCTCCACGGTGACGAGCAGCTCCTGGGTGGCGCAGGGCTTCACGAGGTAGGCGCACGCGCCGGCGCGCACCGCCGCGACGGCCGACTCGAGCGTGGCGAAGCCGGTGAGGAGGACCACCTCGCCGTCCGGGGCGAGCCCCTTGAGCCGCGGGGCGAGCGCGGTGCCGTCGCCGTCGGGAAGGCGCAGGTCCACGAGCGCCACGTCGAAGCCGTCGCGGGCGAGGGTGAGGGCGGCGGCGCAGCTCCCGGCGCCGCGGACGAGGTATCCCGCGCCCTCGAGGATCTCGCAGAGGTTGTCGACGAGGCTCGCGTTGTCGTCGACGACGAGGAGGCGGGCCTTGCGGGACGCGTCCTTCATCAGGCCAGGACCGCGGCGCGGGCCGCGTGGAGGCGCTCGACCGCCGCGAGCAGCTCGGCGGTGTCGAAGGGCTTCGTGAAGTAGGCCTGGTGCGGCACCGCCGGGATCTCGCCCAGCCCGGTGACGACGATGATCGGCAGGCCCGGGTACTTCGCCGCGAGCCGCCTCAGCGCCTCGCCGTCGGATCCGCCCGGGACGCGCAGGTCGACGAGCGCGCAGAACGGCTGGACCGGCCCGAGCCGCTCGGTCTCGAGCACCGACGAGGCGGTCACCGCGGCGAAGCCGCGGCTGCGGAGCACGTCGCACACGTTGTCGGCGAGCCGGTCGTCGTCCTCCACGATCACCACGAGCCCGTCGCGGCGGGCCGCGCCGAGGAGCTCGAGCAGCCGCTCCACGGGCACCGGCTTGGGCAGCACGGCGAGGAGCCCCTCGCGGCGGGCCGCTTCGATGGCTTCGTCGCCGACGTGGGCGGTGACGACCAGCGCCGCGGCGCCCGGGTCGATGCGCCGGATCTCGTGCACCACCTCGGCGCCGCCCATGGCCGGCATGCGCATGTCGGTGAGGAGCGCGTCGAAGCGCGCGCCGCGCGCGAGCGCGACCGCCTCGGGGCCGCTCGCCGCCACCGCGACGTCGTCGCCGCGGTCGCGCAGGATCTCGGCGAGGTTCTCGGCGAACTCCACGTTGTCGTCGACGATGAGGTAACGGCGCATGGCTGCTCCTTCGCTCAGGCGGGGAGGCGGACCGTGAAGCGCGCCCCTCCGCCGCTCCGGTCGGAGTACTCGACGCCGCCGCCGTGCCGCTCCGCGATGCGCTTCACCAGGGCGAGCCCGAGCCCGACCCCCTTGTCCTTCGTGGTGATGAGGGGCTCGAAGAGTCGCCGGCGCGTGGCGGCGTCGACCCCCGGCCCGGTGTCCTCGACGTCGAGCGCGACCTCGCCGTCGCTCACCCGGCCCCGCACCGTGACGGTCCCCTGCGGCGAGGCGGCGTACACCGCGTTCTCGATCAGGTTCACGAAGATCTGGCGGAGCTGGACCGGATCGCCGTCCACCTGCGGGAGCGCCTCCAGCCCGTCGACCAGGAGCTCCACGTCGGCGGGTCGCTTCACCGCCGCCGCCGCGCCCTTCACCACCGCGACGAGCTCGACCCGCTCGCGGGCGAGCGGCTTGTTCCGGATCATGTCGAGGAGGTTGGTGATGATCCCGTTGGCCACGCCGAGCTGCTCGCCGATCCGGTCGAGGTGCTTGCGCGCGCGCTCGTCCTCGCCCATCCGGCCGCGGAGGATGTACAGCGAGGTCTCGATGACGCCGAGCGGGTTGCGCAGGTCGTGGCCGATCGAGCCGACCAGCTGTCCGAAGGTGGAGAGCCGCTCCACCCGGGCCTGCTGGGCGAGCAGGTCGTCGCGGTAGGTGTGCAGCATCACCGCGAGCTCGAGATCGAGGATCTTCCCGAGCGCGGTGCGGACGCGGTGGAGCTCGTCCTCGTCGCGGTGGAACGCCTCCCAGGCGACGCGGGCGAGCTCGGTCCGGTGCACGTTCATCGCGCCGAACATGTAGTGCTGGGGGAGGCCGATGCGGACGTGCACCCGGCCGATCCGGAGGCGCCGGTCCCAGTACGCCTCGTCCCAGGGGCCGGAGAGCAGGCTGTCGAGCCACGACACCATCGTGACCTTGAGGTGGCCGACCTGGCTCTCGCCGCCGGCCAGCACGCGGCTGGCCTCCTCGTGCGCGAGGATCCGGCCGTAGAAGGTCTCGGAGAGCTCCTCGAAGCGGGGCGCCGCGTGACGGTGGAGGGCCCGGAGCGCCCGCTCGTCCTCCTCGTCGAAGCGGACGTAGCGCTTCAGCTCGTCGAAGACCGTCTCGGACATGGGCCACGAGGGTCTAGCGGCCGGCGCCCGCCGGGTCAACGGGGGCGGGAGCGGGGGCACGCCCTCTCCTCAGGCGCGCTCGGACCCCTCCTGCGCCCGCACCGCCTCGGCGACGAGGTCGAGGTCCTGCACGACGTCGGCGGCGAAGCGGACGAAGTCGGCCTCGGTCACGATGCCGACGAGCGTTCCCTCCTCGTCGCAGACCGGCAGGCAGCCGAACTTCCGATCGAGCAGGGTGTGCGCCGCCTGGGCGAGGCCGGTGGTGGGACTGACGGTGACGACCTCGCGGGTCATCACCTCGGACACCGGCTGGTCGCGCGCGGCGGGCCGGCCCGATTCGCCCGAGCGCAGCACGTCCCGGTGCGTGAGGAGGCCGACGAGCTTCCCCTCGCGTACGACGGGCAGGTGGCGGATCCCGCCCAGGCGGAGCAGGGACTCCGCGAGCGCCACGTCGTCGGCCTCGCGCACCGTCACGAGGTCCTTGGTCATGAAGTCGGCGACGGAGATCACGGGGTCCTCCCGGCCCGCCGGCGCGGGCGCTCGCCGGGCGATCATAGCCGACGCGCGAGGTGCCCGCGGACGAAGGCGCGGGGGAGGGCGGAGCCCTGGCGGAGGGGCTCAGTGCACGACGAGCACCGGCTTCGAGCTGATGTGCACGAGCCGGTCGGACGTGCTGCCGAGGAAGACGCGCGCCACGGCGCCGTGGCCCCGGCTCCCCACCACGACGAGCCCGACGTCGCTCGCGGCGCCCTCCTCGGCGATCGCCTCGGCGGGCGAGCCGTAGAGGACGGAGGTGCTGATCTCGATGCCGGGCTCGGCGAGGTCGGCGATCGCCTTCTCGAGCAGCCGGTCCGCGTAGGCCCGGTGCTCCTTCTCGACCTCCGCGATGGTGAGTCCGTACACGTCCGGCGGCAGCACGAGCTTGGGGACCACGTGGACGAGCGTGAGCTTCGCCCCGAACCGGAGCGCGACGTCCGCCGCCATCCGGGCCGCCTTGAGCGACGGCTCCGAGCCGTCGATCGCCACGAGGATGCGCTTCATGTTCCCCCCCGATCGCCCTTGCATGTCGCGACGATCGTCCAGGCGGGGCCGGGCGGGGCAGGGGGGAAGGTGGGCCGCGGCGCGCTGTCGCGGCGCGAGCGGCTCGCTCGTCCGGCGCCCTCGAAACGCGAGCGGCGCGCCGGCCGTCCATCGGACGGGCGACGCGCCGCCTGGGACCTCGCTGCGCCGCTCCTGCGGCGCGGCAGGCTATGCGCGCTTCTGGGCGTCGCCGGGGCCCTGCCCGTCGCCCGCCGCCGGCTTCTCGTCGTCCTCGCCGGAGAAGGACTTCTTGAAGCTCCGGATGCCCTGCCCGAGGCCCGCCCCGAGCTGCGGCAGCTTGTTCGCGCCGAACAGGATCACGACGATGAGGAGGATGATGACGAGCTCGCCCATGCCGAGCTTGGGGATCATGACCGGTCCTTTCGAGACGTCTGCGGCACCTGTCTAACAGGCTCAGGCCGCGTTGTCTTCCATGGCGATCGCGGCGAGGCGCCGGTGGTCGACGACGCGGACGCCGCGCGATGCGTCCACGACGCCGTCCTTCTCGAGCTTGGTGAGGCAGCGGGAGAGCGTCTCGGGCCGCATCCCGAGGAGGCGCGCCACCACCTGCTTTCGCACGGCGTTGGGGCGATCGGCGAGGAACCGGGCGTGGGCGAGGGCGAAGCGCGCCACGCGGGAGAGGCAGTCCCCCTGGCGCCAGTTGACCTCGTCGCGCTGCTGCCGCGACTCCGTGAGCAGGAGCTCGAGGACGACGCGGGCGGCGCTCTTCTCGGGGCCGACCCACTGCGAGAGCGCGTCGCCGCCGATGCCGCAGATCTTCACGCGCGACAGGGCGCGGACCTCGAACGGCGAAGCCTCGCCCTGGAGCGCCTCGGTGCAGAGGAGCGACGATGGGCCGCGCAGCGACAGCAGCAGCTCGGACCCGCGCGGGCTGACGGCGGAGAGGGCGACGAACCCCTCCTTGACGAAGTAGACCGTGCGCGGCCGCTCGCCCTGCGCGCAGATGGTGGCGCCCGACTCGCGCGTCGTCGGGGTGAGGCGGCAACGCCCCTGCGAGGCCAGCCCGAGGGAGCAGGCGTTGCAATCGGTGACCGGTGCGTTCGCGAGCAAGACCCCACCTCCCCTTGTCGGTTCAGGACGGCTCTTGATCTGTTCCGGCTTGCAGGAGCTAGGCCCGCGAAGAGACGGTGTTTTCGGCTTGACCGGCCGCACGGGTTGCGCTTTGCCCCCGATCAATCCGCCGAGCTGCGCACTTCTTGCGGGTGCGGCCGTCTCGCGCGCCGGCCCTCGCGGGCGCTTGGCGACGTCCGGCGGTGCCCTTGAACAGGTGAGTCCGTGGCTCGCCGACGCCGCCGCTTTCGCGCCTCGGGTT
>Ga0209683_10001100_pt1 | contig 10465 bp, 8 predicted proteins | sample DOMMetBare2Fresh_FD_187474 | JGI IMG/M metagenome (GOLD analysis project Ga0209683, IMG submission 187474) | Wetland sediment microbial communities from St. Louis River estuary, USA, under dissolved organic matter induced mercury methylation -... | ecosystem: Environmental > Aquatic > Freshwater... | reverse complement strand
GTCGAGGCCTGCGCGCATGAGTGCGGCGGCGGCGGACAGGCGGCCGGGGCCGGCCGAGTTCGCGACCAGCCGGCCGCGAATGAATTCCGTCAGTTCGCCACCCGCCAGCGGCGGAGTCTGCTTGAGCGCTGTGGCCAGGCCGGTCACCGCTCGAGGCTGCAGCGGCACCACGCCGGAATGATTGTTGATGGTCACCACGACGGGATCGCTCGATATGACACCGTCGAGCGACTGCGGCTCGCGTCCGGTCTCCGGCAGGTTCAGGTGCGGGATGAAGGAATCGCCGCCGAACGCGTTGCCGGTGAAAAGGAAGTTCATGTTTTGCAGGTGGCCGTCGAAACTCGGCGTCATGTAGACGCCGTTGAGGATGCTGAAGCGATCCCGGAACGGCAGCAGAGGCTTGGTCAAGGATGTGGCGAGCGTGTTCGTGCCGTTGCGCCCGCTCAAGGGCGACGGATCCTGCCCGAGATAATTCTGAATCTTGCCGGCCTTGGTCATCGACAGCGGGCGGGCGTCGAACATGTAGGAGGAATCGGCTCCGCCGTTGAGCACGATCATCAGGAAGAAGTGCGGCTCGTCCGGTGCTTGGGCCGCGGCTTGGAGCAATCCGGCGCCGGGCAGAACCAGCGTGCCGGCACCGGCGAGGCTGATCTTCAAAATGTCGCGGCGGGTCGGAGCCATCGTGTCGTCACCGGTGCAGCAGGAAATAAGGGTTCATGGTTATTGCAAGCGTCATGGCTTCGATAGTCTCAGCCGCAGACCGATTCGCATAGCTGGTCAGGAAGAACTCCCGCCACGCTGCATATTCGGTTTGCGGGGCGTTGTACCCCATCACGCTGAACCAGAACTCCTGCAAGACGGGATCTGCTTTAGCCCCCGCGACGGGCCAGCGGCAGAGCGTCCGTAACGTCGCGAGGAAGCGTTCATGGAAAGTCAGGCGCGGCTGTCCACAGGAGCCCGCCACACTCCTGGCAAACCCCGACAGGGCGACGCGCCAGATCACCATGCTCACGGAATTGGGTGCCCCGTTCTGAAACGTATGCTCGTCGCCAAACCGATTCCAGGTCCCAAGCAGCTCGTCGAGGTCGTCGGCGGGCACGAACTGATGAAGATTGAGCAATGTGCCGGGTGGGGCAAGGCGCGTCGATAATTCGCGGGAGATGGCGGCCCAGCCTTTGAACTGAGCGTTCTGCGCCTCGGTTCGGATTGTTAGGGCGGTCGAAAGGGCCAACACAACGGCGCAAACCACGCCGGCAGCTCGAATAGATCCCTCTTTAACCCTCACCTGCGGCTCCTCGGCAAGGTTGGCAGCATGTGGTGCAGCATCAAGGACTGTCAACCGGCATGGGAGATGCTTGTTCCGCCAGGAGACAAGACCGAAGACGGCATCATGCCACCGTCGTGATGCGCCGGTTTGCATGCGACAATAGGCTCCTATGCTGATTGCAGACTGGTCACCTTCATAGCAGTAGGGTTCGCGCCTGAGAGGATTACGGATGCAGGAGTCGCAAAGCCCTGGCGCACAAGGCCAAAGCCCTGGCGCGCAAGGCCATAGTGACGATGATGAGGCTCGACCGGCTGCCCGGCGCGGCTCACCTTGGGCCAATGTCACGTTGCTCGTTGTCTCCTTGCTGTCGTCCTTGGTCATCATTGAGGTTGGCTACCGCGCGGCTGCCGGGCTCCCGGTTTTCGAAGTCACCAATTGGCGGACCGATCAGGTGTCCATGAACCGGCTCGGAGACCGGGCAATCCTCGATCCCGTCCTGGGCTGGACGGTCAAGCCCTGGAGCAACATTGACAGCTTCGAAACCATCGATCACGGCATCCGCCGGAATTTCAACGAGACCGGAGTGCGGACGGGGGCGGTGCTTGCCGTCGGCGATTCATTCACGGAAGGCTGGGAGGTCGGCAACCGCGAGAGCTGGCCGGCGGTGCTCGAAGAGATGACGGGCGTTGCGGTCGTGAATGGTGGCATTGGCGGCTTCGGAGCCGACCAGATCGTGTTGCGCGCGGAGCAGCTGTTGCCGATCGCGAAGCCCAAGGTCCTGATCGTCGGGCTCCTGGAGGCTGACATTCACCGGGCCGGCCACTCCATCTTCGGTGCGCCGAAGCCGCACTTTACACTCGAGAACAGCGACCTGCGATTCCATCCGCCGGAGCCGCTCGAGCCGCATCGGCAGGACGGAGTGTTGTCGTCGCTCGCCTTTGGGCTACGCGATGGGCTCGGCTATTCGGCACTCGCGGACTATCTGCTGGCCCGTTTTAATCCGAACTATTGGTACAGCACCGATCAGCAAGTCCACTACCGCCGGGTCAATGTGGACGAGGCCGAGGTCACATGTGCTCTGCTTCGGCGACTGAAGACGCAGGCCGACAAAGATGACATCCGCACCGTGCTGTTCATGCAGTACTACGCGCCACTCGTCCTTGGTTCGGACCGGCCGAGCCGCAATGCGCAATACGTGCTCGCATGCGCGCAGCAGGCGGGGCTACGCGTGGTCGATCAGTTCGCTCTGCTTCGCCGCATCGCGGTCGCGGATCCCAATGCCATGAAGGAGTACTACATGCACAGCGGCGACACCTATGGCCACATGTCGCCCAAGGGCAATCGTCATGCGGCTCACCTTCTGTCGTTGGCGCTGGCCGACTGGCTAAAGACGCTGCCGACGGCCGCTACCGCATCGGAGTGACGGCGGGGTTTGCTGTCACATCGCGCGCCGGTCCTTGCCCGACGTACCAGGCGCCGCGCGCCAGCGCCATGAGCATCAATAGCCCGCCATAGAGCCACATCGACACGATGGTGCGCGCGGCCAACTCCGCGGTCCAGGCCGGCGACAGCTCCGGCATCAGCACCGGCAGCGACGTGAGCGTCAGGGCGCTCCACATCAGCGCGCGCGAGACCGCATCCTCGGGCAATCCCAAAAGGCCGCCCAGATAGAGCGACCACGGCAGCAGCAGCAACAGGTAATAGTGCGTCCACGAGAGCGGGCTCGATACCAGCGCCACGTTGAGGATGAGGGCGAACTCGGTGAGATCGCGCGCGCTCAGAGCGCCGGTCACGCGCGGGAGCGGCTCGCGCCGGTCGGTGCGCCAGATCAGCCAGAGTGTCCCGCTGTAGATCGCGACGATCAGGATCGCTCGCGCCGCCCCATACGGCGGCGGCAACGGCATGGGCGTCCAGTCTTGCAGGAGCGAGGCGCCAGTCGCGAGCCGTAACAGGAATCCGTCGATCGATTGCACATTGAAGGCTGGTATCACGCCGAGCATGAACGGCTCAACGCAGCAGCGATACCAGGCGATGTGGGTCGCTAGGCCGAAGTGCCAGAGTGACAGCCCGATGACAGATGCGGCCATCGTCACGCCGCCGGCAACGACGCGCCAGCGGCGGCGAAGGAGGAAATAGACGCCGAAGAGGAGGAGCGGCAGCTTGAATATGGCGCAGAAACCGAACACAAGGCCGGCGCTGTAGTCCCATCCGGCGCGCCACAGCAGGAGCGCCAGCGTGAGAAGCATCAGCAGGAAGTGCGTGGTGTTGCCTTCACGCAGGCTGTTCACCATCGGGCCGTTGACCAGAAAGATGAACAGCAGCAGTGCGCCGCCGCTCGCCCCCAAGCGCCCCATGCGTGCGAGCAGCGCAAAGGACGTGAGCGCGGCGGTCAAGCCCAGTGCCAGGAAGATCCATCCCGCGTGATAATCGTCGAGCCGCGCCAGCGGGGCGAACAACCAGGACAGGATCGGCAGGTTGACGAAGGTGACCTCACCCTCTTGCAGTGACCAGAGCGAGCCGGCTTCGGCGGTCAGGACGGCTTCCCCGGCCGCATAATAGGCCTTGAAGAAGTCGCTAAAGAGCGTGGCCGGCTCGGAGATCTGCCAGAGCAGCAAGTGGAAAGCCGCCCCGGTCAGTGCCAACGCCAGACAGACGAGAGCAGAATTGCCGATCGGACGGTGCGCTTGCGCCGCCGGGGTCATCGGCTAGTCCTCGGCCCGCGATCTGAAGAAACGAAATCGGATCATGGCTTCGTGCCTGGCATTCATCCTGCCCGAAACATCCTGCCCGAAACCGGCCGCCTCGTCCCGGGATCATGGGCCGGTGCTCAAAGCTGCCAGGCCACCAGAAAGGCGATCACCATGGCGGCGCCCAAGGCCAGGCTGACGTTGTCGCGCAGCGCGAACCACAGCGGATCGTCATCGACTTCGTCGCGACCGACCAGGAGCCAGATTCGCCCAAGCCACAAAAACAGGATCGCCGGCAGGCACCACAACACGACCGGGCTGCGGTAGAACATTGCGCCGAAGGCCTCGTGAATGAGGTAGAGGACCATGATGAGAACGGCGCCCGCAGCCGTCGCCAAACCCAACCCGAACAGGAGCGGTGCGTCCTTCGCGACATAGCCGCGGCCGTTGACCCGATCACGGCCGAGCGCGCCATTGCGGCCGAGCTCGGTTTGGCGCTTGGCAAGCGACAATGAGGTGAAGAGGAACATGGAAAAGACCAGGAGCCAAGGCGACGGCGTGACGTCGGCAAGCTGAATCCCATAGACCAACCTCAGCGTGAACAGGACGGCCAGCACGAACACATCGAAAATCGGTACGCGCTTCAAGCGCAGCGAATAGGCCAGCGTCAGCGCGGCGTAGAACAGCAGCGTCCAGATCGCGCCGCTGTCGATGACGATGGCGATCGCGAGACTCAGCACGACCCCCACCGGGACAACCAGGCGGGCCAGCGAAATGGGCAAATCGCCGCGCGCCAGCGGCCGGTCGCGTTTCGACCAATGCAGGCGGTCGTGCTTGATATCCCAGAGATCGTTGGCGATGTAGGTCGATGACGCCAGCACGCCAAGGGCCAGGAATCCGAGCGTGCAGGATGTCCACGCGGCTGAATCGCCGCTCTTGCCGGCGAGCATGAGCGGCACGAAGATCAAGAGGTTCTTTGCCCACTGATGGAGTCGCAGGGACTCGATCAGCGCCAGGAATACCCCCCGCCCGACACCAATATTTTCCTCTAGGCGGCTAATGGGACTCTCCCGCACTGGAAACGCGTCTCGTTCACCGCTCTGTCATCCGCCATGCCAGCGACGTACCGACGCGCCTGGGATTGCTCCGCGTCAGCCAGCACATCAATGGTTTCCTGAAGCTATCCTGTGCCTACAAGAGTGAAGGTAGCGGCAATGGGCCGGATCGGCAACCACAGAAAGTAGTCGCTCGATGGCCTCGCCTTGGTTCACACAACTGTCAGAAAAACTCAGCCAAAGAAAGGTTCAAGCCGACGTCATCTGTGTTCCGGAGCATGTCACCGCCGTGTCTCATGAACGCGCGTTCAGCGTTCGGAGCGGAGGAGCGCAGCCTACCCTACGGGCGGATCGGGACGAAGCTGAAGTTTTACCACTTTAGGGCGTGTCCCCTTGCCGCCTCCTTCCAGGTGGAACGGCATCGCCCTGCGCAGGCCGCGCGCTTTCCAGCCGGCATTGGGAATCGTCGATGCGGCCGTCGATGCCCTTGGCGAAGAAGCCATTTCGGTTGGCAGCGCAATTGGATGAATTTTCCATCCACCAGCACGTGGGGCGAATCAGAGTTGCTTTCAGTTGCCATCGGCATGTCCTTGCCCAGGCCGAATGTGTCGTGCTGGTCAACCCAGGGCAGCCACGCTGCACAGCGTCGCTCGTGTGCGCAATGACGTTACGGGGGCGGCGCTGTGCCCGCTGCAGCAGCGTTGCTGATACCCTTTCCGGCAGGCTACGGTGGTGGCTCGCAAAATGGACAAATGCCGGAGGAAGCTTGCCATGACCGAGACATTGCAGACAGCAGAAGCCCAGGGCGGCAATGGACCGCGTGCCTCAGCCAATATCCGTCACCTGAGCCGCATGGAGCTGCCCGGCGGCGGCCAAGTCGTGGTGCAGGGTCGCTATGCCTTCGTGGGGCACCAGCACCGGCCGGACGGGACGACGATCCTCGACGTTTCCGATCCGCGTCAGCCGAGGATTGTCAGCAAGCTGATGACGCAGCATCCGATGTCGCATTCCCACAAGGTGCGGGTGGTTGGCGACATCATGCTGGTCAATTCCGAGATCGAGCCGGGCGCCGGCTCCTTGCGGGATTATCCGGTGGGCGGTTTCCACATCTACGATGTGAAGGACAAGAGCAATCCCAAGCTCATCACCTTCGTGAAGACCCACGGCAAGGGCGTGCATCGTTTCGACGTCGACGAAAACTACGCTTACATGTCGACCGAGATGGACGGCTTCGTCGGCAATATCCTGGTGATCTATGACATCCGCAATCCGTCGAAGCCTGTGGAAGTCGGGCGCTGGTGGATGGAGAACCAGAACGCGGCTGCCGGAGACGCGCGGCACCCCAAGGGCACGGAGCATCGCCTGCACCACGCCATGCGCTGCGGCAACGAGATGTATGCGGGCTGCTGGATGTCGGGCGTCGCCATCATCGACGTCAGCGATGTGACCAAGCCGCGCACACTCTCGCGTTATGAATACGATCCGCCCTGCCCCGAGCCGACCCACACGTTCCTGAAGGTGCCGTTCCCGATCAAAGGGCGCAGCATCGCGGTGTCGACCGAGGAGGAGCGCGGACACCGCGGACCCGATGCCGGCAAGCCGCACGCGCCGCTGCGCACCTGGGACGTCACCGATCCGACAAAGCCGAAGCTCTTGTGCACTTATCACGTGCCGCACTCGGCTTCGCCTTACGACGGCAACAAGGTGCGCTTCGGCACCCATCAGTTGCGCGAAAAGGTGGACAAGGATTGCCTGCTCTACGTCACCTGGTTTGGTGCAGGCCTGCGCATCATGGACATCAATGATCCCGCCAACCCGAAGGAGCGCGGCTATTTCATTCCAAAGCCGGGCGATGGCGTCGCGGCGCCGCTCACCAATGACGTTTACAAAGATGAACGCGGGCTGCTGTTCGTGACCGACAAGGAACGCGGCATGGACGTGATCGAGTTCATCGGATGAGCCGCGGTCCTGTTTGACCCTTGATGGGCGCGATCCTATAAGCGTTCATTCGTGACCAGAGAGGGCACCATGAAGGCCGCAAGGCCATTGGCCGTGGCCATGCTCGCAGTCGTTCTGGCGGCCGGGTCGCTGCAACCCGCGCGGGCGCAGGACTTCTACCGCGGCAAGACGGTGACGATCGTCGTCGGCTATTCGGCCGGCGGCGGTTACGACCAGTATGCGCGCCTCGTCGCCCGCCATCTCGGACGGCACATTCCGGGTCAGCCGACCGTCATCGTGCAGAACATGCCCGGCGCCGCCAGCATGACGTCGGTGCGCCATCTTGACGCCAATGCGGCGAAGGACGGCACCGTGATTACGACGTTCGATCCGGGGCAGGTGCTCGAGACCATTGCGGCGCCCGAGGTCCACAAGGTCAAGTTCTCCGAGTTCCGCTGGATCGGCGCGCTGCTGCGCGATATCCGCGTCTGCTACGCCTCGACCGTGAGCGGCATCAAGACCTGGGACGAGATGATGGCGCGCAAGGAGTTTCTGATCGGCAATACGGCGCGCGGCTCGAATGCCTATGTGAACGGCGCGATCCTGCGCAAAGTGTTCCGCGCGCCCGTGCGGCAGATCTCCGGCTATCCCGGCAGCAACGAGCAGCGGCTCGCGCTCGAGCGCGGCGAGCTTGAGGGCAATTGCGGCTCGTGGACCGCGATCCCGCAGGACTGGATCGTCAACCACAAGATCAATGCGCTGCTGCGCTTCTCGCCGAAGCGTCCGGCCGACATGCCGGCGAGCGTTCCCTTCGTCAATGATCTGGCGACCACGCAGGAGCAGAAGGATCTGCTCGATATTCTCAACGGCTCGGGCGAGCTCGGCCGGCCATTCATTGTGTCCAAGCAGGTCCCGCCCGAGCGCGTCACGGCGCTGCGCGCAGCGTTGGAAGCCATGCTGAAGGACGATGCCTTTCTGGCCGAGGCGCAGAAGCAGAACCTGCTGCTCGACCCGGTGTCGGGAGAGGAAGCCGAAAAGATCATAGCGACCATCTACGCCGCGCCGGCGGAGCTGAACCGCAAAGTCAAAGACGTTCTGGAATAAGTGGAATAGGGCTGGGAGTGCCGACATGGGCGACTTTATGGGTGATTTTCGAACTTTCCTGACCGCCAAGAGGCGTCCCGCTCAGCCGATGCAGCCGGTCGTCGATCCGGCCGACTGGTCGCCGTCGAGTCTCAGGGACGTGGCGAGCTGGAGCTATCGGCTCACCGGGCGCGATGCCGACGAGCTGTCCGATGCGGTCGCGGCGGTGCGGCGCGCGGGCGTGGCGGCCGTCGACGTGAGCCGCGAGCGCTTCCCACTCAAGGCGCTGGGCGAGGTGCTCACCGACGTGCGGCGCGAGCTCATGGATGGCCGCGGCATCGTCATGATGCAGAACTTCCCGCTCGACCGGCTCGACCGCGAGGCGACGGCGATCGCCTATATCGGGCTCGGCTCCTGGCTCGGCCAGACCATGTCGCAGAACAAGCTCGGCCACATCCTCGGCCACGTGAAGGATCTGGGCGGCGACTACAACGACCCGCACACCCGCGGCTACATGACGCGCGCCGAGATGCGCTTTCATACCGATGCGTGCGACTATGTGGGCCTGCTTTGCCTCAATCCCTCGAAGAGCGGTGGCGAAAGCCGGATCGCGAGCTCGGTCACGGTCTACAACCGCATGCTGGAGCGAAGGCCCGATCTGGTGAAGGTCCTGACCGAGGATTTCTACCGCTCACGCAGCGGCGAGGTTTCGCCCGGCGAGCTGCCGTATTTCAAGCAGCCGATCTTCTCGTTCACGGAAGGCTATTTCAGCGCGACCGGCGTGGGCGCCGTCATCGACAAGGCGCAGCAGTTGCCGGGCGTGCCGAAGTTCACGCCGGCCCAGAAGGAGGCGGTCGCGGTCTATCGGCAGACGGTCGAGGAATGCGCGCTCGATATCGACTTCCGCCGCGGCGACATCCAGTTCCTCAACAATTTCGTGATGCTGCACACCCGGCGTGAATATGAGGATTGGCCGGAGGAGCACCGCAAGCGCCACCTGCTGCGGCTCTGGCTCCACGATCCCGCAGGCCGCATCATTCCGGCCGAGCAGCGCGCCGGCCGCGCCGGCCGCGGCGTGGAGATCAAGGGTGTCGCGCGCGTCGCGCCGCTTGATGTCGTGGCGGCAGCTTGACCGCCATGACCGCCGAGACCGTTCTCTATGCGGCCGACGGCAAGGTTGGCACCGTCACGCTCAACCGGCCGGACAAGCTCAACGCGCTGACGATGGAGATGCGGCTTGCGCTGGCGCGCGAGCTCAAGCGCGCCGATGACGATGCCGCGACCAGCGTGATCGTGCTGCGCGCCGAGGGCCGCAGCTTCTGCGTCGGCTTCGACGTCGGCGGCGGCCATCCGCAGCCCTGGCGCCACGACGCACTCAAGTATCACGAGCGCCTGTCAACGAGCTTCCACTGCCTGATGACGCCCTGGACGCTGCGCAAGCCGGTGATCGCGTCGGTGCAGGGGCACGCGCTCGGCGGCGGCTGCGAGCTCGCGATGTTCTGTGACCTCACCATCGCGGCCGAGGATGCGCAGTTCGGCGAGCCGGAGGTGCTGTTCTCGCAGGTCGGGCCGGCGGTGCTGATGCCGTTCATCATCGGCCACAAGCGCGCCCGCGAGCTGATCTATTTCGGCGACCGCATTGATGCGAAACGCGCGCTCGAGATCGGCATGATCAACCGCGTCGTGCCGCCGCCGGAGCTTGCGGCCGCGACCATGACATATGCGAAGCGGCTCGCGCTGATCGCGCCCGAGGCGCTCGCAGCCGCCAAGCTCGCGGTCAACCGTGGGCTCGATGCGGCGGGCTTCCGCAACGCGCTCAACGCCGGCCTCGACGTGCTCGCGCCGCTCTACGCGGCAACCACCGAGGTCGGGCGCCAGTTCGACGAGATCAAGGCCCGCGACGGCCTCAAGGGGGCGCTTGCCTGGCGCAAGGCGCAGTTCGAGGAATAGTGCTTCTTTCGCTTCGTTGGCACCGGCCTCTAGACTGTCATGCCCGGCCTTGTGCCGGGCATCCACGCCTTTCTAATTGAACGCAAGACGTGGATGGCCGGGACACAAGCGCGTTCACGCGCGTCTTCGACGCACTATGCCCGGCCATGACGATGCTGACAGGCCAACACGCCAGATAGCCCGCCTACTCCGCTGCCACCCGCGCCGCCTTGCGCGCGAGCTTCACGGGCGACAGCACCGGATCGAGGTTGAACAGCCTCTGCGCGTTGCCGCCCAGGATCGCGCGCTTGGCGCCATCATCGAGGAACGGCAGGTCGAAGATCGTGGAGGGCAGGTCCATGTCCCAGTGCGGATAGTCCGATGAATAGAGAAGCTGCGTCGGCGCCCGGATCATCTCGAAGGTGAGCTCGAGCGCCTTGCGATTGTCGACCATCTCCATCGGCTGCGAGCTGAAAAACATCTCGCGGATGTACTCGCTCGGCCGG
>Ga0209683_10001097_pt1 | contig 10470 bp, 7 predicted proteins | sample DOMMetBare2Fresh_FD_187474 | JGI IMG/M metagenome (GOLD analysis project Ga0209683, IMG submission 187474) | Wetland sediment microbial communities from St. Louis River estuary, USA, under dissolved organic matter induced mercury methylation -... | ecosystem: Environmental > Aquatic > Freshwater... | reverse complement strand
GGGCGCCGAGCACTCCGGCGAGGGTGGCCCCGATCAGGGCCGCGACCACCGTCACGGAGCCCGGCACCGAGATGGTGCGCTGCATGATCTTCGGCGCCACCACGTAGTTCTCCACCTGCTGGTAGATGACGTAGTAGATCAGCGCGATCACCGCCTTCTGCGGATCGTCGAACAGGGCGACCAGGCAGACCACTGCCGCTCCGAGGGTCGCACCTACCATCGGGATCAGGCCCAGGATGCCGACGACGACGGCCAGCACCGCGGCATACCGGATGCCCACGATCGACATCATGATCCAGCTGCAGACCGCGTTGATCGTCGCGACGGCCACCTGCCCGATGGCGTAGCTGCCGACCCGTCGCATGATCTCCTCCGACAGTGACATGAAGCGTGGCCGCCGTGAGCTGGGCACGAGGCCGTATGCCGCGTCCTTCACCCTGGGCAGGGTCGAGAGGAAGTAGAGGGTCAGCACCAGAACGGTCAGGACGGCGAAGAACCCCGAGGCCAGCGCCTTGCTCGCCCCGAGCACCCCGCCGAACACCCCGCTCATGAAACTGCCGTCGGTGAGCAGTTTCTTCAGCTCGACCTGAACCTTGTCGAGCACGTGATACTGCCCGTCGAAGTCCCTGATGAACCTGTTGCTGAGCAGGTCATCGAGGTACTTCGGCGCATTGTCGGCCAGCAGGCCACCCTGCTGTGCCACCGGGGGGACCACGAGAAACCCCAGCGCGATGAACGCGGCGACCAGCCCGGCGAAGACAATCGCCACTGAGGTGGGCCGCCGCATCCCGCGCCTGTCCAACGCCTCGACCAGGGGATTGAGGGTCAGGGTCAGGAAGAACGCGACGATCAGCAAGGTGATGACCTGGGTCAGCTGCCCCAGCATCCGGTACAGGCCGTAGGCCACGAAGACGCCCAGGGCTCCGACGAAACCGACGTAGAACGGCGACTGCCGGTTCAGCGGTCGCCCGGCGGTGCCGTAGTCGTGGCGCCGGATCGGATCCGGGGCGTCATCTCCGAGCGGCAGTGTGTCCGTGAGAAGGCCCTGCTCCGGCGCCTCGGCCCGCTCGTGCTCACCGTTCTGCGGCGCAGGGGTCCGCGCGTTGCTGGCGCGCAGGTTCTCACGCTGCCTCCGACGAAAGTCGGACCATCGTTCTAGCATCGTTGTTGCCTCCGGCGCCGAGCCTAACGGCAAGGACGTCTCCGTGAGTGGCCGGCGGGGCACGCCACGAAGCCGCAGTCCCGGAGGGAGCACAGCGAGGTCCTCGTGGGTGGTCGTACCCACGAGGACCTCGGGAGAATCTGTCGTGCTCTTCTACTCGATCTTGCCCATGACCTTCTTGACGAAGGGCGCACCGGCGATTGCGACGAGGCCGGCGACGCCGACGTAGATCGCAACGCTGCTGAACACCGCGCCCGCCGACTTGTTCTCGAGTGTTCCCGCGGTCAGGCCGGCGAACAGGTTACCGAGCGCTGCGGCCACGAACCACAGGCCCATCATCTGGCTGATCCGGTCGCGAGGCGCGAGCTTGGTGATCGAGGACAGCCCGACCGGGGAGAGGCACAGCTCGCCCGCGGTGTGCAGGAAGTACGTCACGACCAGCCAGGTGATCGCCACCGAGCCCTTGCCGCTCGCGCCGGCGGCACCCCAGGCCAGCACGAAGAAGCCGACGGACAGGCCCAGCAGGCCGAGCGCGAACTTCATCGGGATGGACGGGTTGTGGTTCCGGTGCGCCAGCCAGGTCCAGGAGTAGCCGAAGACCGGGGCGAGCAGGATGATGAAGATTGGGTTGACGTTCTGCAACCACGAGGTCGGCATCTCCCAGCCCATGACGTTGCGGTTGGTGAGCTCGTCCGCGAACAGGTTCATCGACGAGCCGGCCTGCTCGAAGCCGGACCAGAAGATCGCTGCCAGGACGAACAGCCAGACGATGACCAGGATGCGACGCTTGTCCTCGGTGCCGTAGCCGCCGCGCAGCAGCAGGTAGCCGAAGTAGGCCGCGGCGATGGCGACGATGCCGTAACCCAGGTAGAGAGCCACGTCGGTCACCCCGATGGTGATGGTGCCCGAGACTCCCAGCCAGGTCACGAGGCCCAGGGTGGCCAGGACCGTTGCGAACACGGAGAAGAACTTGCGTGACAGGACCGCCTTGGCCGCAGCGTCGTCCGAGTCCGTGCTGAGGCCGGCCTCACCGAGGTACTTGGTGCCCATCCGGTACTGGATGAGCCCGATCAGCATGCCGAAACCTGCGATGGAGAAGCCCCAGTGGTAGTTGACCTTCTCACCGACGGTGCCGCAGAGGAACGGGCCCATGATCGCGCCCATGTTGATGCCCATGTAGAAGATGGAGAAGCCCGCATCCCGGCGCGCGCCGAGGTCCTTTGCGGTCGCACCCTCCGGGTCGCTCACTCCCAGGACGCGTGCCCGCACGTCGTAGAGCTGGCCGACGATGCTGGAGACGTTGGGCTTGAGCAGCCCGGTGCCCACGATGATGAAGAACAACCCGGCGAAGAAGGTGGGCAGGACCGGCAGGCCGATCAGCGGGGCGGCGAGGGTGAAGTGACCCGTGGCGATGATGCAGCCGCCGATGAAGACCGTGCGCTGCTGACCCCACAGCTTGTCGGCGACCCAGCCGCCAGGCAGGGCGAGCAGGTAGACCAGTGAGGTGTAGAGGCCGTAGATCGCGGTGGACGTCTTGACGTCCATCCCCAGGCCGGCATTCGCGCCGCTTGCGGCGGCGGTCATGAAGAGCACGAGCAGGGCGCGCATACCGTAGTAGCTGAACCGCTCCCACACCTCGGTGAAGAAGAGGACAGACAGGCCACGAGGATGCCCGAAGCGCATGCCCTGGTCGACCTTCGGTTGGGCCTCGGGTGTTTCAAGCACAGTGCTGGCCATCGCTCAGCCCCTTCGTTTCATGGTGCTGAGCCACAGGCCGACTGTTGTCTTCCTTGGACGAGGCCTTCATCGTTGGAGACCGCGCAATTCTAGGCTACAGGCGTTGATTCACTGAGACTAATCGAAAACTATCTCAGCCCTTGGTCAGGTAACGCCTTGTTATATGTCACTAAACCGGTTGATAGCGGTAAGTAGAACCTTCCTTCTTACCAGGTCAGTGGCCCCGAGGCCGGTCTGCGGGGCGAGGGCGAGCACGCCGACCTTGCCCTGGTGCAGGTTGCGGTGGACGTCGTATGCAGCCTGACCGACCTGGTCCAGGGGGTACGTCCTGCTCAGCGTCGGATGGATGAGCCCGCGGTGGATCAGGTCGTTGGCCTCCCACGCCTCCCGGTAGTTGGCGAAGTGGGAGCCGATGATTCGCTTGAGGCTCATCCACAGGTACCGGTTGTCGTACTCGTGCATGAACCCGGACGTCGACGCACAGGTCACGATGGTGCCCCCCCGGCGGGTGACGAAGACGCTGGCGCCGAAGGTCTCCCGGCCCGGGTGCTCGAAGACGATGTCGGGGTCCTTGCCGCCGGTCAGCTCGCGGATCTTGGCGCCCAGACGCTTCCACTCGCGGGGGTCCTGGGTGCTCTTGTCCTTCCAGAACCGGTACCCCTCACCGGTGTCGGTGCTCCGGTCGATGACGAGCGTGGCGCCCATCTTCCGGCAGATCTCGGCCTTGTCCGGGCTGGAGACCACGCAGATCGGGGTGGCACCGGAGGCGAGCGCCATCTGGGTGGCGTATGAGCCGAGCCCACCGCTGGCACCCCAGATGAGGACGACGTCGCCGAGCTTCATCCCGGCGCCGTTGCGCGAGACCAGCTGCCGGTATGCCGTGCTGTTCACCAGCCCCGGCGAGGCGGCCTCCTCCCACGTCAGATGCTTGGCCTTGGGCATCAGCTGGTTGGCCTTGACCAGTGCGAGGTCAGCCAGACCACCGAAGTTGGTCTCGAACCCCCAGATGCGCTGTTCGGGGTCCAGCATCGTGTCGTTGTGACCGTCGGCGTGCTCGAGCTCCACCGACAGGCAGTGCGCGACGACCTCGTCGCCCGGCTGCCAGGCGTTGACACCTGGGCCGGTCCGCAGGACGACGCCGCACAGGTCGGAGCCGACCACGTGATACGGCAGGTCGTGCTTCTTGGTCTGGGGTGAGAGCCGGCCGTAGCGCTCGAGGAAGCTGAAGGTCGAGACAGGCTCGAAGATCGAGGTCCACACCGTGTTGTAGTTGATGGCGCTGGCCATCACAGCCACGAGCGCCTCGCCCGGGCCCAGCTCGGGGACGTCGACCTCCTCGACGTGCAGGCTCTTTCGCGGGTCCTTGTCCCGGCTGGCCATGCCGGCGAACATGTCGACCTCGTCCTTGTGCACCGTGACGGCGCGGTATTTTGCCGGGATCTCCAGCGCGGCATACGTCTGCGGCGATCGGTCGCCGGAGAGGATCGCATCGCGAATGGCCTGCATGGTGGTACTCCTCATGACGGGCGGGCAGGTCGGGACCTGCTGTACGGGCTTGAAACGCTGTGTGGCTGGACTGCTGTGTGACTGGACTGCTGTGTGGACTGGACTGCTGTGTGGTGAAAACTACTTGTGGGCGGGCAGGAAGGGGAAGGGCATCTCATTCCCTGTTCAGCGTGACCTCGCTCACCGGCCAGGGGTGACCTGTCACACTGGGGTCAGGATGACGGGCGTGACGCCGAGCCAGCCGCGGTAAGAGGAGTGTGGTGAGGCGAGGTCTGGCCTGGTCGGCGGCGGTCTTGAGCTGTGCGGCGATCTCGGTTGCCGTGATCTCGGCCACGGCCACGGCGACACCGGAGATGCAACCGCCGCTGATCACCCTCCCCGACCGGCAGTCCATCCAGCACGTCCCCGGGCTGGTTACCCGCGGACTCGGCGCGGATGCCGAATGGCTCGCACGGGGCTCCGTCCCGGGCAGGGGCACGCGCTGGGAGGCGATGGTCCGCACGGCGTTGCTCGATCTTCGCCGGCTCTCGCAGCCGAACGGCGCCGTGGCAGCGGGGGCGGGCGGTCGCTGGAGCTACGCCTGGCCGCGCGACACCGCGTTCGTCGCAGTCGCGCTGGCTCGCTCAGGTCATCACGCTGAGGCGCTGCAGGCTTTGATGTTCCTGCAGCGTGTGCAGCTGGGGGATGGCGGCTTCGAGGCGCGGTACCTCCTGGACGGCAGCGGCCCGCCCGATGGTCGTGCGCGCCAGTCCGACGGCGCCGGCTGGGCGTTGTGGGCTGCCCAGGAGGTCAGCCGCTCATCGGCGGGCGCTGTTGCCCCGGCAGCAGTGCGCTCGCTTCTGGACGACGCCACGGGTTTCGCCCTGGCCGTCACGGATGACGGCCGGCAGCTCCCGGCGGCTTCTCCCGACTACTGGGAGGTAGGGGTCAGCCGCACGTCCCTGGGCACCGTGGCACCGCTGCTGGCCGGTCTTGCGGCGAGCCAGCAGATGTATGCCGCGCTCGGCGAACGCGCGCTCGCCGAGCGCTCGGGGATCGCGGCCTCGCGACTGCGGACCCTCGTCATCAAGCGTTTCGCCAGCGGTTACCACCGGTTCGGCGCATCGTCGTTCGGCTCACTGCGGGTGGGCGGCGGCGGCCTGGACGCGGCCGTCACCTTCCTCATGCCGCCGTTCAGCGCCGCGACGTCGCCGCAGGTGGTGGCCGCCTGGATGCGCTACCAGTCCGACGCCATCCGACCCGCCGGAGGGCTTGCCCCGGGGTCACGCTGGAAGCAGGACGGGATCTCGTGGACGCCGGAGACCGCGCTGGTCGCGTACACGGCTGCCGCCAGCGGCCGGCCGGAGCTGGCAGCGCACTGGATGCACTGGCTCAGCGTCCACCGCACCCCAGGGGGCAGCCTGCCCGAGAAGGTGCTGGCCGACGGTGCCCCTGCCGGTCCGGCGCCCCTGGCCTGGACCGCGTCCCTGGTCATCCTGACCGCTGCCGAGCTTGAGGTCCCGAACGGTCCCTGGGTCAGCACCCTGGCTGGAGTGCGTCCGGTACACCGGCCGGTGCGCTGACCTGAGGACCCGGAGCCAGTGGCTCCGACTCCAGGTCAGCGGCGGCCTGTCTTTGCAGGCTCGCTCAGTCGACAGGCGAGGCGGCCGGCTCGACGAGCTCGACCAGGATGCCGCCGGCGTCCTTGGGATGGATGAAGTTCATCCGGCTTTCGGCGGTCCCGCGGCGTGGCTCGTCGAACAGGAGGCGTAGTCCCCGCTCTCGCAACGTCGCCGACACGGCGTCGATGTCGGCTACCCGATAGGCGACCTGCTGGATTCCGGGGCCGGACCGATCAAGGAACTTGGCGATCGTCGACTCCGGGGTGAGCGGAGCGAGCAGCTGGACGCACGAGCCGGAGGTGCCCACAGCCATCATCGCCTCGCGGACGCCCTGCGCCTCGTTGACCTCTTCGTGCTGAAGGGTCATCCCGTAGGTGTCGCGGTAGAAGGCGATGGCCGCGTCGAGGTCGTGGACGGCCACCCCGACATGGTCGATCGCGGTGAAAAGGTCTGAAGTTTGCTGGGTCATGCCGACCAGTTTAGGCGGGTCGGACAAGGTCGCCTCACCACCTGCGGGCAGGCTCGGGCGGGTGCCGCCGACCACAGGTGTACACAGTGGGGGGCGCGGCTAGGATGACGGCGAATGAGTTGTCCGCACGCCCTTTGGGTCCATCCAGTACAAATCACTGTCGTTGGAGGCAAACCATGAGCGAACGTCCCGTATCCGTGATCGTTGCCGGAGCGCGCACCCCGTTGGGTCGCATGCTCGGCTCCCTGAAGGATTTCTCCGGAGTGGATCTTGGGGCCGTGGCCATCAAGGGCGCCCTGGACAAGGCCGGTGTACGGGGCGACCAGGTGGACTACGTGATCATGGGCCAGGTGCTGACCGCCGGCGCCGGGCAGATCCCGGCACGCCAGGCGGCCGTCAAGGCCGGCATCCCGATGGATGTCCCCGCGCTGACCATCAACAAGGTCTGCCTTTCGGGGATCGACGCGATCGCGCTGGCCGACCAGCTGATCCGGGCGGGTGAGTTCGAGATCGTCGTGGCGGGTGGCCAGGAGTCGATGTCCAATGCCCCCCACCTGTTGGAGAAGAGCCGCGCCGGTTTCAAGTACGGCGACGTGACAATGCACGACCATATGGATCGCGACGGCTTGTGGGACTCCTTCACCGACCAGGGGATGGGGCTGCTGACGGAGACCGGCAACGTCGGCGACCTGCGCTTCACCCGCGCCGAGCAGGACGAGTTCTCGGCGCGCAGCCACCAGCTGGCCGCGCGCGCCTGGAAGGACGGGCTGTTCGACGACGAGGTCCTCACGATGTCGATCCCTGCGCGCAAGGGCGACCCGATCGAGTTCAAGACCGACGAGAGCATCCGCGCGGACACGACCGCCGAGAGCCTGGCCAAGCTCCGCCCCGCCTTCAGCAAGGACGGCAGCATCACGGCTGGCTCCTCGTCGCCGATCTCGGATGGCGCGGCAGCCGTTGTCGTGATGAGCAAGGCCAAGGCAGAGGAGCTGGGCCTGACCTGGATCGCCGAGATCGGCGCCCACGGCGTCGTTGCCGGCCCGGACTCCATGCTGCAGGGTCAGCCGGCCCGGGCCATCGTGAGAGCCTGTGCCAAGGAGGGCATCAGCCCCGCCGATCTCGACCTGGTCGAGATCAACGAGGCATTCGCCGCGGTTGGTCTGGCGTCCACGAAGCTTCTTGGGATCGATGCGGACAAGGTCAACGTCAACGGTGGTGCGATCGCCATCGGGCACCCCATCGGGATGTCCGGGGCCCGGATCACCCTGCACCTCGCCCTGGAGCTTCAGCGCCGTGGCGGCGGCGTTGGTGTTGCGGCGCTCTGCGGTGGCGGAGGGCAGGGAGACGCGCTGATCGTTCGGGTCCCTCGGCAGTGACCCACCGCCTACTCCGTCCCACTGACCGACTCCGTGTCAGTGACTCCGTGTCAGTGACTCCGTGTCAGTGACTCCGTGTCAGTGACGACGTGTCACTGACTCCCATCTCATGACTCCACCAATGACAGGACCACTGAGCTCTTAATGACGGCAAGCAGAACCGTTGATGTCCCTGCCCTCGTCGAAGCGGCGAGGGCAGGTGCGCCGCGTGCCGTCGCACGGCTGATCTCGCTGGTCGAGGACGGCCATCCGGCGCTGCGGGAGGTGATGGCGGCTCTCGCTCCGCACACCGGCCGGGCGCACATCTTCGGTATCACCGGAAGCCCAGGTGTCGGCAAGTCAACGATCACCAACGCACTGGTCACCGCCTTGCGGGCTCGAGGCCAGCGGGTCGGCATCCTGGCGGTCGACCCTTCCTCGCCGTTCTCGGGCGGCGCCCTGCTGGGTGACCGGATCCGCATGCAGGACCATGTCCTGGATCCGGGGGTCTATATCCGCTCGATGGCCAGTCGCGGCCACCTCGGTGGGCTGTCGTGGACGACTCCGCAGGCCCTTCGGGTCCTGGACGCGGCGGGCTGTGACGTCGTGGTGGTCGAGACGGTGGGCGTTGGTCAGAGTGAGGTCGAGGTGGCCGGTCTCGCCGACACCACCCTGGTCCTTCTCGCACCAGGGATGGGCGACGGAATCCAGGCAGCCAAGGCCGGGATCCTGGAGATCGGTGACATCTTCGTGGTGAACAAGGCGGACCGCGAGGGCGCCGACGCGACTGTTCGCGACCTCCGGCACATGATCAGCCTGGGGGACCGCACGGAACCGAACCTCTGGCGCCCGCCGGTCCTCAAGACCGTCGCGGCCAGAGGAGGCGGCATTGACGAGGTGATGGCGGCGATCGACGATCATCTCGCCTGGATGCAGGCCTGTGGGGCCCTGCGAGATCGCCGGGTGCGTCGAGCCGGCAACGAGATCGAGGCGATCGCCATCCAGGCGCTGCGCTCCCGACTGGGTGACCTCCGGCATGGGCGAGGCGTGGACGAGCTCGCGGGGAATGTCGTGGACGGCACCAGTGACCCCTACGCCGCAGCCGATCAGCTGGTCGCGGCCCTGACCTGAGCGTTTCGCCCCGCCGGCCCGGCAACACCCTCGTCGATCCGAAGCTCGAACATCGGACATACCTCGATGGCCTCGAAGCCGAGCCGCAGGTTGATGTCGACCATGTGGCGGTTGGTCTCGGCGTTGCTGGTCCGGATGCGCACCCGACCGGTGCCGGCCGCGGCAAGCTGTTGGAGGTTGCGGACCTTGACGGCCATACCCAGCCGGTGGCCACGGTGTTCCCGGTGTACGAGCGTGCCCCACTGCCAGACATCGGGGCTCGGCTCGGGCGGCACGACGAGGTCCGTGTAGGCCACGACGGTCCCGGTCCCGTCTATCGCAACCGTCGTGAGCCTCGCGCGACCGATCTCCTTCTCCTGCGCGACCCGTTCGAGCCACAGCGCCGGGTTCATCGACTCCGCCTCGAAGTCAACGTCACCGGTCGGCGCATCGACGCCGAGCTGGTTGTTCAGGGTGCAGTAGGACGTCAGCAGCTCACGTGGCAGGTCGCCGGTGAACGACTCGATCCGGTATGCCGTGTGGTGGGGCGAGGCTTCGGTCGCCAGCGTTCGCAACAGTCCCGGATCAGTGGGCAGAGGGAGGATGCGCGCGATCTCGTCGATCGCGACCGTGAATCCGTTGGCCTCGGCGAACCGTCGGTAGGGGTGGTCCTGCCTGCTTTCGATCGGGTAGGCGGACTCCACCACGAGGATCGTCCGGCCCTCCTGCCTCATCCGGGCGACGATCCCGGCGACCAGGGCCGAGCCGACACCCTGACGTCGGTGGTTCGGGTCAACCCCCACATCGCTCCAGCACTTGGTGAGGTTGTCCATCAGCGGGAACCATACTGATGCGCCGCCGACCATGGCCTCGCCCACGTATGCCGCCCAGGCCTCCCCCCGCTCGATCGGGTCCCGCCGGCGGAGCTCCAGCTTCACCTCCTCCAGCGACCAGCCGCTGTGGAAGGGGCGCTCGAACGCGTTCGCCCGCTCCGTCACCTCATGGAATCGCCTGAGCTCATGGTCGTCGAACACGTTCACCGGGCGGATCTCCATGGCCTAACGATGGCACTGCCAAGGGGCGATCGTCATCCGATTTTCTGGACGTCGCGGTTGGCGGACTGCTCGACCTCGAGCAGCGAGTCATTTCGGCGCTCGGCGCTGAACGCCGCATGGCCGCCCCGGAAGCCGAAGAGCCGCTTGGTCCAGACGATGTAGGCGACCGCGAAGAGGTTGACGATCAGGGCCCCGACCCGCAACCAGGTGATCCTCTCGATCAGCTCGTAGATCTCCAGCGGGATGAAGATCGTCGTGGCCACTGCTGCGACGTACTCACCCCAGCGCCTCATCAGCCACAGCCCGACGCATTCGGTAAGCTGAAGGATGCCGTACAGCAGCACCCCTCCGGCGACGATGAGCAGGGTTGAGTGCTTGGCTGTGAACGCCTGCTCGATCAGGCGGACCGGGCCGCTCTCCCGGAGGTCGACGCCGATTCTCTCCGCCAGCGGCAGCAGGGCCGGAAGATAGGAGT
>Ga0209683_10001096_pt1 | contig 10473 bp, 12 predicted proteins | sample DOMMetBare2Fresh_FD_187474 | JGI IMG/M metagenome (GOLD analysis project Ga0209683, IMG submission 187474) | Wetland sediment microbial communities from St. Louis River estuary, USA, under dissolved organic matter induced mercury methylation -... | ecosystem: Environmental > Aquatic >... | reverse complement strand
GCCCGAAGCAGAAGATGCGCGCCGGGGCCATGCGGCCGCCGGACGGGATGAGCAGCGCCTCGTCGGCGCCCGGCGCGAACAGCCCGCTCCGGATCGCCCGCGAGATCGCGCCGCACATCCGCCAGTCCGCGTATCCCGCGAACCCCTGGAGCGGGCGCTCCGGGCCGACCGGCACGCCGAGCGTGTCCACGTCGAGCGCGTCGAGCGCCGCAAGCCCCAGCTCCGCCACCTCGATCCTGAGCGCCAAGAGCAGCCTCCCCTAACCCTGTCCGTCCCGCCAGCGCGCCGGCGGGAGCGCGGCCGCGATCTTGTCGAGCACCCCGTTCACGAACGCCCCGCTGCTCTCCGATCCGAACTTCTTGCCGAGCTCGATCGCCTCGTTGATGGCGACCTTCGGCGGCACCTCCGTCTCGAGCAGCTCGTACACCGCCAGCCGCAGCACGTTCCGGTCCACCTTGGCCATCCGGTCGAGGCGCCAGTGGGTCGAGACCCGCTCGATCGCCTCGTCGACCGCGGCCCGGTGCCGGGCCACGCCCCGCACGAGCGCGTCGGCGAGGTCCATCACCTCGCGCTCGGCCGGCTCGAAGCTCTTCCAGAAGCGGCCGAGCGCGTCGTCGATGCCCTCGGCCGCGACGTCGATCTGGTAGAGCGCCTGGAGCGCCCGCTCCCGAGCCCGGGTCCGCTTGCTCGCCACGGTCACTCCGGCCGGCGCGGCGAGGCGACCCGGCCCGCCTCGCGCAGCACGTTGGCCTGCTCGATCGCCGCGACCGCCGCCTCCGCCCCCTTGTTGCCGGCCTTCACCCCGGCGCGCTCGAGCGCCTGCTCCATGGTGTCGCAGGTGAGGATGCCCATCGAGACGGCGCAGTCGGCCTCGAGCGCGACATGGGCGACCGCCTTCACCGCCTCGGCCGCCACGTACTCGAAGTGGGGCGTTCCCCCGCGGATGACCGCGCCGAGCGCGACCACCGCGTCGTAGCGGCCGCTCCGGGCCGCGCGGCGAAGCACCGGGCCGAGCTCGAACGTCCCCGGGCAGCGGAACACGTCGAGGTCCGCGTCCTTCACGCCGTGGCGCTTCAGGGCGTCGACCGCGCCGGCGAGGAGCTGCTCGGTGACGAGCGCGTTGAACCGCGAGACCACGATCGCGGCCTTGAGGCCGGTGGCGACGAGGCTGCCCTCGTAGACGTTCATCGCTTCTTCCCCTTGGCGCTGCGCGAGCTGCGCGACGGCGCGGGTGGACGGAGGGTGAGGAGGTGCCCCATCTTGTCGCGCTTGGTGAGGAGGTAGGCGCGGTTCCGGCGCGTGGCCGGCATCTCGATGGGCACCCGCTCGACGACCTCGAGCCCGTACCCCTCGAGCCCGACGATCTTCTTCGGGTTGTTGGTCAGGAGGCGCATCTTGCGCACGCCGAGCTCGCGCAGGATCTGGGCGCCGATGCCGTAGTCGCGCAGGTCGGGCTTGAAGCCGAGGCGGACGTTGGCCTCGGCGGTGTCGAGCCCCCCGTCCTGGAGGTTGTACGCCTTGAGCTTGTTGGCGAGCCCGATCCCGCGCCCCTCCTGGTCGAGGTAGAGCAGGACGCCCTTGCCGGCCCGCTCGATCTGGGCGAGCGCGGCGTGGAGCTGGGGGCCGCAGTCGCAGCGCTCGCTCCCGAAGACGTCGCCGGTCAGGCACTTCGAGTGGACGCGCACCAGCACCGCCTCGCCCTCGCGCCACTTGCCCTTCACGAGCGCCACGTGCTGGTGCTGGTCGACGTCGTTCTCGTACGCCACCGCGCGGAACTCGCCGTAGACGGTGGGGAGGGGCGCCTCGGCGGCGCGCCGGACCAGCGCGTCCTTGAGCATGCGGTACGCGATCAGGTCCGCCACCGACACGAGGGGGATGTCGTGCTCCCCCGCGAGCTTCTCGAGCTCCGGCATGCGCGCCATCGTGCCGTCGTCGTTCATCACCTCGCAGATGACTCCGGCGGGCTTCAGCCCGGCGAGCCGGGCGAGGTCCACCGAGCCCTCCGTCTGGCCGGCGCGCACCAGCACCCCGCCCTTCCGGGCGCGGAGCGGGAACACGTGGCCGGGGCGGGCGAGATCCTCGGGGCGGCAGTCGTCGCGCACCGCGGTGAGGATGGTGTGGGCGCGATCCTTCGCGCTGATGCCGGTGGTCACGCCCTCCCTGGCCTCGATCGACACGGTGAAGGCCGTCCCGAACCCGGACGAGTTGGCGCTCTCGTCCACCATGAGCGGCAGGCGCAGGGCGCGGACCCTCTCCTCGGTGAGGGAGAGGCAGACGAGGCCCCGCCCGTACCGCGCCATGAAGTTCACCGCCTCGGGCGTGACCTTCTCGGCGGCGAGGCAGAGATCCCCCTCGTTCTCGCGGTCCTCGTCGTCGGTCATGATCACCATGCGCCCGGCGCGCATCGCGGCGATCGCCGCCTCGACCCGCTCGACCGCGTGCCCGGCGTGGTCCTTCACGCCCCACCCCCGCCCGCGTAGCCCCAGCGCGCGAGGTCGGCCTCCCCGACGCCGCGGCCCGCCCCGTCGAATTCCCGGAGGCGCGCCACGTGGCGCGCGACGACGTCCGCCTCGAGGTTCACCCGGGTACCCGGCCCCGCGTCGCCGAGGGTGGTCCGGGCCAGCGTCTCGGGGATGAGCGCGACCTCGAACCGGTCCCGCGAGACCGCCGCGACGGTCAGCGACACGCCGTCCACCGCGATCGAGCCCTTCTCCGCGACGAGCGGCGCGATGGAGAGCGGCATCGAGACGGTGAGCCGGGCCCCCTGCCCCTCCACGGCCCGCCGCAGCACCTCTCCGACGGCGTCGACGTGCCCCTGGACGAGGTGGCCGCCGAGCCGGTCGCCGAGGGCGAGCGCCCGCTCGAGGTTCACCTTCGTGCCGGGACCCCAGCCGCCGAGCGTCGTGCGCGCCAGCGTCTCGGGGACGGCGTCGAACGCGACCACCCCGCCCCCGCGCTCCACCACCGTGAGGCACGCGCCCGAGCAGGCGACGCTCTCGCCCGGGGCGAGCGCGTCGACCGGGAGGGACCGGGGCCGGATCGCGAGGCGCGCGCCGCCCTGCCGGGGAGCGAGCCGCTCCACCAGCCCCATGTCCGAGACGAGGCCCGTGAACATTTCGAGGAATCCTAGCCGCGTAGCCGATTTTTCGCCAACGGGGCGCGCGGCCGCCCGCGCGCCGGGACGCCCGTCACGAGCACGTCGTCGCCGACCCGCTCGACGGTCACCCGCTCGAGCGTCAGGGCGTCGGCCATGCGAGCGGGCCCCGGCGCGGCGAGGAGCGGCAGCCCGTCCGAGCCGACGAGCTTCGGGGCGACGAAGACGGCGAGCCGGTCCACGAGCCCGGCGGCGAGGAACGACGCGGTGACCCGCGCCCCTCCCTCGACGAGCAGGTGGGTCACCCCGCGCGCGGCGAGCCGCTCGAGCAGGTCGCGCAGGTCCACCCCGCCCTTCCCGCGCCGGCAGCGCAGGAGCTCGACGCCGGGCGGCGCGGGGCGCGGCCGGGCCACGGCGTGGGCGACGATCGTCCCGGGCCCGCCGGGACGGAAGAGGGCGAGCCGGCGCGGCAGCGAGCGGCGGGTGTCGAGCACCACCCGCAGCGGATCGCGCCCGCGGCCGCCCGGGAGCCGGGCGGTGAGGCGCGGGTCGTCGGCGCGCGCCGTGCCGCTCCCCACCAGCACCGCGTCCACCCGGTCGCGGAGCCGGTGCACCCAGGCGCGCGCCTCCTCCCCGCTCACCCAGCGCGCATCGCCCCGGCGCGTGGCGATGCGGCCGTCGAGCGACACCGCCGCCTTGAGCGTCACGAACGGCCGGCGCTCCGTGACGAAGGTGAACCAGTGCGCGTTGAGCGCGTCGCACTCGCCCCCGAGCACGCCGGTGACCACCTCCACGCCCGCCGCGCGCAGCCGGGCGATGCCCCTCCCGTTCACGAGCGGGTTCGGGTCCACCGAGCCGACGAGCACGCGGCGGATGCCGGCCTCGATCACTGCGAGCGAGCAGGGCGGGGTTCGCCCGAAGTGATCGCAGGGCTCGAGCGTGGTGTAGAGGTCCGCCCCGCGGGCGCGCGGCCCCGCCGCGCGGAGCGCGACCACCTCGGCGTGCGGCCCGCCGGCGCGGGCATGGTGCCCGCGCGCCACCACCCTCCCCGCCTTCACGATCAGCGCGCCGACCGCGGGGTTGGGGCTGGTGCGGCCGAGCCCCTTCTCCGCCTCGGCGAGCGCCATGCGCATGAAGCGGGCGCCGCCGGCCTCGGCGGGCGCCTCGGCCGCGGCACGCCGCATCGTGCTCGCCATCACGGCCCCCCCTCGCGCGGGCCGCCGGGGCCCTTCTTCACGAGCTCCTCGAGCTCGGCCATGAACTCGTTCACGTCGCGGAACGCGCGGTACACCGAGGCGAAGCGCACGTAGGCCACCTCGTCGAGCGAGCGAAGGCGGCGCATCACCGCCTCGCCGATGGCGGAGGTCCGGATCTCGCGCTCCCCGAGCTCCTGCAGCTCGCGCTCCACCGCGGCGACCAGCGCCTCCACCTCCTCCGACGACACCGGCCGCTTCTGGCAGGCGCGCCCGACGCCCTCCACGATCTTCTTCCGGTCGAACGGCTCGCGCCGGCCGTCCTTCTTCACGACCTGCGGCAGGATCTCCTCGATCCGCTCGTACGTCGTGAAGCGGCGGCCGCAGCCGGCACACTCCCGGCGCCGGCGCGTGGCCTGCCCCTCCTGCGCCTCGCGCGAGTCGACGACCCGATCCTCGAGGTGTCCGCACCAGGGGCAGCGCACGCTTGGGTCTACTGTCGATCGGCGTACATCGGGAAGTGCGAGCACAGCTCCTTCACGTCGCCGCGCACGCGGGCGACGACGGCCTCGTCGGCCGGGGCGTCGAGGACGCGGCCGATGAGCGCGGCGACGAGCGTCATCTCGAGGGCGCCCATGCCCCGGCTCGACAGCGCCGGCGTGCCGATCCGGATGCCGGAGGTGGTCATCGGCTTCTCCGGGTCCCAGGGGATCATGTTCTTGTTGACGGTGATGCCCGCCCTCCCGAGCGCCTCCTCGGCGATCTTGCCGGTGAGCTTCTTCGGGCGGAGATCGACGAGCATCAGGTGGTTGTCGGTGCCGCCCGAGACGAGCCTCAGCCCGGCTCTCTTGAGCCCCTCGGCGAGGACCTGGGCGTTCTCCACGATGCGGCGCTGGTACTCCTTGAACGCGGGCTGGAGCGCCTCCCGGAAGGCGACCGCCTTGCCGGCGACGACGTGCTCGAGCGGGCCGCCCTGGATGCCGGGGAAGATCTGCGAGTTGACCGCCTTCGCGTGCGCCTCGCGGGCCAGGATGAGCCCGCCGCGCGGCCCGCGCAGCGTCTTGTGGGTGGTGCTCGTCACGATGGCCGAGTGCGGGACCGGGCTCGGGTGGAGGCCTGCCGCCACCAGCCCGGCGATGTGGGCCATGTCCACCACCAGCGCGGCTCCGACCTCCCGCGCGATCTCGGCGAACCGGTCGAAGTGCAGGATGCGCGGGTAGGCGCTCGCGCCGACCACGAGGATCTTCGGCCGGTGCTCGCGGGCGAGGCGCGCCACCTCGTCCATGTCGACGGTCTCGTCGGCCTGGCGCAGGCCGTAGGGGACGATCTTGAACAGCTTCCCGGAGAAGTTGACCGGCGACCCGTGGGTGAGGTGGCCGCCGAAGTTGAGGCTCATGGCGAGCAGCGTGTCGCCCGGCTGGGCGAGCGCGAAGTAGGCGGCCATGTTGGCCTGCGAGCCGGAGTGGGGCTGCACGTTCGCGTGGTCGGCGCCGAAGAGCTGCTTGGCCCGGTCGATGGCGAGCTGCTCCACCCGGTCCACCACCTCGCACCCGCCGTAATAGCGCTTGCCGGGGTAGCCCTCGGCGTACTTGTTCGTGAGCGTCGAGCCGACCGCCTCGAGCACTGCCGGAGACACGAAGTTCTCGCTCGCGATGAGCTCGAGCCCCTCCGCCTGCCGGCGCGTCTCCTCGCGCACCAGGCGCGCGATCTCGGGGTCGACCTCGGCGAGCCGCTGGGTCGGGAACATGGCCGCACCTCCTCGCGGGAAGGCCGCGGTTCTACCGCGCCCGCGCGGGCCGGGCAACGGGAGGCTACCGCTCCAGGTCCATCGTCTTCTGGACGCGGAGCGCGTGGCGTCCGCCCTCGAACGGCGTCTCGAGGAAGGCCTTCACGATCGCCCCGCCCAGCCCGAGCCCCACCACCCGCTCGCCCATGCAGAGCACGTTCGCGTCGTTGTGCGCGCGCGCCATGCGGGCCTCGAACTCCGTCGTGCAGTGCGCGGCGCGCACGCCCCGGACCTTGTTCGCCGCGATGGACATCCCGATCCCGGTGCCGCACACGAGCAGGCCGAAGCGCGCCCGCCCCGCCACGACCGACTCGGCCACCTGCCGCGCGTAGTCGGGGTAGTCGACGCGCTCGCCCGAGAACGGGCCGAGGTCCTCGACCTCGACGCCCGCGGCGCGCGCGACCTTCACGGCCTCCGCGCGCAGCAGCAGGCCTGCATGATCGGAGCCGGCGACGAGACGATCGGGCATGGTTCCTCCTCGAACAGGGCGGCATTCTTCCATGGGCGCAGCGCGGGACCTCGCGGGGTCTCGAACCAGGCCTCCGGGGGTCCGCCCCCTCGGAGGCCGTCCCGCCGGCGGCCACCCGTGGGTGTAATCGGGCGGTCCGTCACGGAGGTCAAGCCATGGAGCGCCGTTTCGCCTCGCTCGCCGTCGTCGCCTTCCTCGGCCTCGCCGCCGCGTCCTGTCAGAGGAGCTCCAGGGGGCTCTCGGTCAGCACCCGGACCGCCACGGACGCGCCGGCCGCCACCCCCACCTCGAACGTCACCGGGACCTCGCTCGACCTCGGGAACGGCATCGTGATCGAGCGGATCCGGCTGGTGGTGCGGGAGGTGGAGGTCGAGGGCGGGGACGCGGGCGCCGCGTGCCCGGGCGACGAGGGCATGCCCGACGGCGGGGGAACGGTCACCCCGATGGACGCGGGGCACGACGGCGGGGACGCGGAAGGCGCCGACGGCGACGACTGCGACCACGGGCTCGAGTTCGGCCCGTTCCTCGTGGACGTGGCTGCGACGGAGCTGACCGGCCCGGTGAGCTTCGCGTTCGACGTCCCGGTGCCGCCCGGGACCTACGACGAGGTGGAGATCAAGGTGAATACCCTGCCGGCCGGGAAGGCCCTCGCCGACGCGGGCCTCGCCGAGATGGCCGGCCTGCACGCCTCGGTCGCGGTGGACGGGAGGATCGACGGCGAGACGTTCCACTACGCGACGCCGATGGAGATCGAGCAGGAGAAGGAGGGCAGGTTCGTGATCGGCGAAGCCACCGCGCCCAACCTGACGCTCGACTTCGACCCGTCCGGCTGGTTCGGCGGGGCGGGCACCGCGCGGCTCGACCCGCGCGAGCCCACGAACGACGGCGCCATCCGGGCCAACATCCGCAAGTCGATCCGGCTCGAGCGGGACGACGACCACGACGGGCACGAGGACGGCGAGGAGCACGACGGCGGGGGCGACGGGCACGGCGGCGGGGACGATCACCCGTAGCGAAGCCGCGGCCGAGGGGCGCCGCCGCGGCGCCCCTCGGAGCACCGAGGCCCCTGCCGGCGCGGGAGGGCCTCGCCCTGTCCGTCGTCGCGCCCCCCGCGGCGCGCGAGGATCAGGCCCGCTTGAACAGCACCACCGCGTTGGTCCCGCCGAAGCCGAACGAGTTGGACATCGCGTAGTCGACCCGCACCTCGCGCGCCGTGTTGGGCACCACGTCGAGGGCGCACTCCGGGTCCTGCTCCTCGACGTTGATGGTCGGGGGGAGGACGCCCTTCGCGATCGCGAGCACGGTGATGACCGCCTCCGCGCCGCCGGCGGCTCCGAGCAGGTGACCGATCATCGACTTGGTCGAGGACACCATCAGGCCCTTCTTCGCGCGGTCCCCGAAGACGGCGTTGATGGCCTGGCACTCGGCGACGTCGCCGACCGGCGTCGACGTCCCGTGGGTGTTGATGTAGCCCACGCGGTCGGGTGCCACCCCCGCGTCGCGCAGCGCCATCCTCATGGCGCGCTGCCCACCCTCGCCCTGGGGCGCGGGCGCGGTGATGTGGTTCGCGTCGGCGGTGGCTCCATACCCGACCAGCTCGGCCCAGATGCGGGCGCCGCGCTTCCGGGCGTGCTCGTATTCCTCGAGGATCAGGATGCCCGACCCCTCGCCCGCCACGAACCCGTCGCGGTGCGTGTCGAAGGGCCGGCTCGCCTTCTCGGGCGCGTCGTTGCGCTCGGAGAGCGCCCGGGCCGCGCAGAAGCCGCCGATGCCGAGCGTGGTGATGGTGGCCTCGCAGCCGCCGGTCACCATCACGTCCGCCATCCCGCGCTCGATGTAGATCATCGCGTCGCCGATGGAGTGGTTGCCGGTGGCGCAGGCGGAGACCGGGGAGAAGTTCGGCCCCTTCATCCCGTAGCGCATGCTGATCTGGCCCGGCGCGAGGTTGATGATGAGGCTCGGGATGAAGAAGGGGCCGATCTTCTTCACGCCCTTCTCGAGGAAGACCTTGTGCTCGTCCTCGATGGTGCCGAGCCCCCCGATCCCGGCGCCCACGATGCACCCGACCCGCTCCGCGTCCTCCTTCGCCATGTCGAGGCCGGCGTCCTTGACGGCCATGTCGGCCGCCGCCAGCGCGAACTGGATGAACCGGTCGTTCCGGCGCGCCTCCTTCCGGTCCATGAACTGGGTCGGATCGAAGCCCTTCACCTCCGCGGCGATGCGCGTCGGGAAGCTCGAGGCGTCGAAGAGCGTGATCGGGCCCACCCCGCTTCGCCCCGCGACGAGGGCGCTCCAGGACGCCTCCACCCCGATGCCGACGGGGGAGACGAGCCCGAGACCGGTGACGACGACACGGCGCCTGCTCATGAGAATGACCTCTAGTGAAGCTCGGAGGGGGCCGCCGGGCCTGCTCGCCCGGCGGGCCGCGGCCCCCTACTTCTTGTGGGTGGTGACGTAGTTGACCGCGTCCTGCACGGTCTTGATGTTCTCGGCTTCCTCGTCGGGGATCTCGACCTCGAACTCCTCCTCCATCGCCATGACGAGCTCGACGATGTCGAGCGAGTCCGCCCCGAGGTCCTCGATGAAGCTCGAGGTGGGCTTGATCTCCTCCTCGCCCACGCCCAGCTGGTCCGCGATGATGTTCTTCACCTTCTGCTCGATGTTCGCCGTAGTCACCGTTGCCTCCTTGGGGTTCGCTGCCCGCTACATGTACATGCCGCCGTTGACCCGCACGACCGCGCCGGTCACGTACGACGCCAGGTCGCTCGCGAGGAACGCCACCGCGTTCGCCACGTCGTCCGCCGTGCCGAGCCGCGCGAGCGGGATCTGCTCGATGAGCTTGGTGCGGGCGGCCTCGGGGAGCGCCGCCGTCATGTCCGTGTCGATGAAGCCGGGGGCCACCGCGTTCACGCGGATGTTGCGCGAGGCCAGCTCCCGCGCCACCGCCTTGGTGAGCCCGATCTGCCCGGCCTTGGCGGCCGCGTAGGCGGCCTGGCCGGCGTTGCCCATCTCGCCCACCACCGAGGTGAGGTTCACGATCGCTCCGCCCCTGGCCTTCATCATGGGGCGGGCCGCCGCCCGGACGAGGAAGAAGTTGGACGAGAGGTTGACTTGCAGCGTGCGGTTCCAGTCCTCGTCCTTCTGGCGCATCACGAGCTGGTCGAGGGCGATGCCGGCGTTGTTCACGAGCACGTTCAGCCCGCCGAGGTCGGCGACGACCGCCTCGATCGCCGCCGTGCACGCGGAGGAGTCGGACACGTCGAAGCGGTAGAGCTTCGCCTTCGGCGCGCCCGCCTCCTGGGCGAGCCGGAGCGCCTCGTTCGCGGCCGCCTCGTTCCCGGCGTAGTTGATCGCCACGCTCGCGCCGCCGCGCGCGAGGGCGATCACGATGGCGCGGCCGATCCCGCGCGAGCCGCCCGTGACGAGCGCCGTCTTGCCCTTGAAGTCGAAGGCCATGCCGTCTCCTACGCCCGGAGGGCCGCGAGGGTCTTCTCGAGCGAGGCGCGGTCCTCCACGTTCCACACCTCGAGCCTCTTGTCGATGCGCCGTGCGAGGCCGCCGAGCACCTTGCCGGGGCCCACCTCGACGAGGCGCGTCACGCCCTGGCGAACGAGCTCCTCGACGCACTCGATCCAGCGCACCGGCGCGGTCACCTGCTCGACGAGGAGCGGCACGATCCGGGCGGCGTCCGTGTTGGGCTTCGCCTCGACGTTGGTCACGACCGGCACAGCGGGCGCCTTCCAGGCGATGCCCCGCAGCACCGGCTCGAGCCGCGCCTTCACCGGCGCCATCAGCGCGCAGTGGAAGGGGGCGGACACGGGGAGCGGCAGGACCCGCTTCGCCCCCGCCTCCTTGAGCCTCGCCCCGGCCTTCTCCACCGCCGGCGCCGCGCCGGCGATGACGGTCTGGGCCGGCTCGTTGTAGTTCGCGG
>Ga0209683_10001094_pt1 | contig 10476 bp, 10 predicted proteins | sample DOMMetBare2Fresh_FD_187474 | JGI IMG/M metagenome (GOLD analysis project Ga0209683, IMG submission 187474) | Wetland sediment microbial communities from St. Louis River estuary, USA, under dissolved organic matter induced mercury methylation -... | ecosystem: Environmental > Aquatic >... | reverse complement strand
TCGCGCCTTCGCGGCCTCGCCCTCGAGGAAGGCCAGCCACTCGCGGGCGAGCCGCGCCTTGCCCGCCTCGTCTCCGGCCCGCTCGCGCGCCTCGGAGAGCACGTCGTACAGCCAGGAGCGGTCGTCCGCGAGCACGCCCCGGGCGGCGAGGGCGCGGCGCGCCTCCCGCTCGAGCGCCGCGACGAGCGGCTGCGGCCGGCCCGCGCCGCCGCGGCCGTCGCCGTCCTCGATCTCGAGGGCGCAGGCGAGCCCCTGTGCCGCGACGCGGGCGCGGCTCGCGCCCCGGGCGGTGGCGGGCAGCAGCGCCCGCGCCGACCCGGCGCAGGCGGCCGGATCGCCCGCCATCGAGAGCGACTGCACCGCGGCCTCCGCCGCCCGCGCCCGGCCCCGCCACGACGGCCCGCCGGCCTCGATCGCCTCGCGGAACGCGGCGGCCGCCTCGGCGTGCTTGCGCTCGCCGAGGAGCCGGTCGGCGCGCGCGAGCGCCGCGTCGGCCCGCCCGAGCCCCCTGGCGTGGAGGGCGCGCTCGCCGTCCAGCGCGAGGCGCTCGATCTGCTCCGCGGTGGCGGTGCCCGCCCAGCGCACCAGGACCGCCTCCGTCTCCGGATCCACCACGAGGATGGTCGGCCACGCGTCGATCGGGAACCTCTCCACGAACGCGGCGTTCCCCGGCTTCTCGGTGTCGATGCCGAGCCAGACGGACCGTCCGGCGAGCTTCGCGAGCCGCGCGTCGGTGAGGACGTGGGCCCGCATGAAGCGGCAGGTGGGTCACCAGGGCGCCCAGACGTCCACGACGAGCGGTACCGCGCGCTCGCGGGCGAGCGCCCGCGCGCGCGGGTAGTCGTCCTCGAGGCCGCCCTTCGGCGACCCGAGCGCAGGCGCGGCCGCGGCGAGGGCGAGGGCGGGCACGACGGCAGCCAGGCTGAGCTTCGGCATGGGCGCTTTCTAGCCCGGCGCGCGGCGGGGCGCCATGGGCTCCGGGCTGCGGGGCTACCGCTCCGCCGCGGCCCTCGCGGCGCCGCCCGGCGCCGGCGCCGCGGCGGGCTCGGCCGCCTTCCTCTTCAGCGACAGCCCCATCGTGAAGCGCGCCACGGGCTCGTCGCCGTACCTCGACGGCACCGTGCACGCGACCTCGATCGGGAGCGTCACCCGCTCGCCCGTCTCGGCCGTCCGCCCCATCGCCTCCGCCACGGCGCGGCCGTCGCGCGAGCGGAAGAGCACGTCGCCGTCGGCGCGCTTCAGGAACTCCCCGCGGATGTCGGCGAACACGAGCTTCACGTCGCGGTGGCGGGTGCGGATGAGCCGGAACGCGTTCAGCCCGGAGGCGAGGTCGGCGCCCGCGCAGAGGACGCCCACGTACATCGACCCGAGGTGGTTCCGCGTCCGCCAGCCGAGCGGGATGCGCACCGCGCAGCCCTCGTCGTCGAGCTCCTCGACGACGGGGGAGAGGAAGAGCAGCGACGGGATGCGCAGGCCGAGGAGCCGGACCAGCGCGGTTTCGGTGAGGAGCATGGGTCGTTCTCGAGCGGGCGGTGCGCCGGCCGCGGCGCATCATAGCGCCGCCCGACCGGGCGCGGCCCGCGCGCGAGCGCCGGCCACGCCCGGCCGGCGATCGCCGGGCCGGTCGCCGCCCGGGCGCCCTCGGTGGGCCCGCTCCCGAGGGGAGCGCGCCCCGCGCCCGGCGGCTACATCACCGGCGTGCTCGCCCGGGATCCGCTCGTGGACGCGCAGGGACGGCTCATCGCCTACCTGCGCCTGTCGCTCACGGACCGCTGCAACTTCCGCTGCGACTACTGCTCGGTCTCCGACCACGACGACCCGGCGCGGATGCTCACCCGCGAGGAGATCCGGCGCGTGGCGGCGCTCCTCGCCCGGCTCGGCGTCCGGCGCATCCGGCTCACCGGCGGCGAGCCCACCCTCCGGCGCGAGGTGGTCGACATCGCGCGCGACCTCGCCACCACCCCGGGCATCGACGAGCTCGCGATCACCACCAACGCGCACCGCCTCGCCGAGCTGGCCCGCCCGCTCCGGGAGGCCGGCGTCGGCTGCGTGAACGCCTCGCTCGACACGCTCCGCGCCGACCGGCTCGCGGCGGTGAGCGGGCGCGGCGCCCGGCTCGCCGACGTGCTCGCGGGGATCGACGCCGCCGCCGGGGCGGGCTTCGACCACCTCAAGATCAACACCGTGGTGATGGGCGGCGTGAACGAGGACGAGCTCGGCGACCTCGTCCGCCACGCCTGGGAGCGGAACGCCATCCCGCGCTTCATCGAGCTCATGCCCTTCGGGCGAGGGACGCCCGTGCCGACCGCGCGGGTGAAGGCGCTCCTCGCCGAGCAGGGGGTCCGGCTCGAGCCGTGCGAGCGGCGCGGCTGGGGGCCCGCCCACCACATGCGCGGCGAGGACGGGTCCGGGCGCGAGCGTCACGTGGGCTTCATCGGCGCGATGACCGAGAACTTCTGCGACCGCTGCAACCGCGCCCGCCTCACCGCCGAGGGGGAGTTCCAGGCCTGCCTCGGCGGCGAGTCGCGGGTGGACCTGCGCACCCCGCTGCGCGCCGGCGCGGGCGACGAGGCCCTCGAGGCGCGGGTGCGCACCGCGCTCGGGGCGAAGGCGCCGCGCCACCACATGGAGGGCGTCGCCCTCGGGCTCGTGAAGCTCCGGCCGATGATGGGGATCGGCGGCTAGCTAGCCGGCCGCGGCCGCGTAGCGGTAGCGACGGGCGATGAGCCGGAACGCGAGGGCGGCGAGGACCATCAGGCCGCCGAAGATCCAGAACATCGTCGCGCCGCGCGCGGTGACGAGGCTCGCCACGACGGCGGTGAGCGAGTTGCCGAGGAAGATGGCGAGGAACCAGAGCGACATGATGGTGCTGCGCATGGAGCGCGGCGCCTGGGTGTAGCTGAACTCGAGCCCGGTCACCGAGACCAGCACCTCGCCGATCGTGAGCAGGAGGTACTGCGGGAGCTGCCAGAGCGCGTGCGGCGGGTGGCCGGCCTCCACCGCCGTCTGCACCACCGCCGCGGCCGCGAACGACAGCGCCGTGACGAACATGCCCGCCGTCATCTTGCGGAGCGGCGCGAGCGAGACCCCGCGCCGCTCGAGGAACGGGAACACCCCCCAGTTGAACGCGGGGATGAGCAGCAGCACGATGAACGGGTTCAGCGCCTGGAGCTGGCCTGCGTTGAGCTGGCGCCCCATGAACCAGAGGTCCATCTGGCGCGCCTGGAACACCCAGGTCGATCCCTTCTGGTCGTAGAGCGCCCAGAACACGGTCACCGCCGCGAAGACGCCCACGATGCGGAAGACCGAGCGCGCGCCCTCGATCGCCTCGGGCGGATGGCGATGGGCGGCCAGGTCGAGCCAGCGCTCCCCCGGCTTGCCGGTGCCGAGCCGCGAGAGCGCGTCGCGGACCACGCGCAGGAAGCCGTGCGGGTTGGGCCCGGACGGCGGGGCCATCACGTAGTGGGGCCGCCCCGCCCAGAAGACCACGAGGGCGATGGCCATGAGGACGCCGGGGAGGCCGAAGGCGATCCGCGGCCCGACGGTGGCGAGGAGGAACGGGATGAGCAGCTTGGCGGTGCCCGAGCCGAGGTTGATCGACCAGTAGAACCAGCCGTAGACCCGCTGCATCAGCGTCCGCTGCGAGGGGGGGAACTGGTCGCCGACGAACGCCGAGACGCACGGCTTGATGCCGCCCGCGCCGACGGCGACGAGCGACAGGCCGGCGAGGAGCCCGGCCCGCGTCTCCCAGAACGCGAGCACCGCGTGGCCGAGCACGTAGGCGAAGGAGATGGAGAGGATGGTCCGGTAGCGCCCGAAGAACCGGTCGGCGAGGAACCCGCCCACGAGCGGCGTGAGGTAGTTCGCCATGATGAAGAGGTGGTAGTAGACCGTCGCCTCGCGCTCCGTGTAGAGCAGGTGCTCGTTCATGTAGAGCACGAGGATCGACAGCATCCCGTAGAACGAGAACCGCTCGCACGCCTCGTTCCCGACGATGTACTTGACCTGCGGTGGATAGCGGAGGCGGCCCTCCTCCCCTCCCGCGCCCGGCCGCTCCGCCTCCCGCCAGCGAGTCGACACGTGGGCCTCCTCAGGCCGCGGCCGGCCCGGCCGCCGGCGGGCGCTCCGGGTACCAGCGGGCGAGCAGCGCGAAGGCGACCGCCGCGGCGAGCTGCAGCGCGGCGAAGAACACGAAGTACGCCACGCCCTGGAACCGGTTCAGCGCCGAGACCACCCCGGTCAGCAGGTTCCCCACGAAGAAGGTGAGGAACCAGAGCCCCATGATGGCGCTCTTCATCTGCGCCGGCGCCTGCGTGTAGGCGAACTCGAGCGCCGTCACCGAGACCATCACCTCGGCGACCGCGAGGAGGAGGTACTGCGGCACCTGCCAGGCCACGTGCAGCTGGGCGCCGGACCGGAGCGCCGCCTCCACCGCCGCGGTCGAGGCGAAGGCGAGCACCATCACGAACATGCCCGCCGCCATCCTGCGCAGCGGGGTGATGCGCAGGCCGCGCCGCTCGAGCGCCGGGTAGACCACGAGCCCGAAGAGCGGGACCAGGGCGAGGACGAACAGCGCGTCGAGCGTCTGCACCTGGCCCGGGGGGACCACGTAGTCGAGGCCCGCGAGCGACAGGCGGCGGCCCATCTCCTCCGCCTGCAGCGTCCAGGACGAGCCGTACTGGAAGAAGAGCGCCCAGAAGGCGGACACCGCCGCGAAGACCGCGCCGATGCGGAACACCGCCCTCACCCCCTCCACCGCCCACTCCGGGTGAACGGCGCGCGCGGCCGCGAGCCCTCCTCGCCCCAGGGCCGTCCCCAGCACCTTCGTGAACCCGTGGGGCGACGGCCCGGCGGGCGGGAGCCTCACGTAGCGCCTCCGGCCGAGGACGAACACCACGAGCGCGAGCGCCATCGCCGCCGCCGGCGTGCCGAAGGCGACGCGCGGACCGTAGCGCTCGTAGAGCCACGGCACGGAGAGCTGCGAGGCGAGCGAGCCGAAGTTGATCATCCAGTACCAGAGGTCGTAGAGGCGCTCGAGCAGCGTCTGCCGACCCTTCGGGATCTGATCGCCCGCGAACACGGACGCGCTCGGCTTGATCCCGCCCGCCCCGACCACGATGAGGGCGCAGCCGACCAGCAAGCCCGCCGCGCTCTCCCAGAGCGCGATGGTGAGGTGGCCCGCCACGTAGCCGAACGAGAGCCAGAGGATGGTCCGGTAGCGCCCCCAGTAGCGGTCCGCGATCCACCCGCCCACGAGCGGCATCAGGTACGCCGCCGCGGTGAAGGCCGAGTACCAGGCGATCGCCACGTTGCGCGCCTGGCCGAGGTGCTGGACCAGGTGCAGCGTGAGGATGGAGGTCATCCCGTAGTACGAGAACCGCTCCGCGGCCTCGTTCCAGGCGAGGTACCTGATCGACGGCGGGAATCGCTCGCGCGGCGTGGTCTCGGCCATGCGGGTCCGCACTGTGCCACGGCTCGCCGGGTGGCGCGAGGCTGCGAACCGCGCGTCCCCGCGTTAAGCACGCTTCATGTCCCGCATCCCCCCCGCCCAGGCCGAGGCGCTCCTCGCCGCCGGCGCGGTGCTCGTCGACGTGCGCGAGCCGCACGAGGTCGCCGCCGGGCGCATCCCCGGGTCGCGCCACGTCCCGCTCCGCACCCTCGCCGCGGCGCCGCGCGACCACCTGCCCGCGAGCGGGCCGATCCTGTTCGTCTGCGCGCACGGCGTGCGCAGCGTCACCGCCTGCGTGCTGGCCGAGCGCTCCGGGCTCGGCGACGTACACTCCGTCGACGGCGGCACCGCGCGCTGGGCGGCCGAGGGCCGGCCCTACGAGGGCCGGCCGGTGCCCTGAGGGCGGCCGCGCGCCTTCACTTCACGTTCCGCGCAGCGCGGCCGCCGCGAGCGCGACCCAGCCGGCGATGAAGGCGACGCCGCCGAGGGGCGTCACCGCGCCGAGCCCCCGCACGCCCGTGAGGGCGAGCGCGTAGAGGCTGCCCGAGAAGAGCACGGTGCCGGCGAGGAAGAGCCAGCCCGCCCAGGCGACGGCCGGACCGGGGAAGCGCCCCGACGCCCACGCCGCCGCCACGAGGCCGAGCGCGTGGAACATCTGGTAGCGGGCGCCCGTCTCGAACACCACGAGCAGGTCCTCCGGCAGCCGCGTCCGGAGCGCGTGCGCCCCGAACGCGCCGGCCCCGACGGAGATCGCGGCCGAGAGCGCTCCGAGCGCCAGGAAGGTCCGTTCCATGGCGCCGGAGCCTAACCGATGGCGGCCCGCCGGGCAGCGCCGCCGTCCCGACGGAGCCTTGCGGACCGGGCCGGCGGCGGCCACCTCTCCGGCCATGGACTTCGCGGAGCGGAGCTGCGTGCCGTGCGACGGCGCCACGCCGAGGATGACGCGCCCCCAGGTGGAGGAGGCGCTCCGCGCGCTCGACGGGTGGCGGGCGGCGCCGGACGCGACCCGGATCGAGAGGCACTACCGGTTCGAGGACTTCCTCGCGGCGATGCGCTTCGTGAACGCGCTCGCCGCCGTCGCGGAGCGCGAGGGCCACCACCCGGACTTCTCGGTGCGGTCCTGGAACCACGTCGACGTGACGCTCTGGACCCACGCCATCGGCGGGCTGTCGGAGAACGACTTCATCGTGGCCGCCAAGCTCGATCGCCTGTCCGAGTCGCGCGGCCGCTGAATAGCCGCCGCCGTGCGCGCGTCGGCTCCGGTGGAGGGGACACACCGGAGAGACCCGATGACGACCCACTACTCGAAGCTCGCGGCCGCGCTCTCGCTCTCGGCGGCCGTGCTCGCCGCCGCCGTTCCCGCTCCCGCCTCGGCGCGGCCGTGCGACGACGACCACCACCCCGGCCCCGCGGCCGAGCCCGTCCCGTACTACCCGCCCGCTCCGGCCGGCTGGGTCGGCGAGCGCGGCGGCGATCGGGACGGCGGCGGCTGGCGCGGCCACGACGGCTGGCGCGACCCGGACTTCCGGCGCGCGCGGGAGATCCGCGAGGTCCGGCTCGAGCTGCGCCGCCTCGACGCGGAGCGCGCCGCCTTCCACGCGCGCTTCGGCTGGAACGAGCGCCGGATCGCCCGCTACGAGCGGAGCTACCTGTGGCGCCGGGCGGAGCTCGAGCGGCGCCTGGAGCGGCTCGCCTACTACGCGTGGCGGTAGCGTGCCCCGCCGACGCGTGGCGGGGGGCGCCCCTGGCGATCGGGGGCGCTCCCCGTTACGTTCCGCACCGTGGGACGCTTCGCGGTCTTCCTCGGGGTGAGCCTCGCCGTCCTCGGCGGGATGCACTACTACCTGTGGGCGCGGCTGGTGCGCGATCCGGCGATGCCGGCCCCGTGGCGCGCCATCGCGACCGCGGCCCTCGTCCTGCTCGCGCTCTCCGTGCCCGTCGCGCTGCTCACCTGGCGCGCCGACTTCCTGCCGGCCAGGCTCGCCCGGCTGGTGCCGCTCGTCGCCTTCACCTGGCTCGGCGTGGCGTTCATCCTCTTCTGCGCCGTGCTCGCGCTCGACCTGCTGCGCGTCGCCGCCCTGGGCGTCGATCTCGCCGCCTCGACCCTGCGCGGGCGAGGCGACGCGCCGGCCGACCCGGGGCGGCGGGTCTTCGTGGCGCGCGCGCTCGCCGGCACCGCCGCGATCGCGGGCGGCGGCGCCACCGCCCTCGCCCTGCGGAGCGCGCGGGGGCCGGCCGAGGTGACCGAGGTGCCGGTGCGCCTCGCGCGCCTGCCCCGGGCGCTCTCCGGCTTCACCCTCGCCCAGATCACCGACCTCCACGTCGGGCCGACCATCGGGGAGCGCGAGGTGCGCCGGGTGGTGGAGCAGACCAACGCGCTCCGCGCCGACGCGATCGCCATCACCGGAGACCTCGTGGACGGGCGCGTGCGGGACCTCCTCCCCGCCGTGTCGGAGCTCGCGCGCCTCCGGGCCCGCCACGGCGTGTTCTTCGTGACCGGGAACCACGAGTACTACTCGGGCGCGGCCGAGTGGGTCGAGGCGCTGCGGGGCCTCGGCGTGCGCGTGCTCTCGAACGAGCGGGTCGCGCTCGGCGACGCCGGCGCCTCCCTCGACCTCGCGGGCGTCGACGACTGGAGCGCCTCGGGCGGCCACGCCGGGCTGCCCCGCGCGCTCGCCGGCCGCGACCCCGATCGCTCCCTCGTGCTGCTCGCCCACCAGCCCCGCGGCGTCGGCGAAGCGGTCGGGGCCGGCGTGGAGCTCCAGATCTCCGGCCACACCCACGGCGGCCAGATCGTCCCGTTCAACCTGCTCGTCGCGACGGCGTTCCCGTACGTGCGCGGGCTGCACCGCCACGACGAGAGCGACCTCTCGGGCCAGATCTACGTGTCGCGGGGGACGGGCTACTGGGGCCCGCCGCTGCGGCTCGGCTCGCCGCCGGAGATCGCGAAGATCGTGCTGGTGTGACCGAGGCCGCGGGTGCGCCGCCCCGCTCCGGGAGCGACGCGGCCGCGGATCCCACAAGGGCCCGCCCCCGAAGTCCCGCAAGGTCTAACCTCGCGCGCCCGGGAGGCCCACCATGCGCGTTCGCCCCGTCCTGCTCATCGCGGCCATCTTCGGCGCGGCCGCCGCCACCTCGCTGTTCGTCGTGAGGCAGCTGCCGCGCGAGGGAGAGGTGAGCGCGCTCCCCTCCTTCGCCGAGCCGCCCTCGCTCGGCGCGGCCACCCCGGAGCTCGAGCCGGGCCCGGCGCCCGACGGCGCGCTCGAGCTGCGGATCACCGCCGGGGGCGAGCCGCTCGCCGGGGCCGAGGTGCGCGCCTACCTCGCGCTCGAGCCCGGCCCCGGCTCCGGCTCCGGCGAGCAGGGGTGGCGACGGGCGGGCACGGCCCGCTCCGGCGCGGGAGGCCTGGCGCGGCTCCCCGCCCGCCCGGGCGCGTACCTGGTGGCGGTGCGCGCCCCCGGGCTCGCGCCGGCGCGCCGCACGGTGGTGCGGGTCGCCACCGAGGAGGTGGCGCGCGCCGACGTCGCGCTCGAGCCGCCGGCGGCGCTCGCCGGCGTGGTGCGCGACGCGGCCGGGGCGCCGGCCGGCGGCGCGCGCGTGCTCGTCCTCCCCGCCTCCGAGGATCCGCGCGCCCCGGCCTCCGCGCCGCCCGAGGAGACCGCGGTCGCGACCAGCGCGGCCGACGGGTCGTTCTCGCTCGGCGGCCTCGCCCCGGGGGAGCACGCCCTCCTCGTCGACGGCGAGGGGCGCCACCCGGCCCGCCTCGCGCGGGTGGCCGTGCCGCGCGACGGGCCGCTCGCGATCGTGCTCGAGCCGCTCGGGGCGATCTCCGGGCTCGTCACCCTCGACGGGCGCCCGGCGCCGGGCGCGGAGGTCCTCGCCGCCTCGCGCGACCACGCCGCGCGCGCCGCCGCCGGCGCCGACGGGCGGTTCACGCTCCCGCTCCCGGCCGGCGCGTACCGGCTCTCGGCCGCGCTCGGGGAGCGGACGGGCGCGGCCGGCCCGCTCGCGGTCGCGGCCGGCGCGACCCGCGAGGCGCCGCTCGCGCTCGGCCCCGCCGCCTCGGTCGAGGGGACCGTGGTGGAGGCGGGCTCGGGGCGTCCGATCGCGGGCGCGGAGGTCGTCCTCGCGCTCCACGAGACCGGCGCGCCCGTGGCGCACGCCACCTCGGGCCCGGACGGCCGCTTCCGCGTGGCGGGCCTCGCTCCCTGCGGCCACGACCTCGCCGCCTTCGCCCCGGGCCGGAGCCCGGCGCGCGCGCCCGCGCTCACGCTCGCCCCGGCCGCGCCGTTCCGCCTCCGCCTCCCGCTCGAGGCGGCCGGCGCGCTGGGCGGCCGCGTGACCGACGGCGCCGGGCGCGCGATCGCGGGGGCGCGGGTGCGGGTCGTCACGGAAGGTGACCTCCTCCTGCCCGCGCTGCGGCGCGAGGCGCGCACCGACTTCGAGGGCCGCTTCCGGATCGAGGGGCTCCCCGCCGGCCGGGCGGAGCTGTCGGCGCGCCAGGACGCCGTGCTCGCCGGCGTGGGTCGAGCCGTGCGCGTCCGGGCGGGCGGGTTGGCGGAGGTGGCGATCGTCCTCCCGGAGCCCGGGCTCGTCGCGGGCCGCGTCTCGCTCGCCGGCCGGCGCCCGCCGGCCGGCACCGCCGTCGTGGCGCTGCCGGCGCGCGGCGCGTCGGGCCCGGCCGAGGTCGGGCGCGCGCTCGCCGACGCGGCCGGCCACTACCAGCTCGCGCTCCCGGCCGGCGACTACCGGGTCCACGCCGCCCGCGCCGAGGAGGGCGTCGCCGACGCGCGCGCGGAGCCGGCCCGGGTGCGCGTCGAGGCGGGCCGCACCGCGCGGCTCGACCTCGCCGTCGCGGCGCCCGCGCCGGGCGGGGTGGCCGTGCTCGTCGTGGAGCCGGGCGGCGCCCCTTCACCCGGAGCGGAGGTGACGCTCACGCGCCCGGGCGAGGCCAGCGTCGCGCTCGCGACCGCGGCCGGGGACGACGGACGCGTGGCGCTCGCCGCGGGCATGCAGCTCGCCGGCCG
>Ga0209683_10001091_pt1 | contig 10479 bp, 12 predicted proteins | sample DOMMetBare2Fresh_FD_187474 | JGI IMG/M metagenome (GOLD analysis project Ga0209683, IMG submission 187474) | Wetland sediment microbial communities from St. Louis River estuary, USA, under dissolved organic matter induced mercury methylation -... | ecosystem: Environmental > Aquatic >... | reverse complement strand
CTGTTCTATCTCAAGGCGCGCGGCATTCCGACTAAGGAAGCCGAGGCGCTCTTGATCCAGGCCTTCATCGGCGAAGCGGTGGAAGGCATCGAGCACGCGGGCTTGCGTGATGCGTTGATGGACCAGGTCGCCGCCTGGCTGAAGGCGCGAGGATGACATGCATCCGGCGGTGAGCAACGGCGCCTATGACGTGAACCGCATTCGCGAGGATTTCCCGATCCTCAGCCTGCCGGTCTATGGCAAGCCGCTCGTCTATCTCGACAACGCCGCCTCGGCGCAAAAGCCCACGGCGGTGCTCGATCGCCTGCATCACGCCTACACCGCCGAATACGCCAATGTGCATCGCGGTCTGCACTATCTCGCCAACGCGGCGACCGAGGCCTACGAGGGCGCGCGCGAGCGCGTGCGCGCGTTCCTCAACGCCAGCCGTCCCGAGGAGATCATCTTCACCCGCAACGCCACCGAGGCGATCAACCTGGTCGCCTATACGTTCGGTCGCGAGCGCGTCAAGGCCGGCGACGAGATCGTGCTCTCGATCATGGAGCACCATTCCAATATCGTGCCCTGGCACTTTCTGCGCGAGCGCCAGGGCGCCGTCATCAAGTGGGCGCCGGTCGATGACGACGGCAATTTCCTGATCGACGAGTTTGAGAAACTGCTTGGCCCGCGCACCAGGATGGTGGCGATCACCCACATGTCGAACGCGCTCGGCACCGTGGTGCCGGTGAAGGAGGTGGTGCGGCTTGCGCATGCGCGCGGCATCCCGGTGCTGGTCGATGGCGCGCAGGGCGCGGTACACCTCGATGTCGACGTGCAGGATATCGGCTGCGACTTCTATGTCTGCACCGGCCACAAGCTCTATGGTCCGACCGGTATCGGCGCGCTCTATGGCAAATACGAGCACCTCGCCGCGATGCCGCCGTTCAACGGCGGCGGCGAAATGATCCGCGAAGTGTCCGAGGATCGCGTGACCTATGGCGAGCCGCCGCACCGGTTCGAGGCCGGTACGCCCCCGATCGTGCAGGCGATCGGGCTCGGTGCCGCGATCGACTATATCTCCTCGATCGGCAAGGCGCGTATCCGCGCGCACGAACAGCAATTGGTCGCCTATGCGCACGAACGGCTGCGTGAGATCAATTCATTGCGCATCATCGGAACCGCGCAAGGCAAGGGCGCGATCGTCTCCTTCGAGATCAAGGGCACCCATCCGCACGACGTTGCCACCATCATCGACCGTGCGGGTGTCGCGGTACGTGCCGGCACCCACTGTGTGATGCCGCTGCTCGCCCGCTTCGGCGTGACGGCGACCTGCCGCGCTTCGTTTGCGATGTACAACACCAAATCAGAGGTCGACCGCCTCGCCGAGGCGCTCGTCAAGGCGCAGGAATTTTTCACATGACCGAAGAAGCCAAGGACAGCGCATCCATTGCGAGCAACGGATCGGCGTTGCCGGCGGACGAGATCGCTCGCATGACCGACGACATCGTGGGCTCGCTCAAGACCGTCTACGACCCGGAGATCCCGGCCGATATCTACGAGCTCGGCCTCATCTACCGGATCGACATCGCGGACGATCGCGCGGTGACGGTCGACATGACGCTCACCACGCCCAATTGCCCGGCCGCACAGGACCTTCCGATTCAGGTCGAGAACGCGGTGGCGAGTGTCGCCGGCGTTGGGCCGGTCAAGGTCAACGTCGTCTGGGATCCGCCGTGGGATCAGACCCGGATGTCGGATGAGGCGCGTGCGACGCTCAACATGTGGTAGCTCGGCAGACATAAGGCGGAGCAGAGATAGCAATGTGGCGCCAGATCGCGGAGGTTGTTGCTGCGCCCTCTCCCCCTGCGGGAGAGGGCAGCTCGGATTCTCAACACAAAGGATGGGTGAGGGGTATCGGGCTTCCACCCCTCACCCATCTGAATATGTCGCCGTGTTTTCATGCCCTCTCCCGCAGGGGGAGAGGGCGCAATAATGCGCGCTGCGTTGTCTCAGGCGGGTAGGCCATGCCCAAGCTCGACGGCGTGCTCGAGACGTCGCTTTATGTCGATGACCTTGATCGCGCGGCGCGCTTCTACAAGGACGTGCTGGGTCTCAGCGAGCTCACCAGCGATGCGCGGTTCCGCGCCTACGATGTCGGCGGGCGGAGCGTGCTGCTTCTCTTCCGGCGCGGGTTCACGCTCGAAACCGTGCGCATGCCGGGCGGTACCATCCCGCCGCACGATGGTCACGGCCCGCTGCATATCGCGTTTGCGATCAGCCGCGATGAGCTGGCGGCATGGGAGGCGCGCTTGGCCATGCACGGCATCGCGATCGAAGGGCGCACCAAGTGGACGCGCGGCGGCGAAAGCGTCTACTTCCGTGATCCTGACGGGCATCTTCTGGAGCTGGCGACGCCGGGGCTGTGGGCGATCTACTGAACGGGGCCTGGATCGGCGCCACTAGGCCGCAATTGTCGGACTTCACAATCGGGAGTTCGTTGTTATCTTAGGCGGATCAAGATTCCGCCCCGGGCCTTGAACCCGGAGAAGGAGTGAAGATGGCGAGGCCGAGACCACAGGTGATCCGACTCACGGATGCCGCCGCCGATCGCATCAAGTATGTGATGGCGAACGCGACCAAGCCGGTCGTGGGCGTGCGCGTCGGCGTCAAGAACGGCGGCTGCGCCGGCATGACCTACACCATGGAATATGCCGATGCGGTCGCGCCCGCCGATGAGGTGGTCGAGGACAAGGGCGTGCGGGTGCTGATCGATCCCAAGGCGATCCTGTTCCTGATCGGCACCGAAATGGACTACAAGACCGAGAAGTTCGCCGCGCAGTTCGTGTTCAATAATCCGAATCAGACGTCGGCGTGCGGCTGCGGCGAGTCGGTCCAGCTCAAGCCGGCGGCGGGTGGCGCTGCCGACGCGCACTGACCCGTGACGCCGGACGAGATCCAGGAACTGTTCACGGATTTTGGTGCGGTCGCGGTGCGCCGGATGTTCGGCGGCGCCGGCATCTATGCCGACGGGGTGATGTTTGCCCTGGTGGTGGATGGCGTCATCTATCTCAAGGCCGACGAGGTCAATACGCCCGCGTTCGAGCGCGAAAAGCTGCCGCCCTTCACCTATGAGACGAAGAACGGCAAGCGCGGCGTGATGTCGTACCGGCGCATGCCGGACCGGCTCTATGACGATTCCGAGGAGCTCGCGACCTGGGCGCGCAATGCGCTGGCGGCGGCGCAGCGAACGGGCGTGCGCGCGACGAAAAAAGGCGCGACCCAGAAGACTGCAGACGGAAAGGCGGCGAGCAAGAAACGGGCGACCAAACGCCGTGTAAAGAAATAATGCCACCGTGACTTGTGCGCGCGAATTTCGACTGTCATCGTCCTCGAAAGCGGACGATCCAGTACGCGTCGGCGCAGCACTATGAATGCGACGTTCGTAATTACTGAATTCCCGCTTGCGCGGTCATGACAGGCGAGAGGCTAGTGTCGCTGGAACAAAGATGCGTGCCGATCAAGCCTTCACGCGCACGACCGGCCGCAGCAGGAACGCCGGCAGATGCGATTCGATCGCGGCGTCGTCGCGTTGAGCGGGCCGTTCTGGTGCGGGCCGTTGTGGCGCCTGACGTTGTGGCGCCTGACGTTGCGGCCGGCGTGGCCTCGCGTCTTCGATCCGCGTGACCGGCGCTGGAGCTTGCGCAACAGGCTGTGCGGGTGCCGGTGCGGCCTGTTCGGGAGCCTGCTCCGGTCGCCGCGGCTTGCGGTCGCGGGCACTATGGCGGTCGGACCGCCCGTGTCGGCCGCGCTGCGGCGCGCCTGAGCGGGCAGGGGTCTCTTCCTCGCTTGCCGCCGGCGGCTCGCCCATCCACGGAATGCTTTGGCCGATCAGCTTCTCGATCGCGGCAACGGATTTGCTGTCAGCCGGCGCGACGATGGAGATCGCGGTGCCGCTGCGGCCGGCTCTGCCGGTGCGGCCGATGCGGTGGACGTAGTCGTCGGCATGGAACGGCACGTCGAAATTGAAGATGTGGCTCACGTCCGGGATATCGAGGCCGCGGGCGGCGACGTCGGAAGCAATCAAGAGCCTCACGTCACCCTTGCGGAAGGAGTCGAGTGCCGCCATCCGCTCGGGCTGGCTCATGTCGCCGTGCAAGGCCGCCGCATTGAAGCCGTGGCGGACCAGCGAGCGGTGCAGCAGGGCCACTTCGCGCTTGCGATTGCAGAAGATGATGGCGTTCTTGAAGTTCTCGTCGGCGCGAATGAGGCGGCGCAGCATATCGCGCTTCTCATGCGGCTCGCGGCCGGTCTTGACCAGGAGCTGGGTGATGGCCGCGACTGTCGTCGCCGGCCGCGACACCTCAACCTTGATCGGATTGTGCAGGAACTGCTCGGTGATGCGCCGGATCTCCGGCGGCATGGTGGCCGTGAAGAACAGGGTCTGGCGCGTGAACGGCACCAGCTTGCAGATGCGCTCGATGTCCGGAATGAAGCCCATGTCGAGCATTCGGTCGGCTTCATCGATGACAAGAAGCTCGACGCCGGTGAGCAGGAGGCGCCCGCGCTCGAAATGGTCGAGCAGACGCCCGGGCGTGGCGATCAGCACATCGACACCGCGCATCAGCTTGGTGTCCTGATCATCGAACGACACGCCGCCGATGATGAGCGCGACGTTGAGCTTCTGCCCGGCGCCGTACTTGGTAAAGCTCTCTTCGACCTGCGCGGCAAGCTCGCGCGTGGGCTCGAGAATGAGCGTGCGCGGCATCCGGGCGCGGGCGCGGCCGCTCTCGAGCATCGTAAGCATCGGCAGCGTGAACGCTGCGGTCTTGCCGGTGCCGGTCTGCGCGATACCGAGCACGTCACGGCGGGCGAGCACGTGCGGGATCGCTTGTTCTTGGATGGGAGTGGGGGTGGTGTAGCCTGCCGCCTTAACGGCGGCGAGAACCTTGTCGGATAAACCGAGCTTTGAAAAAGGCATGTATCCTCGAGTCGGGACCGATCTTACCCGCGTCGGGTGACAGACTGACGACGACTGCGCGGGGGGTACGGTCGAATGGATCGAACCATTACAAGTGAAAGATAGGCGCATAAGGCCGAAAGTCAATCATGCCGCGGTGCAATAAGTAGCAATAATACCTAATATTTCCTGCTGAAGACTAAGGAGACGCTGATGGCCGGGCCATTGCCGATCGTCCTCGTGCCCGGGCTCAACTGCTCGGCGAGGCTCTATGCCGAGCAGGTCCCGGCGCTCTGGGGCTGCGGGCCGGTGACCATCGCGGACCACCGGCGTGACGACAGTGTGGCGGCGATCGCGGCTCACATTCTGGCGACCGCGCCGCCGCGGTTTGCGCTGGTGGGCCTGTCCATGGGCGGCTACATCGCACTGGCCATGATCCGGGAGGCGCCTGAGCGGGTCGCGCGCCTGGCGCTGCTCGACACCTCCGCGCGGCCCGATACCCCCGAGCAGACCGAGCGGCGGCGCAATGTCATCGCGCTGGCCGAAAGCGGGCGTTTCTCCCGAGGTGTCTGATCTGCTGTTCCCGGTGTTTGTGCATCGCAATCGGCATGGCGACGAGGCGCTGCGGCAAATCGTGCGCACCATGGCTGAGGAAACCGGACCGCAGGCCTTCGTGCGCCAGCAGCGTGCGATCATGTCGCGCCCGGATTCCCGCCCCTTGCTCGCGTCGATCCGTTGTCCGACCCTGGTCCTGGTTGGCGACGGCGATGAGCTCACGCCGCCCGTGCTGTCGCAGGAGATTGCCGCCGGCATCGCGGGCGCGGGCCTAATGGTGGTGCCCGATTGTGGACACCTCTCCACCCTCGAACGGCCGCAGGCCGTCAACCGGGCGCTTGTCGAGTGGCTCGGCGCCTGATCTGAGCGCGGAACGATCGGCTTTCGGGCGCTGTTCCTTGTTACGCAATGGTATAGATAGCCATGCCCACGGTCCTCGACCTCATCGGCGAAACGCCCCTGGTGGAGGTGACGCGCATCGAGCGCGGGCCCTGCCGGCTGTTCCTCAAGCTCGAGAGCGCCAACCCCTCGGGCTCGCTCAAAGATCGCCCGGCGCGCGCCATGATCGAGGCGGCGGAGGCCGGCGGACAGCTCAAGCCCGGTGGCACCATCGTCGAGGCGACCGCGGGCAATACCGGGGTGGGGCTGGCGCTTGTTGGTGGCCGCAAAGGCTACCGCACCGTCCTGGTGGTGCCGGACAAGATGGCGCGCGAGAAGGTGCTGCACGCGCAGGCGATGGGCGCCGAGGTGGTCTCGGCGCGCTCCGACGTCGGCAAGGGCCATCCCGACTATTACCAGGAGGTGGCCGAAGCCATCACCAAGCGCACGCCGGGCGCCTTCTATGTCAACCAGTTTGCCAATCCGGCGAACCCGCGCGCGCATGAGACCACGACCGGCCCGGAGATGCTGCGCCAGATGGACGGTGATATCAACGCCGTGGTGGTGGGCGTCGGCTCCGGCGGCATGCTCACAGGGATCGGGCGCTGCATGCGCAGCGCGTCGCCCAAGACCGCGATGGTGCTCGCCGATCCGCAAGGCTCGATCCTCGCGCCCTACGTCGAGACCGGAACGATGACGGCCGCCGGAAGCTGGGCGGTCGAAGGCATCGGCGAGGATTTCATCCCGCCCAACTGCGACCTCTCACTTGTCAGCAAGGCCTATGCGATTCCGGACCCGGAGAGCTTTGCGACCTCGCGCGAGCTCCTGCGCGCGGAAGGCATTCTCGCCGGCTCCTCTTCGGGCACGCTGCTCGCGGCGGCGCTGCGCTACTGCCGCGCCCAGAGCGAGCCGAAGCGGGTGGTCACGCTCGTGTGTGATTCCGGCGCCAAGTATCTCTCCAAAGTGTTCAATCCGGCGTTCCTGGCGCAGGAAGGCTGGACCCATCCCGAGCGCCACGGCACCGTGCGCGATGTGGTGATCGGCCGCTACAACGAAGGCATGGCGATCGTGGTGCGGCCGCAGGACAATCTGCGTGCGGTGTTCTCGCGCATGCGCTCGACCGGGGTCTCGCAGCTGCCGGTGATCGACGAGACCGGTCACGTGGTCGGCCTTGTCGACGAGAGCGACGTGCTCGCAGCCCTCATCACCGACGCCAGCGGCGCCAACAAGGCGTTCGAGCTGCCGGTTAAGGATGTCATGGTGACGCGGCTCGAGACCATCTCGGCCGATGCGCCGATCGTCGACCTCGTGCCGCTGTTCCGCAAGGACTACACCGCCATTGTGATGGACGGCGACCAGTTCCTCGGCGTGGCGACGCGGCTCGATCTCATCAACTATTTCCGGATCACGTCGTGATGAAGTGGCCACTCTCCTCCGTCATGGCCGGGCTTGTCACCGCAAGTCGGGTATACCCGGCTTGCGGCGTAATAATCTTCAGAACTCGAGCAAGCTCGAGTTCTGATGCCATCCACGTCTTTCTTGTCGAACGGCTCAAGACGTGGATGCTCGGTAGCGCACACAAGTTTACGCAGTCTGCGCAAGTTTGACTGCGTGCCGGGCACGACGATCATCGATAGGTGCTCTCAATGACACAACGAAGCAACCTCGACTTCGCCACGCGCTGCGTCCATGCCGGGCAGGAGCCCGATCCGACGACCGGCGCCGTGATGATGCCGATCTACGCGACCTCGACGTTCGTGCAGCAGAGCCCGGGCGTCAACAAGGGCTACGACTACGCGCGCACCAAGAACCCGACCCGGATGGCGTTCGAGCGCTGCGTCGCCGATCTCGAAGGTGGCCGCAGCGCCTTTGCGTTCGCGTCGGGGCTGTCGGCGATCGCGACCGTGCTCGATTGTCTCGACCATGGCTCGCACATCGTCGCGGTCGACGATCTCTACGGCGGCTCGCGCCGCCTGTTCGAGCGGGTGCGCAGACGCTCGGCCGGGCTCGACATCAGCTACGTCGATCTGACCGACGCCGAGCGGCTCGATGCCGCCATCCGCCCGAATACGCGGCTGGTCTGGGTCGAGACGCCGACCAATCCAACGCTCAAGCTCGTCGATCTCGAGCGCATCGCCGCCATCGCGAAGACGCGCGGCGTCCTGACCGGCGCCGACAACACCTTCGCCAGTCCCTATGTGCAGCGGCCGCTCGAGCATGGCTTCGATCTGGTCGTGCATTCGACCACGAAATATCTCAACGGCCATTCCGATATGGTCGGCGGTGTCGCCATCGTGGGCGACAATGCCGAGCTCGCCGAGCGCATGACCTTTCTGCAGAATGCGGTCGGCGCGATCCAGGGGCCGTTCGATTCGTTCCTGGCGCTGCGCGGGCTGAAGACCTTGGCCTTGCGGATGGAGCGTCATTGCACTTCGGCGCTCAAGATCGCGAACTGGCTTGAGCGCCACCCCAAGGTGCGCCGCGTCTACTATCCTGGCCTGCCGAGCCATCCTCAGCACGCGCTCGCCAAAAAACAGATGCGCGCCTTTGGCGGCATGATCTCGGCCGACCTCAACGGCAGCCTCGATGATGCCAAGCGTTTCCTGGAACGCTGCCAGCTGTTTGCGCTGGCCGAGAGCCTGGGCGGGGTGGAGAGCCTGATCGAGCATCCGGCGCTGATGACCCACGGCTCGGTGCCGCCCGAGGTGCGCGCCACGCTCGGCATCGGCGACACGCTGGTGCGGCTCTCGGTCGGCATCGAGGATGCGGACGATCTGATTGCCGACCTTGCGGCCGCGCTGGGGTGAGGATTGAGGATGAGGATTGAGGATCATGAGCGATGAGCGCACGAAGTCCGACACGGCCGGCGTGGTCGCGCCGCCGCCGCTGATCGCGCTTGCGACCCTCGTGCTTGGGGTGGCGGGCGATTGGTTGGTGCCGCTCAATCTGTTGCAGGCGGTCCTGACTTGGCCGGTGCGCCTCGTGCTTGGCATCATCCTGGTCGTGGCCGGCGGGCTCCTGGCATTCGCGGGCGAGCGTGCTTTCCACCGGGTGGGCACGAACGTGCCGCCGTGGCGGCCCGCGCTGGCGCTTGCGACCACAGGAATCTATGCCCGCGTGCGCAACCCGATGTATGTGGGCCTGATCCTGATCCTGGCCGGGTTCGCGGCCGCTCTGGCATCCGACTGGATTGTGGTCCTGCTCGTTCCGACTGCGCTGCTGCTCCATTTCGGCGTGGTCCGCCGCGAGGAGCGCTATCTCGAGGCGAAGTTCGGGGAAGACTACCGGCGCTACAAGGCGAGCGTGCCGCGCTATGGCTGGCCGCGATGAGGAGCCTTTGCGCTGGCGGCGCCGAACCCGTATAGGGCATGCCGCCAATCAGGACATGGGATCAGGGCTCGGAACGGATGCGTACACAGGTCGGAATTGTCGGCGCCGGGCCCGCAGGGCTCATGCTCTCGCACCTCCTCCATCTGGAGGGCATTGACTCGATCATCATCGAGAACCGCAGCCGCGACTATATCGAGGGCCGCATCCGCGCCGGGCTGATCGAGCAGTGGGCGCGCGACCTCCTGATCGACACCGGGGTTGGCGAGCGCATGCAGCGCGAGGGCCTCTCCCACGACGGGATTCATTTCTGTTTCGGCGGCGCGCTGCACCACATCAACTTTCGCGAGCTGGTGGGCAAGGGCGTCACCATCTACGGCCAGCAGGAGGTCATCAAGGACCTGGTTGCGAAGCGGCTCGCGGACGGCGGGGAGATCCTGTTCGAGGTTGACGACGTGAGCCTCGCCGACGTCACCAGCACCTCGCCGAAGATCCGCTTCCGCCATGGCGGCGAGGTCAAGCAGCTCGACTGCGATTTCATCGGCGGCTGCGACGGCTTCCACGGCATCAGCCGGCCGAGCATCCCCGCAGGCGTGCTCACGGTTTACGACCGCGAATATCCGTTCGGATGGGTCGGCGTTCTCTCGCAGTCGCCGCCGCCGGACAAAGAGCTGATCTACGCCTATCACGAGCGCGGCTTTGCGCTCTACACCATGCGCTCGCCGGCGCTCGCGCGCCTCTACCTGCAATGCGCGCCCGACGACGAGGTCGAAGCCTGGCCGGACGAGCGCATCTGGCAGGAGCTGCATACGCGCATCGGCGGCACGCGCGAGCTTGCCGAGGGCAAGATGCTGCAGAAGGGCATCACCGCCATGCGCAGCTTCGTGGTCGAGCCGATGCAGCACGGACGGCTGTTTCTGGCCGGCGATTCCGCCCACATCCAGCCCCCGACCGGCGCCAAGGGCATGAACCTCGCGTTCGCCGACGTGGTCGTGCTCGCGCGCGCGTTCGCGCAGCAATACAAGGCCGGTCGCGGCGATCTCCTGGAGCGCTACTCGCAGACTTGTCTCCGGCGCGTGTGGAAGGCGCAGCGCTTCTCCTGGTGGATGACGCAGATGTTGCATGTTCATCCGACCCACAACGCCTTCGACCGCAAATGCCAGCTCGCCGAGCTTGATTATTTTGCGAGCTCGGAAGCGGGCAGGCGCACGCTGGCGGAGAATTACGTCGGGCTGCCGGTGGAGGTGTAGCGGCGTTCTGGCGCGCGGGCTTGATCAGCCCCG
>Ga0209683_10001090_pt1 | contig 10481 bp, 8 predicted proteins | sample DOMMetBare2Fresh_FD_187474 | JGI IMG/M metagenome (GOLD analysis project Ga0209683, IMG submission 187474) | Wetland sediment microbial communities from St. Louis River estuary, USA, under dissolved organic matter induced mercury methylation -... | ecosystem: Environmental > Aquatic > Freshwater... | reverse complement strand
GAAACACTAGGAAGTACAACGGTTATTTGTAGTGATAAAACAGGCACGCTCACACAAAATGCCATGACCGTAACTAAGATGATGGCTGCAGATAAACTCTATTACCTCAGTGGAAGTGGGTATGAGCCTAAAGGTGAGATTTTCATTGATGCACTACCGCATATACCACTTAAAGGGAGTGCGCTTTACGAGACATTGGTTGCAGGCATTTTGTGCAATACTTCACGCCATGTTTTCACAGATGGTCTTTATGTTATAGAAGGTGATCCTACTGAGGGCGCACTCATCGTTTCGTCTAAAAAAGCAGGTATTCACGAAGAAAAGTTAAAAGAAGGCTTGCATCACATTGACACACTCTCCTTTGAGTCAGAACGCCAGTATATGGCATCTGGGTATCACGCCATTGCTGAAGATACTTTTCCGGTGTACCTTAAAGGTTCTGTAGAGAAAATCATTGAGCGATGCGATACCTATATGGATGAGAAGGGTGTGCTTCTGCCTATCAATAGAGCTCAAATAGAAGCATATGCCGAAAATATGGCGCGAGAAGGTTTACGCGTTTTGGCGTTTGCCAAAGTGTACATGAATGAAAAAGTAGATCAGCTAGGGCATCATCATTTTGAGAATGGACTCATTTTTTTAGGCTTACAAGGGATGATCGATCCACCTCGAGTTGGTGTCATTGAAGCCATTCAAAGCTGTTATAGAGCGGGTATTGCAGTGAAGATGATTACGGGAGATCATCGCACAACTGCTCTTGCGATAGCGCGCTCTATTGGGCTTGATACGCATGAAGAAACACCTGTCTTAACAGGCAAAGAGATCGATGCTTTAAGTGATGAAGCATTGGCTTCTTTAGTGGAAAAAGTTGCCGTTTTTGCACGTATCGCGCCTGAGCAGAAACTAAGGCTTGTCAAAGCATTGCAGTCTCTTTCGCATATCGTGGCTATGACGGGAGATGGAGTCAATGACGCTCCTGCTCTTCGCCAAGCCAACATTGGTATCGCTATGGGCGTTATGGGAACAGAGGTTGCCAAAGAATCTGCCGACATGATTTTGACGGATGACAACTTCGCAACCCTTGAAGATGCTGTGGAAGAGGGACGGGTGGTGTATGATAACATCATCAAATTCATCACGTGGATATTACCTTCTAACATGGGAGAAGGACTGGTCGTGATCTTTGCTATTTTAGCAGGCATTGCACTCCCGATTTTACCATTGCAAATTCTTTGGATCAACATGGTCACAGATAGTGCGCTTGGCATTATGCTGGCATATGAGCCTAAAGAAAAAAACCTGATGGATCGACCACCACGCGATGTCAATGAGCCTATCTTAACAGGGAGGCTTATCTTTAATGTTGCATTGGTGGGAGTGTTGCTCTTTCTCAGTGCGCTAAGTGCTTTCTTTTACGTTCAAAGTGTAGGAATGAGCGAAGAAGTTGCACGAACATTAGTTGTCAATATTTTTGTGTTTGGTGAGATGTTTTATCTGTTTAATTGCCGTTCTTTACACTATTCGATGTTCCAAATAGGCTTTTTTAGTAATCCTTTATTACTTTTAGGTGTGGCGCTTGTGTGTATTTTAGAGCTTCTTTTTATCTATATGCCATTTATGAATCAGCTCTTTAAAAGTGCCCCTTTAGGGATGCTCGAGTGGATGATTACGCTAGGATCTAGCGCATTGGTTTACTTCGTCATTGAATGTGAAAAAGTTTTGTATCTCAAAAGAAGAAACATTCACTAACTTAAAGGGTATTTCCTTTATTTTTGAGATGAAGAAAATACTCTTTCGTTTTTACATGACGGTAAGCAAACATGGCATCCATATCTTTTTTGACAAATTTAAAAAAAAGTGTTTGCAAAAAAGGTATCGGTGATGCAAGGTAGATAGTCTCTTCCATAAGAGTTTGCTGTTCACTCTTTGCGATAAAACGTCGCTCATGCCTAAAAGAGGCAAAAGGACCTTGAAGCATGACATCGACGATGCTTGAAGGACACTTCTTTTCTATCGCTATCTTCCAACGTGTGGTAAATCCAAATTTTTTGATATCCAGTAGGACAGTGTTGTTGTGAGAGGAGACAATTGTCACGCCAATGGCAGGAGGTGTGATGAGTGGTAGATTTCGTGTGTCTGTGTGAAACGCACACACCTCTTCGATGGAAGCATCAATGAGGCAGCTGTAATGAAGTGTAAAAAGGTTACTCATTGACTAAGCCTTACGTCGTAGAGATACGAAGCAATCTCTTCTAGGGTTTGTTTGTCATAGCCTAGTTCAGGCATTAACCCATACTTGCTAATAGCTTCAGGCATGAGTGCTGTTTTAGCATTGGGTTTGATAATCCATGTTGCCATAGCCGATACAAAAGCTTCTTTGGATTCATACGTTTTTTTATAACGTGCTTGAAGCTCTTTTGTCGATGGTGCAGAGTTTGGCACACTGATGGTATGGCATGTGATACAGTTGCCATTAAACAGTGTTTCACCTAGTGGTGCGGCGGAACTAAGAGAGAAAGAAAAAAATATGAGTGGAAGAAGTTTTTTCATAAGTTATCTTTAGTTGTTTTATAATCATTGTAGCAAAAATCACTCCTTTTTCATATTGATGTAAGTCATTATGCTCTTTGATTTTTTTCTTGACAACCTCTGTCTTCTAAAGTAGAATGACTTTAAAACTCCCATCAAAAAGGACTAAGATGAAAAAGCTGTTTTGCATTTTTATTTTTCTAATGAGCTATGGCTATGCGGCTGGCAACGTAGAGTCTGTGACCCTTGCGAAGTCCGATAGGAGTTGGGATGGCTCAACTATGCCTTCATACCCCAAAGAAACGCCTGAGATTTCCGTTTTGAAGATTACCATTCCCCCTCATACAGAACTTCCACTACACAAGCACCCCATCATTAACGCTGGATATATGGTCAAAGGTTCACTTAAAGTCGTGACAGAAGATAATAAAACACTGCACCTTAAAGCAGGTGAGGCGCTGATAGAAGTGGTGGACAAATGGCATTATGGTGTTAATGAAGGTAATGAAGCGGTCGAGATAGTGGTGTTTTACGCTGGAACAAAAGAGAGTGCTTACTCCATCAAAAAATAAGCACTATGGTAATTTCTCGATTGGTAAAGGCTCTGCATGGTAGTAACCTTGTGCAAAGTCAATGTTGAGGTCTTTAACAACATTATTGGTCGTTTCATCAAAAACAAACTCTGCAACGGTTTGTAGTCCCAGTCGTTTTGCGAAGTCATTAATGGCTGCTGCGATCTGATATGTGTTAGTGTCAGTTGCTATTTTTTTAATAATCGTACCGTCAATTTTTAAGATATTGGCATTGAATTGCGCTAAATACGCAAAGTTTGAATACCCACTTCCAAAATCGTCAATGGCGATTTTAACGCCCAGATCTTTGACTGACTTGATAAATGAAATGATGCTAACATAGTCTTTTATGGCTTCTGTTTCTGTGAGCTCAAACGTGATACGTGATGGTTCTGGAAAGTTTTTGATGGCTTTTTCGATAAATAAAACTGTCTCTTGATCTTCGATATCTTCAACAGAAAGATTGATAGCAACACACTCTTTTCGATATTCGAAATCGTGCAGTGTTTTTTGAATCATAATGCGAGTGAGTGCTAAATAATATTTTGATTTTTTAGCCACATCCAAGAAAGAGTAGGGTGTATAGACCTTACCATTTTCGTCCATTAAACGAATAAGACTCTCATATTTTGTGATTTTTTGGCTTTTGAGATGAACAAGTGCTTGATAGTATGGAACGATTCTGCCATGTTCAATAGCGCTTTTAAGCGTGTGAAGCATCTGAAAGTTTTGTAGATGGATGGCTTCATCTTCTTTAGTTGAGCGCATCCAATCAACATTGCGTAAACGTGCCTGTTTTAGGGCTTCTTCTGCATGCGAGAGAATTTGTGTTTTTTCAGTTGCAATTCCAACACTAATGCGCGCAGTAATACCTTGTAAGTCTGCTAAAAATTGATGTTCATGGGTATCTCGAATAATCTCTTCTATCTTGGCACAAAATGCTTCTGGATTTTCATTATCGCCATAAATCACGAAGTTATCGGCTTCTAGTTTATAGAGTGTATAAGAGGTCAGACTAAGAATATTCATAAAAAGTGTTGCAAACTCTACAAGCAGGGCATTGCCACTTTCAAATCCATAAAAACGATTGATCTCACCAAAATTATCGATGTTGATGAGCGCAATGATAGGCGAGGAAGAGAGTGCAATGTCTTCAAAGAGCTTGATTCTGTTGGGAAGGTTTGTCAGTGCATCGGTTGTTTGTTTTTGGATCTGTTTTTGTTGTTTAATAATTTTTGTAAGGTCATTGCGTGTGGAGATATACTCTACGATGTTTTGGTTTTCATCAAAGAGTGGAATAATCGTTGTGTCAACATAGTAAGCCTCTCCTGATTTGGCTTTGTTGATAATAAGCCCTTTCCAAACCTGACCACTTTTGATGGTTTCCCACATCTCTTTAAATGTGCCATTAGGTACATCTGGATGGCGAATAATCCTGTGTGATTTTCCGATTAACTCTTCTCTAGAATAGCCTGAAATTTCGACAAAAAGATCATTGACATAGGTGATGATTCCTTTTGTGTTGGTTTTGGAAACAATCGAATTAGCATCAAGTGCTAATTTATAGGCATCGAGTGTTTTAATCGTATGTTCAAGCTCATCTACGACGGCATTGGTAAGTCTTGACATGACAGCAAGATTTTTATGTTTTTCATCTAACGGTTTCATTTCGGGTTGCGGTAGGGCTACTAAATTTTCATGTTCACTAAGTGCAAAAACCGTTGTGGTTAGATTCATCATCTGTGTGGAGTGCGGTGTTTTAAAAAATTCTCCATAACTGAAAAAGCCACAGGTGGTGCCTAAAAAATTGTAAGTATGAAACTCGTTTTCTAAAATTTCGCCTGCAAAAGCTTTGCGTCCCATACACGAATATATCCAGACAACTTCAGGTTCTAAAAGTAGCCTTGCATCGTTGTTTTCAACAATTTCATCGATATTTGCGATACCAAAACGCACTTTATCGCCTGTGTTGAAATTGCCAGCGAAAATAAGGGCATTGTCCATAACCGCAATAGGTGCTCTGGCGATATTGACCCCTTTTTCTGTTTTGATCAGTGGAAATTTTACGATGCTTGAGGGTAAGTTTGCAACAACATCGTCTCCAAAATAGTGACGGATGACTTCAAAAATGGGTTTACCATCAAGTTCAAAAATGGCATTATGTTCTACTTTAGTTACAACCATCGGTTTGCCGATGGGATTCCAGTTGAGCTTCCAGTTGTTGAGAACTTTTAAAGAGATATTTTCAAATGCAACACCCACAACACCATGTTCATAGACTATGCCATTTAAGGAGATCAGTGTTTTGGTAAATCTTCCATAATCCGCAGCAGCACCCCCCGCAATCGTAAGGTCTTTACGTACAGAGTTCACTCCACTTAGAAATTCCTCAGGTTTACCAACAAGTCCTTCACTAAAAAAGATGGCTGCTTTGACATTTTTGCTGAGGTGTTGCGTAACGCAAATACCACCATTAAAATCACAATGACGCGTATGAAGTGGAATGAGAGTGGTGTGTGAAAATGTACAAAAAGAGAGAATGACAGAGTTTTCAACCATTTTGCCATCAAGGATTTCTCCTGCGGTTGTCACTCCTAAAATAATTGCATGCGGAAGTAATTCTACAAGGGTGGTCGTAAGATCCCTAAAGCCTTGCTCGTCATTACGTCCATCGAAAAATTGTACCAGAAGGGACTTTTCATCTGAAAAAGCCTCTTGTGCGATGTGTTTTTTCAGCGATGGAAAATCTTCAAATCTCACATTTGAAACTCTCATGAAACTCTCTTCCTCTTTGATTTCAAAATGTTTACTGTTGTACCATTTTGAGTTGCAAAACTTTAAAAGTCATTATACACTCTTTCTTCCTTCAACTCTATCCTGTGCTATAATATTTTCACTAACAAAAAAGGCAAAATGATGGATAAAGAACTACAAACCCTTCAGAAGTTTTACAACATCGTTATTGAGTTTTTGACCAACTATAGTTTTCAACTCCTAGGTGCACTTATCATCGTTATTATCGGATGGTTTGCTGCAAAATATGCCTATACATTGTTGATGCGCCTTTTTGAAAGTCACCATTTTGACAGTACGCTTTCAAAATTCATTGCCAATGTCGTTAAAATACTGATCTTTGCAGCAATGATTGTCATCGCTTTAGGCAAAATAGGCATCTCCATCGCTCCGTTCGTAGCAGCCATTGGTGCAGTATCTTTGACGGCTGGTTTGGCACTTCAAGGCAGTGTTTCTAACTATGCTGCGGGTGTTTTACTCATTATCTCTCGTCCGTTTAAAGTGGGTGATACGCTCTCTGTTGCAGGCGTGTATGGAGTGGTTGAAGAGATTAAACTCTCCTATACTGTGCTTCGTAATGAAGATGAAGAACTCATCACGGTTCCTAATAAACAGATGATAGGTGACGTGCTCGTTAACTCTTTTGATGTACGCGTGGTAGAATCAAGTATAGGGGTTTCGTATGAGCAAGATCCTGCTAAAGCTATAAGCTTGATTAAAGAGGTGCTTTCTGGATTTAAAGATGTTTCAAAAGAACATAAACCTGTTGTTGGCATTGCAAAATTTGGCGATAGTTCCATCGAAGTTGGACTTCGTTATTGGGTTCCAACCAAGAGTTTTTTTAAGACCCAATATGAGGTTAATTTAGCGCTTTACAAAGTATTGCATGAAAATCATGTTACTATTCCATATCCTCAGCGTGAGGTAAGAATTTTAGGAGAAAATGTTTGATTCCGAAGAAGTATGAATTTATTGTGTTTGCCTTTTTAATGTCATTTTTTATGACGCTTTTGATGTCGTTTGTTATTACCTTCATCAATGTAGGTCTTGTAGAAGATTTTTTAGTGCGTTGGTTCCAAGCCTTTTGGAGAGCTTATATCGTAGCGTTTCCTTCCGTCTTAACGGTGGTGCCAATTGTGCGTAAAATCGTTAGAAAGTTGGTTTCTCCACACTAATGTTTAAAAAACTCGATGAGTCCCATCACGATTTCAAAGCCAATGAGCCCGATGATGATCCACTCTAAAAACTCACTGTGTTTGTGGTTAAAAAGATCAAGAGCCATGCTAATGTCCTCTTTAAGATGACTTAGCTTGTGCTCGACGATCTCAAAACGATCTTTCAGCTCTAAGATGGACGAAAGTCTATTGTAAAGTTTTTCAGCTTCTTCATTATCCCATAAGATATTAGGTTTATCCAGTAAGAACAGATCACTGACCATCCCATGCTGAATGGAAGTGAGATTGCGCGCAAATTCGATCAGTTTTGAGCGTTTCAGTAGTGAATAACTCTGTGTAAGATCAAGCAGTTGTTGGCTCTTTTCAAAATGAGCATTCAGGTCTTGCTCATATTTTTCAAGTCCAACACTTTGTGAAATAACGAGTGCTATGATGATGAGATAGAGCGAAAGTGGCTCTTTGAGAATAATCTGTTCGTTACTGACTTTACACGTAACCTCCAAATCAGGCTCAATCAAAATAGGGTAATCTTGAAAGATATAACGTTGTTCCAATAACGAAGCGTCTTTCATCCCCAATTTCATGAGCGCTTGGTGCATTGCCTCTTTTTCCCAATTAATGAATGTCAAAACGTTAAATTGGGTATAGACTAAAAATGTTTCACGATATTGGTGGTAAAATGCTTTTTCAATTCCTTTTTTAAATGAACAATCAAGGAGCGTTTCGACCTCATGTTTGGCAAAGGGTGTTGGGAGTGAAATAGAGATGAGTGAAAACGATGTAGCCATAGGAACTCCTTGTGCAATAATCATTTATAAAAGTATACACCCAAATGAAAACGAAAGCGTTACATACAAAGAAGCATTAACAAATTCATGCTAATATTAACATAATAAAAAAATCAAGGATACCAATGCGTTTTAGCCTTATAGGATGTATGCTTTTTGGTATGGCATCGGTGTTGTTGGCAGAAGATTTTGATCCGTTTGATACCAAGTCTCTTCTAAATAAACAACAAGCAACATTTGTAACATGTGCAACCACGGATTTGAGCAAATCTTTAAGCCTTTCCGATGTTGTTATGGCGGCACTGTGTAATAATCCTCAAACAAAGATTGCATGGCAAACATCACTCTATCAAGCCGCGCAAGTTGGAGTCAGTCAAAGTGCCTATCTTCCAACACTGAGTGCTTCTGGCTCTGCACTCAAAAGTGAGAGTAGTGAGACGAAAAGTGGCGATCAAGAAAACATCAGTATCACACTTTCTTATTTGCTGTATGATTTTGGTAAACGTGATGCTACGTATGAGAGTGCAAGACGTCTTTTGGATGTAGCCCTTTTTTCAGAAAACAATACCATTCAGAGTGTGTTTCTCTCAGCTGTTCAAGCGTACTACACACTTTTTGGCTCAAACGCTTCTTTGGAAGCAAGCCTTGAAGCTGAGCGCTCTGCATTGGCGAGTTTAAATGCTGCTAAAACACGCTATTCTGTGGGCACTGCAACACCTGCTGATACGCTTCAAGCGCAAACCGCTTATTCCCAAGCGATGCTTAACCGCATTCAAGCAGAAGGAAGTGTCAAAAGCGCGCAAGGAGAACTTGCCAGTGTATTAGGACTGATGCCAGATACGACGATCCAACTACAAACACCACAGCTTTCTTTGCCTAGTGAAGTGTTTGAAAAAAATGTTAAAGCATTAATGGAAGAAGCAGGACGCCTTCGCCCAGACCTTATGGCAGCAAGCGCGAAAATCAAAGCCGCTGAAGCGAATGTCAAAGCTGCTAAAGCAGAGCATCTGCCTTCATTTTCTCTTAGTTCTACCACAGGGCATACAGACACCGTTTTTAATACTTCTCAAAGAACGTCTAGTATAGGGCTTTATGTGAGTATTCCGATATTTACGGGGTTCAATACCAAATACAAAGTCCAAGCAGCACAGCAACAGCTCAAAATCAATGAAGCAGAGTATGAAAAGCTCTCTCAAGAAGCAAGTCTGGAAGTGTATAAAACCTACCAAACGCTAGTCAGTGAAACACAAGCGACACGTACCAGTGCTGATTTGGTGGCAAGTGCTCAAGCATCGTATGACTTAGCCCTAGGTAGGTATAAAGCAGGGGTAGGAACCATTTTGGATCTTTTAAGTGCGCAAAGTGCCCTTGCGAGTGCAAAACAACAACATATCCAATCTCTTTATAACTGGTACATCACTAAAGCGAGCCTTGCAAAGTCAATGGGAACGCTTGATTTTTCAACGATAAAAGGACAACCATGAGTTTTTTAACGAAGATACTTTTTCATAAATTTACCCTTTTTCTTTTTCTGATTGCACTTGGATTTGGTGGGTATTATGGTTGGCTACACTACACAAAACCTCCTGTTGAAGCTAAGTATAAATTTCATACTTTAGAGATGGGCGATGTCACGCAAAGTGTTGCCGCTAATGGCACACTTAACCCTTTAGTGCTTGTTACGGTAGGTACACAAGTCTCAGGAAAGGTCATTAAACTCTATGTAGATTTCAATGATAGGGTTGAAGAGGGACAAATACTTGCTGAACTTGACCCAGCACTTCTTGATGCACAAGCTGCACAAAGTGCTGCAAATGTTAAAAATGCAGAAGCAACTTTAGAACTTGCCATTGCCAATGAAAAGCGTTCCCGTGAATTGTTCTCGAAAGAGTATATTTCAAAACAAGAATTAGACGCGAGTGTTCAAGCCTTGAAATCAGCTCGTGCGGCGCTGGATTTAGCGCGTGCACAATCGCAAAAAGATAGAACCAATCAAGGCTATACTATCATTCGCTCTCCCGTTTCTGGTGTTGTGGTTGATAGACAAATTGATGTTGGACAAACGGTAGCGGCGAGTTTATCTGCGCCTGTACTTTTTAAAATTGCACAAGATTTAAGGCAGATGCAGATTGACTCAAACTTTGCCGAAGCGGACATTGGTCGTATCAAAGTAGGACAAAATGTTAATTTCGCCGTGGATGCATTTCCCAACATGGCATTTAACGGTGTCGTCAAACAAGTGAGACTCAATGCCACAACCGTTTCTAATGTTGTAACGTATGATGTGGTTGTGAAAGTAGAAAACCCTGATGAAATTCTCATTCCTGGTATGACTGCGTATGTGAATGTCATCATCGCTGAGAAAAAAAATGTTTTACTTATTCCTAATGCAGCATTACGTTATAAACCAACACCAACCGTAGCTCCAAACAAAGAAAAACCTAGCGAGCAAAAGCCTAAAAAAGAGAAAAAAGAGAGCAATAGTGCTACGATTTATGTTTTTGAAAATGGTGTGCCAAAACCTATTAAAGTAGGCATTGGCGTTTCGGACAACCGTTTTACCGAGATTACGTCTGATGTACTTAAAGCAGGCGATAAAATCATTGTAGAAGAGGTCAAAAATA
>Ga0209683_10001088_pt1 | contig 10483 bp, 4 predicted proteins | sample DOMMetBare2Fresh_FD_187474 | JGI IMG/M metagenome (GOLD analysis project Ga0209683, IMG submission 187474) | Wetland sediment microbial communities from St. Louis River estuary, USA, under dissolved organic matter induced mercury methylation -... | ecosystem: Environmental > Aquatic > Freshwater... | reverse complement strand
AAATCTGTTTCAGAACCTGTTTTTTACAGAAGATCGGTATGACTTGTCAACTGTCGGACGGATGAAATTTAATCGGCGCTTAGGAAGAGAGGAGACTACAGGTTCGGGTACCTTAACCAAGGAAGACATTATTGATGTGCTGAAAGAGTTAATCAGTATTCGCAATGGTAATGGTAATGTTGATGATATTGATCATTTAGGTAATCGGCGCGTTCGCTCGGTTGGAGAAATGATTGAAAATCAGTTTCGTGTAGGGCTCGTTCGTGTCGAAAGGGCAGTGAAGGAGCGTTTAACCCTGGCGGATTCGGAAGGACTGATGCCGCAGGAAATCATCAATGCGAAACCGGTTTCTGCAGCGGTCAAAGAATTTTTTGGGTCAAGTCAGTTGTCCCAGTTTATGGACCAAAATAATCCCCTATCTCAAGTTACGCATAAACGCCGGGTTTCCGCTTTGGGGCCGGGAGGGCTTGCGCGAGAACGGGCCGGTTTTGAAGTTCGTGACGTCCATACTACCCATTATGGTCGCGTTTGTCCTATTGAAACGCCGGAAGGACCAAATATTGGTTTGATTAATTCCTTGTCGGTCTACGCCAGAACGAATGATTACGGATTCCTTGAAACCCCCTATCGTAAAGTGGTTAATGGCAAAGTGACCGATCAGGTCGATTATCTGTCCGCCATTGAAGAGGGGGAGTTTATTATTGCTCAAGCTAGTGTGGCTGTTGATTCCAACGGAAAACTGGTGGAAGGTTTAGTGTCATGCCGGCATAAGGATGAGTTCACACTGGCGATGTCTGATACCGTGCAATATATGGATGTATCGTCGAAACAGATCGTATCGGTTGCAGCTTCCATTATTCCATTTCTGGAGCATGATGACGCTAACCGCGCGTTGATGGGCTCGAATATGCAGCGCCAGGCCGTACCAACGTTAAGAGCTGAAAAGCCCCTGGTTGGAACAGGTATGGAAAGAACGGTCGCAAAGGATTCTGGCGTTACAGTAGTGGCCGCCCGCGGTGGCAGCATAGAAGCGGTAGATGCGGCAAGAATAGTCGTGCGGGTTAATGATACCGAAACTGAAACGGGTACGCCGGGTGTCGATATTTACAATTTGACCAAGTACACACGTTCAAACCAGAATACGTGCATTAATCAAAAGCCTCTGGTTAAACCCGGTGATATTGTCAATGCCGGTGATATTCTCGCAGATGGACCGTCCACCGATATGGGGGAGCTGGCGCTTGGGCAGAACATGCTGGTTGCGTTCATGCCATGGAATGGTTACAACTTCGAGGATTCCATTCTGGTATCCGAACGCGTTGTTAAAGATGAGCGATTTACGACGATTCATATTGAAGAAAAAACCTGCGTTGCTCGCGATACCAAGCATAGCCCTGAAGAAATTACCGCCGATATTCCAAACGTTAGCGAAGAGGCGTTATCCAAGCTCGACGAGTCCGGCATCGTTTATGTTGGGGCTGAAGTTAAGGGTGGCGACATTCTGGTCGGCAAGGTAACGCCTAAGGGCGAAACGCAATTAACCCCGGAAGAAAAATTATTACGGGCCATTTTCGGTGAAAAAGCGGCCGACGTAAAAGATACCTCGTTGCGCGTACCCAGCAGTATTGAAGGCACGGTAATCGATGTGCAAGTCTTCACTCGGGATGGTGTCAAGAAAGACAAGCGGGCGCTTGATATTGAACAGCAGGAAATCAAACGTTACCGTAAGGATCTGGATGATCAGCTGAAAATTGTTGAAGAAGATATTTTTGCACGAGTCGCTAAGTTGCTGATCGGTAAAGTGGCACAGTCTGGCCCCGGGCAACTGAAGGCGGGAACTGAAATAACACAAGACTATTTGAATGGCTTAAAACATTCGGAATGGCTGAAGATTCGCATGAAGGATGAGGATCTTAACCTGCAATTGGAAACCGTTGCCGCTCAGGTAGAACAGCAGCGGAAAGACTTTGACGAAAAGTTTGAAATCAAGCGTAAAAAAATCACGATGGGTGATGATTTGGCGCCTGGCGTTTTAAAAATGGTTAAAGTATATCTGGCTGTCAAGCGCCGTATCCAGCCGGGTGACAAGATGGCGGGACGGCATGGTAACAAGGGTGTTATTTCCATGATCAGGCCGGTTGAAGATATGCCCTATACCGCCGATGGCAATCCAGTCGATATCGTCCTGAATCCTTTGGGTGTACCATCGCGGATGAACGTGGGGCAGGTGCTGGAAACGCATTTGGGCTGGGCAGCAAAAGGCCTGGGAATAAAAATTGGCAAGATGCTGGAAGCCAAGGCCAAGGCAGCAGAAATCCGAGGTTTTCTGGACAAAATTTATAACAGCAGTGGCCGCAAGGAAGATCTGGATTCGTTATCTGATAAGGAGATTCTGGAAATGGCACTCAATTTGGTTGATGGCGTGCCTATGGCGACGCCGGTCTTTGACGGCGCCAGCGAGGAAGAAATTCGCACCATGCTCAAATTGGCAGATTTGCCCGAGCATGGACAAATTACCCTTTATGATGGCTTGACCGGGGAACCGTTCGAGCGCGAAGTTACAGTTGGTTACATGTATATGTTAAAGCTCAATCATTTGGTTGATGACAAAATGCATGCAAGGTCGACAGGGCCCTATAGTCTGGTGACTCAGCAACCACTGGGTGGTAAGGCGCAATTTGGCGGTCAACGCTTCGGTGAAATGGAAGTTTGGGCACTTGAGGCCTATGGGGCGGCATACACGCTGCAAGAAATGCTAACCGTGAAGTCAGACGATGTGACGGGCAGGACACGTATGTACAAGAATATTGTCGATGGGGATCATAAAATGGAGGCCGGTATGCCGGAATCATTTAATGTTTTAATCAAAGAAATCCGCTCATTGGCTGTCAATATCGAATTGGAGCGGGACTGAAATTTTCGCCGCAAGCAACCGACTGAAAGCCGATTCAGGAATCCACCAGAAACTATTTAAAGAGGATAAAATCTTGAAAGATTTAATGAATTTCTTAAAGCGTCAAGGCCGAACTGATGATTTCGATGGCATCAGCATTGGTTTGGCGTCGCCGGACATGATTCGGTCCTGGTCCTACGGTGAAGTGAAAAAGCCGGAAACTATCAACTATCGCACTTTTAAACCGGAACGCGATGGTTTATTTTGCGCCAAGATTTTCGGTCCGGTTAGCGATTACGAATGTTTATGCGGTAAATACAAACGGCTAAAACATCGTGGCGTAATTTGTGAAAAATGTGGTGTCGAAGTCACTTTGTCAAAAGTGCGCAGAGAAAGAATGGGGCATATTGATCTAGCCAGCCCGGTTGCGCACATCTGGTTTTTGAAGTCGTTACCGTCCAGGATTGCCTTACTTCTGGATATGACGCTACGTGAAATTGAGCGCGTGTTATATTTTGAGTCGTTTGTTGTTTTAGATCCCGGCATGACACCCTTAGACAAAGGGCAATTGTTAACCGATGATGAGTATCTGGATGCGGTTGAATTGCATGGCGATGATTTCGTTGCAAAAATGGGCGCTGAAGCGATCTATGATCTGCTTAAGGCGATTGACTTGAAAGAACAGGTCAATATGTTGCGTGAAGAGATCAATACAACGAACTCAGAAACCAAAATAAAGAAATACTCGAAACGACTCAAAGTGATGGACGCTTTGTTAAGTTCCAAGAATCGTCCTGAATGGATGATTTTAAAGGTTCTGCCGGTATTGCCGCCTGAATTGCGTCCCCTGGTCCCTCTCGATGGCGGCCGTTTTGCGACTTCCGATTTGAACGATTTATATCGACGAGTCATCAATAGAAATAATCGCTTAAACCGTTTGTTGGATCTTAACGCGCCGGATATTATCGTTCGCAACGAGAAACGCATGTTGCAGGAGTCAGTTGATGCCTTGCTCGATAACGGTCGCCGGGGCCGGGCTATTACAGGCACCAACCGGAGGCCGTTAAAGTCTTTGGCCGATATGATCAAAGGTAAGCAGGGGCGTTTCAGGCAAAACCTGCTGGGCAAGCGGGTCGATTATTCTGGGCGCTCGGTTATCGTTGTGGGGCCAACCTTAAGGCTACATCAATGCGGACTTCCGAAAAAAATGGCATTGGAGCTATTTAAACCGTTTATTTTTAGCAAATTACAATTTCGCGGTTTGGCGACGACCATTAAGGCGGCGAAAAAAATGGTTGAGCGGGAAGGGGCCGAAGTTTGGGATATACTTGAAGAAGTGATCCGCGAACACCCCATTTTGCTGAACCGGGCGCCGACGTTGCACAGACTGGGTATTCAGGCGTTTGAACCCATTTTGATCGAAGGCAAGGCGATACAATTGCACCCTCTGGTCTGCAGTGCTTTTAATGCTGACTTTGACGGCGATCAGATGGCGGTGCACATACCGTTATCGATTGAAGCGCAACTGGAAGCACGAACCTTAATGATGGCGACTAATAATATATTATCGCCAGCCAATGGTGAACCAGTTATTAACCCATCCCAGGATGTGGTTTTGGGCCTTTACTATATAAGCCGTGAAAAAATTAACGCAAAAGGCGAAGGCAGTTTATTTGTCAGCGTTGGTGAAATTCATAAAGCGCTAATGACCAAGACCGTCGAATTACAGTCGAAAATCCAGTTGCGTGTCACCGAAAAGATCGTGAACGAACAAGGTGCCATTGAGGAAAAAACGTCCCGAGTAAAGACGACGGTGGGACGGGCTCTTATCTGGGAAATTGTGCCGGACAGGATGCCTTTCGAATTGGTCAACTGCGATATGACCAAAAAGAACATATCACGTTTAATAAATTACAGTTACCGTTATCTGGGTAACAAAGATACAGTTGTGCTTGCCGACCAGCTTATGTATCTAGGGTTCAGATACGCAACTATATCCGGTGTATCGTTCGGTATTGAAGACATGGCGATTCCGGAGAAAAAAGTTGAAATTATTAAAGCGGCCGATGCCGAAGTGAGTGAAATTCAGACGCAATATGCTTCCGGCTTGGTAACGGATGGTGAACGCTACAATAAAGTCGTAGACATATGGTCGCATGCTAACGATCAAGTAGCAAAAGTGATGATGGATGGTCTTGGTGAGGAATCGGTTGTCGATGGTGAAGGCAATACTGTTAAGCAGAAATCGTTTAATTCCATTTTTATGATGGCCGAATCCGGTGCCCGGGGATCTGCAGCCCAAATTCGACAGTTAGCCGGTATGCGAGGATTGATGGCTAAACCGGACGGTTCCATTATCGAAACTCCGATTACCGCGAACTTCCGGGAAGGCCTGGATGTTTTGCAGTACTTTATTTCAACTCACGGAGCCCGTAAAGGACTGGCCGATACCGCCTTGAAAACCGCAAATTCAGGATATTTGACCCGGAGATTGGTTGATGTAGCTCAGGACTTGGTCGTGACCGAAGCGGATTGCGGTACGTCTAACGGTTTGATTATGACCCCTATTATTGAAGGAGGCGATGTTGTTGAGCCGCTGTCTGAGAGAGTTCTTGGCCGGGTTTCGGCCATAGATGTCATGGATGCCGCCGGCGAGACTATCGTTGTGCCAAGAGCAACGTTGCTCGATGAGCATTGGGTTTCGGTTCTCGAAGAACAAAGTATAGATCAAGTCATGGTGCGCTCGATTATCACTTGCGAAAACCGGCATGGTGTTTGTGCGGCTTGTTACGGTCGTGATTTAGGCCGGGGTCATCTTGTGAACATTGGTGAAGCGATCGGTGTTATTGCTGCACAATCCATTGGTGAACCGGGTACTCAATTAACCATGCGGACTTTCCATATTGGTGGGGCAGCATCCAGGTCGGCTGCGATCAGTAATGTACAAGTTAAATCGACTGGTACCGTCCGGCTCAACAATCTAAAGTCGGTAACCAACAGAGAGGGTAATCTGGTCGCCGTTTCAAGATCCGGTGAAGTAGGTGTGGTGGATGATTACGGCAGGGAAAGAGAACGTTATAAAATTCCTTATGGCGCGGTGCTTTCGGTTCAAGAAGGAAGCAAAGTGAATGTGGGTGACATTATTGTGACGTGGGACCCGCATACACATCCAGTGATTACTGAAGTAGACGGGATAGTCGAGTTAATTCATTTTGTCGATGGTGTTACCGTACAAAAACAATCCGATGAAGTAACAGGCTTAAGCTCATTAGTTGTTATTGATCCTAAGCAGCGTGGCAGTGCTGGTAAAGAACTCCGTCCTATGGTTAAACTGGTCGGTAACGATGGTGCAACCATTTATCTGCCGGGCACTGAGATTCCGGCCCAGTATTTCTTGCCGGCTGGCGCTATTGCCGGCATTAAGGATGGCGGTGAAGTAAAGGTTGGAGACGTTTTGGCAAGAATTCCTCAAGAATCCAGTAAAACTCGAGATATTACCGGTGGCCTTCCTCGGGTCGCAGACTTATTTGAGGCGCGCAAAACAAAAGACCCTGCTATTTTGGCCGAAACAAGTGGAACTGTTTCATTCGGCAAGGAAACCAAAGGTAAACAACGGGTCATCATTACTGATTCTTCTGGTGAACAGATCGAAACTCTGATCCCAAAATGGCGCCATATTACAGTGTTTGAGGGTGAATATGTTGAAAAAGGAGAGACGATAGCCGAAGGTGAGTTGACTCCACATGATATTCTAAGATTGAGAGGGATTGAGGAGCTTGCTAACTATTTGGTGAAGGAGATTCAGGATGTTTATCGCTTACAAGGCGTTAAAATAAATGATAAACACATTGAAGCCATCATCCGACAAATGCTGAGAAAAGTTGAGATCACCGCTTCCGGAGATACGTCTTTCCTAAAAGGTGATCAGATCGAGCGAACAATAATGCGGGTTGAAAACGATAAAATGGAAGCTGAAGGGAAAATACCGGCCAGTTATGAATCAATATTACTGGGTATTACCAAGGCATCCTTGGCGACTGAATCATTCATATCGGCCGCATCTTTCCAGGAAACTACACGTGTATTGACTGACGCGGCGGTTCGCGGGCTAAGTGATGGCTTACAGGGATTAAAAGAGAATGTTATCGTTGGCCGATTAATACCTGCAGGTACGGGTCTTGCCTACCATGAAAATAGGAAAAATCGTGCGGCCCATCATCAGGTTGGTGAAACCGAATCAGCTGCAACAGTGGATGCGGGAGACGTGGAGGAAGCGCTTAAGCAAGCTTTAAATATTTAAGCAAATTAGCCGGCCGGAAAAAATTGAGCTTGACCTAATATCAATAAGCAAGTATTATGCTGAGTTCACATAGAGTCAACGTTTTTTGGCTGGGTCAACATCCTGATAACCATCGATTAAGATTGCGATGGATATTGTTATTATCTAGCAGTTAAATTTGTGGAGTAAACTAAGATATGGCCACGATCAACCAATTGGTCCGTAAGCCGCGCGCTAAAAAAATAGAAAAAAGTAACGTTCCGGCGTTGGAAGCGTGTCCTCAGCGCAGAGGCGTGTGTACGCGCGTATATACTACAACCCCTAAAAAACCTAATTCGGCATTGCGTAAAGTGGCCAGGGTTCGGCTAACCAACGGGTCGGAAGTTAGCAGTTATATTGGTGGGGAAGGGCATAATCTTCAGGAGCACTCGGTTGTTTTGATAAGGGGCGGTCGTGTTAAGGATTTGCCGGGTGTTAGGTATCATGTCGTTCGTGGCAGCTTAGACGCTTCAGGGGTCAATAACAGAAAATGTGGTCGTTCTAAATATGGTACAAAGCGGCCGAAAAGTAAATAGTGGGTTGATAAAAAATGTCAAGAAGAAGAGTTGCTGCAAAAAGAGAAATTATTCCTGATCCAAGATTTGGCAGTGTCATGCTGACCAAATTTATGAACATGATCATGGAGAGTGGCAAAAAATCCGTTGCAGAGGGAATTGTATACGGCGCTCTGGACGTGATCGAAGGTAAAGGTCATGCAGAACCTTTGGATGTGCTATCAAAGGCACTCGAAAATGTTCAGCCCAGGGTCGAGGTTAAATCTCGGCGAGTTGGTGGTGCGACATATCAGGTTCCGGTCGAAGTTCGTCCATCGCGGCGTTTGGCGTTAGCGATGCGGTGGCTGATTGATGCGGCTCGAAAAAGAAATGAAAGAAGCATGTCCGGAAAGCTGGCCGGCGAGCTGATGGACGCGTTTGAAAGCCGGGGTGCAGCTGCCAAGAAGCGGGAAGATACTCACCGAATGGCGGAGGCCAACAAAGCGTTTTCCCATTACCGTTGGTAATTGGTGCGAAAATTCAAGGCTGACAGGTGGCGCGCAAGACTCCAATAGATCGTTATCGAAATATCGGTATTATGGCGCATATCGATGCTGGCAAGACAACGACGACAGAACGTGTGCTTTACTATACAGGAGTTTCTCACAAGATTGGTGAGGTGCATGATGGAGCAGCAACGATGGATTGGATGGAGCAGGAGCAAGAACGTGGAATAACGATCACCTCGGCTGCAACCACCTGTTTTTGGGACGGCATGGAGCACCAGTTTCCTCAACATAGAATAAATATTATCGATACGCCAGGGCATGTTGACTTTACCATTGAAGTTGAGCGGTCTTTACGTGTTCTTGATGGGGCATGCGCGGTTTTTTGCGCTGTAGGCGGAGTAGAGCCGCAGTCGGAGACGGTTTGGCGTCAAGCGAATAAGTACCATGTACCCAGGCTGGTTTTCGTTAATAAAATGGATCGTTCGGGTGCCGATTTTCTGCGTGTCATTGAGCAAATACAAGCCCGGCTAGGCAGTAAAGCAGTACCAGTTCAATTACCTATAGGCGCTGAGGATGGTTTTGAAGGGGTTGTGGATCTTGTCAAAATGAAGGCGATTTATTGGCATGACGCCAATATGGGCATGACTTTTGAAGAAAGAGATATTCCAGCTGAGATGTTGGAGCAGTGCGAGAAATGGCGAGAACATTTAATTGAGGCTGCGGCTGAAGCTGACGAAGCGTTAACGGAAAAATATCTCGAAGGAGTGAGTTTGACGAATGAAGAGATTAAGCGTGGCATTCGCCTGCAGACGATATCGAACAGGATGAGTCCGGCGTTATGCGGATCGGCCTTTAAAAATAAAGGTGTTCAGGCAATGCTTGATGCTGTGGTTGAGTATTTGCCGGCGCCAACGGATATTAAGGCCATAAGGGGTTTGCTTGAAGATGAGCTTACCGAGACGGAACGACCCGCAAATGATAATGCGCCGTTTGCTGCACTGGCATTTAAAATTGCGGCCGATCCATTTGTTGGGACATTAACTTTTTTCAGAGTCTATTCCGGTGTATTGAATTCCGGTGACAGTATCTACAATTCGGTAAAAAAGAAAAAAGAACGTATTGGCCGAATTGTGCAAATGCATGCTAATAGCAGAGAAGAAGTTAAAGTGGTCTGCGCGGGAGACATTGCGGCTGCTATAGGGCTTAAGGATGTGACAACAGGTGATACTTTATGTGATTCCAAAGAAATTGTTGTGCTTGAACGCATGGAGTTTCCCGAGCCAGTAATTTCAGTTGCTGTCGAGCCAAAGACGAAGGCCGATCAGGAAAAGATGGGTATTGCATTAGGCAAGTTAGCCCAGGAAGACCCTTCGTTTCGTGTGCATACTGATGAGGAGTCGGGACAAGTTATTATTTCAGGGATGGGAGAGCTTCATCTTGAAATCATCGTTGAACGGATGAAGCGGGAATTTAATGTTGATGCAAGTGTTGGCGCCCCACAAGTCGCATATAGAGAAACGATCCGTAAGTCGGTCGAACAGGAAGGAAAGTTTGTCAGGCAGTCAGGTGGCCGCGGACAATATGGTCATGTTTGGCTGAGAATAGAACCCCGAGAGGCTGGAGCTGGATACCAGTTTGTTAATGAAGTTGTTGGCGGGGTTGTGCCGAAGGAATACATACCTGCTGTTGACAAGGGAGTTCAGGAGCAATTAAAGAGTGGTGTTCTGGCAGGATTTCCGGTTTTGGATGTCAAGGTGTCCTTATTCGATGGATCCTATCATGATGTGGATTCAAGCGAGATGGCTTTTAAGATTGCTGGTTCTATGGGTTTTCGGGATGGAGCGAGGAAGGCAGATCCGGTATTGTTGGAGCCTATTATGAAAGTTGAAGTCGTCACGCCTGAAGATTATATGGGTGATGTCGTAGGCGATATCAATAGACGGCGCGGAATCATTCTGGGCATGGAAGATACTCCGTCTGGGAAAACAGTAAGCTGTGAAGTTCCATTGTCTGAAATGTTTGGTTATGCAACAGATTTACGTTCGACAACCCAGGGACGCGCCACTTACAGCATGCATTTTGAAAAATACAATGAAACGCCTGCCCATATTGCAGAAGCTATTATTAAAAAATCATCATAAAATCGATAAAATTGAAGGTATTTACAGATGGCCAAAGAAAAATTTACGCGCAGTAAGCCCCACGTCAACGTAGGAACGATAGGTCACGTTGACCACGGCAAGACGACCCTGACAGCGGCCTTAACCAA
>Ga0209683_10001083_pt1 | contig 10496 bp, 9 predicted proteins | sample DOMMetBare2Fresh_FD_187474 | JGI IMG/M metagenome (GOLD analysis project Ga0209683, IMG submission 187474) | Wetland sediment microbial communities from St. Louis River estuary, USA, under dissolved organic matter induced mercury methylation -... | ecosystem: Environmental > Aquatic > Freshwater... | reverse complement strand
CAGCTGATCCCTTGCGGACGACGAGTGCGACCAACGGCCGAGGGTTCTCGATCGCTCAATGACGGGCGCCGACAACCGCCTTTATCAGATTCGCAAAAACAAGCGCAGCAACTATCTCGCGACTCCGCCAAAATATGAGCTTAGAAACCCAAACCCCGATCGTAGTTGTCATACGCAACGTTGTCCGACCTACCTCGGGGCTGTCTAGGCGGTGAGTAATGCTCATCCAAATCTTGACATCTTTACTCCATCAACAGGCTTGACTTCGAGACCGACAAAGACGTCTACCCCATGCTTGCTACGAATATAGTTTGAAACCATTTCAAACATCTTGTCATTTGGAAGAATCGCAATATAAGGATTGCGGACAAAATTCCACCCGGGGTAGCAGTAGTCGCGAATGGCAGGACTAATCTCAAGCTCAGCCATAGCGAGGGCATACCATCCGTACTCTTCTGCTTCATTGTTGAACTCCCTGTACCCACCGGGACGAGCGCGGTTCAAGATACCGACCGCCCGCTCATGAACGCGCTGTTGATCCTTCTCGGCGAGAGTCGCATGAGTATGCTTTGCGAGCAGGACGTTTACAGCGGCAGTATGGCGGTCGATAACGGATTTGCATTTCATGACGCCGAGGACACCGGCGACGAGTGCAATGGAGATGGCGATCGCAGTCACTGAGAGATTCCTCTGGATAGTGTTTTCGCCCGCTCAGTTCGGCTACAAGCCCAACCTATTCATTAAGTAGGCTCAATACAGCTAGTCGGAATGGGCAACGCGCTGCAATCGGCGCAGGTTTGCCGCCCGCGCACGGAATACCGGCGACCGCTTTGCGACAGATCTACAGACGTGACGTTGGCGACGGCCAGCTTGATGGCTGTCCACTGGTAAGGATAGATTGCAAAGCGCTCGGCCAATTCATTTCACTATCGTGGGTCTCTACAGTCGCCGAAAGCGGTCACCTGGACACTCGGAAGCAGGTTCTTTCCACGAAGGACGAAAAGCACGTGAGATACCATCGTTCAAAAGGACTTTGCCGAGATATCTTTAGTTCGGAGATTTCCTGCGTGCCGCGGAATTAGCTCGATCGTGTACCCGGTGTATTGATACCCATCAAAGCTAAACTCGAATACCTTGTCCGTCTCCGCGAAACGTGTATCTGTTCCAAACAAATTCGTTTCTCCACACCAAGTACTGCCGTAAGCGTATCGCACGCGATGCGCGCCCAAAGGAACGTCTACCTTGACTGGCATGCCTCCATGCGCGAACAAAGTGAGAATGGGAGTTCCGCTTGTCGCATCGACAATCTTGACAAAATAGTTGTGTCCTACCGGCGTCAAGATTTGAAGTGGCGCAACGCCGAGATTGTTACTGTGAACTCGGTAAATGCCGGGGTTGGCCTGCTCGGCCACACACGGCAAGGTATTCGAACTTCCTGCTTGCGCAGTCTGGCCGGCGTCCGTTGAATCGTCGACCAATCGGAAGTGTGACTGAAGGATTGCTCCACCCACCAAAAGCAGTAGGGCGACCCAAGTCCAAGTGTGTGATCCTTGTCTTGTAGGGCTTCTCGAGACAAGCTTCGGGGTAGAGGCTGTTGCTTGATCAGATTCAACCGAAACATGCGACTGCGCTGATCGACGATCTGCTTCCGCGTTGGCCCTGGCAATGGCGGTCGCGAGGTCTTCAATATGCGATTCGTCCGCTGTTGACTGCGGAAGGGCGGCCTCGATTCCCGTAGCCGAATGCAGATTATTCGGGGTCTGCTCGTTGCTCCTAGCGGCAGCGCGCGAAGTCGAAGACGGACGCTGGCTTGGGGCGGGGCCACCTTGGTTCGACGAACCTTTGCCCGCTGCCTCAGTCTGCGACTTTGTTGACGTCGAAGGTGTGGGGGTCCGACAATCGGCATGATAGTTGTCGCTCAATATGGTCTTAAGCAACCTGAAACCGCTTGGCGCTCTTTCCGAAGTGCGTTTCTGGTAAGGCGACAGATAGAGCTTCGTTACCCGGCGACCGTCCGGGTGCGAAATTTCGTAGCCGTCGACCGGATTCGGGGTGACGGGTGATTGAAAGGAGCCTATCCGTTCGTATATGACCTTTGCGCCATCGGGTAATCGCAGCCGGGCCAAATAGCTGGTACTCCCGAAAACGGTCTGCGTCGGAATCGGGTTTGAAAGATCGTGGCCGAATTCACCGCGGCCGCCGGGAATTTGATCGGTGTCACAGCCGCCCTCGCAAAGCTTGTTCAGTGCGTCGAATAGTGCCCTTTGCTGTTGAATGATTGGGTCTTCCTGAAACGCGTCCAGAAGTGTTTTTTGCTTCCGTGGTTTCAAAGCGTCGAACAGACCCATACGATTTCTCGCATCACCGCATAGCGGTGTAATTGTGGGATCGCGCCGCTCTTGCCACTTGTAGCCTCACAAACCGCCAATATAGACAAGGCGACCCTTGCTGCAATAATGCGCGTAGAGGAGGCTATTTGGCGGAGGGAAAGGCGGTCAATTCAACGGTAGTTCACATCCGGCGAAATCAGCGGCGGGGAGTGCCGCTACTGAGGGGGCTAATGACGGCGCAGATCGCTGAGAAACTGTCCCTAGAATCGCCATGAGCCCTGAACTCGTTACATTTCTTTGGATGGCCCTTGTCGCAATCGCCATGGACGGCCTCTACTCTTGGAGAGGTGGGCCGTTCAATAGACCGATTTTGCTCGGTCGTCTAGGCTTATTCGGCCACTTACTCGAAGTCCTGATGATGCTGGTCGTCATGGTCTCTGTGATTTCTGGCCTCGTCTGGTCCTACAGCAACTCGATGTGGTATGTGATCGTGATCGCATGGGTTGTCAGCATCTTCGGCGCTAAGTTCCTGTTGGCCAATCATCATGCGAGTCGGATGTTCTTTCTCTCCTTGTTGGGGCCCTCAATCTGCTCGGTGTTGCTGATCGCGTTGAATCTCTGGATGTGGTTCGGCCGAGCATGATCATGTCAGTTGGTCGGACCATCCTTCGAGATTGATCCGACGTACTCCACATCTGCAAGTTCAACTCGAACGCCTCGCTCACATGATGAGTTCACAAATCAGATTGAACCGCCCCGGCTTTTGTGGAGGCCGGTTGATGTGGGTCAGGCTGGCACAGCCTGACTATCGAGTTGACGAGATAGTAGTTGGCCTCGGCTTCGGCTGGCAGGATGCATCCGATAGGCGCCAACAATCGGTGGTGGTTGAACCACGAGACCCACTCCTCTGATCTCGTCCTGGCAGAGGAGAGGCCATCCCGAACGACCGCTGTTCTCGAACATCGATTCCGAGGCGCGTTTGCCGGAAGGCGGCTTTCTGAGTGGGGTTGTTAGTCGGCTCAAGAATGGCCAGAGATGGCTTTGAGTCGTGAGCTCGCAGCCGGGTCCGTTGAAACCTGCTGGTTGATCGCTGCCTTGCCGGGTGCCCATTCGAACGACGGCCTTCCTTGGATCTCGATTTTCGATTCCATGCCGGCGAGTGTCCGTTGACCGGACTGGACCCGTCACTCGATCAGAAAATCTCGACCGACCGCAAGGGGTCGGCCGCTGCCGGCGAAACGGCCTGGTTCCTTCAGTCTGTTTTCTATGCGTCAGCCGTCAGTGGCGCCGCGAACGACCGGTGTGCGTTGCGTTGCAGCCGGTGAAAACATGATTCGCGCGGAGCCGCGGCTGACAGCACGCGGCCATCTCCTGACATTCATGCTCTCACGACGCGACATTGAGGATGACCGGTCACAAGGTGCAGCAGACGTAGCTCAACGTCGCGCACGCGGCGACGACATCTCGAAAGCCGCCTGTCGAAGCCTTTCGACACCAGTCGGAACGAAGCGCTGCTCGAACGCCCGCTGCTTGAGGGATCGAACCGGGCCTATCGACCTTAAGCTGACAATCAAGGGATGGGAGAGCAGAGGCTCGATTTCCAACCCGAGGTGGGCCGCCGCCAAGCGAGGGCGACGATAGCGAGAAGCGGTTCAGCAACTGACGTGTGGGCAGCAGTGCTTAGATGCTTTCGCCAGAACTTGTGTAACCGTCCCGTCTGCACCGTCCCCGCGGCGCTGAGTTGACCGTGCAGCATCTCTGAGTCGGTGGGCGCGGCGTGGGTTTCAGCCTTGATGTAGGCGGGTTGCTTGCAGCCGGAGTTTTCCTCCGATACGATCCTCCAAGTTCACGCTCGGAATTGTCGCGATGCGATTGGCAAGGTTCGTCTTCGTTCTTGCACTAGCCGGCTGCGCCGTATCGACGCCGTTGCCGGACTTCAATATCAGGCGACCCGCGGCGAGTGTGCCGAGCGAGATCGTTGCCTTCTCTGGAAAATGGACTGGTCGCTGGGGTGGTCAACTCGACAGCACGCTCATCGTCGAAGAAATCGCAGGCCGTCAAGCGAAGCTGATCTATAGCTGGGGGAACGCTTCGCAGTGGGGAGTCTCGTCGGGTTACACCCGTGTGAATGGAACATTCGGCGAGGACAACGTATTGCGCGCATCTCTCGGGGGCGGCACGAACGTGTCCTACAGGATGACGGCTAGAGGAACACTCGATGGCCGCTGGGACAGCACGGGACGCAGTGGTGCAGACGGCACATTTGAGCGCGCCGACAAATGAGCGCGTAGATTCCGCAAAGGTGCGCACTGATCCGCGAGCCAGCCTGGCTTGGGCATTTCGTCACAGCGCATTCCGCGAAATGTAGTAATTCTGTGACCTGCGGGTTTCGTGGATTGCCTAGGGTAAGCGTCTGCCCGATTCCATCTTGACGATCAGCGTTTTAGTTTCGGCAGTCGCGCATTGACCGCGTGGATATCAAAGAAAGGCGGTCGGATCGAAGGCACCGCCGCTCCGGTCAGGCATCTCTGCGTGCTCGTCATGCGCCGGATCGTCGATCGCATGCACGAATTCCATGTAGCCCGGCGGTCCGCCTACATCGTCGGGCGGACAGCGGTTGGCTCTGTCGGTACAGCACGCGGACTCGTAACCCTCTTCAAAGACCGCGCCGCCTTGTAGCCCTTCGTTTCCGGTCGGGATATACGTCTGCCGGCGCGTTCTGACTTCCAGCTTGGTGCGCTGGGTGATGGTCTAATTTGTGTTTGGGCGTCGGCGCATGCCATCCGACGGACATGGTTCACGATCGCAACGGCAGCTTCGTTACCGACTAAGTAGAGTTCCGAATGTGCGGAAGTGGGCCGGCCGCGCGAATTCACAACCAAGCCCGTAAGTTGTCTCCGGCGGAAAGCGCCTGATTTTTCGAACTGCGGCCTTCGACGAACACGGTGATCCGCCGCATTTCGCCCCAGATCCGGTCGAAACTGCGCCGAAGCTGTCTTCGAACAAAACCGTTGGTCGACGTATCCCGGCTCTCGGGGAGACGCCGCCGACGTCAAGGCAGCCGATCGTAATCATGCGGTCCCGGCGAATTGACTGATGCGCCCGCGTATCAGCCGCTTTGCAGTGTCGGAAGTCTTTACACTCCTCATCGGGCCGTGGATTCACTGCTTTAAGATCAATGCTTTATCCAGCACGCACATTTCTTGCTTGACTATTTTGTAGAGGACTATTTAGAGCAAAGCAAGAGGGGGCGGAACCATGAAAGCGGCCGCAAGGGTCGCTGGCGCGGCGCATCTGCGCGTTTCGTGCGCGCAGTCTCTGGCCGTTGGTTCTTGCACTGACAGGCTGCTGCGCGAGCTCGCTCTACGCCGCATTCAGAAAGCGATTCCACTCCTTGCCGCCCGTCAACGACGGGACTTGCTTGATCGGATAAACAGCGAGTCACGGAGCTCCTGCCGGAGCCAACTTGCTGTCGCGCGCAGTCGTTCGTATCGAGGAGGATGCTATGAATCGAATAATCAGTGGCTTGCTCGGGTTGCTGCTGTCAGCCGTCGTGTGTTCGGCGCACGGTGCCACTCTGTCAGTCTGCAACACGCCAGCGGCCCTGACGGCGGGCAACTCCGGCACTGTCGACATTTGCATCGCCGGAATGGTCGATGGGGGTGCACCATCCCTTGGCGTGTATGACATTGTGCTCGGCTTCAACTCAGCCGTCCTGTCGCTTGCGGGCGTTAGCTTTGGCGATCCGGTCCTGGGCGATCAGCTTGATCTATTTAGCCTTGGAAGTATTCAGTCCGTCGTACCCGGCGCAGCGTCAGTTGCGTTGTTTGAACTTTCGCTCGATACCGTAGATGACCTGAACAACCTCCAAGCCGGCGACTTCGTTCTAGCGAGACTCAGCTTTGATGCGATTGCCGAAGGGTTGAGTCCGCTGACTCTGACGGTCAATTCGATCGGTGATGCGCTAGGCGATCCGCTCATTGGGCTGGCTGTTCAGGATGGAAGCCTCACTGTGGCAGCGGCGCCTACCCACCAAGCACCTGAGCCAGCTAGCTGGTTGCTGGTAATGATCGCGATCCTAGGCACAACGGTGCGCGAACGCAGAGTCCTGCGATCGTATGGAATTGACGAATAGGGCACGGCATAAAGCTTGGCAAACAAACACAAAGGAAGGTGGAGGAGCGATGCTACGACTCGACGTGGTTGCCCGACGCATCCTTCTGTTGGGGACAATAGGCGCGGCGCTCGTCGCTTGCACTGCGAAGGACGACTTCTCAAGCAAGAACGATCCCAGTTCCGCTTCGACGATCGGCGCCAAGCGGAAAGCCGCTGAATCTTCGTCGCCGCCGGATACTCCGGCGGGCGTGATCTCCTTTCCGCTGGCTGTTCAGGGAGATTGTTCACACGCTTCCGGCACGCCGGTTTTGCGCCAGGGATCAAAGGTGATCGTTGTCGCCCATATACAAGATGGCTCGCCTTTGAACACTGCCGTGATGCGGTTTGACGAGAATGGCGTGATTGATTCGACCTTCGGCGCTGCCGGCGTTGTGAAGATCGGCGCAGTAACCGGAAACATCGTTTTGCCCGGACTCTCCGGCGACTTCTGCTCGGGCGCGGTTCAGGCTGACAACAAGATAGTGTTGACTGGCACTACCAATGCTGCGACAGGCACCGATCCGACTCATGTTCGGGTGCTTCGACTGCTTCCAAACGGACAGTTAGATAGCGCATTCGGTACCGATGGTCTGTTCGAGTTGAGTCATCAGGACTTTTTGGCGAACTACGAGTCGTATGTTCCTTCTTACATTCAAAGCGTCCCGCACCAGATCGCTGTCGACATGAACCAGCGAATCGTCGTCACGGGCTATGTTCGCGGCTTCACCAAGCCGGCGTACCCACTTGTCGTTCGGCTGCTTCCTTCGGGGGCGCTGGATACTAGCTTCGGAACCAACGGTACCTTGCTCCTTGACCCCAACGCCTTCAACTCATGGAATGGCTGGTTTGATGCGATTCTGCCTTTGAACGACGGCCGGATTCTCGTCGGCGGTTGTCTGGGCTGGTATTGCGGGTCTTACACTTCAGACGCCTTTGTTGCCCGGCTGAGCTCTCAGGGAAGTCTGGACACGGCCTTCGGGGCCGGTGGCATTAGGCGCTTGCCGTTTCCGTCTGCGGTGGATCCATCCCAAGAAGCCCCTGGGAACAAGTCGACGCGGCGCCTCTTGACCGACGCTTCCGGTTCGATTCTCGCGGTTGGCAGTTACAGCTTCGCTTACCCGCTGTCGACAGTTTATCGCCTCAGCGCAAGCGGCAACTTGGACCTCTCCTTTGCAAACGGCTTGAGTTACGGCCTTGCATCGGTGGCAAGCGCGAATCAGTGGACCAATCGCATTCAATTGGTCGGGACCACTGTCGTCCAATATTACGACGATTACGCAGGGGTTGTGCGCCTGAATGCAGACGGGTCGCCGGATACCTTGTTCAATACTGCAGATACGAGCTACCCATCGTCGCCGTCGATGCGAACTTGGCGCTTGATAAGCGGCGGCATGTTCTGCGGTGAACCTCCTAACGGTGCCATATTTCAGCCAGATGGCAAGGTGGTTGTGGTTGGCTCGTATGCCTGCGGCAATCCAACCACCTACGCTGGAATCTACTTCTTGCGCTTCAACACGGACGGTTCGATCGACGAAACGTTTGGCACCGACACACGCCCAGATCGTCCGACGAAGCTGAGAGCAACGATTGGCCACCTGCAAGTAAACCTGACTTGGGAACCGTCGCCGAATACGACTCAGGACGGTTTCAAAATCTATGTCGCCGATTGTTCGAGTCGAGCCGAAATTGGCTGCCAGCCAATCGGCATTGCTGACACGCCCACGGTCCCGTATCCCCAGACCGATTTTGCGGTGCAGACCTTCTCAGATGGGTCAACCGTTGACCCAAGCAAGCTATACAAGTTCACGGTCACAGCGGTCAAAGGCGGAGCGGAAAGCGATCCATCGGAGCCGATCTTTGCAGGGGCATTTGACCGAAATCTGGAACCCGGCTTCGTGGTTCCTGCTCATCTCGAGGAGCCGGTCTTGCTCGTACATGGAATTTGGTCAAGCGCTGCAACTTGGACCGAACCAGGAAAGCTCAAGTCCTTTCTTGAGGGATCGCTCGGCTGGAAATTTGGAGGCGAACTGCGATCAACAGGATCTGATTACTTGACCGCGGTTGCGCAGCCCGGGTTCGATGCACAAGGTGACTTCTTCGCAGTCACTTTTGGCAACGATGAGGGGAACTACCCGTCGGGACCTATCGATGGAATCCATCATCAAAACTTGGAGATCGGGAAATTCATTGCTAAGCGGGCAACTCTCGATACCTCGCGAAGTCTGAAGAAGCTAGTGATCCTCGCGCACAGCATGGGAGGGCTGGCCTCGGCGGACTTCATCAGCGACAATCCCGCGGCGCCCGTGAGTAGGCTAATCACGTATGGCACACCATTCCGCGGGTCTGGGTGGTCTGTCCTGTTTGCTTCGCGTTCGCAGGGCTTCTTGGATATGACGTTTTCTTGTCTGACGTTAATAACAACAAGGTTGAGTCCCTTTCTTGATGCTCTACGAACGAAGCAGCTACCTAACATCCCATATGTTTCGATAATTGGGGATGCTGCAGCCGAATCAGATCTCACGTGCCTCGACAGGTCCCCACGGGGTGACCTCATTGTCTCGATGGATAGTGCCAATTTGGCCGAAGCAAAAGGTACGCAGCCGCTGCAGTTTCGAAAACTGGTATCGGATAAATGGCACTGGTCACAGACAGCGGATGTCAGCACGATCTTGTGTGCCCTCGATGAGCAATGCAAGGCGATAACGGTGAGATCGCCTGTCGAAGTTGAAGTGAGTGCGCCGTCTGGCCGGCGCATTTCTCGATTGATTTCAGAGATCCCCGGTGCGTCCTATCAGGAGATCGTCGAAGAGAACGGACACCAGATAGCGCAGATTCTTTTGCCATTCGCGCTGCCAGGCAACTATTCGATCAAGGTCACTGCGAAGGCAGGGGCCCAGCCAGCCGATACGTATACGATCGTGATTACTCAAGGTGCGAGTTCGCGCGTCCTCGTGCAGGATCAACCTGTATCTGCGATTCCGTCGGCACCATATGCAGTCAATCTGCCGGCGTCGAATCTTCCGCCGCGGTCCAACGCTGGAGCAGACCGCACGGTGCGGCAAGGCAGTTACGTGACGCTGGACGGCTCCGCCAGCGGCGATCCGGACAATGGCCCTGTCGCACTCAGGTATTCGTGGAGAAGCTTGGCGGATCCTGTTGTCAGCCTTATCAACCCCGGCGCGGTGCGGGCAGCATTCAATGCCGGCGCCCCAGGAACCTTCACTTTCGGCTTGACGGTTGATGACGGTGCGGCAAAGAGCGCTGAGTCGCTCGTCTCCATCGTCGTGCCGCGCTTGGGCGACATTGATGGTGACGACGACGTCGATTCCGACGATTTGGCAAAGATCAATGCTGCGCTGAACACCAACGCGTCAGGACCGAACGATCTTCGTGATCTGGACGGGGACGGCAGAATAACCGCGTTAGATGCACGCAAACTAGTGACGCTTTGCACGCGGCCACGGTGCGCAAAGTAGTAGGCCGACCATCGCCACATCGTATCGGCGGGTGTTCACGCCTGCGAAAGAAGGCAATCTGACCGGTTGTCGGCTTTTGGCCGCCCGCTGAGTGACTGGTTCAGAGAACGTCGTTGGACAGCTTTGGGTCGTGATCGCACGGCCGAGTTTTTGAGAGCGGTGTATCAGCTGCAACTCTGTCCACGTTGCCGGCGGGCCGTCGGGAATGACCGTTCTTGCCGACCTCTAGTTTTCACGAGGCATTCAGCGAACGGCGGCTTATCGAGCCAAAACGATCAGCGGACCAGAAAATCGCGACGGACGGGTTTGGGTCGGATGTTGCCGATAGCTAGCCTCGATGTTCAATTACCGCTGTGCAATAAGTTGCCGACCGAAAATCGCCATCATCGCCGACGCGCCGCCCTGTCCTTTGCGTCGCGCGCACCCGGTCAGCAAGCCAGCGCGCTCGCAGGGATTGTCCGACGGTATCAACCGGAATCCCTGGCCGCGTGAAATCGGTAACGATCAACGCGGTTCGTTGAAATACGCAGATGTC
>Ga0209683_10001081_pt1 | contig 10513 bp, 8 predicted proteins | sample DOMMetBare2Fresh_FD_187474 | JGI IMG/M metagenome (GOLD analysis project Ga0209683, IMG submission 187474) | Wetland sediment microbial communities from St. Louis River estuary, USA, under dissolved organic matter induced mercury methylation -... | ecosystem: Environmental > Aquatic > Freshwater... | reverse complement strand
GGGCCGCGGTCCGGTCACGACCGTGCTCGTCCAGTCCGGCACGCTCGCCGTCGGCGACTCGATCGTCGCGGGCACGGCGTACGGCCGGGTCCGGGCGATGCTCGACGAGAACGGCGAGACGCTCGATGTGGCGCTGCCCTCGCGGGCCGTCCAGGTGCTCGGCCTGACGTCGGTGCCGCGTGCCGGTGACACGTTCATCGTGGCTCCGGACGACCGCACGGCCCGGCAGATCGCCGAGAAGCGTGAGGCCGTCGAGCGGGCAGCGGTGCTCGCGAAGCGTCGCAAGCGGATCAGCCTCGAGGACTTCACCAAGGCGCTCGAGCAGGGCAAGGTGGAGACGCTCAACCTCATCCTCAAGGGCGACGTCTCCGGTTCGGTGGAGGCCCTCGAGGACGCCCTCATGCAGATCGACGTGGGCGAGCTCGTCGAGCTCCACGTCATCGACCGGGGCGTCGGCGCGATCACGATGAACAACGTCAACCTCGCGGTGGCGTCCAACGCGATCATCGTCGGGTTCAACGTCCGGCCGGCCGAGAAGGTCGGCGAGATGGCCGACCGCGAGGGGGTCGACATCCGGCAGTACTCGGTCATCTACCAGGCGATCGAGGAGATCGAGGCAGCCCTCAAGGGCATGCTCAAGCCGGAGTACGAGGAGATCCAGCTCGGCTCCGCCGAGGTCCGCGAGGTCTACCGGTCGAGCAAGTTCGGCAACATCGCCGGTTGCCTCGTCCGGACCGGCGAGATCCGCCGCAACTCCAAGGCCCGGCTGGTGCGCGACGGCGTCGTCGTCTCCGAGAGCCTGGCCATCGAGTCGCTGCGCCGGTTCAAGGACGACGTCACCGAGGTCCGCGACGGCTACGAGTGCGGGATCGGGCTCGGGTCGTTCAACGACATCAAGGTGGGCGACATGATCGAGACCTTCGAGATGCGGGAGAAGCAGCGCGCCTGACGCGCCCGCACGCCTCGGCCGAGCACCGCACCGACCCGTCACCAGGAGGGTCGGTGCGGTGCGCAGCCGGGAGGCGAGTACTGCCTGGTGATCACATGGTCGTGGGAAGCCTGAGCGTGGACCTGCTCCTCGGGGACGTCCACTCGCTCAAGGAGAAGCGCTCTGTCGTGCGGCCGATCGTCGCCGAGCTGCGCCGCAGGTTCGCGGTGAGCGCGGCCGAGACCGGGCACCTCGAGCTCCATCGCCGGGCCGAGCTGGGCGTGGCTGTCGCCACGTCGGACCTCGCACACTGCCGCGACGTGCTCGACGCGTGCGAGCGGCTCGTGGCCGGCCGTCCCGAGGTGGAGCTGCTGTCCGCCCGGCAGCGGCTCTGGGCCGACGAGGACATGTAGGCGAACCACTGCACGATCCGGCGGACCGCACCGGCCCGCCGGCCGGAACGAGTGAGGAACGACCGATGGCCGACACGGCACGTTCACGCAAGCTGGCCGACCGCATCCGCGTGGTCGTCGCCGAGACGCTCGAGAAGCGGATCAAGGATCCGCGCCTGGGCTTCGTCACGGTGACAGACGCCCGCGTCACGGGAGACCTCCAGCACGCGACCGTCTTCTACACCGTGTACGGCGACGCGGAGGAGAAGGTCGCCTCGGCCGCGGCGCTCGAGAGCGCCAAGGGCGTCGTCCGCTCCGAGGTCGGCCGTCGCACCGGCATCCGGCTCACGCCGACACTGGAGTTCATCGCCGACGCGGTGCCCGAGAACGCGCAGCACATCGAGGAGCTCCTGCGTGTCGCCGCCGCCCGCGACGCCGAGGTCGCCGCCCTCGCCGCCGGCGCCGAGTACGCCGGGGACGCCGACCCCTACCGCCACGAGGACCTCGACGAGGTCGACGGCGACGACGAGGACGACGAGGACGAAGCGGACGACGAGGACCACGCCGACGCAGACCACGAGGCCGTCGACACGGACCGCGGCCCGGTGGCGAGCAGCGACTCGGACGACCAGGACGGCGCGGCAGCCCGGCAGTGACGGCCTCCGCAGTCCGCGACGGGCTCGTCGTCGTCGACAAGCCGGCCGGGCTCACCTCGCACGACGTCGTGGCCCGGGTCCGCCGGCTCGCCGGCACGCGCAAGGTCGGGCACGCGGGCACGCTCGACCCGATGGCGACGGGCGTGCTCGTGCTGGGCGTCGAGCGCGCGACGCGGCTGCTCACCTACCTCGTCGGTGCGGAGAAGTCGTACGACGCGACGGTACGGCTCGGCGTCACGACGGTGACCGACGATGCCGAGGGAGACGTGCTCGAGCGGTCCGACGCGTCCGGGGTCACCGACGAGGCGGTCGCGGACGGCGTGCGACGGCTCACCGGGACGCTGCAGCAGGTCCCCAGCGCCGTGAGCGCCGTCAAGGTCGACGGCCGGCGCGCCTATGCCCGCGTCCGCGCGGGGGAGCAGGTCGTCCTGGCCGCGCGCACCGTGACCGTGCGGCGGTTCGACATCCTCGCGGTGCAGCGCGCGGTCGCCGCGGGCTCGCCGGTCGTCGACGTCGACGTGCGCGTCGACTGCACCGCGGGCACCTACGTGCGGGCGCTGGCCCGCGACCTCGGCGCCGACCTGGCCGTCGGGGGACACCTCACCGCGCTGCGCCGCACCCGGGTCGGCCCGTACGGCCTCGACGTCGCCCGTACCCTCGACGTCCTCGCCGAGAGCTTCTCGGTGCTGCCGATGGCGGACGCCGCCCGGGTCGCCTTCCCGGTCCGCGAGCTCGACGCCGAGGAGGCCCGCCGGCTCGTCCACGGGCAGCGCCTCGCGGCGGTGGGCCTGGGGGAGCAGCCCGTCGCGGCGTTCGCGCCGGACGGCAGCCTGGTGGCGATCGTCAGCGAGACCGGCCCGACGGCCCGACCGTTGCTCGTGCTCCAGGGCTGACCGTCGCCGGACCGGGCTCAGGCGCCTGCCGCGGGGGTCAGACCCCCGCGCCGCGCGGGCTCGCAGCCCGCCGCGCCGGCCGCGGGTCGCCCTCGACCGCCTCGGCCGGACCGACGTGGGTGGCCAGCCACGCGTTGAACGGGCCGATCGCCCGCCAGCCCTCGGCGATCCGGTCGAGCGCCTCGGGCGTCGCCAGCCAGCTCGGCGAGCCGTGGTGGTAGGTCGCCGCGATCCCTTTGTGCTTCAACAGCTCCACGCGGGGGTGCGCGGGATCGGCGCCGCGCGGTGCTCGCTGCAGCCGCTCACCGGCGAAGTCGAACCCCTGCTCGCGCAACCCCGCGACGACGGCGGCGAGCGGCTCGCCCGTCGCGTCGTCCTCGACCGCCGAGCGCCAACGGACGAGCTGGTCCTTGGCCATCTGGTAGCAGCCGCCGCCGAGCATCAGCCCGTCGGCGGAGATCTGGACGTAGAGCGAGCCCTGTGCGGTCCCGGTGCCGACGACGGCGCCCTGGTGCGTCTTGTACGGCGACTTGTCGGAGCTGAAGCGCACGTCCCGGTGCGGTCGGAAGAGCTTCGCCGGGCCGAACTCCGCCTCGAGGGCCGCGACGAGCGCGAGCATCGGTCCCTTGACCGCGCGCTCGTACACGGCTCTGTGGTCGGCCCAGTACGCCTTGCTGTTGTCGGCCTCGAGCCCGTCGTAGAAGCCGAGCGCCTCGTCGGGGAACCCCGAGAACGCCGGCGTAGCGCCGTCGCCCGGGGCGGCCTTCGCCGCGGGTGTCGTCGTCATGGCAGCACGCTACGCCCGCACGGCGGCGGGCCGCCGACGATGTCCACAGGCCTCGTCCGAGCCGGGTCGGGCCCGGCCGCAGGGCGCACCGGCAACGCCGGCACCGCCGTCGGCGCACCGTGCACGCCGAGCGGCCCGGTCGGCGTGGCCTGGAGAGGGGCGACGAGCCATCGCTCGACGTTCGTGCCGGAACCGCCCGGGGCGCGTCGCCCGCCGCCGGACTGGCACAGTTGGTCCGTGCAGCGGTGGAGCGACCTCAACGACGTCCCGGGCGGCTTCGGTCCGTCGGCGGTGACGATCGGGAACTTCGACGGCGTCCACCGCGGGCACCAGGCCGTGCTCGGCCGGCTCGCCGACGTCGCGCACGGCCAGGGTCTGGCCGCCGTCGCGATCACCTTCGACCCGCACCCGCTCGCCGTCCTCCACCCCGACCGGGCACCGGCGACGCTGACGACGCTCGACCACCGGCTCGACCTGCTCGTCGGGTGCGGGCTCGACGCCGTCCTCGTCATGGAGTTCACCCGCGAGCTCGCCACCTGGAGCCCGCAGCGCTTCGTCGACGAGGTGCTCGTCGCGACCCTCGACGCCCGCCTCGTCGTCGTCGGCCACGACATGCGCTTCGGGCACCGCAACTCCGGTGACGTCGGGACCCTGCGCGAGCTCGGCGAGCAGCGCGGGTTCGCCGTCGACCTCGTCGACGACCTCGGGTCGTCCGACGACACCCACCCCGGCGGCCGCCGCTGGTCCTCGACCTGGGTCCGCGAACTGCTCGCCGAGGGCGACGTCGCGACCGCGGCCGAGGTGCTCGGCCGGCCGCACCGGGTCACGGGCGTCGTCGTCCACGGCGACCACCGCGGCCGGGAGCTCGGTTACCCCACGGCGAACCTCGGGCAGGACAGCGTCGGTCTCGTCCCCGCCGACGGGGTCTACGCCGGCTGGCTCGTCCGGCTCGACGTGCCGGACGACGCGACCGACCGACGACTGCCGGCCGCCGTCTCCATCGGGACCAACCCGACGTTCGACGGGCACGAGCGCCGGGTCGAGGCCTACGTCCTCGACCGCGACGACCTCGACCTCTACGGCGAGACGGTGGCCGTCGAGCTCGTCCGCCGGCTGCGCGCGACGCTGCGCTTCGACAGCGTCGGGGCGCTCGTCGCGCAGATGCGCTCCGACGTCGAGGAGTGCCGCTCGGTGCTACGGGTCAGCACCCCGGCGTCATGATCCCGACGGCCGGTCCGGACGACGAGGGTCACGACGCCCCCGACCACCACGACACGGCGCGTGCCGCCGAGGAGTGGTTCGCCTCCCACGGCCTGCCGTGGTTCGTCGAGTCCGTCGACGCCCGCGTCGCCGCCCTCCTCGCGCCGCGCCGGATCACCCCCGTCGTCGCCGTCGTCGCCGTCCTCGGCGCGCTGGCCGGGACGGCGACCGCCGGAGCAGGTGCGGACGTCGCGTCCGGCGTGCTCGTGGGCGCCGCCGTCGCGGTCGTGCTCCTCCTGCTGTACGCCGGCGGCCCGCTGCGGGTCGCGACGATGGCCCGCTGGGCGGCCGCCCGGGTCGTCAGCGAGCTGAGCCTGCTCCTGCCGCTGGTCACCCGGGCGCTGCCGCTCCTCCTGCTCTTCATGACGTTCCTGTTCATCAACACCGAGGTCTGGCAGGTGGCGTCGGACATGAGCCGGACCACGCTGTGGGGCGCGGTCTGGCTCTTCTCGTTCGTGGGGATCGCCTTCCTGCTCACCCGGCTGCCCGAGGAGGTGCGCCGGGTCGAGGCGCTCGTCGTCCGGGACGGCGTCGCGCGGGCCTGCCGGGGAACCCCCGTCGAGGCCGCCGCGGCGAGCGTCCCGCTGCCCGACGCGGCGCAGCGGCTGTCCCGGACGCAGCGCGCGAACCTCGTGCTCGTGCTCCTCGTCGCGCAGGCGCTCCAGGTGCTGCTGCTGGCCGTCCTCGTGCTCGCGTTCTTCGTCGCCTTCGGCCTCCTGGCGATCTCCGACGACGTCGTCCGGCTCTGGGTCACGCACGAGCCGTCCCCGGTGAGCATCCTCGGGTGGTCCGCCCCGGACCGGTTCCCGGTGAGCAACGAGCTGTTCCAGGTGTCGCTGTTCCTCTCGGCCTTCGCCGGGCTCTACTTCACCGTCTACGCGGTGAGCGACGCGACGTACCGGGCGCAGTTCTTCGCCGAGCTCGACGACGAGCTCGAGCGGGCCGTCGGGGTCCGGGCCGTCTACCGCGCCGTGACCGGTGCGGCCGCCGGGGACGGTGCAGGCACGCCGTGACGTGCGCCGATTCGGTGACGCACCGCCCAACTGGTAGCGTTGTCGGTGCCGTCAGATCGGCCGCGGATCGATAGAGCCCGGGTGAACGTGCCCCGGAGCGCCGCGCAACGAGTTCAGAAGGAGCACTGTGCCACTCGACGCCGCCACCAAGCAGAAGATCATGGCCGAGTACGCGACCGTTGAGGGCGACACCGGCTCCCCCGAGGTCCAGATCGCGATGCTCACCACGCGCATCAAGGACCTCACCGAGCACCTGAAGATGCACAAGCACGACCACCACAGCCGTCGGGGCCTGCTGATCCTCGTGGGTCAGCGCCGCCGGCTCCTGCAGTACCTGCAGCGCACGGACATCTCGCGCTACCGGGCGCTCCTCGCGCGCCTCGGTCTGCGCCGCTGACCCCACGGGCCGTGGTTCCCCTGCGGAACCGCGGCCCGAGCTGCACCCCGGTCCAGCCCGGACCACACCACCACCAGGAGCGTCGGGTTCTGACGAAGTGCTCCGGTCCTCGGTAGTGGCCCCCGGGACGCCGCCAACGGCGTCCGCCCCGAGGGTCTCGATCGAAGACCGGACCCCACGCCCGGAAGCACCAGGCGCTCCGAGACGACGGACGACGGGCACACGGCCCGCGTCGCAGAACGGAGTTGACCTCTCAGTGGAGGGTCCCGAGATCACCACCGCCGAAGCCGTCATCGACAACGGCTCGTTCGGTAAACGCACCATCCGGTTCGAGACGGGCCGGCTGGCCCGGCAGGCCGCCGGGTCCGTCGCCGTCTACCTCGACGGCGAGTCGATGCTCCTGTCGGCCACGACGGTCGGCAAGCAGCCGAAGGACCACTTCGACTTCTTCCCCCTGACGATCGACGTCGAGGAGCGGATGTACGCCGCGGGCCGGATCCCCGGCTCCTTCTTCCGGCGTGAGGGCCGGCCGACGACCGACGCCATCCTCACCTGCCGGCTCATCGACCGGCCGCTGCGCCCGACGTTCGTCAAGGGCCTGCGCAACGAGGTGCAGGTCGTCATCACGGTCCTGTCCCTCAACCCGGACGACCTCTACGACGTCGTCGCGATCAACGGCGCGTCGCTGTCGACGCAGATCTCGGGCCTGCCGTTCAGCGGCCCGGTCGGCGGCGTCCGCGTCGCCCTCGTCGACGGGGTGTGGATCGGCTTCCCGCGGCACTCCGAGATCGAGCGGGCGGTGTTCGACATGGTCGTCGCCGGCCGCGTGGTGACGGCGGCCGACGGCAGCCAGGACGTCGCGATCATGATGGTCGAGGCCGAGGCCACCGAGACCTCCTGGGACCTCATCAAGAACGCCGGTGCCGTCGCTCCCACCGAGGAGGTCGTCGCCGCCGGGCTCGAGGCCGCCAAGCCGTTCATCGCGGCCCTCTGCGCCGCCCAGCAGCAGGTCGCGTCGACCGCCGCCAAGCCGACGGTGGACTTCCCGCTCTTCCCGGACTACGCCGACGACGTGTACGCCGCGGTCGAGGCGGCCGTGTCGGCCGACCTGGCCGCAGCGCTGACGATCGCGGGCAAGACCGAGCGCGAGTCACGCCTCGACGAGATCAAGGACGCCGTCAAGGCGCACCTCGCCGAGCGGTTCGAGGGTCGCGAGAAGGAGGTCTCGGCCGCCTACCGGTCGGTGACCAAGAAGCTCGTGCGGCAGCGCATCCTCACCGACAAGGTCCGCATCGACGGTCGTGGCCTGGCGGACATCCGCCAGCTCTCGGCCGAGGTCGAGGTCATCCCACGGGTCCACGGCTCGGCGCTCTTCGAGCGTGGCGAGACCCAGATCCTCGGCGTGACGACGCTGAACATGCTCCGCATGGAGCAGCAGATGGACACCCTCTCGCCCGAGACCCGCAAGCGGTACATGCACAACTACAACTTCCCGCCCTACTCGACCGGTGAGACCGGCCGGGTCGGGTCGCCGAAGCGCCGCGAGGTCGGTCACGGCGCGCTCGCCGAGCGCGCCCTCATGCCGGTCCTGCCGAGCCGCGACGAGTTCCCGTACGCGATCCGGCAGGTCTCCGAGGCGCTCTCGTCCAACGGCTCGACGTCGATGGGCTCGGTCTGCGCCTCGACCCTGTCGCTGCTCAACGCCGGTGTGCCGCTGCGCGCCCCGGTCGCCGGCATCGCGATGGGCCTCGTCTCGGACACGGTCGACACAGCGGACGGTCCGAAGACCGAGTACGCGGCGCTCACCGACATCCTCGGCGCGGAGGACGCGTTCGGTGACATGGACTTCAAGGTCGCCGGCACCCGTGAGTTCGTCACGGCCATCCAGCTCGACACCAAGCTGGACGGCATCCCCGCGTCGGTCCTGGGGTCCGCGCTGACCCAGGCCCGCGACGCGCGGCTGCACATCCTCGACGTCATGAGCGAGGCCATCGACGGCCCCGACGAGATGTCGCCGTACGCGCCGCGGGTCATCACCGTCCAGGTCCCGATCGACAAGATCGGCGAGGTCATCGGCCCGAAGGGCAAGATGATCAACCAGATCCAGGCGGACACGGGCGCGGACATCTCGATCGAGGACGACGGCACCGTCTTCATCGGCGCGACCGACGGCCCGTCGGCCGAGGCGGCGCGGGCCGCGATCAACGCCATCGCGAACCCGACGATGCCTGAGGTCGGCGAGCGCTACATGGGCACCGTCGTCAAGACGACGACGTTCGGCGCGTTCATCTCGCTCGTGCCGGGCAAGGACGGCCTGCTCCACATCTCGCAGATCCGCAAGATGGTCGGCGGTCGACGGGTGGAGAACGTCGAGGACGTCCTCGGCGTGGGCCAGAAGGTCCAGGTCGAGATCTCCGAGATCGACCCGCGCGGCAAGCTGTCCCTGGTCCCCGTCGTCACCGAGGACGAGGACGGCGCGTCCGAGGCGGACGCCGTCCCGGCCGGCGAGCCCGCTACCGCCGGCAGCTGACGTGGGGATACCTCTCCCGCTCGTCCCGGCCGGATCGGCCGACCAGGTCGTCACCGGGGAGGAGGGCGGCGCCGCCGTGCGCCGCTCCGTCCTCCCCGGTGGCGTCAGGGTGCTGTCCGAGGTCATGCCCGGGCTGCGCTCGGCGACCGTCGGGTGCTGGGTCGGCGTCGGCTCGCGCGACGAGGAGGCGGCCCGGCTGGGGTCGACCCACTTCCTCGAGCACCTGCTCTTCAAGGGCACCGGGCGCCGGTCGGCGATGGACATCGCCTCGGCGTTCGACGCCGTCGGCGGCGAGGCGAACGCCGTCACGGGCAAGGAGCACACGTGCTACTACGCACGGGTCCTCGACGACGACGTGCCGATGGCGCTGGACCTGCTCGCCGACATGGTCACCGGCGCCCGGCTCGACGCCGACGACGTCGAGAGCGAGCGCGGGGTCATCCTCGAAGAGCTCGCGATGAACGACGACGACCCGAGCGACGTCGTCCACGAACGGTTCGTCGAGCTCGTCCTCGGTGACCACCCGCTCGGCCGGCCCATCGGCGGCACGCCCGACACGATCGAGGCCGTCGGCCGCGACGACATCGCCTGGCACTACGCCACGCACTACACCCCGCCGGGGCTCGTCGTCACCGCCGCGGGCGGCATCGACCACGACCGGCTCTGCGCGCTCGTCGCGACCCAGCTGACGACCTCGCCGTGGGCCGCCCGGACCGCGGCGCAGCCCGGCTCCGAGCCGCTGCCGCGGCGCGGCGCCGGCCGGGCCGCCCTCGGCGCGCCGTCCGGCCGCACGCTCGTCCTGACCCGCCCCACCGAGCAGGCGAACGTCGTGCTCGGCACGACCGGCCTGGTCGCGACCGACCCGCGCCGCTACGTCATGAGCGTCCTCAACGCCGTGCTCGGCGGCGGGATGAGCAGCCGGCTGTTCCAGGAGGTCCGCGAGAAGCGGGGCCTGGCGTACTCGGTCTACTCCTTCGCGTCGGGCTACTCGGACTCGGGCTACTTCGGCCTCTACGCGGGCTGCGCGCCGGCCAAGGCCGACCAAGTGCTCGTGCTCCTCGCCGCCGAGCTCGAGCGGCTCGCGGCCGACGGCCTGGACGGCGACGAGCTCGCCCGCGCGCACGGCCAGATCTGCGGCGGTCTCGTCCTCGGCCTGGAGGACGGATCCGCCGTCTGCTGGGGTGAGAACTACACGGGCCAGCTCGGTGACGGCACGCAGGACGAACGACTCACGCCCGTCCGCGTGTCGGTGGTCGATGAGAAGCTCGTCGCCATCTCCACCACGCTGAGCCGGACCTGCGTCCTGACGTCCGGTGGCGCCGTGCGCTGCTGGGGATGGCTGTGGACAGACCCGACGGGAAAGGTGGACGAGGCAGCGCCCGCCAACCTCGCCGCCCTGACGCCGCGCGGCTTGGGAAGCGGCGTCACGGATCTCTCCGTTGCCGGTGACACGGCGTGCGTCGTGGTGACCGGGGGTGAGGTCAGATGCTGGAGGTTCGGGCAGGCGACGGACAGCGCAAATCTGGTCCACCCCTGGGAACCGGGGCTCGTGCCAGGGGTCGTTGCCGGGCTTCCCTCGGGGATCGAGACCGTCCTTGTCTCCCACTACGCGTGGTCGGACCCATCCGCTGAAGGTCTCCCCGAGACCGACTGGGCC
>Ga0209683_10001074_pt1 | contig 10546 bp, 6 predicted proteins | sample DOMMetBare2Fresh_FD_187474 | JGI IMG/M metagenome (GOLD analysis project Ga0209683, IMG submission 187474) | Wetland sediment microbial communities from St. Louis River estuary, USA, under dissolved organic matter induced mercury methylation -... | ecosystem: Environmental > Aquatic > Freshwater... | reverse complement strand
AGTAGTGTTCTCAGGCGCGAGGCTGTCTAGAACCGCCGGCGGTTCGATTTTCTCGGCAACCAACGCGGTGGCTATATCGCGCTTGGTTTCAGGCGGCACGTCGTCAAGCCCCGTGACCCTACCGTCCTTGTTTAAGGTTATTGTGCTACGGCCGCCATTGAAGGCTGGCCAGACGCGAAATTACCACCGAGAGCTTTTTGAAAACACAAGACCTGCTCTGCCGCTCGGAAAACTCGGAGCTTGACTTATCGATTGAAAACGAGCTGCCAGAGGACTAATATCTCCTTTGCAAGGGGTCATTGTTCGGGCAGCGTAGTGTCCTCTCGTGCTAGGGTCCTATCGAGCCTTCGAGTTGGACGTCCTCTATCGTTAAATGCTCTTGGAATCGCTTGGCAGCCGAACCCATTGTCCCGGGGAGCGGGAGCACCTCTTGTTGACCAACCTCGCGTATTTTGCCTTCTTGGTTCAGAGAGGTTTAAGGTCATGCCCCCACTGGCAAAACGTGACACACTTTTGCAAAGCTCCGGTTGGATGGTGCCCGCCTGCCTAATCACTTTCATCAACTTAGTACTCTTGTGCTCGTCGACTGTAAGCGCACACGCGTGGGTTTCTTCTGAACCTATGAAGTCGGACCTTGAACTCAGAGGGTCGACACAGGGCACCGGAGAAGTCCGCCAGCTCAAGCCCGGCCCTCAAATCGAGCGGGTGCTTGGAGGAGGTGAATCTCATTACTACCACCTTGCGTTTGAGTCACACCTGTACATGCGCGTCCGGCTCGAAATGAACGGCATAAATGTTGTCTTGACGCTGCGGGACCCGGACGGGAAGAAAGTTGACGAGGTAGATACCCCGGAAAGCACCTACGGCGAGAAATCCATTACGCACGTGAGCGCATCGGCGGGTGACTATCTCTTGGAGGTGCGCGCACCTGACCGGAACGCGGCTGCCGGCCGGTATTTCATTATGATCTTAAGACGGTTACCGGCCACCGAGGCGAACATGAGTTTGATTATCGCAGACCGTGCCACCGCTGAAGGGTGGCGGCTGCACGAGATAGGCACCGGAGAGGCTTTGCGGCAGGCGATCGGAAAGTTCACCGAAGCAATTCCTCTGTGGCACTCTTTGGGTGACCACTCTGAGGAAGCCACCACTCTCATGTTTCTGGGTGAGGTCCGGTATAACTTGAGCGATTACCAAGAGGCGCTCGAAGCATATGAGCAGGCATTGCCGCTCTGGAAAGCCTGCGCGGATCATATCGGTGAAGGCTGGACTTTCAACAACATAGGCGCAATCTACAGCTCGTTCGGTGAAAAACAGAAAGCACTCGATTCCTTCCTCAGATCGCTTCACGCCTACCAGGAAGCACTTCCCGCTAAGCTTCCCGCTAATAAGACTCAAGAGCGCGGCTTGGGCATTTCTCTAACGGCAATCGGCGGGGTTTATGTCACTCTGGGGGAAAAGCAGAAAGCGCTCGACTATCTCAATAAGGCCCTGCCGCACTGGCGAGCCGCGAAGGACACGAACGGTGAAGCCCGCGCTCTGTTCCAAATCGCGGAAGTTCAATCAGCTCTCGACGATTACACGACAGGACTCGACAACTATCTTAAAGCGCTGCAATTCTGGCGCGGCACGTCCGATTTGATAGGCGAAGGCAGAGTTCTTACAGGCATCGGGAGGCTGTATACAAGTTCGGGCGAATATCAAAAGGCGCTTGACCATCTGGGCGAAGCCTTGCAGGTGAGAAGCACCTCCGGTGACCGGCGAGGCCAGGGTCGAACGATGACAGAGCTTGGCGTTGTTTACTCCTTGCTCGGCGATTCTGAGAAGGCTTTTGACTTCTACGCAAAAGCGCTGCCTCTTCACCGCGCAGTGAGTGATCGCGAGGGTGAAGCAAACACACTCTACCATCTTGCCCGCGCCGAGCGTGATCTTGGCAATCTCCTCAAGGCGCGGGAAGAGATCGAACAGGCGCTCAGGATCATCGAGCAGGCGCGAACGAACATTGCCGATGAGCAACTCCGCGCCTCGTACTTTGCAACGGTTCGCGATTACTACGAGTTCTATATCGATCTACTGATGCGGCTGCATCGGAACGATCCCTCAGGCAGATTTGATGCGATGGCTATCCAGGCGAGCGAGCGGGCGCGAGCCCGGAGTTTGATTGAGATGCTCGCCGCGGCTAGCGTCGATATCCGCGAGGGCGTTGAGCCTCAACTGGCTGAGCGCGAACGCAATTTGCAACGGCAACTCAATGCTAAAGCCGACTTCCAAATGCGACTGTTAAGAGGCAAACACAACGAAGAGCAGATAGTCGCTGTAACGAGAGAGATCGATGCGCTGACAAACGAATACCAGGAAGTCACAACGCAAATAAGGGAGTCCAGCCCTCGCTATGCCGCGCTGACTCAGCCCGCACCGCTGAGTCTAAAGGAGATTCAACAACAGATTCTGGATCCAGATTCGCTGCTCCTCGAATATGCACTGGGTGATGAGGGGAGCTTTTTGTGGCTGGTAACACAAACGTCAATCCAGAGCTTCGGACTGCCAAAGCGGGCTGCAATCGAGGAGGCAGCCGTGCGTTTCTATCTGTCGCTGACGGCGCGCAACAGTCATCGAAAGGGGGAAACAGACGAGCAGCGACGAAAGCGCTTGGCCCAGGCAGATGGGCAGTACCCAGAAGCGGCGCGGACATTGAGTCGGATGTTGTTGGCGCCCGTTGCCTCGCGGTTGGGTGAGAAACGACTAATCGTCGTGACCGAAGGAGCGCTGCAGTACCTGCCGTTTGCGGCGTTGCCGGTTCCCGAATCAGACATGGAGACGGGCCGAGGCGGAGATGGGGAGAAGGAAAGGAACTCAACCAATCCGCGCGTCTCCCGATCCGCGCGCCTCCGCGTCAATTCCGAACCATTGGTTGTCGATCATGAGATTGTGAACCTGCCATCGGTGTCCACGCTGGCTGTTTTGCGTCGGGAAATGAGTGGACGAGCACCTGCGCCAAAAACGATCGCAGTAGTGGCTGATCCGGTATTTACAGAGGATGATCTCCGAGTCAGACACGGCGCGGGAAAAGACCGTCGCCGGTCCGGTACGAAAGCAGCAAGCGCGCTGATCGCAGACGTCCAGCGGTCAGCAATCGAGTTGGGCGCAGTTGATGCCAACTATCGCATTCCGCGACTCCTCTTTTCACGCGCAGAGGCGCTAGGGATCCTATCGCTTGTGCCCGCAGATGCGCGCCTGCAGGCTCTCGATTTCGCCGCGAGCCGAGACACGGCGACAAGTGCCGAGCTCGGGCGCTATCGCATCGCGCATTTCGCCACGCACGCCCTACTCAACAATTCGCATCCCGAATTGTCCGGCATCGTCCTCTCATTGGTTGATCAGAATGGCAAACCACAAGACGGTTTCCTTCGCCTGCACGATATCTACAATCTGAAGCTGCCGGCTGACCTGGTCGTGCTAAGCGCATGTGAGAGCGGACTCGGCAGAGACATCAGAGGCGAAGGAATGATTGGATTGACGCGCGGCTTTATGTACGCCGGAGCGCCGCGAGTGGTAGCAAGCCTGTGGAAGATTGATGATCGAGCCACAGCCGAATTCATGACGAGGTTCTACGCCGAGATGCTTGGCGAGCGGCATCTGCCGCCGGCGGCAGCACTCCGGGCAGCGCAGCTCGAGATGTGGAAGAAAAGTAACTCGTCAAACCCTTACTCCTGGGCTGCGTTCACGCTTCAAGGTGAGTGGCGCTGAAACGAGTTTGCAGCGCGGCGGCAGGCAGAGCACGACGCCCCTTTGGGTCAGCCGAAGCCAAAGCGCCGACAATATCCGCGCATTTCAAGAGCTAGCGAACGTCTTGTTCAAACTTCCTCGCAGGCGGATGCATGAAAGAGTCCCGCCCCCGAAAGAAAGACTGGGTCCTGACCCGAGAGGCATTTGACTGTCTGCTCCGGCTGCTCGATCCGGACGTGGAACGCGCCGCGGAAAAGTATGAACAGATCAGGCGCGGCCTGATACTGTTCTTTCAATCACACGGTTCCCCCAGCGCCGAAGATCATACAGACGAAACTATCGATCGCGGCGCCAGAAGAATCAGCGAAGGAGTCGAGATCTACACCAGCAGCCCGTTTCTGTATTTCTACGGGATAGCTCTCAAAGTCTTGCGGGAGTACCAGAGAAGACCGGCGTCAGCGCTGCCGCCAGCACCACCGGCAGACCACGAGGAAATGGAACAAAGGCTGGAGTGTATGGAGGGCTGCCTGCAAGAGCTTGACGCGGAAACCCGAGCGATGCTTGCTGAATACTGCCAGGGGGATTTTCGCGCCAGGATGGAGCACCGCAGACGGATGGCGGAGCGCATGGGAGGGTCGCTCAACACGTTGAGAATTCGCGTACATCGAATCAGGGAGCAATTGGAGAAATGCGTCAAGAAATGCGTGGAGCGGCGCGAAGCAGCGAAGATGTTCTGAAATTTGCGTGAGTATTCGCCATTAAGGAGGAGGGGGCAAGGTGTCACTCTGTGCCTTTTCAGAGTTGCTCACGTCCCCGTGGTGATCCTTTAGCGGATATGAGGGACAACTTGGACATCGGTGACAAGACAATAATCGGCTACCTGCTCGGGGAATCAGCGGCTGACGAGCAAAAGCTGATCGAGGAAAGATACTTTTCTGATCCTGGCTTCCTCGATCTGGTTCTCGCAATCGAGGACGATCTGGTTGATGCCTACGTACGTCATGAGCTATCCCCGCGTGACCGCGAGCAGTTCGAGAACTATTTTCTTGCTAATCCCGACCGGCGCGAAAGAGTCGGAGTAGCTGCAGCGTTGCTGAGCCAGCTTGAAGCATCCGGCCTGTACAGCCCAGCGCCGGCGATCGCAACTCCGCTGCTGAAGCGATCATTCCTTAGTTTTCTCCGCCGGGAGGGCTTTGTGATGCGATTGGCCTTTGCTGCTGTGCTTCTGGTCACAGTGGTTGGCGGATTGTGGCTGTTCATCGAGAACCGGCGGCTGCGTGCGGAACTCGGTCAGGCACAGCTCGAGAAGACTCATTTGCAGCGGCAAGAGCAGCAGCTTCAGCAGCAGTTGACAGCGCGAGGCGTCAGGAACAACGAGCTGGCGCGCGAGCAGGAGCCCGAAAAGTCTGCGGGCGAAGACTCTAAACAAAAACCCGCCCTCCCCGCGCCGTCCACCTCGGTGCCGGTCATTGCCTCATACGTTCTAACGCCGGGCCTGACGAGAGATGTCGGGGAGACAAACAAACTGGTCATTCCGCCCGGCGCGCAATTGGTAAGGCTGCAACTCAATCTTGAATCGAAAGGTGAGTACGTGCACTTCCATGCGTCACTTGAGCGAGTTGGAGCGGGCGAGATCTGGCGTCACACCGTTCAAAGGTCTCGCCGCGCCGCCAGCAATGCTCTTAGCATTAGGCTCCCAGCCAGTATCTTCCCGGGTGGAGACTACTTGCTGACACTCACGGGCACGACCGCGACCGGCGAGACGGAAGTCGTCGGCGACTATCCGTTCACCGTAGTGAAACGAAGCTGAACTCCAATCCTCCCGCTCCCAAAGCGTCGATCTCTGCTTTGCGCAGACACTGCTACGCTTTCAAAAGCCGCCGCAAGATTGATCTGAAATTTGTGACTCCCAAACGCATTATTGATTGAGAGCAGTCGAATGCGTTCCTTGGCCCCTGGCGAGGTCATGGTTTTCGATAGTGTCTTCAGACGCGAAAGCTTAGGGAGGATAAACAGATGACAAAACACTTAATGTACGTTGCGGCATGCGCTTTGTCTGTCTCGGTTGCTATCGTCGCCGCGCAAGAGGCCCAGAAAGTGAAAGTACAAGAGCCTGAATACCTCGGTCAGCCGCATTACCTGGACTCAACCAGCGGAGCACTGACCCCCTTGGAAAAACAAGCGGCAGTTATGAATGTGGCGATGAATTGGGTCGGAGATATGAAGGGTGCATACGAGGTCAAGGGCGGGAAATCTCCAGTAAGGCTTGTAAGCAACCAGAAGATGGAGTTTGTAGTTCGTGTTGCATCTCTTCAAGTGGACCCCAACAGCGTCATTCAACTCGTTTTGCTCAAGGCAAAGAGCAATAAGCGTCAGCTCGTCGCCATGAAAGGAGGTCTTTTTGGAGATATGACGTTGAACTCCCACGCGGGAGCTGTTGATTTGAACGCGAGTAGGTACGGTGAATCGTCGTTGAAGATCACCCCGGTGCAGCCGTTAGCACCTGGAGAGTATGCATTGAAGGCTCCGGAAGCAGCTGGAATACCTGGAATGGGATCGGCCCAGAGTGAAATCTTCTACTGCTTCGGTGTGGATGCCAGCACGAGCGGCCCTGCCAAGCACAAACAGTGATTGGCAGCCGCGAGGGTGAGTCCGCAACCTAAGGTCTTCGCCGATCACAAAGGAGATATCATGCAGAAGATCCATGTTCTTATCACTCAGTTTATCGCGGTCGGCTTCCTGCTTATCGCTCTCAGTAACCCTGCGTGGGCTAGCTGGCCGCACACCTGGGGCGGCGGGTCTGATGACCGCGCCGGCAGTGTCGCTCATGACGGACAAGGAAACTTGTACGTTGCAGGTGCCACCAGCAGCTTTGGAGCCGGGGCTTCAGATGTATTGATCGTGAAGTACAGTTCTGCCGGTCAGGTTCTTTGGTCAAAGACCTGGGGAGGCGGCGGTGACGAGGATGCGACTGCGGTCGCGATCGGTCCGGACGGCTACATCTACGTCACCGGCCGCACCTCGAGCTTCGGTGCCGGCTGGTTTGACTTCTTCTTTCTTAAACTTGACACCAGCGGGAACCTGCAGCCGGGCAGCACCACCTGGGGCGGTGGTAGCTATGATGTGGGTCATGACATTGGTTTCGACTCTGCGGGCAATATCTATGTTGTAGGGGAAACCTACAGTTTCGGTCCCTGTTGCAGTTCGTCGGTCCTTATGAAGTTTAGCCCCAGCGGAGGCGCCCCGATATGGACAACGTCATGGAAAGGTCCGGCTACCTACGATGCTGGGTATTCTCTCACGGTGGATTCCAACTTCAATGTGATCGTTGCAGGAATCAGTTGGGACTACAGTGTTTTTCCACTCCACAACTCGCTCCTGCTGATTAAGTACGACGCGAATGGGAATCACGTGTGGAGTAAGAATTATTCCACTCCCTTCCCAGGTCAAGACGAGTCTTGGAACTTCCGAGCGCTAACTACCGACAGTGCTGGCAACATCTACGTCGGGGGTCGGCACGCAAATCAATGCCAGACCTTCGATTTCAGCCAGTGCAATTTAGATACGCTCGTCCTGAAGGTTAACTCGAGTGGGAACTTCCAGTGGGCTAATACCTGGGGTGGATCTGGCTATGACACTGCCGGGAGTATTGCTCTTGACCCTAGCGGTCACTTGTTGGTTTCGGGCATCGAGGATGTGTTTGGAACTCCGATGCTGTTTGTGTTGAGCTATGACACCGTTTCCGGGAACCTTCTGTCTCAAAGTGGACGGAACCAAGGGACGGTATCCCCCGGAATAAACGTGGCGGGTATGGTGCTCGACAACACTGGCAACGCCTTCGTCGTCGCCGCAGCCCAGAACAACTCTGGTGCTTGGGCGGGAACTTCTGCAACCACCGGTACTCTACCCAACTCAGTCGTCGCAAGTCCTTATTCGCTTGGCGCACCAGTAGCGCCAACCTTTGGCCTGAACACGATTACAGTTCTGCAGACCGGGGTTGAGGACACCGGTGGCGGTGGAAGCGACGTTTTCATTAGCAATGTAAGCCCGGTTGGCCCGACGGCGCCGCCGGCTTGGATCAAGTTGTCCACCACGGGCGAGCCCCCCGCGCCGAAAAGTGGGGCGATCATTTCTGTTTATGATCCATCCTCCAACCGGTTGATCCTATTCGGTGGTAATACAATTGCCCCTTGCTGTACGGCTTACAACGATGTGTGGGTGCTCACTAATGCAAATGGTTTGGGCGGAACAGCTCAATGGATCAAGCTCAATCCAACAGGGCCATCAGGCTTTCCAGCTCCACGCGGTCATCACAGCGCTGTGTATGACTCTGCGAACAATCGCATGATCATTTTCGGTGGAGGTCAATGGAATGAGATCTCTCCCGGTTTTTTCATCTTCGTTCCTCGGTTCAACGATGTCTGGGTTCTCACTAACGCAAATGGGGTCGGAGGTACTCCTCAGTGGATTCCGCTTTCTCCTGCAGCCGGGCCACCAGCGCCCCGCGAGACAGCCAGAGCGGTCTATGACCCAGCTACTAACCGCATGATCATCTTCGGAGGCGGGAACAATGGAATCAATGACGTGCCCAATGATGTCTGGGTATTGACGAATGCCAATGGCTTGGGCGGAACATCCGCCTGGATACAGCTTCCTCCGATCGGTCAAATCCCTCCTGCCCTTCAGTCTCATGCTGCAACATTCGATCCGATTACGAATCGTATGACGATCTTTGCTGGTTCTACTCCTTCTTTCACTAATGACACTTACGTATTGACGAACGCGAACGGCTTAGGGGGTTTACCCATATGGATTCATCTCTCCCCCGCTGGCACGTTGCCCGCCGTTCGAGGGACGCTAACCTACGGTTACGATCCTATCCAAAACCGGTTGGTGATTTTTGGAGTGGGTAATTCATCGGGGTATCTTAACGACACCTGGATACTCACCAATGCCAATGGCCTGGGTAGCACGCCAACATGGATTAACACTATTCCTAACGGCGCCTCGTGTTCCCCCCCGGCGGCCGTTACCACTTCAGGAGGAACCTATGATGCTGCCGATAACCGGCTAATCCTAATAAGAAATGGTCCAGATGTTCCTGCGGCGGTTGGACTGGAGGTATGGGTGCTGACCAATGCAAGTGGGACCACACCAGCTGCACCTTGTACTGCACCCCCCACCGTGAATGCTGGCGGACCGTATTCCACTCCCGAAGGCGGCTCAGTCACAGTCAGCGCCAGCGGCTCCGACCCGAATGGCGACAGCCTTACCTATGCTTGGGACCTAGACAACAATGGCTCGTTTGAAACCTCCGGTCAGAGCGTATCCTTTAGTGCGTCGTTGCTGGATGGTCCAAGCAGCTACACTGTCAAAGTGCGCGCAACAGATCTGGGTGGATTATCCGCTGAGTCGTCCGCGACCGTGAATGTGACAAATGTCGCGCCGACAGTCAGCGCTTCGTTTGGAGCAAGCAGTGTCAGTTGCGGCGCGAACAATGCGACACTAAATGTCAACTTCACAGATCCCGCCACGGCGGATACACAGACAGCGCTGATCAGCTGGGGCGATGGCAATACCCAAACGGTGAACCCTGCTAACAGTCCGTTCTCGCGCTCACATACCTACGCGGCGGCAGGCTCGTATACCGCCACGGTGACCGTGACAGATGACGACGGTGGTGTGGGCACAACTACAACCAGTGTCGCCGTGAAGTTCAACACCAGCGGCTTCCTGCAACCGATCAACGCCGATGGGACGAGTGTCTTCAAGTACAACAGCACCATCCCGGTCAAGATCAGTTTCACAAACTGCAACGGTTCGGTTCCGAATAACCTTGCTCCTACCATCAGGCTGACCATGATCTCAGGGGCTACGCCCGGGCTGGAGATTAACGAACCCATTTCCACCAGCGCGGCGGATACAACAGGTGTAATGCGCTTTAGCACGAACCAGTACATTTACAACCTGGCTACGAAGCCGCTGCCTGATTCTTCCGCGACGTACCTGATCACAGTTACGGTTCCGAGTACCGGACAAACTGCGACGGTGCAATTTGGTCTGAGACCATAATTGTGACCCAAGTGGAATAGACACGTTGCCTCGAAAAGTAATCTCCGCGGAGGTCTGTGTCCTATCCAGACTAAGGGCGTTGCTACCGGGCGAAGACAAGCAACGCCCTTTTTGCCACCGGCTCCTCTGAGATCGAGCAATAACGCAGACATTGTGCGGATGCTGAATGTCTCGGTCAACGCATTCGCTGGGGCTATTAACGTTAATAACCCCACATCGATGTGACGCCTCCACCAATCGGCATTCGGGCCAGACTTACTCTTCATGGCGTCCGAGTATTTGATAGGACGCCCAGCAAAGGTACGCCGACTGTTCACGGACGGTGCGTCTCTGGGTCACTACCCCTTAGCGCGTGATGCCTGGTTCTCAAGCCCATCGGAATCGAGTTATTTAGATGACAGTCGTGGCATATGTCGAATGCAGAGCGGAAGGTTGTGTCTTCCTTGTAATCCCGAGGCATTCTGCGCCAATTGCGGCATTGCTAAACCCCAGATCCAAGCTCCAAAGATTATTTAGGATCTGTTGCTTCTGATCCGCGGCATTACGGCTGCTTCTTAGTCAGCGCAGTTATCGTCGTGCTTTTTATGGCCGTGAGGTACCAGGGCGTTTGTGACCCATGACGCGCGGCACACAGCGGACACCCGGACGCTACAAGTTGGCCGCGACGTAGCGACCATTGGTTCCATTACAGGTCACAAAGACCAGACATCTTCCGCGGAGAGCCTAGCAGGCTGCTGAAAAAGTAACC